>CDYS01016621.1_pt1 | contig 29641 bp, 26 predicted proteins | sample 557491 | NCBI WGS metagenome assembly CDYS01 (sample SAMEA3182057, study PRJEB8094) | gut metagenome | biome: human; feature: gut; material: Stool; isolation source: human stools | place: Canada | collected 2012-11-26
CTTCCAGTTGTTGTTTCATATCATTTCTCCTTTTCAGGTAAAAATTTGCCGAATTTCAAAAATCGGCGGCAGGGGCAAAAAAAATAGCCTTTCCTCCCGACACTCTCGGGACGAAAGACTTTCTTCCGCGGTACCACCCTGATTCGCGCCCAAAGGCGCGCGCTCGCTGCCCGTAACGGGGGCTGACCGGCCGCGCATTTCCTCGCGGCTGCTCGGGGGCGAACCAAGCGACATCCCGCAGACCGGCTCCCAGCCGCCGACCGGTCCTCTCTACGCGGAACAAACACGCTATTTTCCCTTTCACAGCATTTGTCTAAGTGGTACTTATATCACAGAAAAAAGGAACTTGCAAGGGGGAATTTGCCCCTTGCCGGCAAAAAAGCGGCAAAAGCGCAAACTATCGCGCATTTTCCTCTGCGCACTCCCCTTTTCCTGCCCAAAACGCGGAAAAACCGCACTTTACAACGTGCAAAAACGTGGTATACTATAATAGTTGTTTACAAACCCACCGTGGCTGCTCTCGCAGCCGGATAAGGAGAATGATCATGGACGAAAGAAAGCGTCTTTACAAGTCCCGCAACAACAAGATGATCTGCGGCGTCTGCGCAGGCATCGCAGACTACTTCAACATTGACCCGTCGATCGTGCGCGTGCTCTGGGCGGTCCTCGCTCTGGCCGCCGGTACCGGCGTGCTCGCCTATATTGCCTGCGCGATCATCCTGCCCGAGGGCGACACCGAGGTCTGACCGCTTGACAATCCGCGCAAAAAAGATATACTAAATCCTGTTTGCCGCGCGAAACGGCAGAAAAAGATGTAAAACGCGAAGGGAGCTTCCTTTTATGGCGACTTATCCGATGCATGTCGCGGGTCTTGACCGCGACTTTCCCATCTGCAAGGTAACGGACGATCTTTATATCGGTGCTTTCATCATGTTCGGCGACGCGGAGCTGACCGTGCGCTGCGCAGCAGAGCTCTTGAAGCTCGCCGAGGGCATCGACTACGATTACCTCTTCACCGCTGAGGCAAAGTCCATCCCCCTCATCCACGAGATGGCGCGCCAGAGCGGCGCGAAAAAGTATTTTATCGCGCGCAAGGGCCCCAAGGTCTACATGCCCGACCCCATTTCCGTGGAGGATAAGTCCATCACCACCGTCGCCCAGCAGAAGCTTTTCCTCGGCTCTGACGACGCGGATCTCATCCGCGGCAAGAAGATTTTGCTCGTCGACGATGTCATCTCCACGGGCGGCTCGCTCAAGGCGATGGAAGCACTCGTCGAAAAGGCGGGCGGCACCGTTACGGGCCGCATGGCCGTTCTCGCCGAGGGCGGCGCAGCCGACCGCAAGGACATCCTGTTCCTTGAAAAGCTGCCCGTCTTCAACGCCGACGGCAGCGTGAAGTAAAAAGATTCAATCACAGAAGCGCAAAGCGCCTTTCAAAGAGCTTTCTTTGAAAGGCGCTTTCTCTGTTATTCGGTGATCTCCTCGCAGACCGTCGGCGATGTGGACCTTGCTTCGGCCTCCGACGCTGTTCTTAGTCCGCTCAAACCGCGGCGGCAGAGCACGCAGCCCGCCGCGCATACGGCGGCCATGACGGCAAGGAACTGCCACTTCTCCGCAAAACCGCCCAAAAGCCCCAGCGGGTCGTTCATTGCGTTGAACGCGGCGTGCGCGGCGATCGTGGGCAGGATGCTCCCCGTGCGATAGCGAATATAGCCGAAAAGCAGGCCCATGAGAAACGCGTAGCCGATCTGCACCGGCGTTCCGTGGATGAATCCAAAGAGTACCGCTTGCAGTACAATTGCGATCCACACCGGCATGGCACGTTCCAGCCGCGACTGGATGACGCCGCGGAACACGAGCTCCTCCGCAACCGGCGCGCCGGCCACCACGGCAAGCGCCGGGATCAGCCCCGTCTCTGTGCTCAGGCGCATGGCTTTTCCATATTCCTCCATCCAGCTTTCCGGCAGCAGGGCAAGCACCAGACTGACCAGCACATAGAGGCCGACCGCGCCGAAGGCGCAGAAGCCCACTGTCCAGCCCGAGCAGTGACGAAGGCCCGCCGCCTCGGATAGCGGCTTTTTCCGCAGCAGAAACCACAGCAGCAGTACCGCGGCGATGATCAGGCACGATAGCAGCGTGAGCGCTGACAGGCCGTCAAGAAGCCGCTCCGCCACCGCCTGCGCCCCCCGTGCAAGGTCCGCTCCCCTATTGATCGCCGCATCGGCAGCGATACCGATCCCATAGACAAAGGGCAGCAAAACCTGCACCGCCACAAAAAAGAGCAGATACAAAGCGGATCTCCCCAGCGCAGCCAAAACGCCCTTTGCGGAATAGGAATGCTCGGTTTTCATATCTTCCCCCTCCTTGTCCGGTCCTAAAATTGCCGCAGCCTCCATTTTGTGTGCGGGCCACTTCAAGCAAGCCCGGCGCAGTGAATGCCAGCGTGTTTTATTCGTCTTTTAGTTGAAAATATTCATTTATCTCTATACCGTTTGTTTAATTATACTGTATTATCAGATGCTTGTAAACAGCATTTTGTGAAAAGCAATCTTTCGGCAACGGCCTGTATTTGTCCGGTCCATCATACAGTTTATGATACAGTGAACTTCTGCATTCTTCTCACTTTTCGTCAGTTTTACTAAAAATATTTTAGCTTTTTCTGCTGGACAAGTGTGAAAGAACGTAGTATCCTATAAAAAATAAACGAGGAAGATGGATGATTCATCCGATAAACTGGTCAAACACAACAAAATAAGGAGGAAAACGCATGGCATACCGGGAAAGCTACGCAGGAAAGATCAACCGCAAGCTGAACAAGAAGCTCCACGTCGTCGAGGTGGCCTCGGGACGGCAGAAGGCCGACCTCGTGCTCAAGAACGCGACGTATGTGAACGTCTTCTGCAATGAGCTCAGCCATGGCGACATCGCCGTGGCCGAAGGGCTGATCGCAGGCATGGGCGAGCATTACGAGGGCGCGGTCGAGATCGACATGGGCGGCAAGCTCGTGCTGCCCGGCTTTGTCGACGCGCACATCCACTTAGAGAGCGCGCTCGTTTCCCCCAAGGAATTTGCCAACGCCGTCATTCCGCACGGCACCACGACCGTCATCACCGACCCGCACGAGATCGCCAATGTCATGGGCACCGACGGCATCGAGTATATGCTGCAGGCGACAGAAGATCTGCCCGTTGACGTGCGCTTCATGCTCCCCTCCTGCGTGCCCGCAACGCCGCTCGACGAATCCGGCGCGGTGCTCGATTACCGCGCGATCGACTCGTTCTACGAGCACAACCGCGTCGAGGGTCTGGCCGAAATGATGAACTATGTCGGCGTCGCGAACGCCGACGAGCAGGTGCTCGAAAAGATCGTCGCTGCGCAGGCGCACCACAAAAAAATCGACGGCCACGCCCCCGGCCTTTCGGGCAACGACCTGAACGCCTACATCGCCGCCGGCGTCTATTCCGACCACGAGTGCAGCACCGTGGAGGATGCCATCGCCAAGCTCGAGCGCGGACAGTACATCATGATCCGCGAGGGCACGGCCGCGCGCAACCTCGACGCGCTGCTCCCGCTGCTCACACCGCAGTATTACACCTACTGCATGTTCTGCACGGACGACAAGCACCCGAACGATCTTCTCGAAAAGGGCCACATTGACTACATCGTGCGCCGTGCCATCAAAGCGGGCGTCGACCCGATCATCGCCGTCAAATGCGCGAGCCACCACGCCGCGCGCTACTTCCTGCTCAACAACCGCGGCGCGATCGCACCGGGCTTTCTTGCGGACTTTGTCGTGATCGACAATTTCGACGACTTCAACATCCTTGAGGTCTACAAGAAGGGCAAGCTGATGTTCGACGGCAAGACCGTCACGCCGTTTGAAGCGCCCGAGATCGATCCGCACCTCGTCAAGCGCTCGCACGAGACGTTCCACGTTGCGCACCTTGAGGCCACGGACTTTATCGAGTCCCGCCCGCGCGCGGTGCTCGGCATGGTGCCCGGCGAGATCGTCACGACCGATGCGGGCTACGCCGAAAAGATCAGCGTTGAGGACGATATCTTGAAAATTGCCGTCATCGAGCGCCACAAGAACACGCACCACATCGGCATCGGCTACATCAAGGGCTACGGCCTCAAGTCCGGCGCGGTGGCGACATCCATCTCGCACGACAGCCACAACATCATCGTCGTCGGCGCGAACGAGGAGGACATGGCCGCGGCGGTCAACCGCGTCGTCGAGCTCGGCGGCGGCATCGTCGTGATGGACGACGGCAAGGTGCTCGGCGAGCTCCAGCTCCAGATTGCAGGCATCATGAGCGAAGCGCCGCTTATCGAGGTCAACGAGGCGCTCGAAAACGCCAAGGAGCAGGCCTTCAAGCTCGGCGTCTCGCGCGGGGTCGACCCGTTTATGACGCTTTCGTTCATGGCGCTGACCGTCATTCCAACGCTGCGCCTCACGACGCGCGGCGTGTTCGACGTCATCAATCAGCGCTACGTGTGATCTTACATTGTGAAAGGCTCCGGCGCAGTGCGCCGGAGCCTTATTTCGAAAAGTTTTGCTTGCAAATGCTCCCTGCATCGCATATAATAATTGTTGCACCTGCCGGTGTGATGGAATTGGTAGACGTAGCGGACTCAAAATCCGCCGCTGGCGACAGCGTACCGGTTCGAGTCCGGTCACCGGCACCAAGAGCAGAGGACCTGCGCCGCAGGTCCTCTGCTCTTTTCTTTGAACGGGCAAAAGAAAATCCGGATATTAAAATTGTGGTCGTTTGGCCGGGGCAGTGCCGGAGTGAGGCTTTCCTCTGCGATCCCACTGTTGCACTTGAGAAGATCCGATAAGCAGCATTGTATTCCTCGGAAAATCTACAATGCTGTGCGAGCCTGTCTGTCATCGCCTTTCAGGCCGCAATCAAAGTAAGAAAAAGCACGCCTGCCAAGCAGACGTGCTTTTCGTTTTGTGTCAGGGGTTTTGGCTTTTCAGCGTCTTCCGCCGAAGCCGCCTCCGCGGCCACCGCCAAATCCGCCGCTGCGACCTCCACCGAAGCCACCGCCGCGGCTGCCGCCACCGCCGAATCCGCCGCCACGGCTGCTGCCGCCAAATCCGCCGAAGTTTCCGCTGCCAAAGCTGCCGCCGCGGCCGCTGCTGCCAAATCCGCCAAAGCTGCTACCCGAGGAACCGGAAGGCCGTCTCGGCTGCTGGGGCGGGCGGCGATTACCGCCGGAGGAGCCGCCGCTGCGCGGCGGTCTGGGGCCGCCCTGTGGAGGACGGGGGCCGCCCGAACGGGGCGGACGCGGGCCGCGCGGCGGACGGCGTCCCCAGAAGATGGGGTGATACATCACCGTCGGCACGCCCATGCCGGGCATCATGTAGCGGCGGCGATAGCGGCGATAACGCATGCCGTCAAGCATGATCCAGAGGACAAAGAATATGATGAGGATCATGATGAACATCACACCGTTGGCCGCCTCGTCCAGCGCCGCCTCGCTCTGCTGATACTGCTGGCTCAGCTCCACATGGAGCGCGGCGCAAAGCGAGCACACCGCCGCGTCATAATCGCCCTTCTGCACGTTATCCGCCATGCAGGAGGCAACAAAGCTCTGCGAAAGGCCGCTGAGCAGGTCGTAAAAATCCCCGCTGGCAAGCAGGTAGTAGTCCTGCTGCTTTTTTGCGATGAGCAAAACGGCGTCATTCTCGCCAAGCTCCATCTCCATGGCGCAGTCGTACGCCGCGTTCTCCATGTCGCTTTCCGAATCCGTCGTGACGACAGCCATGATGCTGCCGAACATCTTGTCCCAGTTGGCGTTGTAGAGGCCGATAGCCTCCTCAGTCTTGTCGGAAAGAACACCGGCATCATCGCGCACATACTGCGTAAAGGCCGCCGCAGAAAGTGAGGGATCGAGCTTTTCCCCGCCCTCCGGCGTAGAGACGGCGGGCGCCTTGTGCAGTCCCCACGCACTGGATGCGACGATCGCCAGAATCAGCACGGCGATGGCGACGCCGCGTTTTTGAAAGAATTTCATATGCTTCTCCTATCCGGAGCGTCTCAGCTTCTCAGCTCCATGAGCTTCTGCTTCAGCTCACCTTCGATGCGGCCGAGCTCGACCTCCGCTTCCTTGCGCTTCTGCGCGCCCTCGCGCTGGATGTTCACGACCTCGTCGAGCGTGGAGACGAGCTGCTCGTTCGTGTGCTGCAGCGTCTCGATATCGACGATGCTGCGCTCGGCCTCCTTGGCCGTGGCGATGGTGCCCATCTTGAGCATGTCGGCGTTCTTCTTGAGAAGCTCGTTCGTCGTCTGCGCCACCGCGCTCTGTGCGGCCGTGGCCTGACGGCTGTGCTCCATGCCGAGCGCGAGCACCATCTGGCTCTTCCAGAGGGGGATGGTATTGACGAGCGAGGACTGGATCTTTTCGACCATCAGCGTGTCGTTGTTCTGGAGAAGTCTCGTCTGCGGGCCCATCTGGAGCGACACCATGCGCGTGAGCTCCAGGTCATGCAGCTTCTTTTCAAAGCGCTCGCACTTCTGCGCGTAGTCGTTGTAGGCCTGCGCATCCTCGGCAAGGCCGCTCGCCTCCGCCTTTTTGCGCAGCTCCTCGAGCTCGCCGGAGCGGACCTCGGCCAGACGCTTTTTGCCCGCGATGATATACATGGTCAGTTCTTTGTAGTACTTGAGGTTCAGCTCATACATCTGGTCGAGCATCGCGATGTCCTTCATCAGCGTGACCTGATGCTTTTCAAGCTCAGAAACAATGCGGTTCACGCTCGTCTCGGCCTTGCCGTACTGCGCGCGCATCAGCTCGAGCTTATCCTTCTGCTTGCGGAACAGGCCTGCGAAGCCCTTCTTCTCCTCCTGACCGAAGCCCTTGACCTCGACGACGAGGTTCGAGAGCGTCTCGCCCACTTCGCCCAAGTCCTTGTTGCGCACGGAGGACAGTGCATTTTCCGAGAACGTCGCAACGCTCTTCTGCGCGGCCACGCCGTAGTTGAGCACGACATTCGTGTCCTTGATGTCGATCTTTTTCGCAAAATCGTCGACGGCTTTCTTCTCCTGCTCGGTGAGCATGCTCTCATCGACCTTGACAGGCTCGACTTCCTTTTTCTCCGCCTCGGGCGCCGTGGGCGCTTCGGGCGTGAGCGTCAGCTCGGGGACAGCCTCCTGCGCCGCTTCGGTGGGGTTCAGGGTCAGCTCGGGCATCATGTTGTCGCTCATATCATTTCTCCTCCGTATTTTGGCTTTGAGTTTGTTCTTTTTCGTACTTTTTGATGCGCTGGATGCGGCGCAGGCACAGCAGCGTGGCCAACGCCCAGATCAGCGCGGAATAGTAAAGCGTATCCCTGTGCAGATGCCGCGCGCCGATGATGCTTGCCACACACATGATGGCAAAGATTGCACAGAAGATCGGGTCGAGCCACACGCCTTTCAGTCGTTTCAAGATCCACGCATTGACTTTGGCGTTGAACGCCATCACTTTCTTTCGCATCGCTTACTCCTTTATAGCTCGAGCTTGATGTCGTCCTGCGAGGCGGTCGCCGTGCCGGACTCGGCATGCAGCTCGCCAGTATCCTCGCTCAGGCCCTCGCGCTTCATCATGTTCTCAAGTACCGTGATATCGGCGGAAATATCCATCGCCTCGCTGCCGAAGAGCATGTCGAGCTGCTTTTCAAAAGCCGTAACGATCGTGCCCATCATACTCTCCACGCGCTGCATGGTCGCGTCGATGTTCTCGCCGCTCACGCCCTGCGCGCCCATACGGTCATAGGCGTTCAGGAGCTTGAGGGTCGTGGGCAGGTAGTAGTCCATGAACTTGCGGATCTGCGGCAGCTTCGACGGGTCGGATTTGACCTGCGCGAAAATTTTCGCGCTCAGGTCCTCGAGCCGGTCGATGTCGGCAGAGATCCTCGCGTCCTTGATGGAATCATTCAGACGCTTCATCTCGGAGATGGCAAGATTGCCGTCTTTGATCATCTTGTCGAGCTCGGGATTGCCGGTGCTCTCTTCCTTTTTCGGCGGGTCGGGCACAGTGACCTCGACCGTGCCGCACACGGCGTTCATAATGAAGAACACCACCCCCGACACGACCGCCACAAAGAGGAAATGCGGTACGCGGTAGAGCGGGAACAGCAATGCGTAAATGACCCATGTTCCCGCCGCGGCGTAATAGGGTACGGTGGATCTGCGTTTGACGGTTGCCAAGGCGATCGCCTCCTGTTTTCATAAATATTCTGACTGATATATGATATCACATCGCATCAGCGCGGTCAAGCAAAGCAAGCGCTTGAAACATTGCAATATCGCACTTTTTACAAAAGGAGGCGGCGTCCGGTCCAGGACGCCGCCTTCTTGCAAAATACTGCGTTTTTCTTATTCGTTTCGGATTGCTTCGAGCGCGGAGATCTTGACCGCCTTGTTCGCGGGCTGATAACCGGACACCAATCCGACCATCACTGAGAACACCAGTGCAAAGATGATAAGCTCAGGCTTGATGACGGAAACGCGCGTCACGTTCTCTCCGCCGATGAGCGCCTGCTTGATGAGTTCCCACGTCACTCCTCCGCCGCCGAACGCGCCGAAGGAGAAGAGATTGATGATGACGGATATGATGAAGCTGAAAATAAGCCCCAAAATGCCGCCGAGAAGGCCGATACTGCCCGCCTCCATGAGGAACATCGCGCGGATATCGCGCACATAGCAGCCGAGCGCCTTCATAATGCCGATCTCCTTCGTGCGCTCGGAGATGGACATGATCATCGTGTTCGTGATGCCGATGGCCGCGACCAGAAGCGAGATCGCACCGAGGCCACCGAGCATCAACTCGATCTGGCGGGTCTGCTTGTTGAGCTCGTCGCGCAGGCTCTGCATGGAATAGGTGCTGTAGCCCAGATCCTTGATGGCCTGTTCCACATCTGGCACAGCCTCAAGGCTCTCTGCCTTGACATTGATGGACGAATACTCAAACTTCGTGTCGGTCTTCCCCGTCAGATCCTGAATGAGCGCCTTGAGCGCATTGATATCCATCATCACGCCCTCGCTCGTCTCGTAGCCCTTGCCCTGATCTTCCTTCAGAATGCCGACGACCTTGAGATCGACGCTGTAGGGCGTCGTCTCGTTGCCGGAGTCGTCCCAGGAGGTCAGGAGCATCTTCACGTCCGTTTTGAGCGGGTCGAAGAACGGGTCGGGGACGTTTTCCGTGTCGATATTGCCGTTTTCGTCCCAGGTGTATCGGTCGACATAATTTCTGCCGTCAGGCATGAGCGTATCCTTAAAGTTATAGGCAAAGTACTGGCCCACGACCACCTCGTCGCTGCTTTCTGGGTAGCGGCCCGCGACCAGCTCATAACCCATGTCCTCAAGGGCACTCACGTCAATGCCGGCAAAGTTTCCCCAGTCGGCGCTGTAGCGGTCGTTGATGCCCGCCTTGAACGAAATGTTGTAATTGTCGAGGCTTGCCTTGGGCATGACGGCCTGCACGCCCGCGATCTCGTGGAAGCTCTCGACCGCCTTCTCATCGAGCTTGCTCTCCGTCTGCGTGCCGGTATTCTGGTTGTAGCCGCGGTAGACCTCGATGATGGAGAGGTCGCCCATATTTTTGAGCATCTGATCGTAGGACTCCTGTATGCCCGCGCCGATGGAGACCATCACGATGATGGACGTGCAGCCGATGAACACACCCAGCACCGTCAGGATCGTGCGCCCCTTGCGCCGCGACAGGCTGTCGAAGCACATTTTCAGGATGTCTGCGAATCTCATTTGTTCTGCTCCTCAGCACCCGTGGCCGCAGTCTCCTTCGCCGCGGCGTCCGCTGCCTCCTTCTTCTCTTCGGCGATCTCCTCTTCGTCCCACTTGTCCCAGAGGGCCTGCTCGGCCTTCTGCTTGGCCTTTTTCTTGCGGATGCGCAGCACAATGAGAAGGACGATGAGCGCGGCAACTGCCGCGATGATGACGTACTTCCATGGGAAGGTGCTCTGCGGCTCGGGGTCGATCATGCCGGGATCGTCCATGCCGGGGTCAGACGGCTCATAGGCCATGGCCTCGACCGTTGCCTCGAACACGCGCTCTTTGGTGTTGCCGTTGGAATCTTCGTAGGTAATGACGATCTTGACCTGATTCTCGCCCTCCAGCTGCGGGGTCACGGCAAAGGCGATGGTGCCGTTCTTGCCGCCGTCGATCGTGCCGACGCGCTGATAAGGCGTGGGGGAATCAATGTCACCGGAGATGGTCGCCTCAACGTTGCTGATGGCGCTCTTGCCCTTGTTGACATAGTCGATCGTCAGGCTCGTTTCCTCGCCGACATAGCCGGTGTAGGCGGCCTTGGGTTCGCTCAGCTCAAAGCGGTCGGGCTGGTAGAGCGGCACGCTCAGCGACAGCGTCGCGTTGCCCGACTTTCTTGCGTTCTGGTCAACATATTCATAGGTCACGTCGATCTTGACGTCCTGCGCGCTGGCGCTGATGAGCTGTGCGGCCTTCATCGGCACGGTGACGGTCTTGCTGCCGCTCGCGGCGACAGATTCAAAGTAGAACGTGTTCGTCGAGCCGTTGAGCATCAGGTCCTGACCGCCGGTGACGGTGACCATGACGTTTTCGATCTTGATGGTCTTGCTGGTGTTCGTGAACGAGAAGCTCAGGTTCGTGCTTGAGCCCGCCGCAACGGACGAACCGCCGTAGTTGTACTTCGAGAGAATGACGATGGGCGTGGGGCTCGCAATGGTCTCCTCGTCCTTCGTATCCTTGGTAACGGTGGAGAGAACGTTCACGCTGCCGCTGGCGCTGCCGCCGGTGAGCTGCGTGCCGTTGTCATAGTAGAACGACAGGCTCGCGTCGATCGTCTGCATCTGGGACTCGATCTTGTCGGGCGCCTTGACCGTCACAGTGACGGCCGTGTCGCGGCCCGCGCGGATATCGTCGAGCATGTAGTCCTGACTGCCCATGATGAGAAGCGATCCGGAGGATTTGAGCGTCAGGATAGGGTCGCGCATGGCGGTCGTGCCGGCGTTCTGGATGTAGACAGTGATGGTCTTCGTCTCGCCCGCGGCAATAGACGTGCTCGTGCCGTCGGAGTTGAAGACGGCGCGCGGCTCGGGAATCACTTCCGGCGTCGGCTCGGGGGCGGGCGTCGGCTCGGTGTAGGGCACGCACTCGCGCACCGGAACGGTGTTGCCGTCCTGATAGCCGCCGCCGTTGCCTTCATAATAAATTGTAAAGGCAAGCTGCTTGCCGCTGTCGCCGGTGTAGGTCAGGCCGGTGAACGTAACGGTATATTCGCCGTTCTGTCCGCTTGCAACAGCGCTCGCCGTGCCGTCCTGAAAGCTGTCAAGGCCGCGCACGACGCGGATCGAATCGTTGCTGCCGTCCGTGCGGGATAAGTAGACCGTGATATCCACCGTATCGCCGGTGCAAATGCTGCTTCTGCTGGCCCGGTAGCCGGTGATCAGAAAGCTGGTTCCCGTCCGTGCCGTCGTGCCTCCGCCCGTCGCTTTGGCGTCATTCACAGGCAGCAGCGCTGCGCACAGCACAAGGGCAAGGCAGAGCGAGAGCAGGGATCTTGAGATGCGTTTCATGTTCGATTTCCTCCGTTATTCGATGTAAGGTGCGGCGTCGATCTCCGCCTTGACCTGATTTTCTACGTTGCTGACGATCCTGCCGTCGATGAGCGTGACGATGCGGTCGGCATACTCGGTCATCTCCGGATCGTGGGAGACGAGCACGATCGTCTGGTGGAAGCGCTTGGCAAAGCCGCGGATCATGTGCATGACCTCTTTCGTCGTCTTCGAGTCGAGGTTGCCGGTCGGCTCGTCGGCGAACACGACCTCGGGGTGCGTGACGAACGCGCGTGCGATGCCCACGCGCTGCTGCTGTCCGCCGGACATCTGGTTTGGAAAGTGGTCCATGCGGTCCTTCAGTCCCACGCGGCAGAGCATTTTCTTCGCCTCCAGCAGCCGCACATCCGGGTCGATGCCCTTGAACATCAGCGGCATGGCCACGTTTTCCGCCGCCGTCAGCTCCGGCAGCAGGTTGTAGGACTGGAAGACGAAGCCGATATGCTTCTGCCGGAAGGCCGCGAGCTGATTTTCGTTGAGCTGTGAGATCGGCACGCCGCCGATGCGCACCACGCCGCGCGTGGGCTTTTCGAGTCCCGCCAGCTGGTTGAGCAGCGTCGATTTGCCGCTGCCGGACGTGCCGAAGATGCAGCACACCTCGCCCCGCGGGATGTCGAGGTCAATATTGTGCAGTGCGACCACGTGCTCCTGCCCCATCATGTACACCTTTCGGAGCTTTCGCACCGAAATGACGGGCTTCTGGTCATTTGCCATCGCAGTTTCTCCTCAATTTTAATCTTGGGTCCATTATAATCTCATCTTATGAGGAAGTCGTTACAATCAGGCGCGATTTGGTTACAAATTATTTAAGAGTTCCTTAATTCTCGCACCGAGCCTTTTCCTGTATTATTTAGACGAAATTTATCGAAAAATGTTTCATCCTTTTTGAAAAAAAGCGGCGGATTTTTTGATCCGCCGCTTTTTTAAGTTCTTGCCGTTTTAGTTCAGCGGCACGTCGGGCACGACGTAGACCGTCATCTCTTCGCCATTTGTGTCGATGGACACGGTGTCGTCGATGGGCTGCGTCAGCTCCGCGTCCGCGTAGAGGGTGCAACCGCTGCGGCAACAGATGTTGACATACGTCCCCCTCGCCACATGGTATTCATTCACCCACCAGTCTTCGCCCCCTTCTTCCGCAGGGAGGCAGACCGTCAGCAGGCAGGCGGGTCTCGTGTCGTCCGTCGCGTACACGACATCGTTCAGAAGGTAGCGGCCTGACTTGTAGGGTTCTGTTTTGTAGGGTTCATCGTAGCTCCAGTTGTAGAGTGTCGTGCCCATCTCCGTCGCGCCGCCCTCGCCGTCCTCGATGTAGTCGGTCACGGACATGGCAAGCAGCTCGCCCGTCTCGGGATCGGCGTAGTAGAGGGTGGTATAGTAGTAGCCGCCGGCGTCTTTAAAGCGCGTGGTGGTCGAGAGCAGCACCGCGCCGTCCTGCTCGCTGCGCTCGTCAAGCGTTTCCTCGGCATTCTTGGCGGCGGGGTCAGTGCACTGCGGCAGCATTTCACGGAGATACTCCGTCCCCTCGCCCGGAATGGGATAGATGTTCAGGCTTGCGTTATCGTCGCTCGTCATGCGCGTGGCATACAGGCCGCCACGCCCCTGGCTCCACAGCTCATCCTCGCCCGGGCCGCTGTTGGCGGTATAGCTGTAGTGCGAGGACATGAGGATCGTGCTGTCGCCCCCGTCCGTGTACTGCAATCTTGCGGTGTAGGCCACCTCGCCGTCCCGGTCGGTGCCCTGAATGTTCACGGTCACGGCGTCGTACTTTGCAAGCAGCACACGCGGAGCGTTGACCTCGCGCAGCGTTTCGAGCGTCACGTCCATCGGCGTGTCAGCGCCGATGGTATCGTCCTCTTTGTCGTCCTTGCCGCCCTGCGTGCCGCAGCCGGCAAGAAGTGCCGCGACGCAAAGCGCGGCAATGCCTGCTTTCTTCCAGTTTTTCACCTTGGTTTCCTCCTTATTTGGGTGCGGACTCACGCCCGCGTTTCAAATTCTTTTAACGGTTTTCTTCCAGCGGCACGATATAGACCGTTGCACTCTCGCCGCTCGTGTCGATGCCCGCCTGATAGTCGATCTCCTGACTCAACGCTGCATCATAATAGATATTGCTGCCGGTACGGCAGGCAAACATGGCATAGCTGCCGCGCGTCACGCGGTACTGCTGTGTTTCCTCGTCCGCTGTGCCGGGGTCGTAGATGAGCGTCAGCAGGCAGGTGTCAGCACTGTCGGTCTCGTGCAGTGCTTCGCCCGCAAGGTCACGCTCAGGCGCGTAGGGCTCATCGTAGCTCCAAGTGTAGCGCATCTTGCCGTCAAAGGCCTCATCATCCGCAGCATGATCAGTCACTGTCATGGCGTGAAGCTCGCCGGATCCAGGTTCAACTTCGTAGAGCGTCTTGCTGTGATAACCGCCAAGGTTCGGATATGTCACACTCCCGGAGAGCAGGTACACACCATTCTGTAATCCGATCGTTTCCTCGCTCTCCTCGGTGCCCATCTCAAATTCCGCAATTGCGGGCAGATCAGCAAGAACATACATCTCGTAATCTATTTTGGTGAAGCAGGTCATCATCGTTCTCTCTTCGTTCGATGATCGATCCAGATACACTTTTCCGTTTGCCTGCGTCCAGCGCTCTTTTGCACTGACCGGATAATTCTCGCTCGGATCATACCCATAATGCCCCCAGGACACGACATTTCCATCCGCATTACGGGTGTACTGCACTCTGGCGGTATAAGTCACATCGCCATTTTCATCGGTGTACTGTACATTCACCGTCACGACCTCATGTCTTTCGAGCAGTGCAAGGGGTATATTGATCCCTCGAAGATCCTCGACGGTATAATCCTCGCCATCTTTCAGCCCACAGTCGCCTCCACAGCCTGCAAGTAAGCTCGCAGCGCATAAAGCAACGGTGACGGCTCTCTTCCAGCTTTTCATGGTGTGCTCTCCTCTCTCATCTCCCGTCAGTCTTGATTGCCGCTTTTCACATAGACGGTCGTGCTTTCGCCGTCCGGCCACTCGATCTCAGGGGTTTGATACTCCTGCGTCATGGCGGCGTCGTAGTAAAGCATGACGCCCTTACCACTCTCTGGGGAAAAGTACGCTGCGCTCGGCACGGTAAAGTGCTGCTCGTGCTCCTGCGCGGTGCCCGGGTCCCACACGAGCGTGATTTCATGCTTGGGAACATCGTCCGACAGCATCAGCGCGTAGAGGTCTTCCTCCGGTTCATAAGGGCGATCATAGCTGAACGTATAGCTTCCCGTGGCAAAGCAGGCGTCTTTTCCCTGCAAGTCTTTTCTGTGCCGCTCCGACTTGATCGATATCAGGTCATCGGAGGTTGGATCGACATAGAGCCATCGCAGCGAGTAGTCAGTGTCATCGTCGGTGATATAATGTTTGATTGGAAACACGAGCTGGCCGTCCTGCTCATACGGCTCTTTGACCTCCACCGTGATACCGTCACCGGCCACGGGCAAAAACGGTTCCCGCGCGGTACTTTCTTCGTACCACTCATCCGTTCCGCAGGCGATCACACTGGCAATTCGAGCGCTGCCGTCATCATTTGTTCCAGCGATAATGCACATACCGTCCGGCACTTCATCCAGGCAGACATTCAGGCTATAAATATCGTCTGCGCCGTACTCATCATAATACCAGCCGTGGCTCCAGCTTTGCAGCCGGCCTTCTTCGTCGCGCGTGTACTGGTCAGTGCTCTTGACGTCCTGACCGCCGTTGCTGCTGTCTGTGCTCTCCCGTACAATAGTCACCACCTCGTGCCGCTCGAGCAGCGCAGAGATCGTGTTCCGCTCACAGACGTCTTCATAGGTGATGGGATGCTCTTCCGCCATATCGGTCTGTTTCTCCATCTCTCTGCAGCCCATGAGCAGCAGCGCGGCGGCAAGTGCGAGGGCACTCATTAGTCCCCAGCGGTTCATTTTGTTTCTCCTTTCATCGTCTTCTTTCCATCTTGATTATGCGGAGCTTTTTTCGTTCCGTACATTCTCTTAGACGAGAAATTTCTCAAAAAGTTTCACCCTTATGATTTTTTTAAGAAACTTTTTTCTTTCCCGTGCGAGCTCTTGCATTTTCCGCCGACACGGCATACAATGAGGACACATTTCACCCGGGAGGGGCGTTTTTATGAACTATATCGGCATCGACCTCGGCGGCACGAACATCAAGGGCGCACTCGTGAGCGCGAAGGGCGAGATCTTAAAGGAGCATTCTATCCCGACGCGCGTCGATCTCGGCCCCGAGGCGGTCGCGGGACGCATCGGTCAGGTCATCGCGCAGCTCTCTATCGGCGAGGACACCGTCGGCGGCGTGGGCGTCGGCTGCCCCGGCACGGTGGACGACGCGAGCGGCATCGTGCGCTTTGCGGCGAACCTGAACTTTGTAAACTTCGACCTGCGAAGCGCGCTGCGCGCGCACACTGCGCTTCCCATCCACCTCGGCAACGACGCAAACGCCGCGGCGCTGGGCGAGGCGCTGTTTGGCTGCGGCCGCGGCGCGGAGAGCACCATCGTCGTCACGCTCGGCACGGGCGTCGGCGGCGGCGTGGTGCTCGGCGGCAAGCTCCTGACAGGCTACACAGGTGCGGCGAGCGAGATCGGCCACATGGTCATCGCGGAAAACGGCGAAGAGTGCACCTGCGGCAGCCGCGGATGCTTCGAGGCCTACTCCTCCGCCACGGCGCTGATCCGCGACACGAAGCGCACCATGGCCGCGCACCCCGAGAGCCTGCTGCACGCGATTGCCGCGGAGCAGGGCGGTGTCGACGGCCGCACAGCGTTTCTCGCCAAGGAGCGCGGCGACGAGGCGGGCGCGCAGGTCGTGGAGGACTACATCGAGCATCTGGCCTGCGGGCTCACAAATCTTGTCAACATTTTCTTCCCCGAAGTGCTGGCCCTCTCGGGCGGCGTAGCAAATCAGGGCGACGCGCTGCTCCTGCCGCTGCGCGAAAGGGTGCGCGAGCGTTCGTTCGGCTCGCGCTATGCCGTCTCGCACACGCGCATCGAGCTCTGCACGCTCGGCTACCGCGCGGGCGTGATCGGCGCGGCGATGCTCGCGCGCGAGTGAGCGTAAAATAGCGCAAGATATGATAAGGCCCTCCGCATTTCTGCGGAGGGCCTTTTTTACCGGTAGCCGTCGGGCTCGGCCGAGCCTTCGATCAAAAACTGCACCTCGTCCACGCCGCCGAGCGACAAAATGGACTGTTCGAGCGCGCTCAGCATCAAATCGCGCTCCGCCTCGTTCTCCGGCAGTGAGCCGTTCGCAGGGAGATTCAGATAGCACACGCCGTTTTCGATGCGAGAGGAGATGACCGCAAAGTCCTCCGGCAGGAGCGAGACGAGCGAATCGTCCTCCGGCCCCTGCGCGAGCGCTTCGAGCAGCGCGTTCACGCGCGTCTGGCCCTCGTAGAGCGCGAGCGTCTGCTGCTCGGCGCGCAGCTCGCCTGTCTTGCTGTCGAGGAAATAAAGCGACACGGTGATCGGCCGCAGGCCACTCTCACGCGAGGAAAGCAGCGTATCCGCCGAGAGCAGCACTTGCGTCTCGCGGTACGGCAGCTCGCGCCCGTCCGCCGTGATGCTCACAGCGTTCACATTCGGCAGCTGCGTCAGCGTCAGCGTGATGCAGTAGTCAGCGAGCGACAGGTCGATGCCCGTCAGGCGCGCATACTGTGCGCTCAAGTCGATCTGCGCGCGGCGGCCCGACACCTTGAGCGACTTGAGCGCCGTTCCCTCCGGGATGGGCGACGAGAGCGACGGCTCGTCGGGCCCTGCGAGCAGCGCCTCCATCAGCGCGCGGACACAGTCTTCGGTCTCCATCGCGCCGTCGAGCGTCAGACGCTTTTCCTGTGTGCGGATGGCGTCGCCGCCGCCCGCGGAGTTGGGATCGCTGAGAAAATAGAGCTCGTAGCCGTTTTCGTCCATTTCCTGCGCGTGCTGGGCCGCGCAGGCGCAGAGAAGCGAAAGCAGGAGGACTAATGCCGCAGTCAGGGAAAGACGTCTTCTCATGTCTCATCCCCTCCCTCTTCGCAGCGCGGCAGGCGCACGGTAAACACCGTGCCGCCGCCCTCACGGGCGCGGACCTCGATGCTGCCGCCGCGGCGGCGCGCCGTGTCGGCGGCGATGGAAAGGCCAAGGCCTGTACCGCCCGCGGCGCGCGAGCGCATCTTGTCCACGCGGTAGAAGCGGTCGAAAATGCGTGGCATGTCCCCCTCCGGAATGCCGATGCCATTGTCGCTGACAGTGAGAAGGCAGTCCTTTTCATCCCCCGCGAGCAGCAGCTTCACAAAGCCGCCGGGGCGGTTATACTTGATGGCGTTTTCCGTCAGGTTGTAGATGATTTCGTGAATTTCATCCTCGCTCGCAAGGGTCTGTCCCTCGCGGCGAATTTCATATGCGAGGTCGACCTGCTTTTCCTCGGCCACAAGGCGCAGCATGCGCACCACGCGCGCCATCACGGACGAGAGGTCGACGCGCTGCGCCTCGGGCAGCATGCCGCTGTCCAGGCGCGTCAGGCGCAGCAGATTTTCCGTGATGCGCGCCAGGCGCTCGGACTCCTGCTCGATATCACCGACAAATTCGCGCACGGTCTGCGCGTCCATGTTCTCCGTCTGCAAAATGGAGTCGGACAGAAGCCTGATGCCCGCCAGCGGCGTTTTGAGCTCGTGGCTCGCGTCCGACACGAAGCGGCGGCGAGCGTCCTCCGTCGTTTGCAACCGGTCAGCCATGTCGTTGAACTCGGCGGCGAGCTCGCTGATCTCGTCGTGCCCGCCGACCTCGGCGCGGTGGCTGTACGAGCCCTCGCGCATCTTGCGGATGGCGTCGGTCAGTACACCGAAGCGCCGCGTCAGCACACGGGATAAGAGTACGCTAATCCCGCCGGCGAACACCAGCACGACCGCCGAAATCGTCAGGAGATTGCGCTGCAGGGACAGCAGCAGCTCCGCTTGCTCGGTGTCGTATTCGTAGGCATACACCGCGCCGATGGTCTGGCTGTGGTAGATGACCGGCGAGGCCGCGCGGCTTTTGAACGCCTTGTCCGAAAATTCGGTGTAAAAGACGTCTTCTCCGCGAAGCGCCTGCACAAGCTCTGTATAAAAGGCGTAGCGGCCGATCGCGCCGTCGGTCTCGCGCGTGTCGTACAGCACGCGGCCCGAGGCATCCGTCACAAGCACGCGGGAGATGCCCGTCTCCTCCACGAGCGTCATCGCACCCGCGACGTTTTCCTCGCTCAGCTCCTCAAGGCCGGAGAGCGCCGTCACCATCACCGAGACGCTGCCCTGCAGCGAGCTCTGCTTAGAGCGGAACGTCAGGTTTTCTGATGTGATGAGCGGATACGTGTTCAGCAGGATCAGCACTGCCAGAATGATGGCGATATAGCTGAAGCTGAATTTTCGCTGCAGGCTCGCATGCATCTGCACGGCGCTGCCCCCCTTCTCTTTCTTTTAGTGGGAAATCAGTCCTTCAAGTAGTACCCCACGCCCCATTTGGTCAGGATGTGCTGCGGCGCGGCGGGGTTTTCCTCGAGCTTTTCGCGAAGCCGCCGGATGTGCACATCCACTGTGCGGTAGTCGCCTGCGTAGGTGTAGCCCCAGACGAGGTCCATCAGATTTTCGCGCGAGTAAACGCGGCGCGGATTCTTGACAAGAAGCTCGATGAGGTCGTATTCCTTGGCCGTGAGCTCGACGATCTCGCCGTTTTTGACGGCGACGCGCTGCTCGGGGTCGAGCGTGATGCCGCCCGCGGTCAACAGGAGCGTTTCAGGCTGCTTTTGCTGCGGTGCGGCGTTCGCGCGGCGCAGCAGCGCGCGGATGCGCGCTTTGAGCTCCAAGATGTTAAAGGGCTTTGTGATATAGTCGTCCGCGCCGGACTCAAGGCCGATGATCTTGTCGGCGTCCTCGCTGCGGGCGGTCAGCATGATGATGGGCACATTGGAAAATTCGCGGATGCGCATGCAGGCCGTCAGCCCGTCCACCTGCGGCATCATCAGATCGAGGATGATGAGGTCAAACCCGCCGCTTTTCGCCATGTCGATGGCGGTCGCGCCGTCGTAGGCGGTCTCGACCGTGTAGCCCTCGTTTTCCAGATTGAATTTCATGCCCTTGACGAGAAGCTGCTCGTCGTCAACCACCAGAATTTTCATTGCCATCCTCCTCCGTGAATGTGATCTCCGCGCGGAATCCCTCGAGCTTCGCCTCTCCGATGCCCTTGACGTTCAAAAGGTCCTCCGCCGCCGTAAAATCGCCGTGCTCTGCGCGGTAGTCGATGATCGCCTGCGCGAGCGACGGGCCGATGCCCGTCAGCGTTTCAAGCTCTTCCGCCGTCGCGGTGTTGACATTGATCAGCACGCGCGTGGGCGCGGTGATCTCATCGGTCCTGTCCTGCGTGGTCACGGTGTAGCCGTCGTGCCCGGTCCCTTCATACGACGTTTTGTGCAGAAAAACGAGCGAAACGGCGAACAGCACCGTCAGCGCGGCGAGCACAAGGTAGACGCCGCTGACTTTGGTTTTCTTTTCTTGCTTTTCCACGGTTGCGCTCGCCTGCCTTTTTTGCTATACTGATGTCGAAGCGTGCCGAACGGCGCGCTCCTCTTCACTGTATTCTATTTGATTGTATCATACAACGAGGTATATTTCCATGAAAAAACGCCGCTTGTTTTCACTTTTTTTATCTTTTGCGCTCCTGCTCCCGCTCTTTTCACTGACGAGCGCCGACGCCTATGAGGACTTCACACTCGACGCGAAGGCCGGCCTTCTCATTGAGGCCGACACGGGCGAAATTCTCTACGAGAAAAACGCCCATCAGGAGAACTTCCCCGCGTCGCTCACAAAGGTGATGGTCGCGCTGCTGGTGTTTGAAGCCATCGACGAGGGCAAGATCGCACTGACCGACTCCGTCACTGCGACGGAATCGGCGTTCGAGGGGCTGTCGAGCGACGGCAGCACGGCGAACATCGTCCCCGGCGAAACGATGACGGTCGAGCAGCTGCTCAACTGCATGCTCATCGTCTCGGCGAACGAGGCGTGCAACATTTTGGGCGAAACGCTCTACGGCTCGGTCGACGCCTTTGTCGCGCGCATGAACGAGCGCGCGGCGGAGCTTGGCTGCGAGCACACGCACTTCGCCAACGCCACGGGTCTTCACAATTCCCAGCACTACACGACCGCGTGGGACCTCTACCTCATCACGCGCGAGGCGCTGAAGCACGATAAATTCATGGAGATCTGCAACTCCAAGAGCTACACCGTGCCCGCCACGAACATGACCGACAAGCCGCGTGAGCTGCATTCGACGAACTTTCTCATTTCCAACTGGCGCGCCCGCGGTTATGTGTACCGCGACGCGCAGGGCATCAAGACCGGCTCGACACCCGAGGCGGGCTACTGCCTCATTTCGTCCGCCCTGCGCGGCAGCCGCCACATGATCAGCGTGGTGCTGGGCGCAGAGCGTGTGACGCTCGAGGACGGTGTGACCATCCAGACGCGCAGCTTCTCCGAAACGTCGCGCATGTTCGACTGGGGCTTTGACAACTTTGTCCTCCGCGACATTCTCTCCTCCTCCGACCTTGTGCAGGAGGTGCCCGTCGCGCTTTCGAGCGAGGCGAGCTACGTTTCGACCCACGCGGCGGAGGATATCGCCTGCCTGCTGCCCGACAATGTCGAGCCCGACATGCTTGAGCGCACCGTGACGCTCACGAACGACACGGTCGACGCGCCCGTTTCCGCGGGCGACGTGCTCGGCAAGCTGACGCTCTCCTACAATGGTAAGGTCTACGCCGAGACGGACCTCTTAGCGCTGAACGATGTATCGGCCTCGTGGTTCCTGACGGCGCAGCGCAGGGTGTCTGACTTTTTCGCAAAGCCGCTCGTCCGCATTCTGTTGATCGTGGTCGTACTGCTGATCGTCGCGCTCGTCGTCTATGTGACGATGTTCTCCCGCCGCCGTCGCTACGGCCACCGCCGCCGCGGCAGAGCCGGCAGCGGCTACCGCGGCCGGAGAAGAAGATTCTAAGTACTTCAAAAAAGCGGTAAAGCCGCTTTTTTGAGAAAGGCCACACTCCGCTTTGTGCCTTGCCGCCGCTGGCGGCTGCGACACGCGCGGAGCGAGAGGTGTCGATCGCCACGCGCTGGTCGCGGCGATCGACGATCAAAATTCTTTGCGTCTGCGAACGCAAAAGCAAAAATGAAGGGGCGCGAAAGCGTCCCTTTTTAGTTGAGTGTGATCACGTTGTTCCCCTGCGGGAACTCCACGAAGCGGATGGAGTAGATGTCGGCGGTGATGTAGGCGCTGCGGCCGGGGTGGAACAGCGTGATATAGTCGTTTCCGACCTCCTGTAGCGTGCCGACCGCCACGACCGTGTTCTGCGAACCGACGAGGAAGCTCACGATGACTGCGCGGCCGATGTTGCGCGCGAGCATCCCCTTCCACGAATTGTAGGCCATCTTATCGACGGTCCGAGACTCTTCGATCTCGTCGGGCGTGGGCTGGAACTGCCCGCTCGCGCCGCCCTGCGGCACGAGCGACATGCCTCCCGCCCCCGACGATCCTCCAAGCATTTCCTCATAGCTCTGGCTCACGTTGTTGTTACTGTTGTTATTACTGCTATTATTGCTGTTGCCGCTCTGCTGCGCGCTCGCCATAGCGGGCACGGCAGCCATCTGCTCATAAAGGCACGGCATGCTTTTTCCCATCTGGATCATAAAAACGTCCTCTCCCTTTCCCGTTGCTGCTGATTTGCTTTTCTCAGGTGTCGTAATACGCGGCGGTGGGGTTATAAAAACAGTGGTCGCCGATACGCATGACGAACGTCCCCACATTTGAAGGAAAATTCGCGCGGCAGGACGGCGAAAACGGGTTAAAGAACCACAGCGCCGTTCCAAGGCCGTGCAATCGGTTGCCCGCGATGGCCCAGTCCGCGATCTCGTAATGAATTTCGGTCGGACGCATGTTGTAGATATTCTGCGGATTATACGCGCCATGTTCTGCCTCGCTCGCGCAGACGAACTGCCCCGGCTGAAAGATGATATTGCGGATGCTGCCCTGCCCCACGCGCGCGTATTCGCCGCCCGTCGAGCGCACACGGTTCATCACGACGCTCGCCACGGCTTTCATCCCATTCTCGCCCTCGCCGCCCGCTTCGCACTCGATGAGGCGCGCGAGCAGCTCCCTGTCGGAATAGGCCATGTCGATCTCCTCCCCCATTTCTTCTTCCCCGACAGTCTATGCGACTCCTGTGCGCGGGGAACCAAACACGCGCAAAAAAGCACCGCAGATGAAATTCATCTGCGGTGCTTTCGCTTTGTTCAGTTTTCCTCGTCCGGCGGCGGAAGCTCTTCCGCTTCCGGCGGCGCTGCGCCGTAGGCGCCCTTCATCTTGAGCTCCTGCCACTGCTCTTTCGTGATAAGCAGCTGGCGGGGCTTCGAGCCCTCGAACGGGCCCACGATGCCGCGCGTCTCCATCTCGTCGACGATGCGCGCCGCGCGCGAATAGCCGAGCTTCAAGCGGCGCTGGAGCATCGAGACGGATGCCTGACCCGTCTCCATGACCACGTCGATCGCGGCGGGGAGCAGCTCATCCACATCGTCGGCGGCGTTCTGATCAGGCGCGGCATTGCCGCCTCCCTTGGCGCTGCCCTTCTCCTTTTCGGCGACGGCGGCGTTGATCTTGTCGATAACGGATTCGTCGTAGTCCGTCTCGCCGTTTTCCTTGACGAAGTTGACCACGCGCTCGATCTCCTCGCTCGAGATGAAGCAGCCCTGCACGCGCTTGGGCTTGCCTTCGCCCAGCGGGGCATAGAGCATATCGCCGCGGCCCACGAGCTTTTCCGCGCCCGCGGTGTCGAGGATGATGCGCGATTCCATCGCGGAAGCGACCGCGAACGCGATGCGGCTCGGGATGTTGGCCTTCATCAGGCCCGTGATGACGTCCGCGGACGGACGCTGCGTCGCGATAACCAGGTGCATGCCCGCGGCGCGGCCCATCTGCGCTACGCGGCAGATCGACTCTTCGACCTCCTTCGCCGCGACGAGCATCAAGTCGGCCAGCTCGTCGATGACGACAACGACGCTCGGCAGCTTTTTGAGCGTTTCGTCCGTCTCCGCCACCTTATTATAGGAGGCAAGGTCCTTGACGTTGTGCTCGGAGAACATCTTGTAGCGCTTCATCATCTCGTACACGGCCCATTGCAGCGCGCCCGCAGCCTTTTTCGGGTCGGTGACGACGGGGATGAGCAGATGCGGGATGCCGTTGTAGGGCGCAAGCTCGACCATCTTCGGGTCGACCATGATAAAGCGCACCTCTTCGGGCGTTGACTTATAGAGCATCGAGACGATCAGCGAGTTCGTGCACACGGACTTACCGGAGCCTGTCGTACCGGCGATGAGCACGTGCGGAAGCTTCGAGATATTCCCGACGATGTTCTTGCCGCTGATGTCCTTGCCGACGGCGAAGGCCGTGGTGGAAGGATGGGTGGTGAACTCCGTGGATTCGAGCACCGTGCGGATGCTGACGGGCGAAACAAGCTTGTTCGGCACCTCGACACCCACGACGGAGATCTTGTCGGGGATGGGCGCGATGCGCACGCCGCTCGCGCCCAGCGCAAGGGCGATATCGTCCTGCAAATTTGTGATCTTCGAGAGCTTCACGCCCTGACTGAGCGTGAACTCATAGCGCGTGACCGACGGGCCGCGCACCACATCGCCCGGCTGGGCGTCCACGCCGAAGCTCGTGAGCGTCTGCGCCAAGCGGCGGGAGTTGTTGCGCAGCTCCGCGCCCGCCTCAGCGGCGTTCGTCACGCTGCCCTCTTTTAAGAGCGTGATGGGCGGATACTGATATGCAGGCGGCTGGGGCTGCGCGTCGCTGCCCTCGATCTCGCGCGTGACCTCCTCGCGCGCGGCATCGACCTCGGCGCGGCGGAGCTTGTCCTCCTGCTTGTCGGTCAGCACGGCGGGAACCGTCGTTGCTGCTGCGGCTGCGGCGACGGGTGCGCTCTGCACGCTCGGCGTGGGCGCGGCAAACGGCGTGTGCATCACAGGTGCGGGTGCCGGGACGACCGGCGCGGGCGCGCTCGGCGCTGTATCAAACGGCGGCAGGTCGAAGTCGTCGGCCTCCACCGTCACAGGCTTAACGGGTGCGGACGGCGCGGCGGCAGGCGAAACGGGTGCAGCGATCTTTGTCTCCGCGGCACTTCCGCCCGCTAACAGCTCGTCGGGGCTCTTGATATTATCGGACTTCTTGCGGAAGAAGCCGCCCGTGGGATTTTTCTTGATGACGCGCTCCTCGCCGTCGAGCGGAATGTCGATGGCGGCGTCCGGCGTATGGACCGGCGCACTGCGGCGCGGCACATGGGTGTGCTGCGGCGGAAGGTCCTCTTCCTCCACTGGCTCATAGGGCACGCGCTCGTGCGAGCGCACGGCCTCGATCACGGCGGCAGGCGTCAAGCGGAACGCCATCATCAAAAACGCGACGAACAGCACGACGAGCAGGACCATCGCCAGCACCTTTTTCACCAGCAGCACCAGCATGATCGCAAGCGATGCAGACACCGCGCCGCCGGACTCGAGCGCGTTGCCGCTCGTCCACAGAAGCTTCAAGATGCCATCCATGTTGACATACTTCTCTTTGCAGAGGGCGATGTGCATGATCGCGCCGAACACGACCGGCAGCAGCGCCGTGCCGACAAGGCAGGACGCGACGTTCCGCCCACGGTGGAAGAGCAGGATATAGCTCCCCAGCAGCAGTGCGGGCGCGACGAGGTAATAGCCCCAGCCAAAGAGCGACCGGCACAGCTTCGCCGGCTGATCGAGCAGCCACGCGCCCGACTGGAAATAGCTAAAGCCCAGGCACAGCGCCAGCACCAGCAGGATCGCGCCCGCGACCTCGCGGCGGATGGGGCGCTTTTGATTCTTCTTCGCCGTGCGCTTGCCGGAAGACGAGGAGCGGGACGAACCCGTCGTTTTCTTTTTCGTTGTGGTGGTTTTTTTCTTCTGTTGTGCCATGATTCACCTCAGAATCAAAAATTAGTGCAGGATCGTGAGCACCAGCGTCAGCACGCCGGCGGCCCAGCAGTAATAGGCAAACGCGCCGAAACGGCCCTTGTCGGCAACATAGCGCAGCAGGCGGATGCTCGCATAGCCCGACACCGCCGCGACGACGACACCGACGAGGTACACGGGCACGCTGGAGAAGTCGATGCCCGCGTCGATCGCGTCTTTGAGCGTCAGGATGTTCGCCCCCAACACCGCGGGGATGGAGAGCAGGAATGCAAAGCGCACGGCAAACTTGCGCTCAAAGCCCGTGAAGCAGCCCGCCGTGATCGTCATGCCGGAGCGGGAGATGCCCGGACACAGCGCGATGGCCTGACCGATACCGACAAGCAGCGCGTCGAGCAGCGTGGCGGTCTTTTCCGTCTTGCGGCCATGGCGCACACGGTCGCTCACAAAGAGCAGGATGCCCGTGACGATCAGTGCGCCGCCGATAAAGTACATATTATCACTCAGCTCCGTGAAAAAACGGCGAAACGGCACCATGACGAAAAGCGGCAGCGTGCCCACAATAATGAGCAGAATAAGGCGGCGCGCAGGCGGCACGGGGTTCGGCGTGCGATGATGGGCAAGGTCGCCGATGCCGGTGAAAAACTCCACGATCATATCGCGGATATCATCCCAGTAAGCGGCAAACACCGCCACGAGCGTGCCGAGGTGGAGCAGCACGTCGAAAAAGTCGGGCACGTTGCTCGCGCCCTGGATGCTTAGTAAATGCTCCGCGATGGCGAGATGGCCGGAGGACGAGATCGGTAAAAATTCCGCGATCCCCTGCACAAGGCCGAGAACAACGGCGGTCAAAACTGACATAAAAAACAACTCCTTTTGCGTTTTGTTCTGTAATGGCAATATTCTAACAGGATAATTATAGCACGCTTGTTCGCGGAATACCACCCTGAATTGCCGCATCTTCTTTTTCTTTCCTTTTTCGGTGCATCCCTTGCGAACGCAGGGCGAATGTGCTATGATTGGCGCGGACTATCAGAAAAGGAGAGATAGAAATGACTTATAACTACCGCACCAAGGGCGTTTGCTCCAAGGAAATGCACATTGAGCTGAACGACGACCACACCATCAAGAGCGTAGAGGTCATCGGCGGCTGCAACGGCAACCTTCAGGGCATTTCGCGCCTGGTCGAAGGCATGAAGGCCGAGGATGCCATCGCGCGCATGCGCGGCATCCGCTGCGGCTTCAAGAATACCTCCTGCCCCGATCAGCTCGCCATCGCGCTGGGCGAGGCGCTGGCGCAGGACAAGCAGTAAGTCGTCATTTTTTGCCCGCGCGGTGCATCGCACGGGCAAAAAATGCATAAAATCCTGCAAAATGCCGTTTCCCTCTCTGGACAAACGGCGCTAAACTGTGTATACTGTTAAAAAATAAGCATTCAACGCACTATCAACGCAAAACATTTTGCTTTTGCCGGTCTGACGGGGGAACTTCATGGACATTGATATGGATATCAAAGAGCTCGAAGCGTTCGTCTACGTGGTGGAAAACTGCAGCTTTTCCCGCGCCGCGGAGCTGCTGCACCTGACGCAGCCGACCATCAGCTCGCACGTCTCCGCACTGGAGAGAAAACTGAATATCAAGCTCATCGTCCGCACCACGAAGGAGACCTACCCCTCCGACGCGGGCAAGCTCCTCTACAAATACGCTAAGGAGATCCTGCAGGTGCGCGAGAACGCAGCCATCGCGCTGCGCAACTTCTCGCAGGAGATGAAGGGTACGATCTCCATCGCGGCCTCCACGGTGCCCAGCCAGTATTATCTGCCGCACCTTTTGCAGGACTTCCGCGCCCGCTATCCGGACATCACCTTCAATATCCAGATGGAGGACAGTCCCAAGGTCGTGGAGCTCGTCGCCACGCGCAGCGTAGAGATCGGCTTCTGCGGCACGATGGTGGCGAGCCACAAATGCGTCTATCAGGATTTTGCCAACGACCCGATGGTGCTCATCGCGCCGAACACCGAAAAGTATCAGGCCTTTGCGGGCAAGCCCTTCCCCATCGAGCAGCTCAAGGAAGAGACGTTCATCAGCCGTGAAAAGGGCAGCGGCACGTATCAGGCGGGCAAGGAACTCTTAAATGAGCTCGGCATCGACATCGCCCAGCTGCGCACCGCGGTCGAGATCCGCTCGACCGAGAGCGTCAAGCAGATGGTCAGCGAGGGTCTCGGCGTCGGTCTCATCGCGCAGAGCGCCGCGCAGGACTATGTTCAGTTCGGAAAGCTTCTTGCCTTCCCCTTCCCCGACTCGCGCTTCCGCCGCCAGCTCTATATCGTCAAGCACAAAAACAGCATTTTATCGCCCATTGCGCAGGTGTTTTACGACTATGCGCGCAAAACCAAGGACAAAGCATCCGCCAAATAAGGCGGATGCTTTTTTACAGGGATCGCTCGATTTTTTACCCGATTTTTTCGCGAAATTGTCATTTACTTTTTTTCCTCTCTGGTATATGATAATGCAATAGGTCAACGGCTGCGCTGCACCGGTAAAGCAGCAGGCCTTACGGGAGGGAGAGCGATGGACTGCCGCGATTCCGCGCTGTTTACAGGTGTGGACGAAGTATCGTGCGAAAATATGCTGCGCTGCTTCAGCGCTTACGAGCAGCGCTTCAGCGCAGGACAGACCATCCTCACCTGCGGGCAGCAGCAGGATATGATCGGCGTGCTGCTCTCGGGCAGCGCGGCGCTTCTGCGCCTGCACGCCGACGGCAACCGCACCGTGCTTGAAAGCATGGACGAGGGCAGCGTCTTTGGCGAGGAGCTGGCGTTCACCGGCTTTCGCGACGGCAGCGCGCTCATCGAGTGCCGCGAGGACTGCCGCGTCATCTTCATGCGCTATGACCAGATCACAAAGCGCTGCGAAAACGCCTGCGCCTGCCACAGTCAGGTCGTAACGAACCTCTTCCAACTGCTCTCGAAAAAGTCCCTGCATCTGAGCCGCCGGATTGAGGTGCTCGCCTGCCGCTCCATCCGCGAAAAGCTGCTGTGCTTTTTCGAGCAGCTCGCCGACGAGCACGGCAGCCGGACGTTCCCCCTGCCGTTTTCCCTCAGCATGCTTGCCGACTACATCAGCGCCGACCGCAGCGCCATGATGCGCGAGATGCGCAAGATGCGCGAGGAGGACCTCATCAGCACCGAGGGCCGCAGCGTGACGCTGCTTTAGTTTTTTGCAAGTATTTTTCGTAAATGCAAGTTTTCCTGCATCGTCAGAATTTTGATATTCATTGACGCAAGAAAACTTTCATGATATAAACATAGCATCATTCCATATTCCCGGCGCTGCGTCCAGGAATCCCGCCTGCCGTTCTCCCCGGACGGCACGGCGCTGAATCTCAACAAAAAGGAGAATCATTCATGTATCGCATCGTGAAGAAAGAAGCGCTCAAGCCCACCGTGACCCTCTACGAGATCGAGGCGCCGATGGTGGCAAAGAAGGCCGAGCCCGGCCAGTTCATCATCCTGCGCGTCGATGAAAACGGTGAACGCATCCCCATCACCATCCACGACTTCGACCGTGAGAAGGGCACCGTCACCATCATCGTGCAGACGATCGGCGCCACCACCGAAAAGCTCAGACATAAAGCCGAGGGCGAGTACATTCAGGACTTTGTCGGCCCGCTGGGCCGCCCGACCGAGACCGAAGGCAAGAAGAAGGTCTGCGTCGTGGGCGGCGGCGTCGGCTGCGCCATCGCTTACCCGGTTTTGAAGAAGTTCCACGACTGCGGCGCGGAAGTCCACGCGGTCGTCGGCTTCAAGAATAAGGACCTCGTCATTCTTGAGGACAAGTTCCGCGCGGCGTCCAGCGTTTTGAAGCTGATGACGGACGACGGCTCTTACGGCGAGAAGGGTCTTGTCACCGATGCGCTCAAGGAGCTCATCGACGCGGGCAACCAGTATGACGAGATCTTCGCCATCGGCCCTGCCATCATGATGAAATTCGTGTCCAAGACCACCGAGCCCTACGGCATCCCCACCACCGTTTCCATGAGCCC
>CDYS01009455.1_pt1 | contig 29433 bp, 30 predicted proteins | sample 557491 | NCBI WGS metagenome assembly CDYS01 (sample SAMEA3182057, study PRJEB8094) | gut metagenome | biome: human; feature: gut; material: Stool; isolation source: human stools | place: Canada | collected 2012-11-26
CGCAGGGGTTCATGGCGAAGCCATGTACACCGCACCTGATTGCGCAGCGCGTGCAGCTCTTCAAGCTACAAACTGCCAATGCAGCGGGGTCAAGGGGCAAGGCCCCTTGCGTTCTCTTGGGGGATCTAAGGGGGCCATTCTCTCACGCGAGAGAATGGCCCCCTTTGCCGTTCCCCTGCGCGGCGCAGGGAAACCATTGCACCCTCACGCAGTGAGAGCTGAATTATTCTTCCTCATGCGCCGTGACGGCAATATGCAGCTCATCGAGCTGCTTCTGCGTCACCTCGCTGGGCGCGCCCATCATGATATCCTGGGCGTTCTTGTTCATCGGGAAGGGAATGATCTCGCGGATGGAATCTTCACCGGCGAGCAGCATGACCATGCGGTCGACGCCCGGGGCGATACCGGCGTGCGGGGGCGCGCCGTAGCAGAAGGCGTTGTACATGGCGGGGAACTTGGCCTTCACGTCCTCTTCGCCGAGGCGGACGAGCTCGAAGGCCTTGATCATGATCTCGGGGTCGTGGTTACGGACCGCGCCGGAAGAGAGCTCCACGCCGTTGCAGACGAGGTCGTACTGGTCGGCGGTGATGGTGAGCGGGTCGATCTCGCCGCGCTCGGCCTTGAGCAGCACGTCGAGGCCGCCGGCGGGCATGGAGAACGGGTTGTGGCAGAACTCGAGCTCGCCGCTCTCGTCGCCGATCTCATACATCGGGAAGTCGACGATCCAGCAGAACTCGTAGCGCTCCTTGTCCATGTGACCCTCGCACGCGGGGCCGAACGTCTTGATCATCACGCCGACGAGCTTGGTGGCCAGCTCGCCGCCCGCGACGAGCACGAGCGTGTTAGGCTCGAGCGGCAGGAACTTGGAAGCAGCTTCCTTGTCGACAAACTTCGCGATGCCGCCGGCGAGGTCGCCCTTTTCGTCGACCTTGAACCAGTAGCCCTTCGCGCCTGCCTGCACCTCGCAGTCGGTCAGGAGCTTGTCGATCTGCTTGCGCGTGAGCGAGCAGTTGGAGATGGCGACGGCCTTGACGGTCTTGTCCGCAAGGACCTCAAAGCTGCTTCCCTCGAAGAGGGAGGAGACGTTCGTCGCGGTCAGGTCGATGCGCAGGTCCGGCTTATCACTGCCGTAAATCTCGAGCGCGTCGAGGTACTTGATGCGGCGGAACGGGGGCTGAGATGCGATGTCATACGTGCCGAACTTCGCGAAGATCGGGGGCAGGACATCCTCGCAGACGGCGAAGACGTCTTCCTGAGAGGCGAACGCCATCTCCATATCGAGCTGATAGAACTCGCCGGGGCTGCGGTCGCCGCGCGCGTCCTCATCGCGGAAGCACGGCGCGATCTGGAAGTAACGGTCAAAGCCGGAGGTCATCAGCAGCTGCTTGAACTGCTGCGGGGCCTGCGGCAGGGCGTAGAACTTGCCGGGGTGCTTGCGGGCGGGGACGAGGTAGTCACGCGCGCCCTCGGGGGAGGAGGCCGTCAGGATCGGGGTGGTGATCTCGAGGAAGTCGTGCTCCATCATGGCCTTGCGCAGCGCGGCGATGACGTTGCAGCGCAGGATGATGTTCTTCTTGACGGCGGGATTGCGCAGGTCAAGATAGCGGTACTTGAGGCGCTGCGTCTCGTCGGCCTCGCGGCTGCGGTTGATCTCGAACGGCAGGGAGTTGTAGCGGCAGCGGCCGAGCAGCTCGATCTTCTCGGGAACGACCTCAATGTCGCCGGTGGGCTGATTGGGGTTCTTGCTTGCGCGCTCGCGCACGGTGCCCTCGACGGAGATGGTGCTCTCTTTGTTGTAGCCCTTGATCTGGGCGAGCAGCTCGCTCGTCTCGACGACGATCTGCGTCGTGCCGTAGAAGTCGCGCAGCACCACAAAGGCGAGGCTGCCGCCGACTTCGCGGACGTTCTCCATCCAGCCGACGAGCTTGACGTGCTCACCGGCATGCTGCGCGCGAAGCTCGCCGCAGTTGTGTGTACGGGATTGCATCATGGTAAAATCTACTCCTGTTTGTATATTATAAATTGAAAATTACTAACTGTATTGAAAATCGCCTGATTTTGTGCTCAGGTGGTGAAGGGCTTCGTCTTCGGGTTGACGATATCGCGCCAGTCGAGGTCGCCGCGGGCAAGGCCCATGATGAGCATTTCAGCGGTGGCGAGGTTGGTGGCAAAGGGGATGTTGTTCTGGTCGCAGAGCTTGGTGATATAGGTCAGGCTGTCGTTATACTGCGGGTTGGCGGGGTCGCAGAAGAAGAGGACCATATCGATCTCGTTGTAGGAGATGCGCGCGCCGATCTGCTCGGCGCCGCCGTGGATGCGCGCCATGAACAGGTGGATCGGAAGGCCGCTCGCTTCGCTGACCATCTTACCGGTCACGCTGGTGGCGCAGAGAGTGTGACGGGACAGAATGCCGGCGTAAGCCGTGCAGAACTGGACCATCAGTTCCTTTTTGTTGTCGTGTGCCATGAGAGCGATGTTCATGTAGTGTCACAATCCTTTCTGATGTGAATTTTTCTATTGTAGCGGCACTTTCATCGGTTGACAAGGGCAAGCAGGCTTTGAAAAGATGTTTGCGGGAAAAGCGTGTTTGCCTTTGTGAACCGGCGCTACAGCCGCATCAGACGCACGCGTTCGCCGCACAGGCGGCGTGCGATGTTTTCGCAGGCGCAGAGCGCGCCGGAGCGATACTTGAGGCGCTGGGAAAGTCCGCGCCCCAAAACGGCGGGGACATTCTCGTCCTCCGGAATGACGCCGAGCAGCGGAAGACCCGCGGCGTCGATGGCGTCGTCGATCGTGGTGTGGAGGGACTGTAAGAGCTTGCGCCGCACGCGGTTGACGACAAGGTGCAGGTATCCGCTCGGGAAGCGGTGCAGCTCCATCACGGTGCGCTGCGCGTCGCGCAGGCTCGAGGGGTCGTTCGTGGTGACGACCACGGCGCGGTCGGCGCAGCAGGTGGCAAGCGCGAAGGCTTCGCCGATGCCGGCGGCGGCGTCGATGAGGCAGAAGTCGAAATGGCAGCGGATCTCGTCGATAAGCCGCTGCATCTCGCGCTTGCTCGGCAGGCGCACGCCGAAGCTCACGGGCGCGGTGAGCAGATACAGGTTCGGGTAGAGCGGGTGGCGCACGACGGCCTGAGCGAGTGTCGTGCGTCCGGCGATCACGTCGGTGAAGTCCATGAGCGCGCGATCCGATACGCCGAGGTAGAGGTCGAGATTGCGCAGGCCGATGTCGCAGTCGAGCAGCAGCGTTTTTTTGCCGAGCTGCGCGAGCGCCATGCCGGTGAGCGTCGTGAACGAAGTTTTTCCCGTGCCGCCCTTGCCGGACACGACGGCGATGACCTGAGACAAGGCTCGTACCTCCTTTTTGTGAATTTGATGCGTTACAGCGGGGCTTTTTTGATCTTGGCGAAGGCGCGCGGATAGGCGCGCGGGGTAGGGGAGACCTTTTCGACGATGACAAGGCGGTGGACGACGTCGCTCGTCGGGATGGTGTAGTCCTCGACCTTGACGATGTGGCCGCCGAGCGTCTTGATGGCGCTCTTCGCCGCGGCGATCTCGTCCTCGGTGTCGACGCTCTTCATGGCGATGAACTGTCCGCCGATCTTGACGAGCGGCAGGCACAGCTCGGATAAGATCGAAAGCTGCGCGACGGCGCGCGAGGTGGCGATGTCGAACTGCTCGCGGTGCTGCATGGCGAATTCCTCCGCTCGCGCGTGGACGCAGGCGACGCGCTTTAATTGCAGCTCGTCACAGACCTCTTGCAGCCAGTTGACGCGCTTGCCGAGCGAGTCGAGCAGCGTGAGGTCGAAGTCGTCTTTTAAAATGCGCAGCGGCATCCCGGGAAAGCCCGCGCCGGTGCCGACGTCGACGACTTTCTTGCCCTTGAGGCCGACAAATTGCAGTATTGCCGCGCTGTCGAGCAGGTGGAGCTGCGCGACGGCGTCGGGCTCGGTGATGGCTGTGAGGTTCATCACCTCGTTCTTTTCCAGCAGCAGGGAGGAGAAGCACTCGAGCGTTTCCGCCCGGCTTACATCCAGCCCCAGCTCGCTGAGGCCCTGCAAGAGAAGCTCGTTCATTTGCTCTGCTCCTTCAAAAGGTCGCGGATCTCGGCGAGCAGCAGCTCTTCCTTCGTCGGCTCGGGGGCCTTTTCGGGCTCCGGCTCGGCGGGCTTCGAGAGCTTGTCGTGCATCTTGTTGATGGCCTTGACCATGCAGAACACGGCGAACGCGATGATGATGAAGTCAAGGATGACGGCGATCAGGTTGCCATAGTTGACGGCGACTTCGGGTGTGACGACTTTGCTGCCCTCCATGACGGCCTCCTTGAGCACCCATTTCCATGCGGAGAAGTCGATGCCGCCGGTCAGCATGGAGATGAGCGGCATGATGATGTCGTTGACGACAGAGTTCGTGATCTTGCCGAACGCGCCGCCGATGACAACACCGACGGCCATGTCGAGCACGTTGCCGCGCATGGCAAAGGCCTTGAACTCTTCAAAAAACTTCTTCATTCAGAAGGCTCCTTTGGCGGGATTTGAGGGGAAATACGACAACTAATCGTATAAAATGATGAAAATATTACTATAAGAAATTACTTTTTCGGTGTGAGCACGGTCTTGCCGCCCATGTAAGGCTGGAGGACCTTGGGGATCAGCACGCTGCCGTCGGCCTGCAGATTGTTCTCAAGGAATGCAATCAGCATACGCGGGGGCGCGACGACGGTGTTGTTCAGCGTGTGCGGCAGGTACATCTTGCTATCCTCGCCCTTGACGCGAATTTTCAGGCGGCGGGCCTGCGCGTCACCGAGGTTCGAGCAGGAGCAGACCTCGAAATACTTCTTCTGGCGCGGGGACCAGGCCTCGATGTCGCAGGACTTGACCTTGAGGTCGGCGAGGTCGCCGGAGCAGCACTCGAGCTGGCGGACGGGAATGTCCATCGAGCGGAACAGCTCGACGCTCCACTTCCACATTCTGTTGTACCAGTCCATGCTGTCCTCGGGCTTGCAGACGACGATCATCTCCTGCTTTTCAAACTGGTGGATGCGGTAAACGCCGCGCTCCTCGATGCCGTGCGAGCCCTTCTCCTTGCGGAAGCAGGGGGAGTAGGACGTGAGCGTCTGAGGAAGGCTGCTCTCGGGCAGAATTTCACCGATGAAGCGGCCGACCATCGAATGCTCGCTCGTGCCGATGAGGTAGAGGTCCTCGCCCTCGATCTTGTACATCATGGCGTCCATGTCGTTCTGGCTCATGACGCCCTCGACCACGTTGCCGTGGATCATAAACGGCGGGATGCAGAATGTGAAGCCCTTGTCGATCATAAAGTCGCGCGCGTAAGCGAGCACGCCCTCGTGCAGGCGCGCGATGTCGCCGAGCAGGTAGTAGAAGCCCGCGCCGGAGACGCGGCCCGCGGCGTCCATGTCGACGCCGTCAAAGCTCTCCATGATCTGTGTGTGGTAGGGAATTTCAAAATCGGGAACCTTCGGCTCGCCGAAACGCTCGACTTCGACATTGCAGCTGTCGTCCGGGCCGATGGGGACGCTGGGGTCGATAATGTTCGGAATCAGCAGCATGATCTTGTGGATCTTCTGCTCATACTCCTCTTCGAGCTTTTCAAGCTCGGCCAGGCGGTCGGCGTTCGCCTTGACGGTCGCCTTGATCTTCTCAGCCTCTTCAAGCTTGCTCGGATCCTTCTTGGCCTGACCCATCAGCATGCCGATCTGCTTCGAGAGGGCGTTGCGGCTGGCGCGCAGCTCGCTCGCCTCGGTGATGGCGGCACGGTTCTTGGCGTCGAGCTCGATGACCTCGTCGACGAGGGGGAGCTTTTCGTCCTGGAACTTCTTCTTGATGTTTTCCCTGACCAGATCGGGATTTTCCCGCAGGAATTTCATATCCAGCATAATGATTTACCTCGTTATCGTTGTAAAGTAAATGACCATTTGACTTCTTATTTTACGCCGTCCGGAAAAAGCTTGTCCACTATGGACTGGTAGCGCGCGGCGGGGGAGGGGGCGTCGTCGCCGGTGATACCGGTACGCAGCGGCTCCCTGGGCAGGAATTCCACCGTGCCGGTCTCCTCGAATGAGCGGATGTTGTCTTTCGCGGCGTCGAGATCGCCGGTGTTGTAGGCGTTTTCGATCTCAAGCAGCCAATCGAGCGCGCGCAGCTGGTTGGACTGCACGCCGACGGTCTCGTCGAGCGCCTTTTTGTCCTCTTCCGCGGTCGCAAGCTGCTCTTCAAGCTCAGCGATGTGCGCTTCGAGCGAGTCGTTCTGCTGTAAGGTGCTTTGCAGGGCGGTGTTGCCGTCCTTGATCTCGTTGATGCTGCGCTGATTCATGAGAAATGTCCACAAAATCAGCAAAAATGCCACGGTGAAGAGGATCGCAACGTAAGTATATACTTTTTTCATGCGCTCGCGCTCGGTGGTGGGCTTTTCTTCACCGGGCACGGGCGGCTTATTCGGGTCCTTGGGACCCTCGTGAATCAAATCGGACATGGTTATTCGTCTCCGTTCTTTCTGCGTTTGATGGCGGCGAGCGCTTCGAGCAGATCGTTTAAGTCGTCGATGCCGTAATAGTCGAGCTCAATGCGGCCTTTTTTCTTGCCGGACACGATGCGGCAGGTACGGCCGATCTTATCGCTGAGCTCCTGCGCGGCCAGACGGCCGTAGCTCTCGGCGATGAGCTCGTCGTTCGTGGGCTTGCGCTCTTCCTTAGGATTACTCAGGCGCTTGGCGAGCGCCTCGGTCTGGCGGACGCTGAGACCCTGCTTGACGATCAGGTTTGCCGCGTCGAGCTGCAAATCGGCCTTGAGCGGCAGCAGCGCGCGGGCATGACCGCCGGAGAGGCCGCCGTTTTGCAGCATTTGCCGCACTTCGGGGCAAAGCCCTAACAATCTCAGACTGTTTGCCACGGCGGAGCGGGACTTGCCGACACGCTCGGCGGCCTCCTCCTGCGTGAGATGGTAGTTGTCCATCAGCGTTTTGTAGCCCTCGGCTTCTTCGATGGGGTCAAGGTCTTCGCGCTGGAGGTTTTCGATGAGCGAGAGCTCGGTCATCTTGCGGTCATCCGCCTCGATGACGATGGCGGGCACTTCGGCAAGACCGGCGATGCGCGCGGCGCGCCAGCGGCGCTCGCCCGCGATGATCTGATAGTAGCCGGAAGAAAGGCGGCGGACCGTCAACGGCTGGATAATGCCGTGCTCGCGGATGGAATCGGCCAGATCCTGCAGAGCCTCTTCATCGAAGTGGCGGCGCGGCTGATTGGCGTAGGGTTCGATCTGCGAGATGGGGAGGTAGAGGTTGTCGGACGTGTCGGTGCGCAGGGCGGCGTCGCCCAGCAGCGCGCCGAGCCCCTTGCCGAGCCCGCGGTTTGCATTTGCCATGGAGACTTCTCCTTTCTGTGGGATGAAGTGGGCGGAATGCGCCCTTATATTTAATGTATCAGCGGTTCTGCTTCAAAAACTCGTTGGCGAGGTCGCTGTACGCTTCCGCGCCGCGGGAGGTGCGGTCGTAGTAGTTGATCGGCTTGCCGTGGCTCGGCGCCTCGGAAAGGCGCACATTGCGGGGGATGACGGTCGAATACACCTTGCCGGGGAAGTAGCGCTTGACCTCTTCCGCAACTTGGAGGGCGAGATTCGTGCGCCCGTCGAACATCGTGAGCAGAACGCCTTCGAGCTCAAGGCCGGGATTCAGGCTGCGGCGCACCATGCGCACCGTGTGCATCAGGTCGGACAGGCCCTCGAGCGCGAAATATTCGCCCTGTACAGGAACGATCAGGGAATTCGCGGCGCAGAGGGCGTTGACCGTTAAGAGTTCGAGCGACGGCGGGCAGTCGATGAGGATAAAGTCGTAATTGGGCGAGAGAATATCGAGCGCCTGCTTGAGCAGGAATTCGCGGTTTTCGCGGTCGATCATCTCAATACCCGCGCCCGCCAAGGCTTTCGAGGAGGGGAGCACATCGCCGTAGCGCGTGTGCGCCACGCTGGCCGTGACGTCCGCACCGTTGATGAGCACGTCATAAACGCCGCGCGAGGCCGCCTTGTCCACACCCATGCCGGAGGTGGAGTTGGCCTGCGGGTCAAAGTCACACAGCAGGACGCGATTGCCTTTCTCCTTGAGGGAGGAGGTCAGGTTGACACAGGTCGTCGTTTTGCCGACGCCGCCCTTTTGATTGACGATTGCAACGATTTTAGCCAAAAAAACACCCACCTTAGTCATAAAAGCATTGATCCATTTTCATTCTTGTTCAGTATAGCACAAAACGGCTCAATTTCAACAGGGAAGCTCAAATTTTGCAAATTTGTTTCACGTGAAACATGACAAGGCACAGGCCTTTACGTCTCGATTTGCCCCTGTTTGGGCCGGTGATGGGGTATCACCGCTGGGGCAGTGCTGAGGACAGAAAAAGGTCATGGTAAAGGCGCTGACCTTTACCATGACCTGAAATCAGTGTTTCACGTGAAACAAATCACTCCTGCGGCTGGGTCAGCAGCATCGTACCGTAGGGCTCGAGCGTCAGGCGAAGCAGGCCGTTGCCGCAGAAGAACTCCTGATGGGACAGGGCGTCCTCGGCGAGCGTGCCGTCCCACGGAAGGGTGAGCGTGACGGGCTCGCCGCCCGCATTGACTGCCGTGAGGCAGTGGTCGTGCTCCGTGCGGCGCGAGAACGCCAGCGCGCGGCCCTGCGCGGCATGGTAGACGATCGTGCCGCTTTGCAGCGCCTTGTGCGATTTGCGCAGCGCGCCGAGCTGTTGGAAGTATTGCACCAATTCGGCATTCTCGCGTCCCCACGGGTAGGTTCCGCGGTTGAACGGGTCTTCAAAGCCCTGCATGCCGGCCTCGTCGCCGTAGTAGAGCATCGGCGAGCCGGGGAAGGTGTAGAGGATCAGAGCCGCGAGCTTGAGGAGCAACATGCCGCGCGCAAGGTCGGAACCGCTGAGCTGATAGACCGCGCGCTCGTCGCGCGTCTGCGGCGCGGGGGAGGTGAGGCCTAAGATCGTCAAAAGCCTTGGCGTGTCGTGGGTCGAGAGGAAATTCATCGCGCCGTAGAACGCGGGCGCAGGATAGTTTTCGCGCAGCTCCTCCATGCTGTCGCGGAAGTATTCCGCGCCGCCGCCGAGCAAATACGCCATCAGCGCCGTGCGGAACGGGTAGTTCATCAGGCCGTTCGTCTCGCGGCCCAAAAGGTACTTGCGGCGCTGGGAGTAGGCGATCTTCGTCGTGCCGTCCTCCCAGACCTCGCCGAGAAGATAAGTGTTGGGGTTCTCCTCGTTCATCGCCGCGCGAATTTTGGCAATGAACTCGTCGGGGAGCTCATCGGCGACGTCGAGCCGCCAGCCGGATGCGCCCGCGCGCAGCCAGCGCTTGATGATGGAGTTGTTGCCCTCAATAATGTAGTCAACATAACTTTTTTCCAGCTCGTTGACTGCGGGCAGGTTCTTGATGCCCCACCAGGCGTCGTACTCGTCGGGGAAGGGGTGGAAGTTGTACCAGCGGTAATAGGGCGACTGCTCGCCCTGCGCCGCGCCGAGGTCGTCGTAAAAGCCGTCGGCGTTGAAATAGACGCTCTTTCGCCCCGTGTGGTTGAAGACGCCGTCGAGCATCACGTAGATGCCGCGCTTTTTCGCCTCCGCGCAGAGCGTGCGGAAGTCCGCTTCATCGCCGAGCAGCGGGTCAATGCGCTCATAACAGGCCGTGTCGTAGCGGTGGTTGGTCGAGGCCTCGAAGATCGGGCAGAGGTAGAGTGTCGTCACACCGAGAGAGGCGAGGTAGTCGAGCTTTTCCGTGATCCCCTGCAAGTCACCGCCGAAGAAGTCGCTACACGTGATCTCGCCCTCGGCGTTCGGGCGGTATTCGGGAAGCTCGTCCCAATTTTCGTGCAGCGTGCGCGGGCCGACAAGGCCTGCAACATCACGAGATTTAGCGCGGCGGAAGCGGTCGGGGAAGATCTGATACGTCACGCCGCGGCCGAACCACGCGGGTGTTTTGTGTGTGTCGTCGTAGACCGTGAGCTGCCAGGGCTCGACCGCGTCCCACGCGCAGAGACCGTTTTTGCCGTAGCAGCTCGTGCCGCCGTCCGCCCACGAGAGGCGGAAGTGGTACCAGACGAGCTCCACGTCATCCGGCGCGGTGAAGATGCCGCGATAGACGACGTGGCCGTCCTCCTGCGCGGGAGTAAGCTCCGCCGTCGTCCATTGGTCGGCAAACTCGCCGTGAGCAAGCAGCTCACAGCGCGTGACCGCTGCGCCGCGCTCGGGGCGAAAGCAGAACGAGACATCGGCGCCGCAGGGCACCGCGCCAAAGGGAGATTTGAAGAGAAGATCGCGCGGATCAAACCATTTAGTTGACATAACACATTCCTTTCTGTCAAATAAAGCGGCTGAAACAGGCAAAAGCGCGCCGAAACGGCGCGCTTAACCCAGCAGTGTATTTTCGCCCGTGATCGCGGAGGACGCGGACGTGTTGGAGAAGTAAGCGTTGAGCACCTGCACGGCGGTGGAGGCCAACGCTGCGCCGGAGCCGCCCTTTTCGATGACGATGGCGACGGCGATCTGCGGATCGTCGTAGGGGGCGAAGCAGACGAACGCGCCGTTGTTGTTCTTCGTGTCGCCAGTCTGGATCGTACCGGTCTTGGCCGCGGCGTCGACGATACAGTCCTTGAAATACTGTGACACCGCGCCGTCAGTCGCGAGGTCGTGCATACCGGCGAGGACGGCGGAGAGATTTTCGCTGCTCATGGCGATCGTCTCGACCGGCTCGGCGTCGTAAACGTATTTGAGCGCGCCGGAGCCGCTGGAGCGGACGTTTTTCAAAAGGTGCGTGGCGTAGCGGTCACCCCCGCCGCAGAGCGTCGCAATGTAGTTTGCGAGTTGGAGCGGGGAGTATTCCTGGTTCGCCTGACCGAACGCCGCCCACGGGGCAAGGTTCTCGCCCTCGTTCTGCGAGGGGAGGCGGCCCGCGGTGTCGCCGATCTCAATGCCGGTCGGGGAGCCGAGGCCGAATTTCGCATAATACTCGCGCAGCGTGTCCATGCCCATGCGATAGCCCATTTCGGCGAAGAAATAGTTGCAGGAATTCATGATCGCGCCGCGGACGTTGAGCGAGCCGTGGCCGCTGCGCTTCCAGCAGTAGGTGTAGCTCGCGGAGTAGCCGGGGTACGTCCACTTGCCGGAGTCGTAGATCTTTTCGCGCACGGTCGTCGCGCCGGATTCGAGCGCGGCGATGGCCGTCAGCGGCTTCAAGGTCGAGCCGGGGGCGTATTTTCCCTGCGTGGCGCGATTCCACATCGGCTGCAAGGGGTCGGTGGAGAGCTCTGCAAGGTCCTGACGGAACGTCGAGAGGGAATAGGTCGGATAGGATGCGAGCGCCAGCACGTCGCCCGTGCCGACCTGCACGACGGCCACGGCCGCGCCGCGGTCGATGCCGTCGGATTTTGTCATGGAAGAGACGGTATTTTTGAGCGCCTCCTCCACCTGAGCCTGAAAGTCGATGTCGATCGTCAGCGCCACGGTGGAGCCGGGCTTCGGCTCGACAGAGTAGAGCTTACCGGTGATCTTGCCGGATTCGTTGAGCGTGACAAGGCGCTTGCCGTCACTGCCGTGGAGATAGTCTTCAAACGCATTTTCCACGCCGGAGATGCCGACGGTGCTCGCGAGCGTGTAGCCGTCCTTATCCTTATAATCGTCCCAGTCCTGAATGCTGCCGGTGTAGCCGAGGACGTGGGCGGCATAGTCGGTCTCATAGACGCGCACGGACGAGGTGTCCACCTGCACGCCGGCGTAGTTGCCGTCCTTGATGAGGGAAATGAGCGAAACATCGACATCGCTCGCAAATTCGAAGGTCGTGGAGCCGTTCATCTTGGCGGAGGCGAGGGAGTAGCGCAGCCCAATGAGCGTGCGCACCGTGGAATTCGGGAGCGTTTCGTCGATCCCGTACTCGCTGCGCAGCTTCAGATACAGCGCAGAGCCTGTCAGCGTAGTGGGGAGGCCGTCGCCGCCGACGTTCTTTTCATTGATCCACTTGAGCGAGACGAGGTATTTGACGAGCGTTTTCGCACTGCCGTTCGCGGTGTCGTAGGCGTAGGGCGAGGTCCTGGCGAGCGGAAGCGTGTCCTTAATTTCAACGCCCTGCGCGTTCATCAGTTCGATGACGCGCAGCAGCGCGTCGTTGAGCTCGTCGGAAGAGACGAGTGAGGAATCAAAATTCAGCGTGTAGACCGCGCGGTTCGACACGAGTACCTTGCCGTTGCGGTCGGTGATGACGCCGCGTGAAGCCTTGACAGTCTCGGACTTGGCATTCGTGCGGATGGACTGGGCGAGATAATCGTCGCCGTTGACGATCTGCGCGTCGAACAGCGTGACGACGAACACGAGTGCGCAGAAAAACATCGCCGCGCCGAGCGCAACAAGGCGGCGGGTAAAGCGTTTGGAATCCATAGCGGCCTCCTTTCCTTGAGGCTTGGGGGAAAATGGGAAAATCAGTCGGGGAAGGCGCGGCGCACGGCGCGCAGCGCCGGATACACCGGCACGAGCAGCAGACACGAGAGCGCCGTTTCGCGCGCGAACAGGTGCAGCATCGGCAAAATGGCGGTCGAGCCGCTGCGCGGCAGCAGAGCGAATGCCTGCAAGAGGTCGACAAGCAGAAACGCCAGCACGGTCGAGAGCAGCGCACGGGCAAAGCCCTGCTGCAATAAATTGCTGACAACAGTGGAGATAAGCAGCGCCGCAAGCGTGAATGCAATGGTATAGAGACACGCGAATGGCGCGGGGAGCACAAGGTCGCACAGCGCGCCGAAGACAATGCCCGCGATGACGGACGAGCGCGGCAGCTCAAACGACGCCATGACTGCAAGGATCACAGGCGGCAGAAAGGGGATGACGCCGAAAAACGCCATCGACCCGAGAAGCAGCCGCCGCAGGAAAAAGAGCGCCGCGGCGGCGAGCGCGTAAAACGTCCACTTAAGCGCGGTGGTTTGGGTGAGATTCATGCGCGCCTCCCTCAGTCGACAATGTCGTAGTCCGTGATGACGAACACCTCGGTCAGGGCGGCAAAGTCCATCATGGGCGCGAGGACCGCGTAGCGGGCAAGGCCGTCGTCGCCGGTCTGGAGCGATTCGACCGAGCCGATGACAAGGCCGCTCGGGTAATATCCGCCAAGGCCCGACGTGACGATCTGGTCGCCGATGAGCACCTCGTCGTCCGACGTGAGGTACGAGAGCTTTAATTTGCCCTGACCCATCAGGGAGAAGTCGCCCTCCGCCACGGCGACCTCGCCGGTGCGGAAGATGCGCGCGCCGAGCTCGGTGTCCGTGTCGATGACGGTCAGCACCGTCGACCAGTTGAGGCCGACCTCGGAAATGACGCCGACGAGATACCCCTCGGCGCTGACGACGCAGTCGCCCACGGCGATGTCCTGATCGGTGCCGTGGTTGAGAGACAGCGACGACGTCCAGCTGCTCTCGCTGTGGGCGAGCACGGCGGTGGAGACGAACGTGAAGTCGCGCCGCTGCTGCTGGAGCTTCAAAAGCTCGCGCAGGAGCTTATTTTCCTCGCTGTCGGCCTGCGCCTGACGCTGCTGGGCGCGAAGGTCCGCGATCTCTTTTTTGAGCGCCGCGTTTTCCTCCTTGAGTGCGGTCGTGTCCTCGTAATACTGGCGCTTGTCGGCCGCCCAGTCGCTCACGGCGGTGGCGGCGGCGCGGAACGGGTACGTCAGCACACCCGCGATGTTTTCCAGCACCGAGGAGGTGGAGGAAAAATAGGTCAGCACACTCAAGAGCACAGCGACCGCCGCGGCGACGGCCAGAATGCGCAGCCCGTGCTGACGGAAAAATTCTTTCAAGGCTTACCCTCCTTTCATCGTAGGGCAGGGGAGAGGTTAGAGGAGCTTGACGTCAAAGCGCGCGAGCACTAAGCCAAGCTGCTCGACGGGAAGTCCCATGACGTTGAAAAAGTCGCCGTCGATGCGCTCGACGAAGAGCGCGCCGCGGCTCTGCACGCCGTAGGCGCCGGCTTTGTCCATCGGCTCGCCGGTTTTGATGTAGGCGCGGATCTCATCGTCCGTCATCGGGCGGAAAAAGACGCGCGTGGACACGGCGAAGCGCTCTTCCTGCGCGCCGCGGCGAACGCTCACGCCCGTGCAGACCGTGTGAGCGCGGCCGGAAAGCGCGCGCAGCATGCGCAGCGCGTCCTCCTCATCGCGCGGTTTTCCGAGGCGGTCATTGCCCAAAAAGACCATCGTGTCCGCCGTGATGATGAGATCGTCGGGCGCGCAGAGCGCGGCGGCAGCGTCACACTTCTTCTTTGCAATGTAGCGCACCGTGTCCTCGGGAGAAAGACCTTCCGGATAGCTCTCGTCAATGTCGAGCGAGAGCGTTTTGAAGTCCTCCACGCCGATGCGGGCGAGCAGCTCCTGACGGCGCGGGGATTGAGATGCCAAAACGATTGCCATGATATTGCCTCACTATTTGATAATAAAGAGTATAATCAAGATAAAAAATTATAATTTGGAATTCATTCTGCGCCGCGGTAGAAGAGACCGCGGGTGATGTTCTCCGGCGCTTCGACCGTCTCGCCCTGATACGCGCGCAGCACGCGGACGCATTCAGAGGCGCTCTCGGTCGTGAAACGGAGCTGCGCAAAGCGCAGACCGAGCGTCTGCCAGTCCTTCGATTTGTCCGCGAGATAAAGAATCTTTCCGTTCTCGATCTCGCTGCGGCAGCCCCATGCGCGCAGCACGGGGAAGTGCTCGCCGCGCCGGTCGGTCAGCTCCGGCGCGCTTGCGCACGCGCCGTCGCAGGGAACGGAGGCGGGGCGCTCGGTAAAGTATCGACAGCCGAACGCGTTCGCATTCAGGCAGTTTTCCGTGAGCATCAGGGGAAGGCGGCCATAGACGATGGCCTCGCACGGGAGACACTTGCTGAGGTCACGAATCTGCGCGTCGCGCAGCTCGAACGAGACGCACGCGCTCGAAAGTCCCTGTTCTTTCCAGAAAGCGAGCGCGGCGGAGTTGTAGACGTTCAGCGCCCAGTCGCCGTGCAGCTTGCAATCAAGTCCACGCGCGAGCGGCAGGTGGCCGAGGTTGGCGAGCGACACGCCCGTGACGCCTTTTTTGGCGGCGTCCTCGAGCAGCGCGCGCAAAATAGGCTCGTCCTGCGTGCGGTAGATGCGCGGCAGCACCGCGAAAAATTCGGTTCTGCCGAGATGTGACGAAAGGTCAAGCTGGGGCAGCAGCTCGACAGGCACATACACCCGCGCGGGAGCGAGCGCGATCAGTTCCTCACTCAGCTGCTCGGCCCTGTGGAGGGAGACGGTCAAAAGCGGCTTGTCCGCGCCGTTTTTGACGATTGTTGGCGGGACAAAGTCGAATACGCGGCGTTTCGGCACAGCGGTGCGCTGCGCTTCCATCTGCGCGAGCGCTTCGCGGCGCAGGGCGTTGAGCGCGCCCGCGCTGACGGCGAGACCGCCGTCGAGTGCGATGGTGCAATGCGTCACCGAAAATGCCGTGCCGCCGGTTTTCCTGAGGCGCGTTTCGACCTCTTCCGCGGTGACGGCGCGGCTGCGCGCCGCCTCGGGCACTGCGCCGGTGACGGTCACGCGGTGGCCGCCCGCATCTTCCGCCGTCAGGGTCATCGGCTCTCCGGCGCGGATGGTGCATTCTAATGTGAGCGGCACAAGCCGCAGATTTTCCTTTTCATAGCGCGCGCGAATCTCGCTGAACCAGTCCTCGGGCCATCTTGCATTTTCGGGCCGCGTGCCGAACATCTCGCGTCCGCGCACGCCGCAGTAGTATCCCTCGGTAAAGCCGTCGCGCGAGAAAGCGAGGGCGAGCTTTTTCTGCTCGTCCTTCGTCGGCGTGCGATGCTCGCGCAGAAGGCGCGCGTATATTTCCGTCACGGCGGCGACATATTCCGGGCGCTTCATGCGCCCTTCGATCTTGAGGCAGGCAACGCCCATATCCATCATCTCCGGCACGAAGGGCGCGAGGTTCGCGTCCTTCAAGCTCAGCGGATGGCCGTCCGCCCTGCCGGAAAAGCCGTAGGGCAGGCGGCAGGGCTGGGCGCAGGCGCCACGGTTGCCGCTGCGCCGCCCGATGACGGCAGACATCTCGCACTGGCCGCTGTAGCACATGCACAGCGCGCCGTGGACGAACGTTTCGATCTCGATGGGGCTTTTTTGGCAGATTTCGGCGATCTCCCCGCGCGAAAGCTCGCGCGCGAGCACCGCGCGCGTCATGCCGAGCCTTGCCGCTTCCTGAACGCCCGAGAGCGTGTGCAGGCTCATCTGCGTCGAGGCGTGCAGCGGCACGTCGGGAATAATTTTTTGCAGCGTCGCCAGAACGCCCCAATCCTGCACCAGGATCGCGTCCACGCCGCACTCCGACGCGGTGCGCGCCTCCGCGGCAAGCGCGGGGAGCTCGCGGTCGGTGACGAGCGTGTTGAGCGTCAGATAGACCTTCGCGCCCCGCAAATGGCAATAAAAGACCGCCGCGCGGAATTCCTCGTCAGAGAAGTTCCTCGCGCTGCGGCGCGCGTTGAACGCGCCAAAGCCCATATACACGGCGTCCGCACCGCTCTGCACGGCGGCGACGAGCGCCTCCTGCCCGCCCGCGGGCGCTAACAGCTCCGTCGTCAAGGGTTTACTTTTTCTGCTGCTGGAGCTTGAAGATCTCGCGCTTGAGTTCGCTGACCTCGTTTTTGGCTTGGCTCGCCTCGTCAAGGTACTGCTTGACCTGACGGCGCAGCGCGTCGCCGGCCTCGCGCTCTTTGAAGAGCTCGTCGGTGATGTTCACGGCGGTCAGCACGGCGGCGTCCGTGCGGCCGACCTTGGCAGCGTCGAGCAGCTCGCTCATTTTGTCGTTGACGTAGGAGCCGACCTTCTGCATATAGGAGGGGGCTTCCTCGGCGACAAAGGTGTATTCCTCGTCGCAGATGGAGATCGTGATGCGGTTTTCCATGATTTGTGTGCTCCTTTCTATTTCGGCGTTGCACAAAAAAGGGCAAATTCCACCCATATAATCTCTAACAGTATAACACGGGAGTGAAAATGTGAAAAGGGGGAAGCAAAAAATTTCATGTTTACGAACGGGAAAATTTCATGTAGAATAATGGAATCGAAAATGGACGAAAGGAGGCGGGGAACATGGCAGGCTATGTGCTGCATTTGAGCACCGAGGAGAACATCACGCTCTCATCGGCGACGGTCAAGCGATTGATCGCGGGTGGCAGCGGCGACGCGGCGCTGCTGTACCTCGCCATCCTGCATGCGCGCGGCGCGGCGGACTCCGGCAAGCTCGCGCGCGAGCTCAAGTGGGACGAAACGCGTCTTCGCGCGGCGGAGCAGGCGCTCTACGAGATGAAGCTCGTCGGCGCGCCGGAGAAGAAGGAGGAAGCGCCCCTTCCGCCGCCCCAGCAGCTCAGCGAGCCGCCCGAGTACACGCGCGAGGACATCGCGCGAAAGCTGGAGGGCGACGGGCGCTTCGCCTGCCTTCTGCGCGAGGTGGAGCACAAGCTCGGCCCGCTCTCGACCCCGTCGGTCAAGAAGCTGTTAGGGCTGTACGAAAACCTCGGCTTGCCCGCGGACGTCGTTTACACGCTCGTCAACTACTGCATCGCGAAAAAGGAGCAGCAGTTCGGCGAGGGGCGGCTGCCCAACATGCGCGAGATCGAAAAAGAGGGCTACGTCTGGGCGCGCAAGGAGCTCTTTTCCATCGAAAAGGCCAGCGAGTACATGAAGCGCGAGCAAGCCCTGCGCGGCAGGTACCCCGAGTACATGGCGGCGCTGCAAATGCAGGGCCGCGCGAGCGCGCCGAGCGAGGAAAAGTACCTCTCCGCGTGGGCGGAGATGGGCTTTCCCGCCGATACGGTCAGCGAGGCTTACGACCGGACGATCCTGCACTGCCACGAATTCCGCTGGCCGTACTGCAACGGCATTTTGAAGCGCTGGCACGAAAAGGGCCTGCACACGCTCGCCGAAGTGAAGGCTGAGAACGCTAAGGAGCAGAGCAAGCCGAAGAAGAACACCAACGACGGCGGCAACGCCTGGATGAAGGAATATTTGAATCAGTAACGAAAGCGGGGGAGAAGGATGTCTTACGATGGGCGGCTGATGCGCCAAGCGCTGGCGCGCTTCGACGAGGACAAGCAGCGCCGCGCGGAGAATTTCCGCGCGCGTGAGCGCGCGGTATATACCAAGTGCCCGCGCATTGAGGAGATCGACCGCGAGCTGTCGCACACGATGGCGAAGATCATTGCCTCCGGCCTGCGCCGCGGGACGGACCCGCGCCCGGCCATTGAGGCGCTGCGGGAGGAAAACCTCAACTTGCAGCAGGAAAAGCGCCTTCTCCTGACGCGCCTGGGACTGCCGGGCGACTATCTCGAGGAAAAGCCCAAGTGCTCGCGCTGCAACGACACGGGCTTTCTCGGCAGCGAGGTCTGCTCGTGCCTGCGCGGCTATTACGCCAGGGAGCAGAACAAGGAGCTCTCGGGCCTTTTGGACCTCGGCTCGCAGTGCTTCGAAAATTTCAACTTCGACTACTATTCGTCCGTGCCGGACGAGGACCTCGGCGTGTCGCCGCGCACGAACATGGAGCGCGTGTACGACATCTGCCAGGACTACGCGCACGAGTTTTCGCCCAAGAGCGGCAACCTGCTGCTGACCGGCGGCACGGGACTGGGGAAAACGTTCCTCTCCGCGTCCATCGCGCGCGTCGTGAGCGCGAGCGGCCACAGCGTGGTCTACGACACGGCGGGGCACATCTTCGCCCGCTTCGAGGCGCAGAAGTTCGGCCGCGACGACGGCGAGAACGCCGACACCGCCGTGAGCCGCGCGCTCGGCTGCGACCTGCTGATTTTAGACGACCTCGGCACTGAGCTGATGACGAGCTTTGTCCACAGCGCGATGTATCAGATCGTCAACACGCGCCTCATCACGGGGAAGAAGACCGTCATCTCCACGAACCTGAGCCCCGACGAGCTCGGGCGGCGCTACGGCGCGCCGGTGCTGTCAAGATTGCAGGGAGAGTATCAAATGCTGCTCTTTTTCGGCGAAGACATCCGCCGGCAGAAGAGAAAGTGAATACAAAATGTAAAAAAGGCTCCGCGGAATACTCTGCGGAGCCTTTTTTCTTGTTTTTTACGGCTTGTGGATCACGGCGACGGCGCAGGGCACGCGGCCGGGACAGTAGGCATAGTCGACATCGTCGTAGCCCGCCGCGGCGATAAACTGCTTATACGTGTCGAACGTGAACTGACGGTCATCATCTATGCGCTGATCGTGGCCATCCTGATCATCTTCGTATTGTGACGATAACGAGAAAAGTGGAATAGAGCGGCGGAAGGGGGCAGCACTGTCTCCTTCCGCTGCTCTATTTATTGAAAAAAAGGGGAGGGGTCAGGGCTCTGTTAAGAAGACGAAAAGATGCTGTAAAGCGGCGGTTAATCATGAAGGAAGACTTGCATTTCCTGCGTGCAGGTGGTATAAATAAGTGCTGTATTCCAAGCGGAAAAATGGACGAGAGAGACAAAAGGGGGTAGGGCGCGTGGATAAGAAAAAGCGAACGCGAGAGATCATCGTGTTCGCCGTGATCGTGCTGGCGCTGCTGGCCGGATGTTTGCTCACGCCGTCAGGCGGCGAGAGCGAACCGATCCAGGAGGTCATGCGTGACGCGGTGCTGCACGAGCAGAACAAGGTGAGCCTGTTTGGCCTGATCGAGGTGAACCCGGGGCTCATCTCCGCCTACATCGTGACGGGTATTCTAATAGTATTCGCCCTTGTGTGCCGGCTTTTTGTGATCCCAAAATTCAAATATGTGCCCGGCAGGTTCCAACTCGTTTTAGAGCAGATCGTCGGCATGTTCGACGGCCTGGCCGAGGGCGGCAGCCCGCACCGCAATAAATTCCTGCGGGCGTACATCTTCACCGCCGGTGTTTACATCTTTGTCAGCACGCTCTTTGAGCTGCTCGGCATTCAGGTGGTGACCACATCAGGCCACGCCGTCAGCCTGCCCGCGCCGCTGTCCGATATCAACGGGGCGATCGCGCTGGGCGTGATGAGCTACGGCGTGATCCTCTTCGGCGGACTGATCGCCGCGGGCGTGGGCGGATTTCTGCACGCGCTCAAGGATTTCTCGCTGCCGATCTCGATGAGCTTTCGACTCTTCGGCGCGCTGCTTTCCGGCGCGCTCGTGACGGAACTTGTGTATTACTACGCGGCGCTTTCCTATGTGCTGCCGGTCATCGTGGGCGTGATGTTCACGCTGCTGCACGCGCTGATCCAGGCGTATGTTTTAACGATGCTGGTGTCGACGTTCTACGGCGAATCGACCGAAAAGCACGAGAAAAAGCCCAAGGCAAAAAAGATGAAAGAATCCCGCAGCGAAACGGCTGCCTGAAGAAAGAGGTAAAATTGCCATGAAAACGATGAAGAAATTCGCAGCGCTGATGATGCTGCTGTGCGCGCTGATGATCTGCACCATTCCGGCCCTCGCCGCAAACGAAAGCGGGAGCGACAGCAACGTGACTGAGACCGTGAGCGTCACGGCCGGCAGCAACGACAACGACGTGACCTCTGCCAAAGCGATGGGCTCGGGCGTGATGATCGGCATTGCGTGCCTTGGCGGCGCGCTGGCCATGGGCATTGCGGTCGGCAAGTCGAGCGAGGCCATCGCCCGCCAGCCCGAGGCCACAAGTCAGATCAGAACCACGATGATGATGGGCCTTGTGTTTATCGAGACGGTCATCATTTACGCCCTGATCGTGGCGATCCTCATTATCTTCGTCCTTTGATGAAGAACACTCCCAAAAAGGAGGGGCTTTGAATGCCGCTTAATATCAATTTGCAGCAGATCCTGCTGCATGCGCTGAACTTTGTTATCCTGTTCGGCGCGATGTATTTTCTGCTCTACAAGCCTGTGAAGAGCTTTATGGACAGCCGCAAGGCGCACTATGAGAAGATGGACGAGGACGCCAAGGCCGTGCTTGCCGAGGCCGAGAAGACGAAGGCCGGCTATGAAGCGCAGCTCAAGAGTGCCGACGAGGAGATCGCACGCCGCCAGCGCGAGGCGAACGAAGCCTTGCAGCACGCGGTGGACGAGCGCCGCGCGCAGGCCGAGCAGCAGGCGGGCGAGATCGTGCGCAAGGCGCGGGAAGATGCCGCGCGCGAGCATGAGCGCGTGATGGAGCAGGCCAAGGGCGAAATTTCCAAGCTGATGAGCGCCGCGGCGGAAAAGCTGGTGCTCTCCAGCACGTCGGACGCTTACGACAAGTTCCTGGACACGGCGGAGGAGCGCAAGGACAATGGCTGAGCGCACGGAGCATTTAGAGGCCGTACTGCTCTCTGCCGTGCGTCCGTCGCAGGAGCAGGAGAAGCGATTTCTGGCCTTCCTCGCCGAAAAGTACGGCGAGGGCACGACGCTTACCTGGCAAAAGAGTGATGACTACCCCGACGGTTTCCGCCTCGAGGTGGGCGCGGAGGTCTACGACTGGAGCGCGGGCGGACGCCTGAGCCAGTTCAAGGACGCGCTCGAAAAGCTCGCTGCCACGCAGGGCGACGTCATCCCGCTGCTGAAGGAGACGGTGCTCTCGTGGACGCCGCAGGCCATGGCACAGGAGGTCGGCACCGTTCTGACCATCGGCGACGGCATTGCCCGCGTGGACGGGCTGGAGGGCGCCGCCTATGGCGAGGTGCTGCTTTTCGACGGCGGCGTGCGCGGCATGGTGCAGGACTTATCCGAGGACAGCGTCGGCTGCATCCTCTTTGACGACGACGCGAGCGTCTGCGCGGGCAGCACGGTCTGCCGCACCGGACGCACGGCGGGCGTTCCCGTGGGCGAGGGATTCCTCGGCCGCGTGGTCAACGCGCTCGGCGTGCCCATCGACGGCGGGGGAGACATCCGCGCCGACGGCTACCGCGCAGTGGAGAGTCCCGCTCCCGGTATCATCGACCGCCAGAGCGTCGACACGCCGCTTGAGACGGGCATTCTGACCGTCGACTCGATGTTCCCCATCGGCCGCGGCCAGCGTGAGCTCATCATCGGCGACCGTCAGACCGGCAAGACCGCTATCGCCCTCGATACCATCGTCAACCAGAAGGGCAAGGATGTCATCTGCATCTATGTCGCCATCGGACAGAAGGCGAGCTCCGTCGCCCAGCTCAAAAAGACGCTGGAAACGCACGGCGCGATGGATTATACGATCATCGTCAACGCCACGGCGAGCGATCCCGCGCCGTTACAGTACATTGCGCCCTACGCGGGCTGCGCCATGGGCGAATACTTTATGAATAAGGGCCGCGACGTGCTGATCGTCTACGACGATCTTTCCAAGCACGCCATCGCGTACCGCGCGATGAGCCTTCTTTTGGAGCGCTCCCCGGGCCGCGAGGCGTATCCGGGCGACGTGTTCTATCTGCACTCCCGCCTGCTCGAGCGCGCGGCGCATCTGAGCGGGGAGAAGGGCGGCGGCAGCATCACGGCGCTGCCGATCATCGAGACGCAGTCCGGCGACGTGTCGGCCTATATCCCGACGAACGTCATTTCCATCACCGACGGTCAGCTCATTCTGGAAACGCGCCTGTTCTTCTCCGGCCAGCGTCCGGCGGTGAATGTGGGCCTGTCCGTGTCCCGCGTGGGCGGCGACGCGCAGACCAAGGCGATGAAAAAGGCAGCCAAGACCATCCGCCTCGACCTTTCGCAGTACCGCGAGATGGAGTCGTTCACGCAGTTTGCAAGCGACCTCGACGAGTCGACGGCAAAGCTTTTATCCTACGGTCAGGGCTTGATGCGCATGCTGCGGCAGAAGCAGTTCCACCCCTACAAGCAGTATGAGCAGGTCATCCTGCTCGTCGCGGGGCTGAACCATGTTTTTCAAGAGATCGTGCCAGAGCAGCTTGACGCATTTATCCCCGCGCTCTTGCAGCACTTTGGCGAGACGCAGGGCGCGCTGTGCAATACCATCGAGCAGACCGGCCAGCTCAGCGACGATCAGCAGTCGCAGATCATCGAGTGCGCAAAGGAATTTGTGCAAAACTGTTTTTCCAAATAAAAAGTGAGGTGACAGGTACATGGCGAGCATGAAGGAGATCCGCGAGCACATCGCGAGCATCCAGAGCACGCAGAAGGTGACGAACGCGATGTACCTCATCGCCTCGACCAAGATGCGGCGGGCGAAAGAAGACCTTGCCAAGACGCGTCCGTTTTTCGACGCGGTCTCGACGCAGATCAAGCAGATCTTCCAGCACGCGGGCGAGATCGAGAGCCCGTACCTCTACCGGGGCAACGCGGACGATCTGGCCCAGCCGGGAACATACGCCTATCTTGTGGTGACGGCGGACCGCGGCCTCGCGGGCGCCTACAACCAGAATGTTATTCAGGAGACGATGAAGCGCCTTGAAAAGCACCCCGACAGCCGCCTTTTTGTGGTGGGCGGCAACGGGCGGCACTTCTTCTCCGGCCACGGCGTGCCGGTGGAAAAGAGCTTCCTCTACGATGCGCAGAGCCCCACGCTCCGCCGCGCGCGAGAGATCACGGCGAAGCTTTTGGATCTCTTCGACCGGGGCGAGATCTCCAAGCTCTTTATCATCTACACCGACCTTGGCAGCGGCGTGGACATGGACGTGCGCACCGTGCGCCTGCTGCCGCTGGAGGATGAGCACTTTGCCAAAGAGGAGACGGGGGAAAAGCCCATCCGCTTTGAGCCCTCGGCAGAGGAGGTGCTCGCCAGGGTCATGCCGGCGTACATCACGGGCTTTTTGTACTCGGCGATGGTCGACAGCTTTTGCGCCGAGCAGAACGCGCGCGCCTCTGCCATGGACTCGGCCAACCAGAACGAGGACGACATGCTGCGCGAGCTGCGGCTCGAGTACAACCACGAGCGGCAGGGTGCCATCACGAGCGAGATCACGGAAGTCTCCGCCGGCGCGCGCAGCAAGAAGAACCACATGAAGAAGGAGGCGCAGCATGCGCACAGGTAAGATCATTCAGGTATCGGGCAGCGTGGTGGACGTGCGCTTCCCGCACGGCGAGCTGCCGCGCATCCGCGAGGCGCTGTCCGTCGAGCTGAACGGCAAGCGCCTTGTGATGGAGGTGGAGCAGCATTTGAGCGCCGAAACGGTGCGCTGCATCATGCTCTCCGGCAGCGAGGGCCTCAGCCGCGGCATGACCGTCACGGGCGAAGGCAGCGGCCTTCGCGTGCCCGTCGGCAAGGCGACGCTCGGACGGCTTTTCAACGTCTTTGGCGATACCATCGACGGCGGCGCGCCGATCGGCGGCGCGGAGCCGCGCCGCAGCATCCACAGAAAGCCCCCCGCCTTCGACGAGCAGAGCCCGAGCGTTGAGATCTTGGAGACCGGCATCAAGGTCATCGACCTTTTGGAGCCCTATCCGCGCGGCGGCAAGATCGGCCTGTTCGGCGGCGCGGGCGTCGGCAAGACGGTGCTCATTCAGGAGCTTATCCACAACATCGCCGTCGAGCACGGCGGCTATTCGATCTTTACCGGCGTGGGCGAGCGCAGCCGCGAGGGCAACGACCTCTGGAACGAGATGCACGAGAGCGGCGTTATCGACAAGACCGCGCTCGTCTTTGGCCAGATGAACGAAGCGCCCGGCGTTCGTATGCGCGTGGCGCTGACAGGCCTTACGATGGCCGAATACTTCCGCGACGAGGAGCAGCGCGACGTGCTGCTGTTCATCGACAATATTTTCCGCTTTGTGCAGGCGGGCAGCGAGGTCTCGACCCTGCTCGGCCGCATGCCCTCCGCCGTCGGCTATCAGCCGACGCTCGCGAACGAAATGGGCGAGCTGCAGGAGCGCATCACCTCGACCAAGAGCGGCTCGATCACGTCCGTGCAGGCGGTCTACGTTCCCGCGGACGATCTGACCGACCCTGCCCCGGCGACGACGTTCACCCACCTCGACGCGACGACGGTTTTGAGCCGTAAGATCGCCGAACAGGGCTTATATCCCGCGGTCGACCCGCTCGAATCGTCCTCCCGCATTCTGGAAGAGGATATCGTGGGCGAGCGGCACTACCGCATCGCGCGCAGCGTGCAGGCGACCTTGCAGAAATACCGCGAATTGCAGGATATCATCGCCATCCTCGGCATGGAGGAGCTGAGCGACACGGACAAGGTGACGGTCAACCGCGCGAGAAAGATCCAGCGCTTTTTGGCCCAGCCGACGTTCGTGGCCGAAAAGTTCACGGGCCTTCCGGGCGTCTATGTGCCGCTCGAGGAGACACTCCGCGGCTTTGAAGCCATTCTCTCCGGCGAGATGGACGGCTATCCCGAGATGGCGTTCTACAACGTCGGCACGCTTGACGACGCGCTCGCCAAGGCGAAGAAGATGGAAAGCGGGGAAGCGTGATGAAGACCTTTCCTCTCCGCGTCCTCGCGCCCGAGCGCACGTTTTTTGACGGGGCGTGCACATCACTCACCGTGCCGAGCATCGACGGCATGTACGGCCTGATGGCGCAGCACGAGGACATCGTGCTCGCGGTCGTTCCCGGCAAGCTGACGCTGCGGGACGCCGACGGCGTCGAGCAGATCGCCGCCGTGTCCGAGGGCGTGCTCAAGATGGAGCACGGCGAGGCGCTCGTGCTGGTGGACACGATCGAGCGGCCGGAGGAGATCGACCTCCACCGCGCCGAGGAAATGGCCGCCGAGGCGCGCGCCGAGCTCAAGGCGAAGCGCAGCGCGCAGGAGCAGGCCATTGCCAATGCCCGCATCGCCCGCGCGATCAGCCGTATCCACGTCAAGCACGACGGGAAATAAATGAGAAAACGAAAATTCGCACCGCAAGGTGCGAATTTTTTGATCTCTCCGCCGACTTTCGCCCGTTTTTGCACACTTTTTGTGCTAAAAGTGGAGAAAAAGGAGGGGAAATCCATGGAAATGTCCGCAAGAAAGCCGCTGCTCCCGCGCCGCGTGCTCGACCTGCCCATCGATGCGCTGCGCCCCAACCCCAACCAGCCGCGCATCGAGTTTGACGAGGCCTCGCTGCGCTCGCTGAGCGACAGCATCCGCCGCTATGGCATCCTCCAGCCGCTGACCGTCCGCCGCACGGACGAGGGCTACGAGCTCATCGCGGGAGAGAGGCGGCTGCGCGCGGCGAAGCTCGCGGGACTGCGCGAGGTGCCGTGCCTGCTCGCGCGCTCGAGCGAGGAGGAGAGCGCGCTGCTCGCGCTGATCGAAAACCTCCAGCGCCGCGATTTGCACTACTTGGAGGAGGCTGCGGCCATCGCGCGGCTGATCGCGACCTACGGCCTTTCGCAGGAGCAGGCGGCGGAAAGGCTGGGGAAATCCCAGTCCGCTATTGCCAACAAGCTGCGGCTGCTGCGCCTGTCGCCCGACTGTGTGCGCCTTCTGCGCGAGCACGACCTCTCCGAGCGGCACGCACGGGCGCTGCTGCGCCTGACGGACGAGGAAGACCGCCTCAAAGCCTTGCAGGTTATCGCCGCACGCGGCTACAACGTCGCGCAGAGCGAGGCGTATATCGAAGAGCTTTTGAAGCTCAAGCAGAAAACGCCCCCGCCGCGCCTGCCGACCTACATCGTCAAGGATGTGCGCATCTTTTTGAACACCATCCGCCACTCGCTCGGGCTGATGCAGCGCGCGGGCGTCGAGGCCGACATGCAGCGCGAGGACACGGACGATGGCATCCTTTTGACCATCCGCATCCCGAAACGTGCAAAAGAGGCCGGATAATCCCGCAAAATTGTCACCAAATTGTGATTCTTTTTCTCACAAACTGTGGTATACTGAAACGACTGGCAGGGAAGTCCCTGTCCGGAAGATCGGAAGAAACAGGAGGAGCCAGCATGGATGAAATGAACGGCGCCTTTGAGGAAAAGAAGAGAAGAAAGGGCGGCAAGCGCCTGATGCGGCCGGAAAAGGCCGCAAAGGCGGCCAAGGAGCCCCGCGCGGAAAAGCCGCCGCGCGTTCCACGTGAAACATCGGGAAAGACCGGCAAGGTCGTCGGCATTGTCGCGGGTGTGCTCGTGGTGGCGTACTTGGGCCTTGGCGCGTGGGCGTCGGCCAGCCATAAAATTTATCCCAACGTGATGATGGGCGATACCAACTACGGCGGGATGACCGAGCAGCAGGTCGCCGAGCAGCTCAAAGCGAGCGTCGCGCAGGCGAAGGGCACAGGTGTCGACTTTGTCCTGCCCGACGGCACGGAGGTCGCGCATGTTTCGCTCGACGAGATGCCGGAGTATGTCGACTTCGACGGACTTGCCAAGCATATCTACAACGTCTACGGCTGCAATGACAGCTTTCTGACCGCGGGCGCGAAGTATCTGCGCGCACTCTTCAAGCCGCAGGACGCCGCACAGGTGGTCGGCGCGGCCTATTCGCCAGACTTGATGGAGAACCTTGTCGACACGGTGTGCGACAGCATCAACTGCGACCCCGTGGAGTTTGCCATCAACGTGACAGAGGATGGCAAGGTCAGCGTGACGAAGCCGCAGGACGGCCGCGCGACGACTGATACCGCAAAAGACCAGATCGGCGTATACTTAAACGGCGCGTATTTGAGCGGCGGCGACCCGTCCGAGATCGTGCTTGAGCCTGCGAGCGAGGGCGGCGTCTACGATGTCATCCCTGCACAGGAGGTCGACCTGAGCGCGCAGCGCGAGGCCATCATCGGACAGAAGGTCAACGCGTCCTACGACAAGGAGACCGGCGCGGTCACGCCAGGCCACGCGGGCGTGGAATTTACGCTTTCTGACCTTGAATCCGCCTACAACGCCGCGGCGGCGGGGGAGACGGTCGAGTTGCCGAACGCCACGGTCGAGACACCGGACGTCACGGCAGAGCAGCTCCAAAAGGTCCTGTTCCGCGATGTGCTGAGCACCTACACCACGAAGGTCGGCGGCGCGTCCGGCCGCCGCGCGAACGTCAAGCTGACGGCCTCGCGCATCACCGGCTACATATTGAACTCCGGCGAAACGATGAAATACGGCCCGCTCGTCACGCCCTTTACCGCGGCGAACGGCTACAGCACCGCGCCCGGTTACTTGCATGGCAAGACCGTCGATATGGTCGGCGGCGGCGCGTGTCAGGCGAGCTCCACGCTCTACGCCGCGGCGCTCTACGCCAACCTTGAGATCGTGCAGCGCACGAACCACGGCTTCGCGTCCGATTACATCGGCCTCGGCCTCGACGCGACGGTCGCGCAGGGCGGGCCCGAGTTCGAGTTCCGCAACAACACGATGTACCCCATCAAGGTCATTGCCGAATATTACACGAGCGGCGGCAAGAACTACCTGAAGGTGTCCCTCCTCGGCACGAAGGTCGACGACAGCTACGTGAAGATCAAGACCGAAGTGCTTGAAACCATCCCGTTCACGGAGGAGATCGTTGAGACCGACGAGCTCGCCCCCGGCGAGCGCAAAGTCGAGCAGACCGCCTACACCGGCTACAAGGTCAAGACCTACCGCAACGTCTACTCCGGTGACGGCAAGCTCATTTCGTCCACGTTCGAGGCGAGCAGCAATTATAAGGCGCGCAACCGCATCGTGCTCGTCGGCAAGTCCGCGGCGGTCACGCCGACTGATCCCGCCACACCTGTCGATCCCGGTACGACCACGCCGACCGACCCGACAACGCCCGTTGACCCCGGGACCACGACTGACCCGGGCACCACAACTGACCCCGGCGTGACAGACCCCGGCACGACCACAGAGCCGCCCGTCGAGCAGGAAAAGCCCGGTTGGCTCGATACGGGGCTCGACCGGTAAAAACAGCAGAACGAGAAAACGGAGAGGCATTGCCTCTCCGTTTTTACGTTGTTCAAGTGTTATTCGCCGTCCGAGTCCATGTAGAGCTCTTCCGCCTTCTGCTGCGCGGCGATCAGCAGCGCGCTGGCCTCACCATAGTTCTGCCTGTCCATTTTCTCCAGCGCGTCAGTCACGGCGTTGAAGAGGAGCAGATACATTGCCTTGTAGTCCGTCATAGAACCACCCTTGAAAAATTATATAACGTTTTGTTATATGGCACAATATAACATTTTGTTTTACGTATACTTCTTTACAGAATCTAAACACAAATTCTGGATGGAGTGAAGCAAAATGTATCGACGCATTCGAGACTTGAGAGAGGACAGCGACCTGACGCAAAAGAGCTTGGCGGACTATCTGAGCTGCTCGCAGGTCTGCTATTCCAACTACGAGACCGGCAAGCGCGACGTCCCGAGCGACGTGCTCATCAGGCTCGCACGGTTTTACCACACGAGTGTGGATTATCTTGTGGGGCTCACGGAGGAGCGGGCTCCTTACCCTAAAAAGAAATAGTACATAGTGCCATGTTCTCGCACGGGTGCGAGGGGGATGCAGCGCGACAGCGCTGCTGTTGTCCCTGCACTGTGCAGGGGGGCGGGGGAAAGCAGCGCCAGTGGCGCTGCACGAATCAAAGGGGATATTCTCTTTCGCAAAAGAGAATATCCCCTTTG
>CDYS01028701.1_pt1 | contig 29208 bp, 34 predicted proteins | sample 557491 | NCBI WGS metagenome assembly CDYS01 (sample SAMEA3182057, study PRJEB8094) | gut metagenome | biome: human; feature: gut; material: Stool; isolation source: human stools | place: Canada | collected 2012-11-26
AAATAGCTCAGTTGGTAGAGCACAACCTTGCCAAGGTTGGGGTCGCGGGTTCGAGTCCCGTTTTTCGCTCCATCGGTATCTTTCGGTGGTATATGCCCAGGTGGCGGAATTGGTAGACGCGCACGTTTCAGGTGCGTGTGTCGAGAGGCATGCAGGTTCGAGTCCTGTTCTGGGCACCTTCTAATAGATACTGTAATACTGTCCGGGTGGTGGAATTGGTAGACACGCTACTTTGAGGGGGTAGTGGGCGTTGGCTCGTGTGAGTTCGAATCTCATCTCGGACACTTAAAAGGGGATAAATATTATTTATCCCCTTTTCTTTTTTGTTGTCTACTTATTCATATTTACTTTCACTTCTTTTGTTTTGTTTGGTCGAAAATTTTTGAATGAAAGGTGGATTTTGACTTAGCGACATGATTATTCTCCGAAAAATTTGTAGATTTACATTTATGTAAGAAAACTCTTTATGGTATGGTTATACGTAGGCAGCCTGTAATTTCTTGGCTTTTGGAAAAGAATTATTTTTTTGATCCAACTAAAATCTCAATTCTTAGGGTTGAAAATATAATACATCAGGAGTATCTTTTAAATGGTATGAGGCATCTTGCGCAAGTTCGTGAGATGAATCCTGATTGGGGACTTCCTGAGTTATTGATGCCATCGTTTAAAAAAGTGATGGGGAAAAGTGAGAAATCTTTTTCAACGATAGAACCCCAACTTTTTCAAGAGTTTTACCGAGAGAAGGTGTGCGGTATTTTAATAGATGGGGAGATTACGATAGTTTATGATTTTGGCGAAAATCAAGCGTATGTTTGGCTTTTTAGGGTGAAAAATGATGTTAGTTATCTATGTAATTATTTTTATTTTGGCCCAAAAGAAGCAGATTATAGAAATATCGGTTGTAGTCAAACGATATTGGGTGACCCTATTTTCCGAGGTGGGTCTTGGGAGGAAAGAAGCCGGGTGTATGTTGCTGTGTCTAGTTTACTTGTGACATATCTTGCTGTCAAAAAGTATGCTAAGGTAGAAACAATAGTTGTTCCTGTAAATGCTGTACGGGTTGTTGAAGATACCATTCAAGGATATAAGGGCAGAGAAAAAATTCGAAACAATAGTGGGCAGGAAGTCATTGTCATGGATTCTCGCTGGTTTGTTAAAATTGTCAACGATAATGATATTTTTGTGCGAGGGTTTTTTCGCCTTCAAAACAAGAAAAATGAGCTAGGGGATTGGTATAAAGAGTTGATCTTTGTGGATTCTTATGTGAGACATGGTTATCATAGAAATGCTAAGATTGAGGATAATTTGAGTGATAAATAAAATCTTTTCGAGGTTTAGTGTCGTGAGGAGAGGATTGTTTATTATTTGTAGTATATATGAATAAGCTAAGTTTTTGTATAGGGGCTTGAAAAATAATCTGTTATATTGGGTATCAAATAGTAAAATATTATGTTTGAGTTGATATTCAGACTGATAGTATAGGCTTGTTTCACGGTTTTTAGTTTTCCGTTATGGGGCAAACGGTTATTTCTTCTCAATCGTTGTTAGATGGATAACTGTTTTATTTTTTATCGAGCCGATGATTCATTCCGTTATTTTGTAGTTTCAGAGAGTGATGTGGTTGTAGCTGCTGTTGCGGTTGAGTCATTGGAGAAGGTTGCTACTTTCTCGTCGGCTTTCTTTTCGAACAAGTAGATATTTTCCCCTTGCCATCTACCTGAGTTGCGATACGAATTTTCTGGTATTTGCCGCAAAAGTCTTGCCGCAGCTTGGGAATCGAGAGTTTGGCGTGTGCGTGTGAATTGTTCTCGTCGGCTTAATTTGTCTACGGTTCGTTGGGCTTCCCGGAATAAAGAAGATTCGAAAGAGATAGCAGTGACGCCCGGAGCAAAAAGCGCATGCAGAAAAGAACCGTTGTGCAGAGCGTAGTGGTTGACAGTAATCGAACCTTTGGTTTCGCAAACGGGGCGGTAATTATTCGATATTAGCCGGGGTAGTATCTTTTTTAGATTTTTTTGTTTCTGTCGGGGCATGCAGTACCAGATCGCAGCCTCCCCTGTTTCCGAAAAAGAGATGGTTATAGTGCTGGTTTCGGGTAATCGGGCCGAAGAAAGTATTTCCTGCCATAACGATAGGATAGGGGATACTCGTCGTAAAATGGGTAAACGAGATGTAATGGAGTCGATTTGCGATACTTGCTCTATTTCAAGAATTATTTTACTTTCTTCTGCGGGAATATAATCATATATACCGGCCGTTTTATATGCTTTTTCGAGCAGGTAATTTTGCCGGAGGATATAGCCTCCTATCAGAATTAGGCATAAGGCTATACAAATAATACTTATATTCTTTTGATTCATCTTATATTCTACAAATATAACGAATAAGTGAGCGTAAAGCCAAATATAAAAATAATATTCGAGAAATGAATAAGTTTCGAGGAAAAACCGGGAGGGGGCAATCTCGTCGTTATTGTCTGTTGATAACTTCTTTATTTATTCTGTCGAATTAGTCGGTAGAGAAAAAAATTTTCATTACATTTGTTCGTTAAAGATATAAGAACAAAGTACCGAGTAGGTTGCTTTGTTCGGGCTTGATAGTCAGTGAAAGAGCTATCGAGAGAATGTAGTGAAACAAATAAATAAAAAGATATATTTATGAAATTTATCGTATCCAGCACGTTGTTGCTATCGCATTTGCAAACTATTAGCCGAGTAATTAACTCGAAAAACTCGATGGCTATTCTCGACAACTTTTTATTTCGTCTCGAAGGAACTCGATTGTCTATGACGGCATCGGATCAGGAGACGACTATGACTACGGCTATCGATGTAATGGAAGCCGAGGGAGAGGGTGTTTTTGCTGTCAATGCGAAAATATTGCTCGAACCGTTGAAAGAGTTGCCCGATCAACCATTGACGTTTGAGATCGACGACAATAATTTGGAAATATTCCTCTACTTCCAGAACGGACGCTATAACTTTATCGGGGTGAATGGTGACGAGTATCCTACCAAAATGCCGATGGATTCTTCTGCGGTATCGTTTTCTGTCGAAGCTCAACAATTACTTAACGGTATAGGTTGCACGTTGTTCGCTACTGCCGAGGACGAACTTCGGCCGATTATGAATGGTATATTCATGGATATTTTTGAAGATAGCGTTTCTTTCGTCGCTTCCGATACACACAAACTGGTTCGGTTCAAAAATCAGGGCATTGCCCCCGGTGTACGGGCATCGTTTATACTACCGAAAAAACCGGCCAATTTGTTGAAGGCTATACTCCCGAAAGAGAGTGGAAAGGTAGAGTTGGCTTTTGATTCGAAAAATGCATGTTTCAAACTTTCGGATTTTGTTTTGAATTGCCGGCTTATCGAGGGTAATTATCCCAATTACAACTCGGTTATTCCGACGAATAATCCCAATCGTTTAATTATCGACCGCGCTTTGTTTGTCAACGTCTTGCGTCGTGTATCCGTATTTGCCGATGCTGCTTTGGGATTGGCTAAATTACAACTGAAAAACGGGGAGTTGGTCGTATCTACCGAGAATAAGGACTACTCGATTTCGGCAGAGGAAAAAGTGGCATGCAATTATACCGGCGACGATTTGACTATTGGATTTAAAGCTTCGTTTTTGATAGAAATCTTGAATAATATATCGGCAACCGAGGTACTCGTAGAACTTTCGGATCCGACTCGCGCCGGGGTGATCCTGCCGCTGGAAAATAAAGAAAATGAAGATTTGTTGATGCTGTTAATGCCGATGATGCTCAGCGATTTTTAATAAATTCTAAGCGATTGAATAACAGAAAATGAATTTGAACTTAAAGAATCCGCTTGTCTTTTTCGACTTGGAAACGACCGGAACGAATATAACGACCGACCGAATTATAGAGTTGGCTTATGTAAAGGTGTTTCCGAACGGAAAAACAGAAGAAAAAGATATTTATATCAATCCGGGAATGCCCATTCCTCCGGCTTCGACGGCCGTTCACCATATTACGGACGAAATGGTGGCCGATAAGCCGTTGTTCAAAGATGTGGCGCGGAATATTGCGAAGGTGTTCGAGGGAGCCGATATTGCCGGATTTAACTCCAATCGTTTTGATGTTCCTCTACTTATAGAAGAGTTGTTGAGAGCCGGGGTCAATCTCGATATATCGAAAAGGAAGTTTGTCGATGTACAAACTATCTATCATATCATGGAGCCTCGCACGTTAAAAGCCGCTTACAAATTCTATTGTGGAGCGCCGTTGGTCGATGCCCATTCGGCTTTGGCCGATACGCGGGCGACTTATGAGGTGTTTAAGGCTCAGCTCGACCGTTATACGGAGGAGATGAAAGAAGAGTATGAAGGAAAGTATCTCACGAACGATATAGACTCGTGGGTATCGTTTTCGACTCAAAATAGAAATGTAGATTTTGCAGGGCGTATTATTCTTAATGAGTACGATGTGGCTGTATTTAATTTCGGGAAATACAAAGGGCGTTCCGTTGAGGAAGTTTTCCAATTAGAACCGAGTTATTACAGTTGGATGATGCAGGGCGATTTCCCGTTGAATACGAAAAACGTTATAACTGAAATATATACTCGCGCACGCCGGCGTTTCTAAATTGCGTAAAAAATAGAGCTTCAACGATGTTGAAAGGAAAACATATCATATTGGGTATTACGGGTAGTATAGCCGCGTATAAAGCAGCCTATTTACTGCGTCTGCTGATAAAGTGGGGAGCCGAAGTACAAGTGGTAATGACTCCCTCGGGGAAAGAATTCATTACGCCGGTTACCTTGTCTTCGCTGAGCGGCAAGCCTGTGGTTAGTGAGTTTTTTACGGCCAATACCGGCGAATGGCATAGCCATGTCGATTTGGGGCTTTGGGCAGATGCTTTGCTCATTGCGCCGGCCACGGCTGCGACAATAGGGAAGATGGCTAACGGGATAGCCGATAATATGCTCGTTACGACTTATCTGTCTTGTAAAGCTCCTGTTTTTGTGGCTCCGGCAATGGATTTGGATATGTATGCCCATGCTTCGACACAGCGTAATTTGGATATGTTGAGGTCATATGGAAATCATATCATAGAACCGGCTACCGGTGAGTTAGCCAGTCATCTTACCGGCAAAGGACGTATGGAAGAACCCGAGAAGATAGTCGAAATACTTGATCGTTTTTTTGAAACTTCTAAGCCGCTTTCCGGGAAAAAAGTTTTGATTACAGCGGGACCTACTTACGAGAAAATCGATCCGGTGCGTTTTATCGGTAACTACTCGTCCGGGAAAATGGGATTTGCCCTTGCAGAAGCCTGTGCCGAGGCGGGAGCTGAAGTTATGTTGGTTGCTGGCCCGGTGAGTCTGAAAACGAATCATTCATCGATCGACCGTATCGATGTCGAGTCTGCCGAAGAAATGTATAGGGCTGTGCTATCTGAGTACGACCGGTCGGATATAGCGATTATGTGTGCGGCCGTCGCCGATTATGCTCCCGAAACGGTAAGCGATGTGAAATTGAAACGAACAGGGGAAGACCGGATTCTTCGGCTTCGACCTAATCCCGATATAGCGGCAGAGTTGGGACGAAGAAAAAGACCCGGACAGTGTTTGGTGGGTTTTGCTCTCGAAACCAATGACGAGGAAATGAATGCCCGTTTGAAGATGGAGAAAAAGAATCTCGATTTTATCGTTTTGAATTCGTTGCGGGATGCAGGCGCAGGATTCCAATGTGATACGAATAAGGTAACTGTTATCGGCAAGCAGGGAGATCCGGTGGAGATTCCGTGTAAGCCCAAGATCGAGGTCGCTGCTGATATTGTGGATATTATCGGCCGTTATGTGTCGGAGGATCGTTGAATCGTTAAACGGTAGAAACTTTTCCATTTGAGTGTCTTGAATAAGAGAGATGATATGAAAAGAAATGTCTTGTATTTTTTACTTCTCCTCCTTCCTTTCCTGTCAGCTGCACAGGAGTTGAATTGTCGTGTAGAGGTGAATAGTGACCAGATACAGGGCACGAATAAAGAGGTGTTTACGACTTTAAAGGAAGCTATAACCGAGTATATTAACGATAGAAAATGGTCTACGGCTCAAATTTCGCCGGTCGAACGGATAGATTGCTCCATGCTTTTTACCGTTAAGGAATATACCGATAATCGGTTTGTCTGCGAGTTGCAAGTGCAATCGCGGCGTCCGGTATATAACAGTTCCTATACGACGACACTCATCAATTTCAAAGATACCAAAGTAGAGTTCAATTATCAGCAATACGAACCGCTTGTATTTTCCGAGACAAGTATAGAGAGTAATCTCACGGCTGTTATCAATTTTTATGTTTACATGATTCTCGGAGTCGATTTCGACAGTTTCTCGCCTATGGGGGGAACTCCATTCTACGAATTGGCGCATCAAGTGGTGAATCTTGGACAATCTTCTATGGAAGCCGGGTGGAAGGCTTTTGAAGATACCCGTAATCGCCATGCTTTATTATCGGCGTTTATCGAGCAGGGCACTGCCGGATTTCGACAGTTATGGTATGACTATCATCGAGGCGGTTTGGACGAAATGGCTTTGAGTGTAGATAAAGGACGGGCAAAAATAACCGATGCTATACAGCAATTACAGAAAGTATACGAAGCTGCACCGATGTCGGTACTCATTCCTTTATTTAAAGATGCGAAACTCGATGAATTGGTAAATGTGTATTCAAAAGCTCCGGTTTCGGAAAAAGAATCGGTATATGAAACGTTGAGTGGTATCTATCCTACTGAGAATACGATACTCGAGAAAATACGTCAGACAGAAAGATAAAGTGTAGTTACTATGATCAAGAAATTGAGTATTCGCAATTATACGCTTATCGATGAACTCAATATTGAATTTAACTCGGGTTTTTCGGTGATAACAGGTGAAACGGGGGCCGGTAAATCTATCATATTAGGTGCATTGTCGTTGATATTGGGGCAGCGTGCCGATTTGAAATCATTGAAACGTACCGATGAAAAGTCGGTAATAGAAGGTCTTTTCGATATATCGTCGTATCATCTGCAATCTTTTTTTGAAGAGAACGAACTGGACTATGATGCTAAGGAGTGTATTTTGAGAAGAGAGATTCTTCCGTCGGGCAAGTCGAGGGCTTTTATCAATGATACGCCGGTTTCTGTGACTCAGTTGAAATCATTAGGAGAACAGCTTATCGATATACATTCTCAGCATCAGAATCTTTTGTTGGCCGATTCTCATTTTCAGTTACGTGTCGTCGATACGATGGCCGGAAATTTTAGTTTATTGTCCGATTATCAACGGGAGTATCGTTCGTGGCATGAATTATTGAGAGAATATGCTCGATTACAAGATGAAAATCGATTGGGTAGGGAAGAAGAAGATTACTTGCGGTATCAGTTGTTCCAGTTAGAGGCGGCACAATTGAAAGAAGGAGAGCAAGAAGAATTGGAGGTAGAGCAGCAAACGTTGCAACATGCCGAGGAAATAAAGGGCGAGTTGGCGGTTATTCAGGGATATTTGCATGAAGAAGAGACTGGTGTTGTTCCTCTCCTGAATGCAGCATTGTCCAAAATGAAATCTCTCTCCCGGTTATACCCCGAAATCGATGAGTTGGTGGGACGGATTGAATCGGATTATATCGATTTGAAAGATATTGCTTCGTCGGTCGATCATTCCCAAGATAGCCTAAGTGTAGATCCCGATCGATTGTCTTGGGTTGAAAATCGTCTGGATATTTACTACTCTTTGCAGCAGAAGCATAGGGTGAGTACGACCGTTGAATTGTTGGCTCTGAGAGATTCTTTTGCCGATAAGTTGACCCGTATCGAAAATTTCGATGAGGAACTGTCGGAGCTAAGGCGAAAAATCGAGGTGCAGGAGCGAAGGGTGAGTGAGCTTGTCGGCAAACTTTCGGCAGAACGGAGAAAAGCTGCCGATCAAATATCCCGAACGTTGACTGAAAGGGTGAAACCTTTGGGGATGCCGAATTTACGGTTCGAAATAGAAATTTCTCCTCGTCAGCAATATGACGAAAATGGAGGTGATATTATTCGTTTTTTGTTTTCTGCCAATAAAAATCAACCGTTACAACCGGTATCCGAGGTCGCTTCTGGTGGAGAAATATCGAGATTGATGCTTTCGTTGAAAGCTCTCATTGCTCATGCTATGGCATTACCCTCGATTGTCTTTGACGAGGTCGATACGGGTGTGTCGGGAGAGATTGCCGATAAGATGGCCGGAATTATGAGGGAGATGGCCGAGTGCATGCAGGTGATCAGTATCACTCACCTGCCGCAGGTCGCTTCTCTGGGACAAACGCATTATCGGGTTTATAAAAGTGATACGGAAACATCGACAGCCACTCATTTGATTAAGTTATCGGAAAAAGAGAGGATTGAGGAAATCGCTCGTATGCTGAGTGGTTCCTCTTTGACGGCTGCGGCATTGGATAATGCTCGTGAATTATTGAAACGTAATGACTTGAAAGATGGAAAAAAATGAAATGATTTTTGGCATCCGAGCTGTAATAGAAGCAGTGGAAGCCGGAAAGGAAATAGATAAGATTTTGGTAAAAAAAGACCTTCAAGGCGATTTGGCGAAAGAACTTTTCGATTTGATAAAAGGTCGTGGATTTTTCGTTCAGCGTGTACCGGTCGAACGATTGAACCGGATTACCCGCAAAAATCATCAAGGAGTGATCGCTTTTATTTCGGCGGTGTCGTATCAGCGGTTGGGAGATATAATCCCTTCTTTGTTCGAGGAGGGGAAGGTTCCATTCATTGTTCTTCTCGATGGAATTACCGATGTACGTAATTTTGGAGCGATTGCTCGAACGTGTGAATGTACAGGCGTAGATGCCATTGTGTTACCCGAACGGGGAAGTGTCAGTGTGAATGCCGATGCGGTAAAAACTTCGGCGGGAGCTTTGTTGCATATTCCTGTTTGTCGGGAGCGCTCGATACATAGTGCTATTCGTTATTTGAAAGATAGCGGGATTAAAGTGGTCGCTGCTTCTGAGAAGGCTGTTATGAATTACACACGGGTGGATTATACGGTCCCCGTAGCAGTGGTTATGGGCGCTGAGGATACAGGGGTCGATGCCGATAATTTACGTTTGTGCGACGAGATGGTGGCTATCCCTCAGGTTGGGAACATCGGTTCGCTCAATGTTTCTGTGGCAGCGGGCGTCATGATGTATGAAGTGGTTAGACAAAGATTTAGCGGTGATTCAGTTTTTTGATTTATAGAGAAGAAGGAATAAAGTTTTACAAATAATAAACTTCATTCCTTCTTCTCTATAAGCCTAAAACATCGTATTTTACTTTTTATTCTTAACGGTTTTTAATCTGTAATGCTCTGGTTTAGCTGGGGTATTCATTTGGTCGTCAAGAATAACGACCGTTGTATCGCTTTCTACCCACAAATTGACGGTTTGATTCGATCCGCTGTCGGGGACTAGCTTGTAAACTTTGGCTGCTTTATCTTTTTTAGTCCCTTTATGTGATAGCTTTTTCCCTTTACTGTTTATTTTTTTTCCGCTTTTCCCATCGGCTGTTATATAGGTTGTTGCCATTTGGTATACGCCATTGACACTGTCTATCTTTTGGGTAATGATTACCAAGTAGTCCATACTGTCTTTTTTCCCGGAAGCTGTCGGTACTGTACCTTCATAAGCGAATACATCTACCAGCCCGGTCGAGTCGGTTCCTACGATTTCTACGGCTTCGCCTTCGCCGGTCATCTGATTTTGTTTATTGTTTGACTGGCAAGCGATAAGAGCTGCCACGGCGAATAATGTAAAAACAAATTTTTTCATATCGTTATATATTGGTTTTTCCCTATAACATGTCGAAGCAATAAAAAGTTTACCCGAGTTGATAAAATCGCCTCAAAATTGTTTGAATAGATTCTGCGTGCCAACGGGCTATTTTTTCTCGTCCGCATTCCGATAGAAGTATTTTGCAATCTTCGTAGTTATCCATAAAAAGGTTTTCGGTGAGAAGCGCGGGGCAAACAGATTCTCTTAATATACAGAAATTCTCTTCTTTACAACCTCGAAAACGAAGTTCGGGAAAATGATTTTTCCAGAGGTCTCGAAATATTTCGGCGTATGATTTGCTTTTGTGACTACCTGAATAGGTAAACACTTCTCCACCGCTTCCTCCACCGGCATTCGCATGGATAGAGATAAGTAAACAATCACTTTGTTTGGCGATCGTATTGGCCCGTTTGCAGCGTTCCGATAAAGAAATATCTTCTTTTTCGGGTACTAATCGGACACAAGAGATACCGGCCTTTTTCAATAGAATTTCTATTCGGGATACGATGTCGCGGTTAAACTCCCATTCGAATAGTTGACTACCGTCGGGCCATATAGGAGACCTCTTTCCTGGTGTGTCGTATCCGTGCCCGTTGTCTAAAAGAATTTTTACCATAGTTCGATTTTATTTGGGTGGACAAATTTAGGGGGCTAAATGTTTATATTTATGGCATAATGATATACAGTAACAACAATTAGGTATGGCAAAGCACTTATTTCACCTAAAAAGGGGATTGTATAACTCTTGGGAATGCTGTTCCTTTGTCATGTCGAAACAATGATATTTCGCTATATTTGTAGAATATAGGATGCGGTTCGGCAGAGTCAAATCGGAAATGAGGTTTCCGTTTGCCTTTGCGCTCACCTTTGGTTATATTTGTATTTCAATGATACAAAAAAGTAAAAGAAAAAAAGATGTATAAACTCGGAGCATATAATCAGAATAACCGAATGAGCGATTTGGTTTGTGACAATTACCCTGTGTTGTTAGTCATGAGCCGTTTCGGCATCGCGTTGGGTTTCGGCGATAAAAGTATCGGGGAGGTTTGTCGGGAAAATGGCGTACATACCGAAACATTTTTGGCCGTAGTTAATTTATTGTTAGACGAGGGTGATGTCGATGACTATAAAAATGTTATATCTACCGGGGCTTTATTGGAGTATTTACATAATTCTCACGACTATTTTCTGAATTTCAGATTACCGGCTATTCGTTGTAATCTATTGAATGCGATAGATGGAGGAGAGAAAGATATTTCTATTGCAATTCTCCGGTTTTTCGATGAGTATGTAGCCGAGGTTCAGAAACACATGCGGTATGAAGAGAGTACTGTTTTTCCTTATGTAAACTCTTTATTGGCAGGTGTAAAGCCCGATATGTACAGTATTGCGATATTTCGAAAACGACACGATCAGGTTGAAGCGAAATTGACCGAACTGAAAAATATATTGATAAAATATTATCCGGCATCGAGTAGTAATGAGCTGAATAGCGTGTTGTTCGATATATTTACATGCGAACAAGATTTAGCTTCGCATAATTATATAGAGGATTATCTTTTTATTCCGGTCATTCAAACGCTGGAATATAATATAGAAAGAAAAAAATGAAGCCTGTATTAAAAGTCGTCATAGCAGAACCTTCATTGATTATCCGTAAGGGATTATTGACTGTGTTGAAAAAACTGTCGACTCTCAATATCGAAGCGGCCGAAGTTGCCGATATGCAGCAGCTCCCAGCATTATTGTCGTGGCGTAGGCCAGATATATTGATTATAGATCCGGGATTGGCAGGTATATCGTCTATTATACAATTTAAGAAGAGCCTTGAAGGTCTCTCATTGAAATGCATTGCTTTACAGCATTCTTTGGCAGATGCTTCGGTTTTAAAAATGTATGATGGAGTCATCTCGGTGTACGATTCGGCAGAGCAGATTAAGGAAACGTTTGAATCGATGGTGCAGACTTCTTCTGAAAAAGAAGAACGACAAGAACCGCTCACCGAGAGAGAAAAAGAGATTATTATAGGCGTTGTGAAAGGAATGACCAATAAGCAGATCGCTGAAAAATTGTGTTTGTCTGCCCATACAGTCATAACCCATAGGAGAAACATCGCAGGGAAATTGCAAATACATAGTCCGGCTGGATTGACGATCTATGCCATAGTGAATAAATTTGTGGATATCAATGATATAAAAGATTCTATTTATAGCCGTGAGGAGTGATTACTTCGTTATATAAGTTATTTGATGTTGTTTTTGGGAAAATCCGCCTATTGGTTAGGCGGATTTTTTCATGGTGATAAATGGTAGGAAGTTGGTATGATGTAAATTTGTTTCGACTATCTTTGCATTATAAAAAAGAAAGAATGATTAAAGCCCTGTTTTTCGATATTGACGGTACGCTTGTGAGTTTTCATACTCATCGTATTCCTCGTTCTACGGTAGAATCGTTGGAGAAAGCTAAAAAGAAAGGATTGAAAATCTTTATCTCTACGGGACGACCTTTGACTTATATCAATAATCTCGATGATATCAAAAGCCTTATTGATGGATATATTACTACGAATGGTGCTTATATATTGGTCGGAGATAAGGTAATCGCTTGCCATACAATTCCCAAAGAAGATGTTTGTGCAATGATGAAATTTTCCGATGAGCGGAAATTCCCGTGTATATTGGTGGGAGAATCGGCAGCTCTGGTCTATAACACGACTCGAGAAATCGAAGAATTTTTCCATCGGTTGCTCGATTTGAACAATATCTCCGGTAATATCTCTTTGAGTGCTCTTTTGCAACAACGCATTATACAGATGACACCGATTATTACAGCCGAGGAAGAGGCAGAGATTATGCCTTGTTTACCTTCTTGTGAGTCCAGTCGGTGGTATCCTGCTTTTGCCGATGTAACCGCTAAGGGAGTAGATAAAGGAAAGGGGGTGAAATCGGTTGCGAAATATTGTGGTTTTTCCATAAGTGAAGTAATGGCATTTGGCGATGGAGGAAACGATACCAATATGTTGAAAGTCGCGGGTATTGGTGTCGCTATGGGTAATGCCGGAAATTCGCTAAAAAAGGTAGCCGATTATGTGACAACTTCTGTCGACGACGATGGTATAAAACGAGCTTTGGAGTATTTTCATGTAATATAAAAACCGCCCGATTTTATATTATCGGGCGGTTTTCTATATATGATCGGTTGTTTTTACGGTATTACCACACTAAACTCAGCGATAGAGGTCTTTTGGTTTCCGTTTATCTCTTCGATGGGTTCTAATTTCAAGTATCTTGTTTCCAAGACTTTCCCGAATGTGACGAATTGAGGAATAGGATTGTTCTTTATGTTGCTGAATTCACCGTTAAGTATAATGCCTTTCCATTCTTTTCCGTCGTTACTTTGATACAAATTATAGTGGAAAATAGTCCCATCGGTATTCCCTTCTTGTACCGGTGTGTAACAGAACCCTTTTATGCTTCGTATTTTTCCGAGATCGATGAGGATAGGAGAAAGACCGTCGCTGTAAATAGCAGTCTCGATTTTTTTGTCAATAGCTTCTACTGCTTCTTTATCTCCGATAAGACACTCTTGGGGAGTGAAAACCGAATTTTGTGCTTCTTCTGATTTTTCTATAATAGGGTTTGCATAGAATATTCCGGTTCGTAATATGGAGAAATCGGCTCTTGTCCGATTAATAGTCACTCTTAATTTGTCGGCGATAACATCGTCGAATCTCACCAGTCGTTTATATCCTATTGTTGTGCCTTCGGAGATTTTTTCCCATACTCCGTTTATCGAAGCCTCTACGGTAAATGCTTCAATTCGTTGTCCGTTCTGTATATCCTCTTGCAGTAAGAGTGTATTCACGGGAGTCGTAGCCGTTATATTTATCTCGAAGGAATCGCCCTCTTTCCCGGTAATTTTTTCGTGAGAAGTTTTTCCATAATCGGTTGCAAATGTATGGCTTATATATTGAGCCAGTTCTTGCAGCCGTTTGGCGTCGTTTTCATGAATCAACCCCCTTGTGTCGGGAGGAATATTGAGCAGTAAAACAGAATTGTATCCTACCGATTTGAAATAGATGTCCACCAATGTAGAAAGCGATTTTACCTTATCGTCTTCTTCCCGATGATAGAACCAGCCCGGACGAATCGATACATCGACTTCCGACGGGTACCAAAATAATTCGGTCGCTTGTTCTAAAAGGGCTCGACTGCCGAGGTCTTCCGATTTGTTTTTTAAACCTAATACGGTGTTAATACTGTCTGAACGGGAATATATACCGGGAACAAGAGCCGTTGCGCTCCATTCGGTTTCCCGCCCATATCCTTTTTCGTTTCCTACCCATCTTACGTCGTCTCCCATGATAGCCATGACAGCGTTGGGTTGTAACTTTTGTATGGTTTTATAGAACTGATCCCAGTCATATTCTTGTTTTTTACCATTAGGACCTTCACCGCAAGCACCGTCGAACCAAACTTCGTGTATCTCTCCGTAGTTTGAGAGCAACTCGGTAAGTTGTTCGATGAAAAATTTATTGTATTCGGGCGAGTTTCCATAGCAAGATGCATTTCTGTCCCACGGAGATAGGTAAACACCGAATTTGAGACCATATTTGTCGCAAGCCTCTTTCATCTCTTTGACTACATCGCCTTTTCCATCTTTCCAGGGTGATGAAGCGACCGAGTGACTGGTTGTAGCAGTGGGCCATAAACAAAAACCGTCGTGATGTTTGGCTGTGAGAATCGCCATTTTAAATCCGGCATCTTTCAGCGTTTTTACCCATTGTTCGGCATCTAACTGAGTGGGGTTAAAAAGTTTGGGATCTTCCTTCCCGTCTCCCCATTCCCGATTGGTAAAGGTGTTTATACCGAAGTGTAGAAATGCGGTCAGTTCCAACTGTTGCCATGCTAGTTGTTGAGGTGTAGGTGTCAGGTGTGCTGCCATTTCGACTTTTTGTTCGATTGTCGAGCCTTCGGGAAAAACGAGATGTTTTTCGTAATATTGTTTTTTGTTTGACTGACAACCTGCGAATAGAGCACAAATAGTGAGAAAAACACATGTATTTTTCATTGGGTATAAATAATTAGTTTTCGTACAAAGATAATGATTCTATACAAAAAATAAAATACCTGTAAAATGTATGCTTTTTAAAGTCAAAAGATAATGAGCGTTTAGTAGGTGCATATCGAATATCGGATTTCATTCGCTTATTCCATAGTAGTTTCCATTTCCTCGTTCCGTATTTTACCTTGTATTCTTATGAGTTTGGAAAAATATGCCCGGAATTTCGGGAGATAAGTGTGTCATATATGTGATTAGCGTAAAGTCTTCCTATGGGGAGAAATATTTCTTTCCTGACGTTTTTTTTGATTCTGAACTATCTCGTTGTATAATAGAGTGTTACCACTTTGTGGTGAATGAATGGGTAACGATTTAGAAATGAGCGGAGTGCTTTGAAGTACATTGTTTTGAATAGCCAAAGAACGCTCACTATTTTACTTGCAAAGGTACATATTTGCGAGGGAAAGTGAGCGTCTTTTCTTGTTTTTCTTCTTGTCAGTGAAAGAAAAAAGCAATTACAGCCGCTGCGAGCGGTTGCGGTTGATAAGCTGTTTCCATTTCTGCTCGCACCAATCGGTAATGGAAAGCCCGTTGATGGTGAGGAGCGGTCGCTTCTTCTCATCCTTGATGATACGGATTTCGCTGTCCTCTTCTGTAAATTCTCTCTTGTATAATCCCGAATAGGCTTTAGCCGTTCCTCGCTGGGGAGTCTCCGTGCGATACATCTCCGCTATCCTGTCATCAGAGAAGTTCATCTTCCGGAGCATCAGACGGATGTTCAAAAGCTGGTAGAAGCCATTGAAGAAGCGTTTTATCCAATTCCGCTCTTCCTCATAAACCTGCACGGTCTCTTTCAATTCGGCAATGGCTCTGTCTCTTCCCCTAACAGTATCCTGCAAAAGAACGACTTCCTTTCGGATTTCATTCTTCTCCTTTTGAGAAAGATACCGTTGCCGTTCGGCTTCCTGCTCCAAGTCTGCAATGCGCTTCTCTGCTTTATCGAGTTCGGAGTTGCCAAAGAGGGAGTACAGCGTACCTTTCATTCGGAGCTTGCCTGCCTGCTTCTCCAGCTCCTTTATCTTGGCTGTGAGTTCCGCCTTTTGAGCTTCCTTCTCTTTCGTGGATTTGAGAATTTCCTTGTAATACTCCATCGTGGTGCGGTGCTTGGCTTCCGAGCCGTGTACGCCCCGTTCCAATCCGAAACGCTGCACTCGCTTGGCATAGTCCGTTTGATACTGCTCCAGCTTCTTGGGCGTAAGCACATCATCGGCACAAAGCCGTATCTTGTTCTTCTTCGTCTTGTACTTCCGCTTCCCATTCTCGGCTTCCTCTTTGGCTTTCCGTCTTTCGCCCGTGACAATCGGAACGACCGTGGCGTGAATATGGGGAGTATCCTCGTCTGCATGTAGCGTGGCAGCGACCACATTGTCCGCCCCGAAAGTGTCACGAAGCCAATCCATCGATTCATCACACCACTCGTACAGGCGTCCTTCCTGCTCTATGCGAGCCATATCCTTTGGTGAGCTTGACAGAATAAAGCGTAAGGCTTTGACTTGGTTCTTTGCTACCTTTCGGTAGATACCGGCTGTGGCGATGCGATGTTCTATCGCTTCGCTACGGTTGGTCACATTTGCAGGGAATTGCACCAATTCCCTGTTCAGGTGTGTGCGAGAAGGATCGACGTTACTCGGGGTATATGTCCGCGCTATATGAGCGGTATTTCCCGAGTCGTTGCTTCTCGCCTTGTCTATATGTAATACGGCGTAGCCCATTGTTTGAAGATTGATTTAGGGGTATCCAAAGGGGCGAAGTCCCTTGGCTCAGAAGGGTATTTTTAGCGATAACGGAGTGCAGCGTGAAGAAAATACCCTAATGAGCTATGGCATTTCTTGAAATGTCCGCTCCGCCCTGCTCGTACTTCTTTCTTGTTACGTTGCATTCTGTGAATGCCTGCACGCTTTGTTTCTAAGTTTGGCTCTGCAAACTTGCTGTTCTGCGGAACTGCCGTAGCTATCGAAACAAAGCCGTTTATTCGCATACATTTTATTTCCTGCATCTTTGAATACCTGATGATAGAATAATGTTGTTTGCTCTCTTTTGCCTTATCGCCTAAGTCCTCGTTTGCGAGGTGGTATCACCTGCTTTAGTTCTGTTCTTTGGGCAACGTGGTACTCATTGAGGTCTTTGTATCGGGCATAGTATTGGCTCATATCCTCTACCTTGATGCCTGAAGATTGGATACCCTGAAGAGCTTGCCGTCCTGCTTCATCGTTGTCGAAGAATGCTCGAACGGAGTCGCTGCCTTTCTCGTGGAGATAGGCAACGGCTCGTGGAAGATTGCTGACCGAGTTCAGAACTATGGAAGGCGAAATGCTTTCTTTCCCTTTCATTGTGAGATAGGAAAGGAAGTCCATAAAGCCCTCGAAGATGCAGAGAGGGGAGTTGTTCGTTTCTCCCGCAACTACGGATATATCCTTTGGTGCGATTGTTCCCTTGAATGTCTTGTCGTCTCGGAGTTCATACCCTCCTGCACAATTGGCAAAGCCGATGGCAGAGTATTCTCTTCCTCCCACTTCGTAGCGAATGTGACGGAGATAGGGACTTGCCACGGCAAGGTCTATCTTGCGTACTTCTCGGAGATAGTTTTGCAGATGCAGAGGCAATTCTTCACTAATGGAGAGAATACGCCTTGTATTACTCGGTCGCTGTTCTTTCCTTTTCTGCTCTATGCGAGCTTCACGATGAAAGGGAAAGGGTGCGAGGGTTGTTGCTTTCCCTTCGGCAAGATGCGCCATAGCTTCATAGGCACTGCATCCTTGCATCCGCATCACAAGGTCGATGATGCTTCCGCCTTGGCTCGTGCCATAGTCGTGCCACAGGTTTTGCCGAAAGTCCACTTTCAGGCTGGCATTGGGGTCTTCTCGGTAGGGTGCGTGATAAAGGGCATAGCCGTTGTAACGCTTGGCAGGCTCGATACCGCAAGCGTGCAGGTAGTCGCCTATCGGTATCTCTTTGATATGTTGTAAATCGTAATATCTTGATTTCATAAGTTGATTCGATGATTACTGTGTGGATAAAAAGGTGATTCAAACGGTGAAAGGAAAAATATTGTCGGCTCACGGAGGACGAGCCTTGTCGCACTTCCCGGCAGACAAAAAACAAAAAGCCATTCCCTGCTTTTTTCCTTTCACTGTATATATCCTTTCACAGTGAAAGAAGAAAGTATCTATGGCATTTCTCGTTTGCTTGTTTCTTTTCATTGTTCGTACTTCTTCTGTTTGCTTGATTTTGAACTTTCATCCGAAACAGGATGCTGAAACCAAGTTACAGAGGCGAACACAGAGTCCCAAGGTTAGTGTGTCTGTTGCTTCGAGGTACAGAGAAATGCTCCGAAAATGAGTAGTAAAAATGGGAGAAAACAGAACGAAAAGGCTCAAAAAGCAAGAACAGAGAGGAGAAAGGCTCTGTAAACGACTTCATCGGATTGCCAACGTCTGCACCCTTTTTCTTCGAGGGACAGGCAAGCGAGAATTATCATTGGTGAGAGAACCCCCAAAAGATGCCGAGTAATCAAAGAAAAGATACCGAGCAATCTCACGGTCGCTCGGTATCTTTTTCCCGTTGTGTCGTGCGGACATTTCACACCATATCAGAGCCACAAGTACGCACTTAGAGAAAGGTGAGTGAATTAGGCGGTTTGTGCTTGTACATTTGCCTGCAAGTTCCTGCTATTTCCCTTGCTTTCATCAGGTCTGGGAACAAGGATTTCGGCTGCATACATTTGCATCAAAAAGAGAAAATAACAACAATTAAAACGATATTGATATGAGATTTACCGCCATCGACATCTCCGCTTGGGAGGAACTGAAAAAGAGCATCGAAGAACTGGCTCTTTGCATGAGAGAACATTTCGGCACGAAGCCCGAACTTCCCGACCTGTTGCACAACGGGGACGTGTGCCGAATCCTGAACATCAGCAAACGAACGCTCCAGCACTATCGGGACACTTCCGTGCTGCCCTTTATCCAAATCGGACACAAGTGCTACTACAAACGTGAGGATGTGGAAGCACTCCTCGCCAAGTCCAACCGCAAAATACAATGACTATGGAACACGAGATTGTAAACAAAGAAACGCCCGAAATGAAACAGCTCATTTCGGGCATTAAGGAAGTAAGCAAGCGTATTCGGGAGATTGCCCAAACGCACCGTCCGCTCTTCGGGGGAGAAATCTACCTTACAGGGCGAGAGGTCTGCCAACGGCTTTTCGTCAGCCCTCGCACCTTGCAGGACTATCGGGACAAGGGCATAATTCCCTACACCCAAATCGCAGGGAAAATCCTTTACCGCCTCTCCGACATCAACCGATTACTGCAAGAGAATTATCGGAGATGAAACTCTTTATGACAAAATTGCTCTATATTCTTTGGTTATTGTTGTCGGATATATTATCTTTGCGGCTACAAAACGATTTCTCACATGAAGATAGAAAGAATAGGGATGCGAAACGTCGATTTTTTCGGTTCATTCATTTCCTGAAATATTCAGAACATAAGACAATTTAAATATGTGGTCAAAAACGTATTCTATTACAACGAACGAAGTTGCAAGAGAACAAATGTGGAAGCTATTTGCTGATGTCAATGGCTGGCATACATGGGATAGCGGGGTGGAATATGCCCAATTGAATGGAGCGTTTGAACAAGGTAGTCACATTCTATTGAAACCTAAGGGAGGTCCGAAGATAAAGATTGTCCTTTCAGAAATAATAGAGAAAAAAATGTTTATCACGGTTTCCTCTTTTCCTTTGGCAAAAATTTATCACGAGCATTTGTTTGAGGAAACCTCTGATGGGTTGAGAATTTCATATACTATCACGGTAAAAGGAGTGTTGAGTTTCTTGTGGGTGAAACTTATTGCCCAAAATCTGTTCAATTCAATTCCAAAAGATGTTGTAAAACAAATAAACATAGCCAAGACACTATGAATAAGACAGACATTGTTTTTGGAGCCGAAAAGGCAGAAGATAGTTCGGGGTTTCTGCTTTGGCAGGTTACAACACTTTGGCAGCGTCGCATAAAGCAATCATTGGATTTATTGGATTTGACACACACGCAATTCGTGCTATTGGCAACCGCTGCTTCGCTTTCTCAAAATGGTAATATCGTAACACAGATTGATATTGCAAATCAAAGTAAAACCGATCGTATGATGGTCTCTAAGGTTTTGCGCACACTGCAATCAAAAGGACTGATAGAGAGAAGAGAGCATAGAACGGATACGCGAGCCAAAGAAATAACCCTCACTCGAAAAGCCTTAGACCTTGTACAAAAAGCAGTAGTTGCAGTGGAGCAAACAGATAGAGAGTTCTTTGGAGTTCTCCGCACCGAGCGAGAAAGTTTCAACGAAAGTATGCGCCAACTAATCAAGAACGACATAGGTAGTTCCTCAACGTAACAGACATCATGAAAATAGAACGAGTCGCCAAAAACAAGAAACAATTTCTTGATTTATTGCTGTTAGCGGATGAACAAGAAAATATGATTGACAAGTATTTGTCGTGTGGAGACTTGTTTGCCTTATACGATGATGACTTGAAAAGCATTTGCGTTGTAGTGCCTGTAAGCAGTGATACCTGTGAATTGAAGAACATAGCGACATACGAGCAATATCGGGGTAAAGGTTACGGTAGGAGATTGATAGATTATATTTCCGATTTCTACAAAAAAGACTATAAGGCAATGCTTGTCGGTACTGGTGAAGTTCCTGCAATCCTATCGTTTTATGAAAGCTGTGGTTTTAAAAAGTCTCATCGAATAGAGAACTTTTTCACGAACAATTACGATCGTCCAATTTTTGAGGGAGATATACAACTCGTAGATATGATTTACCTTAGAAAGGATTTATGACAATAGGAATAGACAATATCTTGAACAAGATACAGCAAATTGAACATGGCTTTCAGCATATCCTTGATGGGGCTGACGAAATATTTTCTACACATTCAAAGGAACAATGTTTTGAACTTGCACTCACGTTGTTTGAACATGAAGCCTATCAAGCCCGAATGTTAGCAACAACTATATTGGGCAAATTGGCAACAGAAGATAATAACGCACTTTGTTTTCTGAAAGAGCGAATAAGCACCGATGAGAATTGGCGTGTGCAGGAAATGCTTGCAAAGGCGTTTGATGAGATTTGCAAACATAGAGGATATAAAGCGTCTTTGCCACTCATCAAAGAATGGATAACTAACGATAATCCCAATGTTATCCGTGCTGTAACGGAGGGATTGAGGATTTGGACAAGTCGCCCATACTTTAAGGATAATCCTTCGCTGGCAATAGCACTACTCAGCAGACATAAGGCACACGAAAGCGAATATCTTAGAAAATCGATTGGAAATGCTTTAAGGGATATAAGCAAGAAGCACGCAGAATTGATACGGCAAGAAATGGAGCGATGGGACTTATCTAATCCTCGAATTATGTTTACCTACAAACTTGCAACTAAACTACTAAAGTAGATATGACCATAGAGTATTTCCCCTCCAATAAGCCGCGAACAGATGAACTTATTGATTCTTTGATAAGTGTATGGGAGAGAACTGTTCGAGCAACTCATCTTTTTCTAACGGAGCAAGATATTCAGAATCTTATTCCTCACGGTCGAAGAGCATTGAGTGTGGTTGATTTGTTTGTCGTGAATGACAATGAATGCCCCATTGCGTTTATGGGTATCTCGGACGACAAGATAGAAATGCTGTTTGTTTCGCCTGATTATTTCAGAAAAGGCATAGGGAAAAGACTTATTCGATTAGCCATTGACGAATTCAAAATACGCTATATTGATGTAAACGAGCAAAATCCCAATGCACTCACATTTTATCAGAAAATGGGATTTCAAGTTTTTGAGAGAACAGAAACGGACGAACTTGGTAATCCTTTTCCAATACTTAAAATGAAACTATAAAGAGAAAGAGCTTGCTCCATTAATGAGGAACAAGCTTTTTTTATATTCAAGTTATCTGCTCTCTTTGTTACATCAACCTCTCCATATCCTTTGCAATCTTTAGGTCGGTGATTTGGGCATAGATTTGCGTGCTGGCAATGGACGAATGTCCCATCATTTTGGCAATGCTCTCCATCGGAATACCTGCCTCCAAAGTTAGCGTGCCGAAGCTATGCCTTCCGACATGCCAAGTTAGCGGAGTGCGAATGCCACATGCCAAGCCCACAGTTTTGAGGTGAGTGGATAGCTTGCCTTTGCTCATTGTATCGGGGAATATCTTGTAATCTCCCTTGCTTTTCTCCTTTGTGTAGAGCGAAAGTATATGCTCCGCTATCGGGTGCAATGGTATCAGGCTCTCGACCTCTGTCTTTTGGCGTGTCTTGCGGATATACCGTTTCCCTTCGCTATTCGTTTCGATTTGCGAAGCTCTCAAACTCTGTAAGTCGGCAAATGCCAATCCAGTAAAGACGGAGAAAAGAAACATCCTTCGGCTTAGTTCCGCTCCTTTGTCTTGTAATGGAAATGCCAAGAGTTTCTCCACATCGCTTTTGCTTAGGAAACGAGGTTTATTCTCTACGGCTTCATACTTCACCTCCTCAAACGGATTGAAGCGAATAGTCCCTTGACTGACGGCTCTATACATCAACCGACTCAACCAGCAAAGATGCCTGTTTATCGTTGCAGGAGCATAGCCCTCCTTCTTCAAATGGAAGCGATAATCATTAAAAAAGTCTATCGTAAGAGCCTGTAGGGGAATATCATCCTCGCCACGACTTCGCACAAAGGAGTTGAGTTGTCTGTCGGAACTTCGATTGTTGCTGTACGTTCCCACACTCTTGCCTTCTCTTTGGACTTTGAGTTCCTCCGTACTAAGAGCAAGAAGGGTCGTTTGAGTTCTCCCGATGCCTTGTAAGTAGTTCTTCAGAAGTTCGGCACTCACAGCTCCATACTTGTAGAGCAAGGTATTGTACCCTTGCTCGATTTCTTCCCGAAAGGTTTGCAGGCGTTGGTTGGTTTTCTTGTTCGTTGTCTCACCCCGTTTCACGCTCCACTCGTGGGGAGTCGTACTTTCACCTGTGGTTATCACTACATTCGCTCCGTCAATGGTGATGCGACAAAGGATTGCCGTTGTACCGTCAGCTTTCGTTTTGTTCTTATTGATATAAAATAGAATTTTGAATGTACTACGCATAAATCTTATAAAGTTAAGGTTAGGTTTTCAGTGAAAGAGAGAAATCGCTCGAACTCATCGAAGAGTTTCTTCGGAGTAACGTGGGCGTACCGTTCGGTCGTTTGGATGTTGCTGTGTCCCAACATTCGGCTGACCGTTTCGATGGGAACACCTCGTTCCAAGGTTATCAGCGTGGCAAAAGTGTGGCGACCGACGTGTGCCGAAAGGGGAATGGAGATACCCGCCCGAAGTTGCAGGGCTTTGAGCTGAACGAGATAAGCTGAATAAGTAATAGGCGCAAAAATAGTGTTGCGCTCCTCCGATTGATACCGCTCTATCATACGAACCGCTTCGGATAGGAGCTTCACTCGGCAAAGCATATCGGTCTTTTGCCTGCGAAACTTCAGCCACAACGCCCCTTCATCATCCGTAAAGAGGTGTTCCCGATTTAGGGCGACCATATCGCAATAGGCAACACCCGTATAACAGGAGAAGAGAAAGAGATTACGGGCGGTTTCCAGCTTCACTTCATACGGCTCAAAGGTCAATCCCAGCAACTTATCCAACGAAGCCCTATCCAAGGCACGAGGTTGTTTGTTCTCTCCTCGCTCTGTCTCTACGTGAGCAAATAGTTGTCGCTCTGTCAAGCCCTCACGATATGCCAAACGGCAGACTTTCTTCACCGCCAAAGCCATCTTGCGATAATAACCTTGTGAATGTCCCAGCTTTCCAACAGAGTAGTGTCGCAAGCATTCCAAGAAATCTTCTTCAAGCTGACCAAAAGAAATGTCTGTCGTGTGGAACTTCTCCCCTATAAAGGCTTGCAGATGCTTGCGAATAGTATAGTAACTGTTTAAAGTTGTTGCCGTTATCTCGATTCCCACCTTTTGCCTCATCTCTTCGACCATTTGGTCGTATCGTTCCAAAAAGGTGATTTGAGTTTGCATACTTCCTTGAAACAGCTCTTTGATGTCTGTGGCCGTAAATGCCACACCACGGTTGCAAAGGATTTGATAAGCCGACTGCACCGAGAGAAGCAGACGTTCCAACTTGCCGTTCGTTGCCACAGCTTCACGGCTCTTGCCATTCAATCTGCTCTCACGAGCGTTCCACAAATCGGGGTCGCATGAAATCTTGCAACTGAACTGCGCCATGGTTCGCCCGTATGTTATTCGTCCCATTATCGGAGCTTGCCCCGACTTGTCCAATCCGCTCTTTTTAAGGTAGAGCAAAACCTTCATTTTGTCTGTTTGCATACGCTTCTGTTTTTATGGGCAAAGTTACCCGTTATCGAAGCGTTTTCAGCTATGCAAAACATTGTGTATCAAAGCATAAGCACCATAATTACAGAAAGATAAGTTACCGAAAAGCCTTCCGTCAGTTACCGTCTTCTACCTCTTCGTTACCATTCAAGGAATAGACTAACGATTTGGTAACGGAACTTCTGCACAAATCCACGCTTTCTGCACTTTTATCCTCTGTGTAGAACATAGAGAAATACTGCAAATCCCTCTCATTTCCATTTACTTACCTCTCATCTACAACCTAATACCCTTTCCGAAGATAGTTCCCTCGCTTTTTTTATTTTTCTTTGTAACATATTTATTATTTATCCGTCTCCTATATGAAAGGCCCTAAAAGGTGCACCGGTCTAAATTAAAGTAACAACTAAAAAACAACAGATATGAAAACAAAAATTTTGATTTTAGCGCTTGCAGCATTTTGCAGTTTCTCTTCTATCTCCGCCGGCAATTGTATCGACAACTTATTCAATACGGCTTCCCGAATGCCCAATGCAGAGAAAGTAAACCTCAATTCATTCGTTTTGGGATTACTCAAACCGTTTTCGTCAGAGCTGAAAGGAATAAAATCGATGAGTATTATCGATGCTGAAAATATCTCGTCCAAAGATTATACGAGATTCGAGAAAATAATAACACAATGCGATTCCGACGGCTATGAAACAGTAACCAGCTCGAACGAAGAAAACGAGATTGTCCGAATCCTGATGAAAATAGAAAAAGAAAAAATTCGGGAAATCGTCATTATCTCCCTCGAAGAAAATGAAATCAGTTTAATCCGAATCAAAGGGAAAATCGATCCTAATCAAATGCAGAATATCATAGAAGACAACGCATAATAAACAATAAATACATCACTATGAAATCAAGAATTTTTCTTCTTATTATAGTACTATTGTCGACTCTGCAAATTTCATTCGCCAATAACAAAATCGATAATCTTTTCAAAAAAACAAAAGAGCTGCCAAATGCCGAATACTATACGGAAGATTTCAAAAAGCCTCAGGTAAAAGGCGTAGTCGACGGTGTTAAGGCCATTGAAGTAGTAGAAGCCGATATAGACAACGCAACCTATCTAGCCCTAAAAAAAGAAATTGAAGAAGTAGACTTTAAACCCTATGAAACGATTCTCACTACCAGTGAAGACGATGAATTTGTAAAAATCCTTATCAAGTCTACTCCGAAGAAGATAAAAGAAGTAGTAGTCATATCCCTGTATTCAGACGAAATTAACGTTGTACGTTGCAAAGGGAACTTAAAATCCGACATGCTCGAAAAATCTAAAACGAACTAGATATGACTCATCAAGAGTTCAAAGCGAGATTTCTACCCTGTCATAAGAAAATGTATTACATCGCTTTTCGATATCTTGGAAATGAATACGATGCAGAAGATATGGTGCAAAATACCTATCTGAAACTATGGGAGAAACGGGAAAGTCTTGAAAACATAGAAAACAACGAGGCTTATGCCATCACAACGATAAAACATTTATGCCTCGACACACTAAGAGCGCCACAAATCGAGACGGACAACGATTCTGTATTAGTTCAAGAGACAGAGCCTGCTCCACAACCCGATACGGCCTATGAAATAAAAGAAGACATAAAGGTTCTGTTGAACATCATAAATAAACTTCCCGAACAACAACGTAAAATTCTACTTTTAAGGCATTTCGAAGACAAAAGCACTGACGAGATAGAAACCGAAACCGGTTTGAGTAACGCCAATATACGGGTACTTCTCTCCCGGGCCAGAAAAACGATTAAAGAACTATTCATACAAAGATTATGAATGAACAAGAATTACGACAAAAAATAGACATGTTCTTCAAAGGAGAGCTATCGGATACCGAAGAACAAGGATTGAGAGACTATCTCGCAACCCACGAAGTTCCAGAGGATTTTATTCAAGAGAAGCGCATCATTTTATCTCTTATACCCGATCGTTCGGTACATATTCCCGATCATCTGGAAGAAAAATTATCGTCATACATAGATCGGTTGCCCGATAAAAAGAGGCAGATTCTTTTTTCCCGAAATTGGAAATGGATAAGCGGTATTGCTGCCGGTATTATATTAGCGATTTCCACCGGATTATACGTGTACCGGCAACCATCTTCCAAACGACTCAGCGATCAAGAAATATATGCCTGTGCCGAGGCTCAACGAGCTTTAATTCTCGTTTCCCAGAAATTAAATAAGGGGACGAACCAATGGAAACAAGCCCAAAAAGAAATTATCGAGACCAATCGAATAGTCAATAAACATCTAAAATACAAATAATTATGAAACGGACAATTTATATTCTATTATTAGCTGTATTCGGTATTCTTTCAGCTACTGCCGAAAACAACTTCATAGAAAAATTCGCTAATCAAAAAGGTGTGACATACGTCAACATATCGAAGGCATTGCTGAATATGATGCCCGAAGGACAAATCGACGCAGAAGGATTAAATCTAAAAGCTGTTATCAACGAGTTAGACCGAATTCAAATCTTAACTTGCGAGGACAATGAAGCTCTGATTCCTCAAATGCGAAAAGAAAGTATCGTATTTCAAAAAGCTCCATACGAAGAACTGATGAAAGTAAAAGACGACGGCGAGACCGTAGCTTTTTACGTGCAACCCAAAACAGACAAAAAGATCAAAGAATTAATCATGCTGGTCGATGACGGCGACTGTGGAGAATTTACTATTATACGTCTATTAGGAGATATTTCAATAACCCATCTTCAAGAGTTGACAAAAGACGCAGGGTTATAAACCTTATCCGCAAACCGATATTGAAAGGGGGCAACATAAATCATTGCCCCCTTTCAAATTATTAGAAGCTGTTTTAAATTTATTCCGAGACAGATTGAGATCTATGTTGAAGCAGATTGGAGTCCAAGATATGCAGTCAATAGCGGAATCAAGGGATTCAAGATGCGAGACTGGGGCTCAATATGGCCGGAACATACCTGCTTGCAATGATAATATTATTTCTCTATAAATTTAAAACAGCTTCTTAATAACACAGCCCTATTAAATAACGACAAAGAATATCTCCGCCGAAAGTTCCTACGATAAACACAATCCACAAATTACGCCCCCTTAAATTACAAGAAACCGAAATAGCTCGAAATATCCAATACAAAACCCAAATCGCAACCAAAAGACTCAAAGCCCCTATCCAAATAGCCGAAAAAAGAAACATTTTATCGGATAGCGCATCCTCTATGGCCTGTAACGACTGTATAGACATGAAATGCCGTACCGGTGGGAAAGTCATGCACAAAGCCAACAAAACAAAAGGCAGCTGGGAAAAAGCAACTGTTCCTAGAACGTCTATCGGACGAACATGGGAACGACTGCAAAACAGGCTCAATATATAAACCAATAACGAAGGTATCAACCAAATCACCAAATGCTCCACGACAAAACACCACCACTCGCTATGAGGAGCTCCACCATAATGAAGCAATCCATGAAAATGCACATCTGCCCCATAAGCGATCTCAGTCGTTATAACTATGCCCAATATCCCCCACCCGGCAGCCTTATAACCGGCTACTTTATAAAAAGGATTCGATATAAATTTCCAACTATCTTTCATTTTCTTCCATGTTATTGAGTTTCTCTATTAAATCATCTAAATAATTGCGCACAGTAGGATAACTTACCCCCATCTTTTTCGCCATATCCTTCAAACTGCCGCTCGCTTTTACAAATTCAAGCATAAATCGTTGCTCTTCTTCATTCAAGCTGGTCAAAACCGGTAGTTCAAATTCTCCCGACACCTCTGTCGCACAACGACCGCAAATCATTTTAGATACTCTAAGCGGAGCATCGCATGCAGGACACCGCAAGGGCAATTTTTTTCTAGTCACGCTTGTCGTCATCGTTTCACAAATTTTTCAATCGTTATCAATAAATCCTCTTGAACGGGTAAATCGGGATTAGCATAAGTAGCTTGCTGAACTTGCATATCGACCGACTCACACGTTTTCAACACATGATTCATATCTTTCAAAATCTGGAATTGTGCTTTCGGTAAAGATTGTTCCAACAGCTTGGCATCCTCCTCCGACACCTGTACATCTTTATCGCCTTGTAAAATCAATACCGGCTGCCTCAATTTTGCAATCACCTCTTGTGGATTATACCGATACCACGATATAAGATAAGGTTGAACAGATGGACGGAATAAAGCCATCAATCCCATAGGAATATTGGATACTTCCTTTCCAGCTTTCAGCGAATCGTTGATCGATTTTACCAAATACTGGACCTCTGCCGGTTGCCCCGCCAGTTGCTCTTCTATTATATCATAAGCCGGCCGACCGGCTCCTGCCAACGAAATAAAACCTTTTACCTTCGGATTATCGACACTCGCCAACATACCAATCAAAGAACCCTCACTATGCCCCAAAACAAATACATCGGAAAAACGACTATCCTCGCTCAGCCGATCTATCCAGCCCTGAGCATCTGCCACATAATCTTCGAACCTAAGGTCACTCTCTTTTTTAGCAGCCGCAGAACTCGAAGCAATCCCTCTTTTGTCGAAACGGAGAGTCGCAATACCTCGCTGAGCCAACCCCTCCGCCAATAATTTCAATGAATTATTCTTCATAGAAAATCCGCCGGAATTCGTATTTCCGTCCATATCGGTAGGTCCCGAACCGGCTATCAGCAAAACTATCGGTGGCTTTTCTGAATCCGGTAATCCTATTTTACCGTTAATTTTTCCCGTAGGTGTATCCAATGACACCGATTGTTCCTTCATAGCCCTCACAGTTACCGACAAAGACAAAATAGAGAATAAAATGATTAATCTTAATTGTTTCATATATATTTTCATTT
>CDYS01031465.1_pt1 | contig 28812 bp, 23 predicted proteins | sample 557491 | NCBI WGS metagenome assembly CDYS01 (sample SAMEA3182057, study PRJEB8094) | gut metagenome | biome: human; feature: gut; material: Stool; isolation source: human stools | place: Canada | collected 2012-11-26
GAACGCATCAGCGTGAATTGGGAACACTTCGTCGAAAGCAGTGACCTCGGAGCGCATACAGCCGCGATGGTGGAGTTGGGTATGCTGGCTGAGAAGCACATTTACTTTCGCCTTTTATATACGCGCTGCTTCGGCTGCATTTCCGTTAATGGCTTCGATCAAGCGGAGATTCAGGCGATTGCTTTGGATCTAAAGGAGTTTGTAAAGCAGTTTTCAGAGACAAGGAAGCAGGTTGAGAAGTTTTTGGAATGCGTGCTGGACGTAGATTCCGCTGGTCGTGAGCCGCAGAAGCAGGCGGCGAAAAACTATCATTACGACCAGCCGCGAAATCCGGAGCTGTTCCGATTTGAGCCGATCCCGCTGAGCTTTGAACCGGTCGAGCCGGGCCGCTGCGCGCCTGTTTTGTACTCGTCCGCCGTGCGGGACATGATCGACTATTCGCTGCGAAGCTGCGTCGAGCGCGGCGTGACCGTGCGCCGCTGCAAGAACTGCGGCCGCTGGTTCCCGCAGACCGGGCGCGTGAGCGCGGAGTACTGCGAGCGTCCCGTGAAGTACGGCGAGCAGCGCTGCCGCGAGATCGGCGCGTTCCGGCAGTGGACGAAAAAACAGACCGACGACCCTATTTTCAAGGCATACCGCAAGGAGTACAAAAAGCGCTTCGCGTGGATCAAAGCCGGCCGCATCACCGACGAGCAGTTTTATGCGTGGAGCGAGAAAGCCCGAGAAGAAAAGAAGAAGTGCGACCGCGAGATCATCACGCTGGAGGAGTTCCAGCAGTGGCTTCGCGACTCGAAAATATGAAAATACGCGGCCGGTAAGCTGCCGGCCGCGTATTCTTTGTCTATAGCGGAGCAGGAATTGCAGGGGCAAAGCTTCATCACGAAAGAATTAAGCCTGCCATATCCGTTTTGCCTGCTCAAACAGCCAATCAGCACGAGCGCCTATTTTTTCCTCGGTCCATTCCGGCTCTTTTAATACGTCATGGATGGTAAGCAGACCGCTGGCGCATAACTCAAGTCCAGGATTTGCTGTTCCTTTTCCGGCTTTCTTTACCGTCCAATTCGCATCCCGAATCGACGCATTGAGCGGCTGCGGAATAATTGCGAGATTGCCAAGTGTAAGTAAGCAGGAATCACGTTCCTTCGCAAGCTCCTCCGTTTCGCATGGCGCCCAATTGTTTCTCCATTTTTTCGGCATGAGATGCTCCAAGCTGTAACCTTTGAATCCCAAAAGAACCATAGCAGCGTTTGCAGGCTGAATTGCCGATTCCATCATATAAAGGACGCCCTTTGATTGCAAATTGATTAATTTGGATTCTTTGAATCCCTGCAGCAGTTCGCGATCATCCGGGAAGTAAGTCGTCACATCGCCGCTTCTGGATAGTCTCTCTTTTAACGTTGCGGCATCAAGTACATTGTTGAGAATCAGAGATGCAAACAAATTGTTGCTGTTCTTTGTGGTTGCGCGAACAATCATCCTGCGCATAATATAGCTTTCCAATACCGCAAATATTTCATTGCGGCTATCCGGATCCTGAATCTCTTTGGCAACGTAAAGGACATATGGAATCACAGTCGTATTCTTGAGTCCGAATATGATTACATTCATGCGTTCCATACCATAGGCGGAAGGGATACTGCGTTCACAGGAATCTGGGCGGAACGTTTCTGCAAAGCATGCTGCATAGTCAGCCATATGCTTCAACACCACATTTTTATCTTTTGCGCAGTATTTGTCTATAAAGTCCTGATAAGACTTTGCAAGATGATCCACCCTGGCATATGCGATTTTGTCCGAAACAGAAACCACATAGTCTCTGTTTTGAATCAGGAGTTGGAAATATGCGTCGAAGAAAATATCAATGAGTGAACGCTTGATACGACCAGTTTCAATTTCCTGATCCCAATACTGCTTGCACTCTGCGTCTTTTTCAAAAACAGAAACCCAGTTTTCTTCGTATTCCCGGACATTGTCACGGCTGTAGAAATAGTTCTTCAGAAGCTCTGCCGTCGTAAGGCGCACACCCAACGAGTTGATCGTATCAAAAACCTGCTGTTCATCCTCGCTATCTACCAAGTCAACAGAGACAAACTGAACATTCTGCTTGATAACGTTAAGATTGATCCTTGCAGGATCAGCCTTCTGCATAAAGAAATTGTAAGCCGCAATAATGGACGACGGCGGTGTTGTGTTTTTGATTTCTCCGGCCGTATTCTGGCTCGTTACCAGTTTGAACGCGGCGCTGTCGTTTCTGCCGTGCTGCATGGCAATGTCTCCGTTTGAGAAACGGAAGTCATGATCAAAATGTCCGTTGCAGCCCACTTTCAGGCAGAGAACCTTAAAGAACAGAATCAGCGTTGTAAGCCGCTGTTGTCCGTCAATGATGATCTTTCGGCTGGAAAATGCGTCTGTCATATTTGGCGTCTCGCCATTTTTCAAAATGATAGACCCAAGAAAATAATGCCTTTTGGTATCTGACACATATTCCATATCCGTAAGAAATCTTTCCCACTGTTCTTCCTTCCAGACATAAGCGCGCTGGTAAAACGGCACCTCAATCAGTCTGGCCCCATTAAATATGTCGTTGATACAGACCTCTCCGGCTTTCATCTTTCTCTCCTCATTTTCAATACAACTTTTTATTTATTCCTGAATTCTGCCCGATCAGAAATCTTACCCAATCGCACCAGCCGCGCAGCTAAGCTGCCCTCCGAGCGTTTGAAGTAGGCACACATTTCCTTTCTGCTGCCTCCGGCATCGAACATCTGGCAGAGGACTGCATCGTCCGCATCGTTCCAAGGCTTGCCCGCATTTTCGGGCTGCGGTTTCGGCGGCTTTCCTGGAAGCGCCTTCAGAACACAGTGAAATGCCCGAATGATTTCAGCCTTGTTGCACACATGATCCTCCGGCAGAACCTCGCCTGTCAGCGGATCAACGCCGTCTGCCAAGCCGGATAACAGTTCTTTTGCTCGTTGCAGATCCATAAAATAACCTCCTAACCATTCTCCCACTCATCCCACGCTTCGTCCTCGTCCTCATACCAGTCCGGGTTATCTTCCCAGAGGTCTTCTGGATTGTCATAGTCATCCCGGATGCTTCCAGAATTGTTGTCTCCGTTGCCGTAATGGAAGGTCTGTCCTTTATTGCTGCCTGACGGGTAATACTGCGAGAAGGTTTTCAGCATAAACTCGCTGTCATCTCTCCACTGAGCGCACATACCGGCAGCGATCATTTCTCCGTTGCCATCATACCAGTAGACATTGAAATACTTCTGATTTTGCTCCAGCTTCTCAAAGTTTTTGCAGTTCAGTCGCTTATCCGGTTCGCCGAGTGACGTGTATTTCAGGCAACTTACCGGCATCCCTTCTACGGGCAGTTTTCCGGAATATTGATCTTTTAGGCTTTGTTCCCGCTTTGCAGCATTCTCCGCAGCGATGCGTTGACGCTCAGCTTCCTCGGCGGCGTCTTTCTCTGCTTTATAGCCCTTAACGCGGGTTTCCAGTGCGTCAACATCCTGCTGCCAGCTCGTGTCATATTGCAGCGTGATGTTTGAAAGTTCATCCTGCCCGCCTGCGTAGTCCGTCCTGTCTTTGTACATATCGGCGTACTTGCAGTAGACGGACAGCGATGCCGCATCCCGATACCCGGAAAGCGCAGAGAAGCCCTGTTCGGCAGAAGTGTAATTGCCGTTTGACAGCTCTTGCAGGGCTGCGTCATAAGCTGCTGCTCTCTGCTTATTGCGGTCCGAGACGGAAATAGAGACCCACGCGATCACGGCTACTGCCAGAACAGCCGCAATGATCTTCCCCAGCGGGAACGGCTTCTTTGACAGCGTAGATTTCTTTTCGGTTATTTCTGGCTCCGTCGGCGTCTGGCTGACGATCAGCGGTGTGATTGCCGATTGTACAGTCGGCGCAGACTTCTGCGGATTTTCAATCGGCGCGGACTGCACAGGCGGAACTGTGCGCTTCGAATCAATCGGTACTGGCACGGCTGCCTGCTTCGGAGCAGGATGCTGCGGCTTTGTGCGTTCCGGAAAGGCTGTCCGTTCAGACTTGCGGAGCACAAATTTCGCCTTCTCCGACGGATATGGCGCATTCTGTGTGCTGCAAACGAACACCTCTGTCACCCGAGCAAGCTTTTCTGCTTGATGATCGCCGATCGGAACGACTACAAAATCGCCTGCTTTCAGCGAAATTCCCCCGGTCAGATAGGCATACGCCGCTCCATCCTCCTTGAACTGCACATTGCAGAACTGATAATAGCTTTCGCCAGCCGGCTTTGCCGGTGTACTGACGGGCGGTCTTGCAAGTGCACGGGCAGGTGTCTTTGCGCGTTTTGAAGAAGGTGCAGCCGCAAGGACCTGTGTATACCGCTTCCTCCACCCCTCCTCCAGACAGGGATTTTTCAGTGCAAGGTCCATACAATGCCGCGCCAGCGTTTCCTCCCCACAATCCCGACAGATCTCCAGAACATTGAACTGCAATCTGTCGAGGTACGCGCTTTCAAAAAGCTGTGATACAAACCGCTCGTCATCCAACGCGACCAAAAGCGGAAGCGCCTGATCGTCAGTTGGAGAATCCAGCCAATCCCAGTCCGGGAGCAGTTTCTCGGCTGTTTTGGCATCGGTTTTCAGAGACGGTTCTGCGATGTCCAGAAGCCGGCGCCACATCTCCATCCCTTTTTCCGAGTCTCTCGTAAATACATCATCCAGAACACGTTCCCACGACAATTCATCGAAATCCTCGGCAGTCTCATGCGGAACTTCCTCCGGGTATTCGACCAGCAGAATCTCGCGGCAAATATCCTCGTAATCCGGAAACTTGCCCTGCGCCAAGAGCCGCTTCGCTCGTTCCACATCAGGATGGAGCAGCACCTTGTTCTGCCAGTGGGTGTGATAGGCTTCTTCCAGCGCATTTTGATAGTCCTGCGCCTCGCCCATTTCCTCATCCTTTTTCCCGCCGAAGTAGGCATAAGCAGAGGACAATTCGGAGAACAGTTCGAATAAGCCGTCCGGATCAACGTGGTTATAGTAGTCTTCCACCGGGCGCGTGGCAAGCAGTTCCGTCCAGAACGTGCCGCAGTCCGTTTCGGAAAGGGCAGCTTCTTCACAGAACAGAACGCCGCGTTTGGCATCACGCATGACCTCTTCTGCGTTTTCGCCCAGATTCAGGTCAAGAGTATTATGTAGAAATGTCCGCAGTTCCTCCGCCTTTTTCTCGTCCGGCAAAGCTCCTGCGTGCTGGATTCCGGCTGAGATATGGTGCAGCAGCACTTTTCCGAGTAGCTGCGAGAGTGAGGTGTCGTTAGGCGCGATCTGCCTCAGTGCCTTTTTCAAATCGCTCCAAGTTTCGGGTAGGTCAACATGATAGACGAAAGATAGGGTCAACGTGATCTGTGCCGTATTCTGTGACTTTTTTGCCGGTGTTCTTTGCAGACTTCCAAAATCTCCACACCAGCCGCATTCCCAAGATGACCCGCGTATCATAACCGGACTTCCGCACCACGGACAGCGCATATTGCTCTCACCCCTTTTTATCGGAATTACTCAACGCCCAATGCCTTATATACCGCGTCTTCTGCGCTCTGATAGAAAACAAGATTGAAGCAGCCAATCAAATCTGCTGGGACAAGTCCGAGATCAGCCGCCGATGTAATAGGCAGCAGCACCTTCTTTGCACCGCTATCAAGGCAGACCTGAAGCGCGTTTGCAAGCTCGTCCACCTTGAGCATCGTTCCTGCAATGCTGATCTCACCCAGCACCGCCAGACTGCTGAGAGTCGGCTTTCCAAGCGCAATCGAACAGAGTGCAATCAGCGTGGGAAGTGCCAGCTTCTCAGTCATGCCGATGCCCTGCAAATCCTGATAGTTGATGATATAGTCCTTTGTTGTTGTGCTAATCGCGCCGCTGATGCGGTTGCCGTTCGCTTTCAGATAGTTGAATGCGGTATTTGCCGCTTCCTTGCACTTTCCGTCAGAGTTCAGTCCCGTCCGCTCAAACTTGCCGTTGCCGGGAAGCATCTGCGATTCCAGACGGAAGACGCCAATCATGCCGCTCTTTCCTTGCGAAACTGTATAGACCTGACCGGGATTGCACATTCCTTCGGGGATGAGTTTTCCGCCGCCCTGTTCTGGAACAGAGACAAAATGTTCCTCAAAGGTATCGTTGTCAATGTACGAGAAATTGACGTCATAAAACTCCATGCCGCCCAGCTTTTTGAGTTGTTCCTTGACGCGGCGGCGCATTTCAAGCGCAAACTTGAGGATTTCTTCGAGCTGTTCTTTCGTGAACTCTCCGTCCGGATAGAGCAGCTTGATCATGCCGCCAACCATCTTGCGGACGGCAATGGTGTCACGCTGATTGAGGTTCTTGCCAAGGCGGAAATACTTGTCCAGCGCATCGCCGTACTGCTCCTTGCGAAGCTCACGGATAAACTCTGCCAGATAGTCGGTGATGAAGCCGTAGTCGTCAGTGAAATGCTCCGGACGGAACTTCGGTATCTCCCAACCGGGAATATAGCAGTGCATACGGTCGAGGAACGCCGTGTCCGTTCCCATTTCGGGAGGGAACGGGTCAAAAAGGCTGGACGTTTTCAGCAGCACATCCACGCTCTGATTGATGTTGCCGACAAAGACCATAGAAGCGGTCGCGGCTTTTTCTTCCTTTCCACGGGCGAAGGAACCGGACGCCATATAGTCCTTCATGATCTGGATGCCGTCTTTGTCCTTGAAGTTGATACCAGCAACCTCGTCGAACGCTACGCAGTCCCACAAGCCGACCAAGCCGACCGTTTTTCTGCCCATGTTGTAAAACAAATTGGCAACGGTAGTCTGACCGCCGGAAACAAGGATGCTGTTCGGGGAGATTTCTTTGTAGATATGGGATTTGCCGGTGCTTCGCGGACCTAACTCACAGAGGTTGAAGTTGTTCTCAACAAGCGGCAGCATACGGGCAAGCAGCAGCCAGCGTTCGCGGTCATTCAGCTTATCCGGCTCATAACCGCAGGAGCGCAGCATGATCTCAAGCCACTCTTCTTCGGTGAAGTTCTTTCTGCCTTCCTTCAATTCCTCAATGTCCACATGGGGCATCTGGATCGGTGTCAGCTTGCGGATGTGGATGGGAGAGGCATTTTTCTCTTCTTCCAGAAACTCATATTCGAGCTGCACAATGCACCAGATACCGCCGCAGAGCAGCCGGTCAAACTTTGCGGGATAGTCCTCTGAAATAGGGATATTCTTGATACCAAGGTTGGAGAACTCCGCCTCATAGGTATCTTTTTTCATATTCAGATTGACGGTGATCTTGTCAATGACCGTGTGCATCCCGCGCTGACGAAGCATGGAGAGGATCTTCTGCGCCTCGTCCGGACGGACATAGTTGTCCGCCAAGATGCGCTTGACGTTCTCCACGCCGGTCTCGATGACCTCTGGATCATCCGAGCTGCAATACTGACCAAGCAAAAACTCAAGAACATAGACCGGCACATTTGCGCCTTCCTTGATCTTCTTCGTCAGGTCTTTCCGGACGATCTTTCCGTCAAAGAACTGCCGCAGTTTTCGGTCGATCACCGCGTTTTTATCGCCGGTCTCTCCGGTCATTCTCTGCTCATCCATTCTTGCCACCTCACAGGTCAAAGCCGAAATCGTCCGCGAACGCAATGTCGATGTGGAACTCGATCTCTTCCACGTCAATCTCGTTTGCGATCACCAGACGGTAGACTTTCTTCTTATCATACGTTCCGGCTTTCAGATTGAACCGGACACGGAACACGCGATCTGCCGCGTTGTCGCTGGTCTTATCCGCGATGACTGTCTGCCGGTCACTGATCACTACACCCTCATCGTCCGTCATGTAGATGGAGTAGGTGCAGGGTTGGATCTTATCGCCCACGGGCTGACGCTGGTGGAACTCCAACGAGAAGATCAGGTTGGAAATCTTGCGGCTTTCGCTCAGAAGTTTCAGCTCCGCGTTTTTAACCTCAACGTAATTCTTATTGCTCGTGCGGAGGTTCTTGAAGGCGATCACAGGCACGACGAGTTCCTGCAAACTGATACCGCCGTGGACATAGTTCTCACCACCGCCCTGAACCTTCATGCGGATGGTGTCCTGCGGGGCATAGCCCTTGATGGGCGTTCCGTCCAGCTCCCGTTCCAGATTGACGGGAAGCAGGAAATCAGCAGTTGTGTCAGGAGCAGTCAGCGCATAACGCCGTCCAAGCTCATACACGTTGCCAGAGAAGGCTTTCCGGTCAATCTTGTCGCTCTCATTCAGAGGCTTATAGGTATAGAGGAAGCCGTGATCCGCCGTGATGAAAATATTTGTTCCGCTCAGTTCGTTCACGATGATACGCAGAATGCCGGAAATCTCCTGAATTGCTGTCTCACAGGCGTCAAAGACTTTGGACTCCGTAGGGGCTTTGTCTCCGATGGCGTCGATGGAGTTGTGATAGATGTAGATCACATCTTTTCCGGCAACCAACTCCCGCCGTTCATCCTTCTTCATGTTCAGAAGATCATTGTATTGAATGGCAACGCTGGCTTTCGGCGTCGCGTTCAGGATCGCGTTTCGCTCCACGGTGGAACGGGTGGAATTTCCGTCAACAAGAACATCCATACTGTCGTTCACGGAAATGCTCTTTGCCGGAAGAAGTGCTGCCATGCCAAACTTCGTGATGGACGGGAAGATCGCCTGCATCGACTCCAATTCGGCAGTTCCCTTTGTGGTGCGGACAATGCGCTCGGAAAGTTCGGAGGCAACCTCATAGCGAAGCGCGTCCGAGATGACCACAAATGCTCGGGTATTCTTGCTGCTTGCAGGAACAACATATCTCTTATAGAAATCACGCTGCTTCTCGATCTCTGAAACGTAGCCCAGAGAGGCGAGGTCATCTGCTGCCGCGTTTGTCCAGCAAGCAGTTAGTTCACGCAGGAACCAGTTCTGATACAGTGCCTCGACAAACTCCGTCGAGTGCTTCAAGCCGTCTTCCAGAATGTCATTTGCATTCTTGAGAGAGTTGCCGAAGGCATAATGGAAGTGGCGATAGTAGGCATCCATACGGTAGAGATCACTCGTATAGAGCTTCCAGATTTTCTTCGGCTCGACGATATGGAATCCGCCGCCGTGTTCCTGATAGAAGGTCTGCATCTTTCCGATGAAGAAGAGGCAGTCAAAATAATTTGAAAACCGCTTGTACCATCCGGCTGTCCGTCTGTTTTCACAGACCTTCCTAATGAGATCGACCTTCACAACATGGTCGCTGATCTCAGCATAGAGCTGTTTCAGGATGCTCTCGTTGATGCACGGGAAGACGTCTCCCGTAATCAGCGTTTCCGGCTCAAATTTGTCAAAGCGCGTCGGGAGCTGCAATTCGTTCTCCACGGTGCGGCACAGTTCGTACAAGTCCTCGTTATCCTCGCGGGAACGCCATTCATGGACGATGCTGTAACAGTACGCTTTGTTGGTCTCGGAAACGAAACGCTCCAAGCCTTTCAGGACGGAGGCATTCATCGTCTGAGAAAGCGCGGTCAGCAGAACGTGCGCTGCAAAGCAGCCCAGCGGCTTGTCCTCTTCCTCGATGTAGCCGGTGTACTTCCGCGCAAGCTGCCAGAAGGCTTCGATGCTGCCAAACTTGCGGATGTTCTGCAAGACACTGTTTGTCTCCTTATCGAGACCCGCGGCAAGGACGGCGATGATGACATCCTGCGCGGAGCCTTCGCTCAGACCGGCGAGAACCACCATAATGTCGATATGGAGTTGGAGGGGCGTCTGATAGTCCCGCCCGATCCTGCGCAGCTTTTGAATACGCTCTTTGCTGTCGAAGAACTTTGCATAGAGCTTGACCGTCTTCCGCATTGCGGCAGACGGCGCGATATTCAGCTCGTCCATCTGCATGGAGATAAAATCTGCGCGGAAGGTCTCGCTGTAATATTCGATGTCTTGCAGCCAGTTATCTTCATCGCCGGTGTATGTAATCGGGCAATAGATAAGATAGTTGCTGTCCAAGTCATCGTGAAGCAGCAGCTTCTTGACGGCAAAATTGTTCGTGCCGGTCAGCTTGATGATCTTGACGCCTTCCAAGTTCAGCTCGTCAACGTCCTTCTCAAACTCCCGATCCTCGTCCTTCCAGAAGACGATCCTACGACGATAGAACTCCGGCAAGGGGGCTGCAAAACGCTCTCTGAGTGTAAATTGGATGGATTCTGTGGACATAACGGTGTATTCCTTTCTTGGCTAAGAATATTATACATAGCCTATCTCAGAAACGCCTATCACGCCTCTGCGTAAAATGTGTATTTCTAACGTATCCGCTTCAAACTTTCTTCTGTTGAAGTTAAGTGGTGCGAAACCTTCTTTTTGAAATTGCTTTGGAAAGAACTTCTCATACTGGAAAACATCAATGCCTATGTATTCAAGCACGTCTTCGGGCAAAGTGTAATCCTGCTTCACAAGTCCAAACATCGTAAAGCCTGTATCAATACAGAAACTCATGACTGCGCTATAACCACAGTTATAGGCGAATGCCCCAATAGCAGAGCCGATGAAGCTGCCAATCATGAATCCCACAACTGGGATTCCAATGAAAGATTGAGCAAACGTTCCTCCTGCAAGTGCAGCAGAAGAAATCATAAGTTCCTTAACCATCTCTTGTGCCAGATCGGATCGCGTCATCTTGCCCGCAGCAACTTTGAAGGCATTCTTCATAGTGTCCATAGCAAGGACTGTTGCCATACCAACAATAGAGGGTGAAATACCTTTCAATGCATCCCCAAGCATACCGGATTTGCAAGCAATAGTAATTGCAGCAGAAACGTTGCCTCGGACAAACCCTTCACCGCCGCCTTGGAGCGCGGCAAAGCCTATACGTTGAAACTGTTTCGCATCCAACTCTCCGCTCTTAATCAGGTGGTCGATTGCCTTGTAAATCTCCGGCGCAACATTCAGAACAACAGAAATTGTTGCAGCGGTAAGTCCTGACTTGAAGGCTTGCTTGGCAAGATACTCGAAGTGAATCACTTCATCTGCAGAGACACCGAGAAGTTTCAATTTTTCGACGGATACGTTGCCTTCTTCAGCCAGTACAGCCAAAGCCTTTGCGTCCGCCTCGGTCAGAGGAATGGACTCTGTGCCTTGATCATCCCTCAATCGGTCTGACAGCATTCTAAGTGTGTCTTGGTACCGGTCCATTTGCTCAGGACGAATTGTCGATTCAGTTGCAATCTTTTGCCTCAGCCAAGCACAAGCCTCTTTTAGCTGATCTGCTGGGATTACACGCACCTGACCGCTGTAAATTGGGTCATGGAGAACAGAATCATCGGTAAAACCCCGCTTTTCAAGAAACACATTCAATGTGTCTTTGCCTCCGGCTGATTTGTACTCGTTGAAACGCTCGAAAACGCTTTTGGCTTGCTGCTTTGCGCTGTCAGCCCCGGTTTTATAGTATTTCAAGCCGAAGAGTTTTTCAAAGTTGCTGCTTATATCAGCAGAGGCAAAGTCATGGCTTCTATCTACAAAAGCTCTGTTTGCAGTATCACGGGCGGTTGCATTGATATTAAAGGTATTCGCGTGCCAGAACTCAGCAATATCTCCCTTGAGGGCATCCGGCTTTGTCTTGAAGCCTTCAAATGCGTTCAGATCGTGGATGAGTTTGGCAATTTCTACGTCAACCTGATCGACATAGACGCCGCCTTCATATCCGGCATACCGAACACCAGCTTGTTTTTCAAAAAAGGCATAGCCTTCCTCGAAGGCGCTCATAAATTATCCCTCCACAAAGGGCCTCAAGCCATCCTCATAAAAAACCTTGACGAGCGTTTTGTACTGTTGCGCTTTGACTGCATTTACCGTCTTATTATAGTCAATCAACATCTTAGGCGCACCTACAACGACCGGCATGATCATGTTTACGAAGCCACCGCCGAGCTTCTTTGCGTATTCAGCCAGTGCATCAGGATGCGTCATACCGCGCTCCTTACTGAACTGCCGGAACTCGTTGTAGTGCTTTTTACTATCCTTTAGCTTCATCCAATCGCTTGTGGTATCATCTACATACAACACAGCCCGCTTGCCAAGCCAACCATAGTGCATTCCCAGCTTATTGAACATATCTGGAATTGTTTTGCTCTGTTCCTTGGTAGCACTGGTCTGTCCAATAAAAAGGATGTGCTGTGTGGAGGGGATCTGCGGCAGATTGTCTTTGTAGTTTTTTACCGTGTAAATTGCAGCAGAAACACTGTCATCCTCAACGCCGACAATGCTGTCTCCGGCATCATCCTTTTGACCGATAAGCTGAATCAGATAGTTGGCATAGACCATATTCTTATCGTCGCAGACGATAATCAGAGGGAGACCGTTTTTCTGTGTTCCACTCCCAAACATTTTCCCACTACTCCTTTACTTGACTTTGATAATGCGTTCGCTCGATTGAGCAAATCATACAAGCTTTCCTCGTCATGCGGAGACGTAGAAAGTGCGCTGGAAAATTCATCAATGAAGGATTGCAGCATTTCTAATTCGCTCTTGACCATGCTCAACCGTCTTACTTTATCTTCGCCAACACATCAGCAAACAGTTCGTAGTTATGTTTCACGCCGTCATCAAGGTCGATCTCGATGTTCTGGTCGGCAAGGTGGTGAACCTTTTCCTCGTATTTTTGCAGCTCTGTCGCTTGATCTTGGAACTTTTTCTGCTGTTTGGTCAGCTTCACGCGCTCGGATGCGCTGGCATGGTCGATGGCATCACCAAGCTGGGCAAGCTGGGTGCGGTAACGCTCCTGCTGCTCATGCACATAGTCGGTGCGCAGACGGGCGAGAAGATCGCGCTGATAGCGGTGCATATAGCACAGCGCCTTGAAACCGTTCTTTTTGCCGCTGTCAAAGAGCCAGTAGATCGGACGCTTCTGATAGGATTTCAGATGGTCGGCATAGAAGTCATTCAGGAAGTAGGTGCGGATCACCTCGCGGGGCGTACCCTTGCCGCCGAGCGCGTCGGCAACAAACTTGAGGTTTTCTTCCAGCGTATCATCGCCGTAGACCTTGCGGACAAACTCCACGAAGCGTCCGGTAATGTCATCGTCAAAATACTCGTCATCGCAGATGGGGATGATGTTGTCGCTGTCCGGGATGATGGTCTTGTACTTGCTGGCATCCCAGTCTCCGCCCGCATAGGCAAGCCCGTCCACGTCCAGAGAGTAGCGTCCAAACATACATCCCACGGCATAGGAAATGAGGGAGACGATCTCGTCGCGCATGGTGCGGACGTAGTTGCTGCCCTTCATAGACTCCGGCACATCGTCCTTACTGTCAAACACGCGATGTACAGTAATATCCTTCTCCGCCACATCCGGCGTCAATTCGTCCTGCAAACCGTAAATGTCAATGAAAATGCGGTTCAATTCTTCTTCGTTCTTTTTGAGCTGCTGGAAGCGTTCTTCGCACTCGGCTTGCCAAGCAGCATATTTCTCGGAAATCAGTTTTCCCATATCAATTATCCCTCCACCAACTTAAACGCGGATCTTGCGTGTTGAGTTGTAATTCCCGCAAGTTTCCCGCAAGTTACACGCAAGTTTTCCGCAAGTCCACTTCCATCAATTTATAGCAAACCACCTTGCAGCGCTTGTCTTTCCTTCGCAAAAAACCTTTCCGTCCTTTTTCAATTCCTTCATCAAATCTTGAATCTGATTGCGATTGAGACCCGGCAAAACTTGCTGCAATTCTTTGAACGGAGTACCAACTTCGTTGTTTTGGCGGATGTGCTTTAGCAGCAGCTCCTTGTTGGTATCTCGATCCAGACCGACGTGCCTTGTATGCACACCGGTTTTGCCCGTCGCTGCATAGAGACTTCTGGCAAGAACATACTTCTTGCGACCGATATGCTCGACAATGCCCAGCTCGATCAGCCGATTCAATCGAGACTGCATCTTCTCGTTCAGCGGTCTTTCATGGTACAGAGCATCAATCACAAGGAAATCCTCGGTGGACAGCAGCTCCGCGCCTCTTTCGCTGATCCGATTGAGAACGGAAAGCATCGCCTTGTCGATGATCAGTCCATTCAGTGTAACGCTGACGAAGAAGTCATCCGTTCCCGTGAAGTCGGGAAGTGGCTTTGCCTCCTGCACACTCAGCTCAAACATCAGGTTCATGCCCTGACCGGAACGCTCCACCATGCCGCACAGAGAAAGGATCTCCGCAATACGGCGGTTGCGCGGAAGCTGGCGATCCAGTATGTTGTCGAGCGTAATGCCGAAGGGAAGTCCACCGGGACTTTCAATAACCAATCTGTCGCGGAACTGGCGGACAAAGATGCTGCCGCCAAACTGATAGTTTCTGTGGCTCACCGCGTTCAGGATCGCTTCACGGACAACGCGCTCATTAAAGGTCGCAATGTCGAACACGAAAAAGCCCTCCTGATAGTGCTGCTTGTCGTTCCGCAGATTGACAAGCTCCCACACGCGGTCATAGCAAGCGAAAAAGCCGACCTTAAACTCTTCTCTCTGATTGGCAGGACCCGACGCTTCGGAGGAACGATACTCAAAAATGATCTCAGCCTGCGGCAGATACTTGATGATCGCTGCGTTCTTTCCGAACAGGATCAGGGCTGCATACGTCACGCCTTCATCCGTGATTGCGCCGCAGTCATGGAGAAGCTGCTGCTTTGACAGCGTGGCAAGCTGCTTTTTTCCGCTCTTTTCGATCCACTTGGCACGGAAATTTTCAATGGCGGTCTCGTCCAAATCATCGACCGTTGCCCCGGCACAGATCGTCCCGGAGAAATCGCCGCCGGTCTCTTCATAGATGCTGCGGCGCATATCCTCCGGCATGGGCTTGAGCGTATCGCCCTCGTAAATCCACGCTACACCTTCGTACTGTACCGGCAAACCGATTGGGCGGCTCTTCACATCGAAGACCAAAACCCGCTTTCTTTCATAGTTGAAGAGCTGAAAATCAACATTGACCTTCAATTTCTCGATCAAGCCCATGCGGGTACGCTCCGGCTGGTCAAAAGCTGCGCTTCCGACCACGCTGCGGGGTCTCTTGTCTGTGATGCCAAATACCAGCTTGCCGCCGCCATTATTCGCCAGAGCGCAGCAGCACTTCGCCGCCTCTCCGAAGTCAAACCGATTTTTGGCTTCCTTGAATTGGACGTGTTCGCCCTCTTTGGCTTCCAGAAGCTCTTGAACAGTTTCTAAATATGGCATAGCGTTTCTCCTTTGTTTCGTTGCGCTTTATCATTTCAGGGTTCCATTCTTACAACTTGGCAACTGTCCAAGTACTTATTCAGGAACGAGATCGTCATTAGGATGTCTACTGCTTCATCCTCATCAATAATCCACTTGATTTTAGGCGTATGTGCAGTAACATTTCGCACCATGCTGTTTATACCTTTTAACATTAGACAAAAACCTTTTTGTTGGTTTTTTTCGCTTTCAGTTTGGAGACTGTTTAATATCAAATATGGCGAGGAAGTTGAAAATGCCTTATCATACAAAGGCGAACCATCTTCCGTGAGGTTACTCAACTGCCTAACTTGCTCTGCAAGACTTTTTGTTGCTTCGAGAACAGCGTGAAAATAATTCTCTTTCAGAAGTTCTTCGTTGCAGTACTGAATTACGCGTGCGTGAACGCCTCGTTGACGAAGTTTGGGTAGAATGCTCTGTATTCTTTTTTGAGCATCGCTTATAGTCGTTGCTGCTGACACCTTTTCAAACTTTCCGTCGTTCCGATATTGTATTCCACTAAACGAAAGGATGCCATTAAGCTCGGAACGGTAATCCTCAAATTCATCTTGCCGCTGAACATAGTTTACAGGTGACAATACTTCTTGAATAAAACGCAAGATTGCATTTCCTGCGTGGTCATTATTCTGGCGAGCGGTAAAGGCGTATTCCAGCCTGCGCCATTTTGTAGACTCTCCACTGCTATCAGAAATGCCGAGTCGGGTGAACACGCGCGTAATTTCACTTCCTGTCATCACCCGGTCACCAAACAGATGACTAATTTGCGTTATTTGACTGTTGTTGAAGATAATTATATCAGCCATGCTTTCCTCCTAAGCCAACAGACTCCGCTTGTAGTCTCACGAGGTTTCGTGGGTGCCGTAATCATACTCCGAATATGTGTTGTGAAGCGGCGTATTTATTGGAAAACATTCCGCCCATAGGTCTGCTTCTCAAATCCTTATCTATATACTGATCCATTGAATATCAGTCTTTCTCGCAGAATCACCACGGCAGCCAATCTTGTATGAATTTCATTCCTTTATATGTTTTCATCAGTGCAGAGTTATTGTGCAGGTATTCTAATCCGGAAACCGTTAGTTTCACTGTATCCAGCCACAAGCCGCAGACTTTATTTCCTTGACCACCTCTAATTACCTTTGCATTCTTGATATACCCTGCATCTTGACACATCTCTATAATGTCTCCAAATTCATCCGCAGTAATATCATAATCTGCGGCACAGGGAATATTATTATCGTTGAGTTCGCGCATGAAACTAAGCATTATTTTCAACTTATCCTTCGCCATGATATATTCTCCTTTAGTAGTTAGAGTATTGAGAAATTAGGTATCTTACTAATTGTAATGACGCTATTACTCGGCTTCCATATCACACCAGCGGATGCCGCTTGAAATCCCAAGAGACTTCGGAAGAATCCCAATCTGTCGTGGACTCGTTAATATTTGAAGAAACCAACCCTCGAATAGTTTCAGTCTCAACTCCATAGTCAACAATCGGGAGTCTTCCAATATCACCGGCTTGGAAGTTGATTGTCGGTGCTAAAATTCTAAGGATTTCAAGGGCTATCTTGGAATTACAGAAACCGAGAAGAATAAGCAATTCTTGCTTTTTTGTAAAAAAGGACATACCGGCTATATCGGAAAGATTATTCTCTTTGTACCTAAATGCAGGCTGTCCAGAAGTAACAAGTGACCACGAAGCTGACGGCTTGAATTTCAGCTCAAGAGGATAGTCCTGCACATTGCGTTTATCCGCCTTAGCGTGATTGAAGATTTCATCGCCTTCATTTTGCCAGTTTACGATACAATCATTATTTCCGTACCATTTTCTAAACTCGCCACCCTTGTTATAGGGGAACCATTTTGCACCTGACGATGAGGCTTCCTTCCAATCACACGCAGTCGGATTGAATCCTTGAAGGATTACCTCCCACCAAAGGCGAACAAACCGCCCATTTTCGCCAGTTTTCATTCCGTTACGGGCAAGTGCAATATCGCCCAGCGATTTTCCTGTTGCAAACGCTCTAAGCAATCCTTCGCTCACCCAATACGCCACCGGAGAACCGGGAATTTTGGAGAAGTTAGTCTGATCAGCCGCATACCGATTCTCGCCCGCGAGGAACATATCCTCTTTCCCTTGCTGAGAAGTCGGCTCGATCAAACGGCAATACTCACCCTTATAGTCCGCAATATGGCTCTTGCGTATAACAAACGATGTGGTCTGCACCACTTCGCCGCCTATTTCCTCAAATGCTCTTGCGCCGAGGTGCGCCATATTGACAATATCGACCGCCAGCAGCTTTGTACGTAATTTCTCAAAACTGGAAAGGAACATCCACGAGTGCTGCGTGATCATCGCCTGATAGCCGCTCTTCTTCGCCATCTGTCCGCAGCGTTCAATAAACACAGCGAATAGATCCGCCTTGCTGTCCGGGAAGTTCTTCTTTACATAGTCATTGACCTTTGCCCCGGCGTTGCTGACTGCCATATACGGTGGATTTGTCACCACCACATCGTACTGCTGAGATAGTGCTTCGCCAATATTGATAAGTCTTTGCAGAAGCGGTGCGGCAATCTGCTCACCGTGGATTCCCAACAACTGCTGCCCGCCCTCATCTTCTGTCCTCGGGACTGCGAAACGCCTCAGCAAATCCCAGTCGCAAGGCGTTACCGTCAAAATACTGCCGTACTCCTTTGCATCCCGCAATTCATCCAGCAGACGTAACACCTGTTTTACGGCAGTATCATACTCATCCTGCGAAAGTGTAATACCCATATCGTGAAGCGGCGCGGTTGTAATGGTGTTGCTCTCCGCAAAAGCGTATATATGGGGTTGAATGCCGCGCGTGAGCAAACGCCGGTCATACTGCCGCGCCTTCATCATGACCGCAAAATAGGCAAGCTGCGCCGCGCGGTCATCAATGTCTAACCCAAAGAGATTATTCTTGAGGATACTCTGCGCCGCCTCGCGCTGATCCCAACCAGCGGAGGTATAAATCTGCATCAGCACATCGAAGGCATAGACAAGGATATGACCGCTGCCCATGCAGGGGTCGATGACCTTGATCTCTTCCGGCTTGATGGTCTTGTATTCCTCCCGGAGCTTGGCAAGCTGGGTTTCTACCTCCGGCTCCTGCTCAGCTTCGTCCAGATAGTATTTCCAGCCGTCGTGCAGTTCGGCATTGGGGTGACCTTCCAGCCAAAGTCTGCCGAGGGAGTTTTCCACCATGTAGCGGACGATCCAGTCCGGCGTGAAAAGCTGCGTTGCGGCGGGGATGCGCTCTTTCGTGATCTTGACATTCTTCTTGAGCTGGGCAAAGGTATCGTCTTTCAGCTCGGTGTTGTAATACTGATACAGCCAGCCGATGATCTGGACGGCATCCTGCCAGTCTCCTTCGGGGATGTCGGAAACCATGTGACCAAGGACGCTGTCCTGACGGAGAATGTTGTTGGGCAGCAGCATTTCCGTATAGCCGCCCATCCGTTCGAACATGACAGGAAGCGCACTGTTCAGGGCGTTGCACTGCGTCAACAGCAGATAGCGGTAGAGGGCTTCGGTGTCGTTGCTCTCGATGTACTCCGCCACCTTGCCGCTGTCCAGTCCCGGCAGATCAAGGTGCAGCACATCGTTCAGGATCTCCGGCTTGAATGCGCCGGATGCGTCCGAGAACACGCGGATATGGGAGGGCAGATAGTTATTGACCTCCATAAAGCGCAGGGCAATAAAGCGGTTGAACCAAGTGTAGGCAACCTCTTCCATGACCTGTTTATAGCCCTTTTCCTTGATTTGCTTGATGAGTTCCTGCCGCTGGGACTTTTCCTCCGCTGTCAGCAGCCGACCGTTGAGCGTGTCCGCAGAAGCGTCACCGAAGCCGGACTCGTCAATTCCATATTGATAGGCACGTTGGGAAACCTGAGCAATCAGCTCGTTCCGCGCCCAGATCGCAAACTTCTGAATTGCGTTCTTGTTCATCTTCTGATACTCCTTTAGTTGATCTGCACGCCGTCGCAGCTTTCGAGCGTCTTCATGAGCTTTTCGCGGATCGCCTCGACGTACTTATCAATGTCTTCCTTGCTTTGCAGACGCTTGACTGAGCAGAGGTCATACCGGCGCACGGTCATGATCTTCGGAGGCTTCGGCGCGGGTGTTCCGGGCTTTGCGGTCGCTGCGGGCGCGGGCTTCTGCGCTTCCTGCTGACGGGAGGCAGTCATGACCTCCATGCGGCGGCAGATCGTGTCCTTGTAGTTGAGAAGCTGCGTGATCATAGCGTCCAGCTCGGTGAGGGAGGTCGCGGTTTTCGCCGCTTCACGCTTGTTCACAAAATGATCGTCCGCCTGACGGAGCAGCGCCCCGGCGTCCCGCGCTTCGCTGGCAAGCTGGTGAACATCCTGCATACACTGGCGGATGTTCTCGGCAACTTCCTCGCGCTTCATATCCAGCAAGCCGTCATAGGCGGTCTTGACCTTCTGGACAAGCTCCGGCAGCTCCCCAATACGGGAATAGGGCTTTGGCATGGCAAGGATTGTGGACATCGTGCTGATGACGTTCAACGTGTCTGCGTCCGCCGCGAAGTAGTCTCTTTCCTTGAGGATGCTGACAAGCCGCTTCTTGGCATCGTCGAACACCGTCCGCTGCGCCTTGAAGAACATCTCCACGCCTTCCATATCTTCGGCGGAATCGAGAAGATCATCCTGCCGCTGCACCATCCGTTTGAGCAATGCAACATTGTCCTTACGCTGGCTCAGAACATCGTTCATCAGGTCGCGGGCAGCAGTGACGGTTTCCTTTTCGGGATAACGCTCTTTGGAGTAGAACTCGTCAAGGAGCTTCTGATAGTGGCTCTGCTTGGTCTCGAAGGTATTCAAGACGAAGCGGATCAGCCCGTCCTCGTCGGAGGGGATGTCCATCGCGCCCAGATAGTCCCGCAGGAAGTTGACGCTCTTGCGGATCAGCTCTTCGGAGGGCGCAATACGCCGCGCGACGATGGCTTTGTCGATCTCCGTCTTCTTTCGCAGGAAGTCCACTAAACGGCGCTCTTCCTTGCCAACAACCGCGCCGCCATAGTTGATCTGGATTTTCTGCTGGACGATTAGACGGGCAATCAGAGCGGCAATGTCGATTTCCTTCCAGCCGTAGGGGATCGCCTGATACCGGCGCTGCACATCGCCCATCGAAGTCTTGAGCATCTTCTGGTTTTGCAGCTCCAACCACTGACTGATCTCATTGAGCGCGTCTTCGTTGTTCGCGCCCAGTCCGGTAAAGCCGACCTCTTCATAAGCGCCGTTGAGGATGGCAAGAATATCAGCGTCGCTGTCCACAAACTGATTGACCATGTTGAGCTTGGAATAGACGCTCTCGACAAGGCTCTTCATCGCCTCATCCAGCTTGTCCTTCGCAGAGCCGTATTTCAGGTCGAGGATTTCACCGTGGACGTAGAACTTGCCCTCGACGATGGCTTTTTCGATCAGGCTGCGGGCATGGCTTTCCAGCTTCCGTGCCTCGTCGTTGCGGTCGCGGATGATCCGCTGGATGCTCTCTGGCATCTGCGACACATTCCGCTGCTTGACATACTTGCGGATCTTCATCGCCTGTTCCAGCTCATCAAAGTAGGGCGTGTCCGCCGAGAGAACAACGATTGCCTCGTTGTTGACCTGCGAGTCCATGATAAGCCGCTGATCTCCAACGCCGTAGAGGTCGCTTGCCACGGTGACGATGCGAAGCCGCATTCCGCCTGTGGATGCACCGTTTAGCGTCTCGTCAACGTACTGATCGTAGGCAAAGTCATACTTGCCGCATTTATATTTCTTTGCCGGATAGATTTCACCATAGACCGTCTGAGAAATGCTCTGAACGATCTGTGCGCTGTCAACCGGCGTATTCTTGATGTCGATGGCAATATCCTGTTCCTCATCTGTCAGGAAGGCGTAGGTATCGCCATTGCGGGAGATGTAGTTCTGAGACAGAAGGCGTTCCAGAGAAGCCGTGATGGATGCGCGGAGGGCAATCTTGTCGGTGTGAATATCGTCGATCATCAAAATGGTGATATTCTCAATGTTCGCCTTGACATCTTCAATGTAGCGGACAAGGTAGAGCAGCTTGAGGACGTTCACGTCCTGCTGCTCCAAGCCGTCGTTGGCATCCGCCGCATTCTGGCAGCGGTCGATGACCCGGCGGATGGCGCTCTCCAAGAAGGTATGTACCGTGTCATAGAACTGATAGAACGGCACAAGGGCGTTCTCGTCCTTGTTCTCTACCTTCTGCGCCGCCTCTTGGAAACCGGACAGCATGGAGCGTTCGCCGCCCGAAAGGTGCTTGCCGGAATTGCCGTGCTTGCGGATTTCCGCGAGAACCTTCTGGATGACGATGAACTGATACGGGACAAAGGGGAAAGTCGCGCTGAACTCCGCCGCGCTGGTAAAGCCCTTGATGTCGAGGATCGGATTATCAAAGGCAAACAGGCTCTTTAAGCCGGAAGCCTCTTTCTCATACTCCATTTGCAGAAGGTGATCTGCGTCCTCTGTCTTCGCCAGAACACGCTTTTTGATAACCTCATCGACAGACGAGGAAGAAAGGCTCAGACGGGTATTGAAGCGCCCCTGAATCTTGGAGAAGTCATCGCCGGACACTTTCACAACGGAGTCGATCGCTTCCTGACTTGTCACCATGACCCAGACCTTGCCACAGCATCGCCGACCAATTTCCTCTACAATGGCTTGTAAATTTCCCATCAGATCACTGTTGTCTCCAATAAAGAAGCCAACTTCATCCACCATAAACAAAAGGCGGAAATTATTCGGCTTGGTGTCAACATACGCGACGATGTCGTCCACCAACTGAGCGACGCTTAACTCATTTGTTTCCTCTCCGTTAAACCAATTATGTGCCGCCCGTTCGCTCATTCCAAGTACATCTTGTAAAACTGTTACAAGATCATCTTCAAAAAAGGCAAACGCGTCACGATCATCCACCCACGGCGCACCATGTACACTTTCAAACGCCGCACGAAACGCCTCGGTTTTACCCTGTTTCTCGATAAAACGCTCCAAACGAGCAACCTTCAGATCATCCCCATAAAAGCCGCAGTGCCGATAAAACATCTTTGCAAAAACACGCAGAATCGCAGTTTCATCCTTGTTCACTGGCGCCTGCTTTAGAATATCAAACAAGATTGTCTCAGTCGGCATTGATGAGCTTCTGACTGCATCGGCGTACATCATCGGGTCGTCGAATTTGTTTGCGAAGTAATCAATGGCGTGTTTACCATCCACCTCTTTGTTGGAGAGCAGGTAAGACAGCATTTTCAGAAAGTGAGATTTACCGCTTCCAAAGAAACCAGAAATCCAGACGCCAATTTTTCCTGTCGGATAATCGATGGCTTTGACGTAGTTATCAAAGAATGTGGCAAAATGGCGCCGTAGTTCTTTCGTGATAATATACTCGTCAAGTTCCTGCTTCAAACTCCGCTGATCGTCCTGCGATACCTGAACAACACCATTGATGTCACGGTCGATGTCCTTTTGGAACATACTTTGTATTTTCATAGCGTCTTCCTCCAATTACAAAAGGTTGAATGCCCGGTAGTAGTGTCCGTCCAGAAACTTTCCAAACAATCCGAGGTCTTGTCCGTTGAACGATCCCGGATAAAACATAACGATGGGGATATCCTCAAAGAGATGCTGCATACTGTCCAGCATTTTATGAGAGCGCATAAACGGGAAGATTTTTCCCACGCCGGTCAGGAAGAGAACATCGCCGTATTCATGCGGCTCGTACTTCATGTATTCCAGAAGTGCCTCCGGCGTTGCGATCTTTTGAAGCTGCTTGAGAAGGTATTCCTTCCCGCGCTTTTCTTCCAGCCCGTCCACGGATTTCAGGACGCGCTTGTCCTCCAAGAGTCTCAGAAAAATCTCGTAAAGGTCACATTCCTTAATGTGGTACGGCGTTCCGCTCTCCGCTTTCAGCCGGGAAACGAAGTCTCTGACGATCAATTCGTCTGCCGGATCATAGCAGAACACATGAATGCCGACTTCGTTGCTTAATCCTTTGTTGGCAAGAAAACTGGGGTCGGATATTCTGTCCCGGATTCTATCCAACTCTTGCTTGATGTCGCTCATGCCAGAGCCTCCTATCTAAAGCAGTTAAAAGCTGCAAGTGCTTCGAGATCGTTATTTCTGCGAATGCCTTCTTCCAGCTCATCGCAGAGAAACAGCGGATTGAGCCGCGTGGATTTGAAGGTGTCAAGGATCTCAACCTCGACCAGAACTTTTGTCAGCACTTGCTTGATCTTATTGACCGTTGATTCACTCCATCCGGCAATGTCATCGTTCTGCTCCTGCAAGTGGGAGAAGAACACATTCAGGTCCTTCCGCGAAAACTCGAAGTCCTGACTCCGGAACTTTTCTCCGATCACGCCGACCATGAAGTCCCAGACAATGCGGTTGTAGCGCATCATGGCATAGAGGTTGATCTGCTTTGCAATCTCAGGCGGAGCCGATGATAATTCCTGCCGAAGCTGTTCATCGTCTAATGCGTCCAGCCGCTTATAGCAGCTTCGCACCATACGGGCAACAAGCCGCTCGGTCGGGTATTGAAACAGATTGTTCTTTTTGATTTCTTCGATAGCGTCCTCCACGGATGTCCCGTCGAGGTAATATTTCGATGCAATGCGGATTTCATAGAAGAGGAACTGTTCCGCCGTGATCGTTCCGTTATAAATCAGAGATCGTTCCATTCACTTCTCCATTCGAGCTGGTCTCCCAAGCTCACTGTTATCATATCATATTGGCTGTCCCATAAAGCGGACTTTATCATGCGTTTTCACGCGAATCCGGCACAATTTCCATAATATCTTCCACGCCGCAGTCCAGCGCCGTGCAAATTTTCAAAAGTATCTCCGTCGTAACATGACCGTTTCGCCCCATTTTTGTGACGGACGCCGGGCTAATGCCCGCTTTCGCGCACAGATCTTTCTTTTTCATATCCTTGTCAATCAGCAGTTTCCAAAGCTTCTTGTAGCTCACAGCCATAGTTCGATTCCTCCAGATGAAAAAAGTGCTCTGCTGCTTTGCAGAACACCTTTGTGCAAAGCTGCCAAGTCTAACAACAGCGCTTCGCAGCGTTGTATCTTATTGTATCAAAGCAGGATGGAAAATGCAAGGAAATGATAAATACGAACGATTTTTATTTCGAAGACCACTTATCGAATTCGCCTTTATCTTTGTTTATTGCCGCGCAAATTCTGTATCTCAAGGCGTATGAATTATGCTGTTTACTACACGAAAATTCTATGCTATTCGTACCGAATGAGCAAACATTAATTAAGTGTCTTCATCGAATCCACCATAAATGCAGTTGAGCCTTACCCATTTCTCTGCTACAATTACAATAAGAAAAACGCAACGGAGGTTTTTCCATGATCCGTGAAATCTGCAAAGATGAATTTTTTCTGTCTCAGAAGGCAGAGCCTGCAACGGCAGACGATCTGGAAATCGCGCAGGACTTATTGGACACCCTCACCGCGCACAAGGATGGCTGCGTGGGCATGGCGGCGAATATGATCGGCGTCAACAAGCGCATTATTGCGTTCGACAACAATGGTGATTACATGGTCATGTTCAATCCTGTGATCGTCAAAAAATCCGCGCCGTATGACGCGGAGGAGGGCTGCCTGTCCCTGACCGGCACGCGGAAAACAAAGCGTTATCAGACCATCAAGGTGCAGTGGCAGAACGAGCAGTTCCAGACGCGCATCCGGACATTCACCGGCTGGGCAGCGCAGATCATTCAGCATGAACTTGACCATTGCGAGGGGATTTTGATATGATTTTATTCTTTTCCGGCACCGGAAACAGTAACTATGTGGCGAAACGCATTGCGGACGCGCTGGGCGATGAGATCGTAAATCTGAATGCCCGCATCAAGGCTTCCGACTCTTCTTCCATTGAAACCGGCGAGCGAGTTATTATCGTCACGCCGACCTATGCCTGGCGCATTCCGCGCGTCGTGCGCGACTGGCTCCTGAAAACGGAGCTGCGCGGCGCGAAGCAGGCTTGGTTTGTCATGACCTGCGGCAGCGAGATCGGCAATGCCGACAGATATAACCGCGAACTCTGCACGGAAAAGGCGATTTCCTGCATGGGCACGGCACAGATCGTCATGCCGGAGAACTACATTGCGATGTTCTCCGCGCCGCAGGCGGACAAAGCGCGGCAAATCGTTGCCAAGGCCGAACCGGACATTGACCGTGCCATCACCGACATTCAAGCCGATCAGACGTTCGCGCCGACGCGGAACAACCTCTACGACCGCTTCATGAGCGGCCCGGTCAATCCGATTTTCTACAAATGCTTCGTCAAAGCGAACGCCTTTACCATATCAAGCGCCTGCATCGGCTGCGGGCAGTGCGCGAAGCGCTGTCCGATGAACAACGTTGCAATCAAAGACGGCAAGCCGGTTTGGGGCAAGAACTGCACCCACTGCATGGCGTGCATCTGCTACTGCCCGGTCAACGCGATCGAGTACGACAAAAAGAGCGTCGGTCAGCCGAGGTATCACTTTGAGGCGCTGTGAGATTAGCAATGAATCGTGAGGAATTAGAAGCATACATCCGGAATCACTACAGCACAGAACCGGATTATCCTTGGGCGGACACGCCGCGCGCCGCCGTGTTCCGCCACGCAAACAATCGCAAGTGGTTCGCGCTGATGATGGAGGTGCCGCGCGGCAGGCTTGGACTTCCAGGTGCGGAGCCGCTGGACATTGTCAATTTTAAGTGCGATCTGATTCTGATTGCATCCCTGCGCGGCGAGACCGGCATTTTTCCGGCGTACCACATGAACAAAGCCAGTTGGATCACGGTCGCGCTGGACGGCAGCGTGCAGGCGAAAACGATCGAGCTGCTGTTGGACGTGAGCTATGAGCTGACCAAGACCAAAACTCGCAGGAAAGCAGCAAACAGGAAGGAATCAGATGATACGAAAATTTGAAACTCAGGATTTGGCGATCCAGATGCTTTGGACGCAGCAGATACAGGCTTGAATATTCTTTGTCTATTGCGCCACAAACTTTGATAAAAAATTGACGGGGACGGTCAGATGTCCTCTGTTTCAACGCTTCTTTTATTTGTTTTTCAGGTGCTCCGCCCACTCTGTTTCCTTGAAACCAACAAGGACAAAGTCATCACCCACCAGCAGCGGACGCTTGACCAGCATCCCGTCCGTGGCAAGGAGTCTCAGCATTTCATCTTCGCTCATATCGGGCAGCTTGTCTTTCAGTTCCATTGATTTATAGAGTAAACCACTGGTGTTGAAAAACTTCTTCAGCGGCAACCCGCTGCGCTGATACCATGCGGACAGTTCGTCATACGTCGGATTCTCCAGCTTGATGTCGCGAAGATCATAGGTGATTTGGTTTTCATCCAGCCACCTTTTTGCTTTCTGGCAGGTGGTACATTTGGGGTAGCAGATAAAGGTCATGTTTTTACGCTCCTGTCTTATTTCACATCGGGTTTCTGTTCTATTTCTTCCAGATAACGAATTGCCTGCAAATACAGGTCATATTTTCTCGGTCGCGCTGCGTTCAGTCTTCTGGCATCCAGATTGTGCTTGAGGTCTGCCAGCTTGACTTTTCTGGCAATCGGGTCTTTTGCCAATTCCCTGACATAATCCATATAGGGCACACCAGCCGTATGCGTCAACAGACGAAGCGCATGTATGACAGCTTCCGGGAACCCAGCTTGTTCCAGATATGCAAACGAATATCTGGAACCATGATCTTCAACTACATCATGCAGCAGCGCTGCGCAGGTGGAGTCTTCGTCATCCATCTGAGTCGCCAGGTAAAACGGATGGAACACATACGGATATCCGCCTTTATCCTTATCCTCTTTGTGGGCATCATACATGATCACGCACGCCTTTTTCACAAGTTCAGAATAATACACGAAAAGCCGCTCCTCTCCATTTTATATTACGCTCCAGCAAACTCTAATTAAAAGCGGGCAGCGCCAGCCCCTAAATCCAGAATCAAGCCAATCTGTTATCGTCCTCCACTTTTTCAGCTTTGGACAGTTCCTCCCAATCTTCAAGATTGCCACACCTGCGAAGATAGTCGTGACCACCATCCACGGCGCATGCCCCGCAGCTGCAAAATTTGAAATCGTGGACGGTTTTGCTCTCAATAATATCTCCGCACTTTCTGCATCTGATTGCATTCCTGATAATTCTTGCCATACCCATTTCCTCTCTAACACGGTTCTCTGTGAACCGATATGCAAAAATGCCCTGCCGCTTGGCAGAGCATTCAATTCATCACAGCTATACTGCCAAGGCTAATTTCAACACTTGACGGCGTTATTTATCGTTATTTTGTATGATAGCATATTTTGGTGCGGAAAGCAAGGAAACAAAGCGTGTGTGCAATTTTAGCTGCAATGAAAACTCATAAAATTTGTTTTCCCTCTTGACTCTCCCGTTACGTCATAGTGTATGCTAAACTCACACGGAGGAGGGATTGCCATGATGACTATTCACGAAGTCAGCAGGCTCGCCGGTGTCAGTGTCCGGACGCTGCACCATTACGACGCCATTGGTTTGCTGCCGCCCACCACGCTTACCGAAGCGGGTTACCGGCTGTATGACGATATGGCTTTGGCGCGGCTGCAATCCATTCTGCTGTTTCGGGAGCTGGAATTTCCGCTCAAGGATATCAAACGGATCTTAGATGATCCGAACTTTGACCAGGCTGCCGCGCTGGAGGACCAGATCAAACTGCTGGAACTACGGCGGAAGCAGCTTGGAAAACTCATCGCCCTCGCCCGTGAGACTTTGAAAACAGGAGTGACACCTATGAAATTTGACGCATTTGACAAGACCGAACAGGCGCGCTTTGCCGCCGAGGTCAAGGAAAAGTGGGGCGGCACGGCCGCGTATCAGGAATACCAGCAGCGCGAGGAAAACGGCTCTGCCGGTGATTCTGCCGAGTTGATGGCGCAGTTCGCCGAGTTGGGCAAGCTGAAAAATCTTGCGCCTGCCGCCCCGGAGGTGCAGACCGCAATCTGCAAGCTGCAGCAGTTCATCACCGACCATTTCTACACCTGCACACCGGAAATTCTGGCTGGACTGGGCGAGATGTATGTCGCCGACGAGCGTTTCCGCGAGAACATCGACAAGGCCGGCGGAGAAGGCACAGCGGCATTCGTATCCAGGGCGATTGCTGTATATTGCGAAAAGTAACAAACGGACCGCACCTGTTCGCATGAGCAGGTGCGGTCCTCTAAAAAGTCGCTCGTATTGAACGGAATCTAATTTATACTAAAACCTAATTAAACGCTTTAATAATCCAATCGCGTCCGGTAATGCTGAAAATGGTATTAGGGGTAAGCGAGCAAATGGTATCGCAGAGACGATCTACTACCTTCTCCAAGGTTGCAAAAACCTCGTTTTGAAAGCCGCGCTTTCGTATCTCCTTCCAGATCTGCTCTATCGGATTCATCTCTGGTGTGTATGGAGGGATATGGAAAAGCACAATATTCTCAGGCACTTCCAGTGTTCCTGATTTGTGCCATGCAGCTCCATC
>CDYS01015180.1_pt1 | contig 27889 bp, 35 predicted proteins | sample 557491 | NCBI WGS metagenome assembly CDYS01 (sample SAMEA3182057, study PRJEB8094) | gut metagenome | biome: human; feature: gut; material: Stool; isolation source: human stools | place: Canada | collected 2012-11-26
ATACCGAATGATCGCGCTCAAGCTGTCAATCCCTGCGTGCATGCTGGTCTCTCCGCATACAAGCCTGACGCGCTTGCTGTCACGATCCAGCTCCGCGTCCCGTGCGGCCTGCTTGATATGCTCAGCCCAGCTTTCCGGTTCTGTATTCCGGATCCTGCGGATGCCTCTGCGAAAATTCTTTGGCGCGGTCTGTGCGGCGTTGGCACAGTTCCGGCAGCAATATTGGCGTTCTTCCCCTGCATAGATTGAAAACTCTTCCCCGCACCACGCGCATACCTGCTGGCGGTGTGTTTCCTCCATGGCTCTGAGATAGCAGGCACGGCTGCAATACTTTTTCTGATCCATACGCAGCGCCTGCCCGCAGCATTCGCACCACAGAGGTTTTTCTTCCAAAGACGGATTTGCTCTCCGGTAGTCCGTCCACCACTGGATACGGCAGGCGTCGCCGCAGAAACGGCGCTGCATACCGGGCCCCCATTCCGGCTGAAAGTCTTTTCCACAGTTCGGGCAGATCTGAACGGGCGGCCGATAATTTGCCTGCTGCTTTTCCTGCCATTTCTTATAATGGTACAGCTGGCGGCAGTGTTTTCCGCAAAACCGCCGCCATCGCCCGGCTTCGCCGCTCTGCTCAATTGGCGTTCCGCATTCCGGGCATTCGTTGACTGGCGTGTCCGTGTAGTACCGCTTTGCGTTATTGTACCTCACACGGCATTCACTGCTGCAGAATTTCTGCCGCGTGATGTGGCAGGTTGGAATGAAGCCCTTCCCACAGTTCAAACAGGCCAGTTCATTTACCATGAAGCCATCTCCCTTGCGTGTTTCTTCCATCTTACCACGCAAGGAAAGGTTCAGGACTATTTGACGCTTACAGATGAAATCGCAGCTTGCAGAGGTTCAAACAGGATTTGAACCTCTGTTTTTCCATATTCAAGCGGAATTTCAGTGACAGCGCCCTTTTTCAGAGGGCTGCGGCGGCTGGTTTTCAGAAAAATCGGGGAAAAATCTTTCACAAAGTTATGGGCACTGGATTGTTGGTTTTGACGGACCAATGACCAGCGCCTTTTTTGCGCTCAAAAAGGGCTGATACAGATTGGAGGTTAGAAATGAGCGAACTCACACCGCATAAGGAACGATTTCTACACGAGGTAGAACAGAAGCTCCTGCGCAAGGAGCTGGATGCAAAGCTGCTGGACGACGGTCTAATCCACATCAGATGGAATGAGAAACCGCTCTGCTCGGTTGACAGAGACGGCATCGTCCGTTTCCGACCAGCGGATATTACGGGGTCGGAAGTAGACCGGAAACTACGGACAGTGACACAAGTGGCTGCACAGGTCAAAGAGTATATGCAAATCTTTGATCGCGCACCCGCGCTGAAGGCTGTCGGTCTGGATGATACCTACAAGGTGCTTGCGGATTTCGGTGATGCAGTGCTGGCCGGGCGTTCCTGCAAAACGGGCGCTAAATTTGTGACGTGGGAATGGGACTTCGACCGACAGGGTGTTCATGCCGGGCATTACTTCATGGAAAACTACGAAGCGGCAAAGCAGGACTTCGCCGTCCGTGCCGGTCTTGTGGAAAGCCAGCGCCTTTTTTCAGACGAGCAGATTGCTGTGATTAAAAATGCCTGCGAGTTTGCGCTGGAGGACGACGCGACACTCTCGTATGCCGAGGAAAAGCAGCTCCAAAGTGTGCAAGAGCAAATCGAACTTCTTTTGCCGCAGCAGACGCAGGAGCAGCGCCCAACAATGGAACAGACAATGTAATATTTGCAAAGAGCCGAGATTTCGTTTGGAAGTCTCGGCTTTTTTTGCGTTCAGGAGGGATTTCATGAAGCACAGACAAGAAGAATATTGGAAGCCACGCTTCCACGCGCCGCCGCTGCAATCACACCCAGACCCGCCGCCAACGATACAGTGCAGCTGGTATCCGCACGAGGGTCAGTGCCCGTATATGCGCCTCGCGTTCATCTGCTGGCGTGGAAACGGTGAGTGCACATTTACGGATATGCAGAAAATCGAGAAGCGAGGTGAAAAACGTGTTTGAAGCAACGCTGAGAAACCGCAGTCAGCCGAAGTTAGGGGCGCTGGCAGTCACGTTTCCAATCCCAGAGGAACGCTATGAAACTATGATCCTCGCTTTGCAGAATCTCCAAATTGGTGACGTAAGAAAGCAGGACTGCTGCATCGAAAGCATTCGCGCCCCTGACTGCCCTGCTCTGCTCAGAATGACAAACACGATGGCAAACGTGGATGAACTGGATTGGCTCGGAGAGCAATTGGAGAGCTTCGACCGATATGAACTGCTGCAATTTAATGCAGCGGTGGAGCGATTCGGATTATCCGCAGCGGATGAGCTGATCGATCTTTCTTTCTGCGCCAGAGATGTGACGGTCGTTTCAGATTTTAATGATTTGGAGCTGGTCGGGAAACGGCACTATCTGACCGTCCACGGTGCCTGTGATTCGGAAGAACTGGAGAATCTGGATGGAAAGGAGACGGCTTTGGCGTTGATCTCCGGGCAGCCGGGGTATGTGACACAGTATGGTGTTGTGTACGACAACAGCATCAAGCTGGAGCAGGCGTATGACCGCAAGCATCTGCCTCCGATCTGGATGGCGGAAAACTGCATCCTGGAGCTGAAAATCCGAGCCACAGGTGAAGATGATCCAAAGAAACAGGAGTGGGTGCAGCTTCCGACAAGTCAAATCAAGCTGGAACGCGCGATGCGTCGTGCCGGGATTGCCTCTTGCAGCGAGATGCAGATGCTGGTTTCAGACAGCCGATTCCCGGATGAGGTCGACTGCACATTGGATGTTGAACACGGGTCGCTCTTTGAACTGAACCGGCTATGTCAGATATGTTCCAATTTCAAGGAACAGGATTTCGTGAAGCTCGGCGCGGTCTGCCAGATGGCAAAACCAGAATGTGCAGCAAATCTCCTCCAGTTGGCTGAGAATCTTGACCAGTTCGATTTTGCTCCCGGCGTTCACACCCCGGAGGAATACGGACGGTACATGATCCAGAAGTCCGGGCATTTTGAGTATGACGAAAATCTGGACGAGTTTTATAACTACGGAGATTATGGCGTCCAGAGAATGCTTCAGGAGGACGGCGTATTTGTAGATCGCGGCTATGTTTCCTACCACGGCACACTGACGCTGGACGAGCTGATGCGGGATGACCCGGCAGAAAGCTATCAGCAGGAGCAGGAAGCAAAAATGGAGGGCATGACATGGTGACGTTGTTTTTAAGGCAGGGCGAAAATGGAAAGCAGGTGCTGCTCTCATTTCCTACGACAACTCCCGCAGAAAAAGAGGATGTTGACAGAACGCTGGAAACTTTGAAGTCGATGTCCAAAACAGTCACGATTCAGGGTGCGGCAAGCGAGGTCATGAATTTAGGGCTGTATCTGAGCGGCGTAGATCTTGCCGCAGAGGGCGAGCTGGAACGCATCAATCAGCTTGCCGACCGGCTAGAGCATATGTCGGAGGTGGACTGTGACAAATTCGCGGGAATGCTGGATGCCAACAGCATCTCCGGCACAAGGGATATTTTACGGCTGACCGAGCATTTAGACGATTACGTCATCCTGCCAGGATGCGGCAGTGCACAGTCCATTGGAAAGTATCTGGTTGGCTGCGGCGCGTTCCCTGTCCCGGAAAAGCTGATTGGGTACATCAATTATGAAGCCGTTGGAATTGAATTTTGCGACGCACACGGCGGCGCGGCATGCAGCCGCGGGTACGTTGTGCGCAAGGAGGGCTTGCCGCAGGAGCTTCTGGATGAGCTGCACGACCAAAAGCAGACACAAGAAATGACATTATAGAATGGAGGATTGAAATGAGAAAAGCAATTGTAATTACACTTGGCGTGATCATTGGCTTGACCGGCGTTCTTGCCATCTGTGCACATCTGGCGGACGCCGCGAGGCTGGCACTGTATGTGCCGGAGAACGACGATGACGAAGATATCTACTGATCCGCCCGCATTCCGTGTCCGGCCAGCGCAGCCGGAGGAAGCGGGCGTTTTCTTTGCCCAGACATCGGAACAGGACGCGCTGATGGGGGGCATTGGTCACGTCCGCATGGATTTCGGAGGAAGCGGAAAGGAATTTTGGCACACATGGCATCCGCGCGGCGCAGAGAGCCTTAACACGCCGGAGTTCAAAGCGGAACTCCAGCAGGTCGTGGACAAGCTGCGGGAAACGGTTCTGAAAGACCTTTCCTCTATGCGACGCTTCTGCTATGAAAACGGCGGCAAAATACCGGGCGGCTGGTCACAGAATTATGGTTATGTCGTAGAAACGGAGCATTACGAATACTGCCTGCGCTGCAATCCCGTGCCGGGAGATTATCAGGCATATCTAAGCTGCTACGATTTGAACGAGCAGAAGATCAACCACGCCTATCAGCCATTGGTCGGTCGGGTACATTTTATCAATGGCGATGCACAGCAGTTTACAGATGCCAAAAAATATCTGGACTGCATCCGCGAGGAACTGCCGCATGAGGCAACAGCCGGTTTCCGGTTCCGCACAATCACGCAGGACCCAGCCGTTCGGAAGGCGGTAGATGATATCGTGTTTGATCTTTATGGCGAAGAAAACCTGTGCAGCGAAGAAGATTATAATTTAGCCCCATCCGAGGAAATGCAGATGGGCGGAATGTAAAAGGAGGTTCATATGGAATTCAAGGTTATCAAACGAAACGGCAATGCCGTTGTTCCGGACGGGATGTTCAAACTCTGTGGGATGGAGAATGCAAAGCTCATCTCTATGGTGCAGCTGAATGGCGGCATTTTGCTTATGCCAGAAAGCGTGAGTACATTTGAACTTATCACGCTCATTGACGCGCTGACCGGTCAGGCGTGCGAGTTTTTGGAGGCAGTCGCCGCAGAGTGCGGCCCTGCAGAGGCAGAACACCGGGACATAACGCTGGACGAGGTGCTCCGAGAGTTTACGGTTGCCGTGCCGGACTGGGCGCGAGAAAAGGCTGGGATCACGGCAGACACCAAACTGGATTGCGAGGCCAGCGAGGATGCTGGCGTGATTGCCGTCTATCCGGCATCGTACAGGCATGATCTGACGGATGTGCCGCGCTCGATCCTGCAATGCCTGCTGGCCTCTGGCCACAGCCTGTACGCGCTGAACGATATTCTGACTGCAGAAAGCGAGAACAGTGATGCAGAGTAAGATCCTAGTTTATCCCTACAATGCCAAAACCGCACGCGAGCGCGGCGAGATCGAAAAATGGCGTGAAAGCTTCCGCGAGAATTGTGCCTGCGCGGGCGGGATCGATATCCTCATTCGGGAAAATTTCGACGGGATGCATCTGAAGGACGGCACGGTGGAAAAAATCGTCGAGCTTTATGGTTACAAGCGCGTGGAACACGTTCTTGTGAACACAGTGCAGGAGCGGCGCGGCGATGGACGATTCCGTCCGGACAATCGAGCTTGGGCGGAAAGCCATTGCATTCCGGAGGATGAAATGCATAATTGCTGCTTCGCAGCCCGAAGTCATTCTGCCATTCTGGACGGCTTCATTTCACACTACAGAAAGCTCGTCATGAATCTCGGAATGTTCAATCAGAAGCAGTGCGAACCGAATTCGAGCGAACTGGATTACACCGGCAAGGTGCTTGTCCTCTCACCCAACACGCTGAAAGAAGAATACTGGTCGCCTGAGAATCAGCTCTGGCGCAGAGTGGCTTTGGGTGCAGCCCGACTGCACGCGGCCGCTCCATTCTTTGCGTCTGCCTTGGCGACGGCGAACAGACGCGCTGGAACCGGAATGATTTTGTTGGAGTTCTGAAAGACGAGTTCCTGCCCGATTGGGCGAAAGCGAGCCTCAAGCAGTATCAACGGTCAGAACAGGCAGAAAAACAGGAAATGCAGTTGGGAGGGATATAATATGTCATCCACGAAACCCTATATGGTGAAACTTCTGCGTGAGCAGTTTCCACCGGGCACACGAGTCCGGCTAGATTCCATGATGAATGATCCGCAGCCAATCCCGAAAGGCATGACCGGAACGGTGCAGGGCATTGACGATGCTGGTCAGCTTTTAATGAAATGGGATAATGGGCGCGGGCTTTCTCTCGTCCCCGGCGAGGATGATTTTTCTGTGGTAAAGCCGCAGGAATTAAGGCTTTACATGCCGTTGGAGCTCGGTTATTATGAAAAAAATGACTGGGGCGACTACGAAAGTGAGGAGCTCACGCTTCCCGACAGCGATGCAGTTGGCTATGTGGATACCGTCAACGGTGCATTGGAGCGTGAATCAAAGTTTCTGGACACGCCGCGCGGATTTATGAAATACTACAGCAGCCGGAGCGACGGTGTTGACGCAAAGGTGCAGTCGCTCCATTTCAAAGCAGAAGCAAGAAACGGAAAGCTCTGGGGCGTGGCTGAGTGTATGGTCTCCGGTGAATTGACCGGCGAGGAATTGGCGAAGCTCAAAGACTATATAGCCGGACAAGCCAGTGATGGGTTCGGAGAGGGCGTGGAGCAGCACGAAATTACGGTCGGCAAACAGGAGTTTTACGCGCACCTCTGGAATTTCGAGGATTGGAGCATCCAGACCGAGCAGGAGCGATTCAGTCAGAAGTATGCAGAAGGTCTGCCAGAACTCTGCTTTTCCACGCTGCCCAGCACCGGCGCACTGATTTGTATCAAACGCGGCGAGAGCGGTTACTATCCAAGTGACTGGAACACGCCGGATCGCGCACAGAACCGTCAGATCGCAGACGAGCAGAATCAGCGCCTCGGTGTGACACCGGCGCAGGAGGAAGCTATGGTTTGCGGGAGTATGCACGGCTGGAATGTTCCCGGCGCTGATCCAGCCTTCGTGGAAGAAATGCAGAAGAAGCAGGAGCAGACAGGAGGAATGACCCTTGCGCAAAGTATGTGAGGTCTATCTGGTAAGCAACAGTGCATCAGACGAACGCGGCGTGGAGCTGACGTTTCCTGTCGGCCAGTACGAGATGATGGACGCCTTCGAGCAGATTCACACCAAGTCGCCGGGTGATGTCTACTGGCAGGTGGATGAATTCTACTGCTTTGACTACATCGCGCCCCATCTGGACGAGAGTATGTCGATCTTCGAGTTCAATTCCCTGACGGAGCAGCTTTCCAAGCTGGATGAGCGTCAGGAAACAGCGCTGGAAGGACTCTTGCAGATGCAGGTCAACAAGCATATGCAGGAAAACAGCGGCCCCATCACAGCGCAGGAGCTGATGATGCTGGCATCCAACGTAGATCGTTGTCAGGTGCTTGCAGATGTCAATACGGACGAAGCACTCGGAAAATTTTATGTAGAAAACGGATTTCGGGAGGATCTGGATGCTCTGCCGGACAGCGCCTATGCCCTCCTGGATTACGCCAAAATCGGCAAACAGATGCGCGAAAGTGAAGCCGGTGCGTTCGCCCCGCACGGCTATGTTGTCCGCGCGGAGGAATTGGAGCCGCTGCCGGACTGCGAACCGCAGCGGGAACTTTCCTACATGATCCGCCTGACGCTCATGAACCACGAGAATGAGCAGAGAGCAGCCGTTCTGGATTTGCCTGCAACAGAACAGCGGCTATTGGAAGTGCAGAACGAACTCGACGCGCCGGAATGGTTCGACGCGCAGTTCACCGGCTGCGATGCCATCGTGCCGCGGCTGAACACCTTGCTGACCGATGTGGAGGATCTTCCGCGGATCAACGAACTGGCGCAGTCGCTTCAGGAACTGAAGGCCAGCGGGCAGCTCACAAAATTCAAAGCCGTGGTCGGCGCGACGCAATGTGAGACACTGGAGGATGTTTTTGACCGGCTTGAAAAGCTGTCGCAGTATTGCTTCGAGACAAAGATCTGCGATAAGGACGCGCTGGTGCGTGATGAGCTGGAATTTGCTCTCGGCGGCAAGGATGCAGACCTGATCTACAAGCACCTGAACCGCGAAGCCTACGCAGAAGACGTCCTCAAACAGTACGGCGCGGAGCTCACACCCTACGGTATGGTCAACCGTGAGGATTTCGGCCCACTGCACGAGCCGATCTCGGAACAGCAGCAGGAGCAGTCGCAGGAACCGCAGATGGGAATGTAAAAATTCAATAATATTATGATGACGCAGGGCCGTTTTCCCGGTAAGGAAAGCCGCCCTTCTTTTTTGCGCCCTTTTCCGGGAATACGGCCCGGAAAGGACAAACATGAATGATGAAGAACTGCGCGACTATCTGAAACGCTTCTGCTTTGGGCGTGAGCATCTCATTTGCAGCCGTGACCTTGTGCGGCAGAAGAATCTCCGCGAGAGCGATCTGCGGAAGAAGGTCAACCGCCTGCGGCGCAAGGCTGTCCCCATTGCCAGCAGCCGTGAGGGATATTTTTACGCCAGCAACGCCGCTGAGCTGTACTCCACCATCCGGCAGCTCAAGGAAATGCGCGCCGGTCTGGACGCGGCAATCTCCGGCTTGGAGAAGGCCATGGAGAATTTCTCCGAGCGGCTGGACGGGGGTGGCCGGGATCGCTAGACCGTTTATCCCCTGGATCGGCAGCAAAGAAAAGCTGATCCCATACATCTGGCAGGTGTTTCCGCCAACTCCCAAATTGTACTTGGAGCCGTTCGGCGGAGGCGGCGCACTTTTGCTCGGTATGCAGCCCAAGGTCAGCCGCATGGACATCTACAATGATTTCAACTGCGACCTTGTAAATCTGTTCCTCTGTGCGCGGGAATGTACGATCCAGCTTGTGCAGGAGCTGAAATTCCTGCCGCTCCATTCGAGGGCCGAATTTGACCTTCTAAAAGAGTTCATGAAGCACAAGGAGCTTTTGCGGCAGCGCATTGCAGACGAGCGAAATGCCGTGATGGAATGCTTCTCCGGCGAAGAACGGGAAGAACTTTTGGAAATTCTGCGGGAGCGAAGCCGCCTGTTCGATGTCCAGCGTGCCGCCGCGTATTACAAGGTCTGCCGCGGCAGCTTCAGCGGCACGACCAGCTCGTTCGGTGTCAGGCCGAACAACCTCACGAATTTTCTTTACCTTTTTGATGATGCTTCGAAACGCTTGCAGGATGTGATCATTGAGAATAAAGATTGTCTGGACATCATCCGCGAACGCGACGGACCCGACAGCCTGATCTACTGCGATCCGCCGTACTTTGATGCCGAGAGTTTATACGCCGTCGACTTTCCGAAGGAAAAGCACGAAGAGCTGCATCACATTCTCTCGCAATGCGTGGGGTATATCGTCGTGTCGTACAACGACTGCCCGTTTATCCGCAGTCTGTACGGCGATTTTTTTATCCTCGCATTCCGCAGAAACAATCCCCTCTCGCAGAAAGCTGGCGCGACCTACGGCGAACTCATTATCACGAACTATGACCCGCGCCCGTACATCCAGCCGCAGTTCAGTATGTTTCCTGCCGAGATCGAGAACGGCGATCTGGTGCTGGTACATGAACCCGGCTGCGGTTCGCTGCGGGAACGAAACTTGAAAAGGAGGAAACCGGAGCTTGGAACAGAAAGAGCCTGTACACGAAACCCTGCCGGATGAATGTGCTCAGACGTTTCTTCTGCCAGATACAATACGAACGCTGTTTTGGACGGGGTGCGGCCTTTCCATCCTCTCATCTGCGCAGATGACAGCGGAGGATCTGGCATTCGCAGTCTGGGATCTTAGTGAGGCATATGCTGCGTATATGCAAAAGTTGATAGAACAATGTGGCATATGCGACGCGCTCTGCGAATGCAGGGCCGCAAAGCAGGAAGAAATCGATGCACTGCGACGCTTGCCGCTGGCGCTGCTGGAAACATTGCGAAAGCAGGGCGTTTGCATTCGAAATTTGGGGAAAGCGCTTGCCAGCGGAGATGTTCTGTATGATGCCTGCGCAGAAAAGAAAGGTGTGTGAGCATTTTATGAAAAGAACGAAAAAGGAACTTTGTTTGAAATTGGAGGTTCCGCCGGACACAGCGGAGAAATGCATCTTGGCAGCAATGGCCCCAATGTCGGCGATGGCAACCGGCCGGCGCAGTATCCTGCTGACCAGCCGCCAGATGAGCGCGGCAGCGGTGCTTGATACGCTGACGATGCTGAAAAGCGCGCAGGAAACGCTCCTAGCAGCGCTTGAACAAGCCTGCGGAAGCTGTGACTCGCTCTGTGAGGACTATGCGCGCAGCGACGAAAATGCAGAAGCCATCCTGCAAACCATCCCGTCAGAGTTGCTTGCGCGTCTGCGCAAGCGTGGCTTATGCCTGCGGCAGCTTGCGCGGCATTTGGTCAAGGGCGATACTGTTTACGAAGTATGACAAGGAGACCGAAATGGCGTATGTAAAAGCTCCAATCCCATCCGAAGTCTACCATCTGACGCAGATGGAGAAGCTGGATGATATTCTGGATGACGGCAAAATCCGGCGCTTTGGCGATACGGAATGCTGGTTCTGTGAAAGCCTTGAGAAGATGAAAGCGTACATGGAGCAGACGGTTCTCTGTGAAGGCAAGGCGTATTACGGTGTCGGCGGTCAGCTCTGCCATTATCCGAAGTTCGAGCCGGACAAGCACATCATCCTGAAGCTGACACCGTGCCGCCGTGAGGGAAACTGGTATCGCTGGAATCAGGAGATCCCACTGAACAGCCCTCCGGAGCTGGTGCAGGCTGCGGCAGAGTTTTCCAAGCTGAAGATCGGCTATCGCGGCGATCTGGCGTTCAAGGATGCGGAAACAATCGATGTCGGTAAATTTCTGAATGGTCGTGTCGTTCGCCAAAGAGTGCAGACCGCATCCGAACTTTTGGAGCAGCTTTCGGAAAAGATTGAACAGGGGTGGGTGGCGTATCAGAAAAGTTTGTATGCCCGAACCCCCGGCGTGCTGATTGGCACAGCAGATGAAATCGCGGCAACAGCGACCTGCTATTCGGAATTTTTGTGCAGCGGCAGTGATCTTTCACGCAGAAATCTTGCATATCTGCTGCAATTTGAAAATCCATTGGAGGTACTGCGGGATCGCTGGGTACTGGATCAGAGCACGGAACAGGGAACGCGGTTTTTCGGCATGTTGGAGAGCTTGCGCAGCGAAGGTCATGCCGAGCAGGATTATCCGCTGGATGAAGCATATGCGCAAACCCAGAAAAACGAAATGACAATGCAGTTATAGGAGGAATCAACCATATGGACTTTTCTAACATGGAAGTCACCATTGACCACATTGCCGACGCAGGCGTGAAGATCAAAGCCTACGCAACCGTCACCTTTGACGGGATGTTCAAGGTACACGGCGTCCGGCTTGCCGAGTCCAAGCAGGGACTGAACATCTTCATGCCGCAGAAAGCGTTCAACAAGAACGGCAAGACGCTGTACACGGACGTTTTCCACCCCATCACGTCCGGAGCGCGCACGGCGCTGAAGGAAGCAGTCATCGACGCTTACAGAAAAGCGACGAAATAAACAATCAGGAGGTTTACAATGAAATATCGTACACATTGTCTGCGCCCGCCCTGAAGGTGGGCGCCTTTTTCACGGACAAGCGACTTTGCCTTCATGGAAGGAGGCACAACCACATGATCGAACACACACCATGCCGGGCGCGCGACCAGCCGGAGGGCGGCCCCGCGTCCCAATGCAGAAAGGAAATAAGCTATGCACAAATTTGAAAAACGGCACGCGAAGTCCAGAACCCTCGTCATCCTCGCCGTTGTCGGTCTTGCGGCTGCGCTCACGGTCGGCATTTTTACTGCTGTCAGCCTGATCCGCAAGCCTGCACAATCCAAGGACGATCCCAAGACGGGCATTGTTTATGACGATGCTGCCATCGAGGGCGGCTGGGGCAACCTTTCGCCGGAAGAAATAGCGGAGAAGCTGAACGAAAAGGTCGCGGAAGGCATGATCAATATTTCGATGAACACCGCGCCTTACTTTGAAAACGGCACATCTGAGGGCAATGTCATGATCGTCAACGAATCGATCAACAATTACCCGCAGCAGGTGGAGTTCATCCGCAATGACACCGGCGAACAGATCTACCAGAGCAACGCAATCCCTGTGGGCAGCAAGATCGAACGCGCTGCCCTTGATGTGGAGCTTCCGGCTGGCAGCTATGAATGCACAGCCATGTTCCACAACCTTGACCCCGAAACCGGCGATATTATCGGCACGGCTGGGGCCATTATCACCATCACCGTGAAAAACTGATTTCACGGCACAACAGCCAATTATAACTATAAATTTTTATAAGGAGATTTTACCATGAAAAACACTAAGAAGATCATTTCCCTCGTCCTCGCCATCTGCATGCTCGCGTCCCTCGCCATTTCCGCTTCCGCGGCCAACACGGTTGATACCTCTGGCGGCACGGGCACGTCTTCCGTCACCCTGTCCAGCACTGCGGACGGTTCCATCGGCGGTGATCCCGCAGCTACGAAGATGTCCGTGACCGTGCCCACCGTGCTGCCCATCGCTGTCGGCACTGACGGCACTGTTTCCACTGCAACCGATGCCAAGATCGTCAACAACAGCTTTGGTGCAGTCAAGGTTGCAAATGTCTCTATCGAAGCCGCGCAGGGCTGGAATCTGACCGCGTTCGGTGACAAGGCTACGCTTGCGAAGGAAAAGGTTGACAGCAACAAATTTGGTTTCCAGATCGCACTCGGCAACGGTGAAAAGAAGCTGACCGATAACAAGAACGCCAGCAAGCAGACCCTTCTGGACGCTGCTGTTGAGGGCTGTTACATGAGCGGCGTGGGCGACACCTCTGCAAACAGCATCGGCATTGCCTATGACGCCATTGTTACGCCCGTCAGTGAAGCCGTAACGAACACCGCCATCGCAAGCGTCCTGTTCATCATCGCTTGGGATGCGGTCTAATCGCGATTCATCCAAGGGGAACGCCAAAAGCGTTCCCCTTAAATTCTAACAGGAGGACTTCAACATGAAACACAAACGAATCCTCGCAATGCTTCTTGCCGTGGCGTCCTGCCTGTCGCTGGCGGTTTCGGCATCGGCGGCAAGCACAGCCAGAAAAGCTACAGATTTCAAGGACTTTGACCGCAACGCATGGTACGCGGATGCTGTCAGTGCCGCCGTGGACAACGGACTTTTGTACGGCAAATCCAGCACGATCATCGATCCGAACGGCGACATGACCCGTGCGGAAATGGCCGCGATCATCAACCGCTCGTTCGGCTGCTACAAAACGGCGGACATTTCGCAGTACAAGGACGTTGCAAAATCCAAGTGGTACCACAAAGATGTTGCGCTCGCCGTCCAGATGGGTACTTATAACGGGCGCAGTTCTTCCTCAATGGCACCAGATTCGCCTATCACGCGGCAGGAAGCCATGACGGTCGTTGCCCGTGCGCTGGAACTGGACTACGATTCGTATTCCAAAACAGATCTGTCCACGTTCTCTGACCGCAGCGAGATTTCTAATTGGGCGCTGCCCTATGTGCGCGCGATGGTCGGTGCAGACTACATTCACGGCCGTGGCAAAGTCCTTGCGCCGCTGGACAATATCACGCGCGCCGAGTTCGCGCAGATTTTTTACAACATCATCGGCACTTACATTGTGTCCAAGGGAACCTACGACAAAGACATCAAGGGCAGCGTGTTGATTCGCACTGACGAAGTAACGCTCCAGAACATGACCGTGGACGGCGACCTCATCATCGGCTGCGGCGCAGCAGATGGCAAAATCACGCTCGATAATGTTACTGTCAAAGGCAGGCTTCTTGTCTGGGGCGGCGGTACGAAAGCCGTGTACTGCAACAACGGCACGAATATGCCGGAAGTCGTGATTGCGCGTGTGGATGATGCGGTCAAAGTCATTTATGACAGAGATTCCACCCTCGCGGTCATTGACACCATCAAAGTCAGAATTACAGAAAGAGCCAAGCAGCACAAGGAAACGGAAGTTATTTTTTACGACGTTTCAGGACTGCGTGAAGCCCAAAAGCAGCTCAATGCTATCGTCGCGGACAATCAGATTGATATTACTGCTCCTGCTCATCTATATGCTCTGGTCGGAGAATCCAGCGTGAAAGCCGAGTTCATCAACAATAGCAAGAACGATACCTATAAGGTAGAAATTCGCCGCAACAAGGACAATACACTGATTGCCGACGCTTTTGAGCTTGCCGCTGGAAAATCCATCTCGACATTGACGTTGCTGGAAGCGCCGGAGTTTGGCAATGTGGATTGCACGGTCACGATCACAGCATTCCGTGACGGTAAGCAGATCGGCACGCTGAACACAGAGCTGACTTTGCATACCGCATACCTCTGGCCGAAGGAGGTGCAGTGACATGAAGAAATCTCTGGCGCTGCTCTTGGCGCTGGCGCTTATTTTTGCCTTTCCGGTCAGCGCGTCCGCTGCGGAAACAACCGAAGCCAGAGTGCCGGTCACGCTGACCGTGGTCAACACGGTTTCGCCCATCTCCTGCACCGTTCCGGCCGCACTGCCTGTTTCACTGGTGGATGGATATGTGGTCTGCGCGAACAACGCAGCCATCACCAATACCGGCAAGACCGGCGCGATTAAGGTCACAAAAGTGGATGTTCAGGCTGGCACATTCGAGATCGGCAGCTATGATGATTTCAGCGCAGGCAAAAACAGCATCGCACTCAGTATCAACGGCTGCTCAACCAAGGGCGCGGGCGCGCTGACGCTTGCGGACGGCGCGTTCCCAGCGATTCCGGCTGAGAAAAATCTCGCCATCCGATATAAAGCCAAGGTTTCCGCAAGTGAAGCCGTCACGAACATCAACGCCGCGACGATTGTGTTCACCATCGCCGCCGTGAACGAAAAGGAGGCTGCATGATGAAGAAATTCAAGCAATTCATCGCGTTTGTGCTGACTCTTTGTATGCTGTTTTCGCTGTCCGTCGCGGCATTTGCCGCCGAAGCGGACGAACACACGATCTATGACAGCGCGCCCGACGAAGAACCCGTGGTTTCCAGCGAAGCCGCCACCTCTGGCACGATCCAGAACAGCGGCATCCGCTGGGAGCTTGATAACAAAGGCTGGCTGACCATTTCCGGCAGCGGCGAAGCGCCAGTGTTCCAAAGCGCAGACGATCAGCCTTGGGCGGCCTATCGTGACCAAATCACGCAGGTCTGGTTCGATGATATGGAAAATCTCAAAATTTCCGATCTTGCGTACTGGTTTGAAGACTGCACAGCGCTTACAACTGCCGAGATCCCCGGCACCACGCCGGTCATTGGCCGCCATGCGTTCTATAACTGCCCGAAGCTCTCTACGCTGACCATGTACTACGGCGAAACGGTTCTGGACAGCATCGGAGAAGATGCCTTCTGGCGCGAAGCCGATTCCGGCGATACGCTCTATATCGCCTACATCATCGGCTACCCGGAAGCAACGGTGCCGTTCTACACCTATGATTGGGCGGCGTCCAATCGCAGCAGCCGGTATTTTTATGATCTGTACGGCGTGTATCAGAACGCAGACGCCGCCACCACTGCACTCAACGGCATCAAGAAAGCGCCGGGTATCTCTGTTCAGTCCACCGGCTCCATCATTGGCAACTGCCCTTCATGCGGAAAGTATTCGTTCCAGGGCACATACGTTGAAGTCGCACATTCGTCTCGCGGCCATGCAAACTATAATGAGTGTTATCTCTGCCACTACGTCCAGTACCTTGGCACTTACACCTATAAGAGTCACGGCGCTGGTGGTTACGGTTCCGGTACCTGCCCGGACTGCGGCAGCCATACATGGATTCTTCAGAATGAGCAGGCTGCCACCTGTACCAGCAACGGCTACCGTTCGTACTCCTGCGCTTGCGGTCAGACAAAATCCGAAACAATCTATTCTAGTGGTCACAGCTATAGCTATGGCTCGTGGGAGCAGTATTCGTCCAGTCAGCATCGGCGCACAGGTTCCTGCCGAAACTGCGGCGCGACGGACTATGATTATGCCAGCCACAGCATGAGCTACGGCTCGTGGAGCAATTCTTCTTCCAGCCAGCATAGCCGAACGGTCTCCTGCCGTACCTGCGGATACAGCACCACGGACTACGGTTCGCATTCCTATTCCACCGGTGCATGGAGTAAGTACAGTGATACCCAGCATAGACGCTCAAAAACCTGCTCCGGCTGCGGCGCATCGACCTATGACTACGCCAATCACAGCTATTCCTATGGCTCGTGGGTGTCGGACAGCGAAACACAGCATAAGCGCGCCAAGACGTGCTCGGCCTGCGGCGATTCTGGCTATGAGTATGGCGACCACCGAGATTCTAATGCTGATGGCATCTGCGACGATTGCGGCGCGACCGTCAGTCTGACGATCAAGTGGGATGCTGGAACGAACGGCGGCAGCATTGACGGCAAAGCCAGTGTCACTACGACTGGCAAGCCGAATACGACGGCGACTGCCCCGACGAGTACGCCGGTCAAGACCGGTCATGCGTTCAAGGGCTGGTACACGTCTGCTTCTGGCGGCAGCTTGTACAACGCTGTGACCATCACAGCAGCAAAGACGTTCTACGCACAATTTACCGCCAATAGCTATTCGATCACATGGGATCTCAGCAATGGAAACACAGAGACAACGAAGCAGGCCTACGGCGAAGCACTCGTCCTCCCCACTGAACCGATGCGCAAAAATGCCGAATTCCTCGGTTGGTTTACGGAAGTAAACGGCGGCACGCAGGTCGATGCCAACACCATCTACAAGACAGATGGTGACAGCACCTACTATGCGCATTGGGAGATCACAGAGGTTTTCTCGGTCACGGTTCCTGTTACACTGCCGCTCATCGTAGACGAAGGTGGAGAAGTTCATGTTGGCGCAGCGGAGATCATCAATGCGTCTACCGGTGATGTCATCGTGTCCAGCGTTTCAATTTCCACCAAGAACGGCTGGCAGCTCGTACCTTACACGACCGACATGGCGCATGAAAAGGTTGACGCACAGCTCCTCGGTTTCAAGATCAACAACGCGCAGACCAGCAAAACCGGTGATACAGAAACGTTCTCGCTGACCTCGCCGTGGACGATTGCGGAAAACGGAAAGCTGCCAATTGACTACGATGCGGTAGTCAGCGCTGTTTCTCAGCCAGTGACCGAGCAGGACGTTTTAAGCGTCATGTTCGTTTTGGAATGGAAGGGGGAATAAATCATGATGAAACTTTTGAAGCGCGGAAAGCTGCTCGTTTTCTGCGCACTGCTCTGCCTGCTGTTTGCGACGGTCGCTTCGGCGGCTGGCAGCGGCGATGTGGCATCCGCTGTTGAAAGCACTTGGACCACGGCCTCTACACAGATCAAAACTGTTGTGGATAACGTAGTTTTTCCCGTAATTGATATGGTTTTGGCCATTGCTTTCTTCGTAAAATTAGGTACCGCATATTTTGACTATCGGAAATCTGGGCAGTTTGAATGGACTGCGCCCGCCATTCTCTTTGCGTGTTTGGTCTTCACTTTGACCGCGCCGACCTATATCTGGGGCATCGTCGGGCTGTGATCAATTCGGAAAGAAAAGGCAGGTGACGCGGTTTGTTTATCTGGGATTTCGTCGCATCGACAATCTTGGAACAGATCATGGACTGGGTCTACAAGCAGATCATCGGCTTCCTTGCAAACTTTTTCGCAGAAATGGGCAATATGGGAGCCGAGATGTTTGAAATGAGCTGGGTGCAGAGCATCGTTCTGTTTTTCTCGTATCTTGCTTGGATTTTGTATGCGGTTGGCTTCGTGGTCGCGTGCGCGGAATGCGGGCTGGAATACTCGTCCGGCAGAGCAGATGTGAAAGGGACCGCCATGAATCTCATCAAGGGATTCATGGCGGTCAGTCTTTTTACGGTTGTACCGATCAGGCTTTATGAGCTTTGCGTGTCCTTGCAGGCGAATTTTGGATATGCCATCAGCGGTGCGGGTGCGAGCTTCGGCACGGTCGCCGGAAACATCATCGACGAGCTGACCGTTGAAAACTTCGTAGATTTTGCTACGACGCACGTCGGCGGCTTCGGTTCGGTCACAAGCCCAATCATGGTGCTGTTCTGCATCATCCTCATGGCGTATGCGGTCATCAAGGTATTCTTTGCAAACTTGAAGCGCGGCGGCATTCTGCTCATCCAGATTGCAGTCGGCAGTCTGTATATGTTCAGCGTCCCGCGCGGATATCTGGACGGCTTTTATCAGTGGTGCAAGCAGGTCGTGGGGCTTTGCCTCACGGCCTTTTTGCAGGCTACGATCCTGATCGCGGGGCTGTCGCTGTTCAATGAACACGCCTTGCTCGGTCTGGGGTTGATGCTCTCTGCCGGAGAGATCCCGCGCATCGCGGGTGCGTTCGGCTTGGACACTTCAACCAGAGCGAACCTATCAAGCGCAGTTTATACCGCACAAACGGCGATCAACATCACAAAAACCGTCGCAAAGGCGGCTGCGGCATGACGGAGGTGCGACTATGGATACGAGCTTTTTAGATGAAGGCTTAGACATGATCGAGGTGCTGGATCGTCCTGCGCTCTTTTCAAACGGAAGAATCCCGCGCGCGGCAGTGCCGGAGGGTCTTTATGCGTATGACCTCTATGAAAGCTGCGACACAGGAGACTTTTGTTATATCGCGCCACGGGTCATTGTCAACCATGGCGGTACGGTGCTGGTCAAAGAACCCATTGACTTCGGCGGCGCAGACAGGATCGATCTGACGGAAGATACCTCACCCAACTTCCTCGGCGGAGCCATGCGCGTGCATGATTTCATGGCGGCGTCTCTGGACGAACTGCGGCAGTACAGTGAAGAACCGCAGCTCGGAGGAATGTAATGCCGGAGCTGACAATGGGCAGCCTCTTTGACGGCATTGGTGTATTCCCTCTGGCTGCAAGCCGACATGGAATTGTACCGGTATGGGCAAGTGAAATCGTGCCGGATGCAATCTCCATTACAAAACGCCATTTTCCTGAAATGGTTCATTTGGGGGACATTACAGAGTTATCCGGCAGCAAAATTCCAGCGGTCGATGTGATCACGTTTGGCTCACCCTGCCAAAATTTCTCACAAATTGGCGACAAATCCGGCATTCAGGGCGTAAAATCAAGCCTGTTTTATCAGGCAATTCGAATTATTGACGAAATGAGGAATGCCAGTGGAAATCGCTTTCCAGCAATCGCTGTTTGGGAAAACGTCATCGGAGCTCGGCTATCAGGAAACCGGTTGGATTATCTCGCCGTACTGCGAGCGTTCACGGGCGCCGAAATTCCAATGCCTGCTTCTGGACAGTGGGCAGATGCCGGAATGGTGCGAGGGAGACGATGTGATCTCGCCTGGCGCATCCTGGACGCCCAATATTGGGCAAACCCCAGAATTGCACGCAGGCAAAGAATCTTTCTCGTGGCAGATTTTACAGGCCAACGTGCCGGAGAAATATTATTTAAGTCCCGCCCACTGTTCCAGAATTTTAATCTGTGCAGTGCTGGCGGGGTGTCCGCCGCCGAAGCCGATCGAGGAGATTTTATTGAAGCAGGGCGGCGTATACCCATCGTCCAACCCTTTTCCGGACTGCGAATGCGCGGTGGTGCCAAGCACCACGATCAGCGGATGTTTCTCCGAAGCTTTGGAAAGCGGACAGATCCGTTTCCCACTCTTCTAGCATCCGAACTATATCCTTTTGCCTTTTGGTATGAGGATGATCCAAGTAGCGGCTGCATTCGCTTTCTAACAGAAACAGAATGTGAGCGTCTCATGGGACTGCCGGAGGGGTGGACAAAATATGGAGCAGACGGCAGAGAGATTTGCAGCACCAACCGCTATACTGCGCTCGGAAATGCCATCGCACTGCCATGTGCAGAGTATATCATGGCTGGTATCGCAGATGCCTTGGGAAAATGAATGCAGATTTTTGGCTTGTAATATGCTTCATTTTACACACTTTTCTTGTTGCTTATTGTGAATAGCTTTGTTCCGACGCTTACAGTATGCTTGCTTTGCAATCAAGAATAGAAAGGATGAAGCCCAATGGCAGATAAAAAGAACTTGTGCGCTATGATTCCGGCAGATCTCCACGCGCGTGTGCGGCTAGAGCAGGAGCAATCCGGCAAGACACTCAGCGAATTCGTAGAACAGCTTATCACAGATTATTACAAAATGAAAGAAGGAACAAAAATGACAGGCGATATGAGAACGATGGCGATCCAGCTTCCGGAGGAACTCTTCGAGCGGCTGAAGGCATATCTCAAGCGGAATAACCTCAAGCAGAAGCAGTTCATCATCGGACTGATTGAGGACGCGCTGGAGCAGGAGGAAGAAGACACTGCTGAGCAGCCGGAGACAGAAGAACCCGACGAACCGGATACGGATGCCGAAGAAGAATAACCGCGCAGCCAGAAGCCGCAGGTATCGCCTGCGGCTTCTGCTTTTGCATTTGCAGACTCGCTGTGGTATAGTTAAAATTACAGACAGGAGGTGCAGTGCATGAATGAGAAAGAGTTGATCGGCAAGATCCATAGCTCCATGTACCATCAGCTGCAGGTGCGCGGTTACGCCGCGCCGGTGGATGTTCTCATTGACACGGGCATCCTGTCGAAGCAGAAATATGAGGATTGGCGGTTTGGACGTGTGCGCTATCTCGAAGCCGTGTGCAATGCCAATCTGAAACGGCTGTCCTTCGTGCTGCACCAGATGCGCGTGTATGCGCAGGCGCATGATCTGAAGCCATCCTTCTGCTATTACAAGCGATGGGGTGTCCGCAAGAAAAACGGGACCGGTCACAAGCCGGTCATTCCGCTGCAATTCAGTAAAAGCGGAAGCCCGGAAATCGAGCGGAGCTATGCCACCCACTTCGTCGATCTGGCGCGTGTGCAGGAGCTAAAAGCGGCGCAGCCGCAAACAGAAGAATAACCACCCAGCGCCGCCGCAGGAGATTTCCGCGGTGGCGCTTTTTTCGTTCACGGAGGTGATCGTATTTATATTTACCCCGACAATTTAAACGCCAAAGCCACGCTCTGGCTCTGGCAGCTACGGGACTTGGCCGTCATCGGCATTGGACTGCTCATTGCAGTTCTTGCGCTGACGCAGCTTGGATTGTTTTTGCCCATGGTGCTGGTGGCGGCGTATGCGTTTTTGTCCATCCATCTGGACGGGCTCAGTGTGCTGGATTTTCTCTCGTTCGTCGTGAGCTTTTACATCACGGAACAACAAATCTTTGAATGGGAGGACCCAACATGAAAAAGCAGAAGAAAGATAAGCGGCGGCAGTCCACCCAGCAGCTCATGGGAATCAAGAAGATCACGGACTACTGCATTTCCACCGATACAGGCGATCTTGTATTCTACATTGTCCGCCCATCCAACCTCGGTGTTCTGCCTGCGAACGCGATCTATGCCAGAATCGAGGCCCTGAAAAATGTACTGAGTACACAGGCAAACATCGAGCTGCTGGCGCTCAATTCCAGAGAATCTTTTACGCAGAACCGTGCGTTCTACCATGACCGGCTCCAGCAGGAAACGAATCCGGAGATCCGGCGCCTGTTGGAACAGGACCGACAGCATCTGGACGAGATGCAGGTGGAAATGAAGCTGGCGCGAGAGTTCTATCTGGTTGTGCGGCTAAAGAATGAAAAACGCGAAACCGTCTATTCGCTTCTCTCCACCATCGAGGAATCCCTGCACAAGAGCGGCCTGCCTGTCCGCAGAGCAGGGCGCGAGGATCTCAAGCGCATTCTTGCGCTCTATTTTGAAGAAAACACGACCTCGGAGCGGATGGAGGACTACGACGGTCAGCGGTTTCTGGAGGGATGAGCATGGCGCTTTTTAAGAAAAAACAGCGCGCCGATCCGGAAGCGGAAAAACTGAAATCGTTTCTGGATATGATCGCGCCATCGCTGGTCAAATTTGAATTTGACCGCTATTTCTGCGGCAACAGCATCCGGTGCGTCTGGGCACTGCGGGAATATCCGACCGCCACGGACGATCAAGCCATCCTGCGCCACTTAGGTGAGATGCACGGCGTAACGCTGCACGTTTATACGCGCATTGTTACGCCGTTGGAGGAAAGCCGGATCGTCCACAACGCCGAGATCCGCAACCGCATGAAGCGGAACAGCACGCAGAACATCCAGCAGGCGGTCGAGGCCGAGAGTAATTTGCAGGATGTCAAAACGCTCGTCGGCTCCATGCACCGCAACAAGGAATCCCTGATGCACTGCGCGGTCTATATGGAGCTGATCGCATCGGATCAGACGGAATTCGAAATCTTGCAGAATCAGGTCACGGTAGAGCTGACACGGGCAAAGCTCAATGTGGACAAGCTGAAGCTGCGCCAGCAGCAGGGCTTCTGCTGCGTGAGTCCGTGCGGCTATAATGCGTTCGGAACGGAATATGAACGGGTGCTGCCTGCCGGTTCTGTGGCGAATCTGTTCCCGTTCAACTACTCCGGCAAGACAGACCGAAAGGGCTTTTATATCGGCAAGGATAAATGCGGCAGCAACATCGTGGTCGATTTTGACCAGCGTGATGAAGATAAAACTTCTGCCAATATTCTCATTCTCGGCAATACTGGGCAGGGCAAAAGTTTCTTGATGAAATTATTGCTTTTGAACTTTCTCGAAGCAGGAAAGTCGATCATCACGCTGGACGTGGAGCACGAGCAGTGGGAGATGTGCCGTGCAGTCGGTGGGTGCTTTGCAGACATCATCGAAGGAACGTATAAGATCAATCTGCTGGAACCGCGCTGCTGGGATACCGACGCTGATCCGTATGATGTGGATGCACCGAGCGCCTTCCGCCAGTCCACGCGGCTGGCACAGCACATTTCGTTTTTGAAAGACGTACTGCGCTGCTATAAGGATTTCACAACGGCGCAGATCGACACCATCGAGATTCTTTTGATGCGTCTCTATACCGAATGGGGCATTACAGAAGAAACAGATTTCAGCCTGATGAAGTCAGAGGATTATCCGATCCTTTCTGAACTCTATGACTACATCGAAATCGAATACCTGAATTTTGACGAGCAGAAGCCGCAGCTCTATACAAAGGAGATGCTCCAGCAGGTGCTGTTGGGCTTGTACTCCATGTGCAAGGGAGCTGACGCGAAGTTCTTCAATGGTCACAGCAATTTGACCTCGACCAGATTCCTTGTGTTCGGTGTAAAGGGGCTGAATGAGGTCGCAGTCAACGTCCGCAGCACGATCCTTCTGAATCTGCTGTCCTACATGACGGACAAGCTGCTGATCGAGGGCAACACGGTCGCGGCACTGGACGAGCTGTATATCTGGCTTGGCAATCCTGTGGCGGTCGAATATATCCGCAATGCGCTGAAGCGCGTCCGAAAGAAGAACTCCGCCATGCTCATGGCGTCGCAGAACGTAGAGGATTTTGACCGCCCCGGTGTGCGCGAAATGACAAAGCCGCTGTTCTCAATTCCTCCGCACCAGTTCCTGTTCAACTGCGGCACGGTCAACAAAAAGGAGTTCATGGATCTGCTCCAGCTGGAGGAAAGCGAGTTCAACATTATTCAGGCCCCGCACAAGGGCGAGTGTCTCTACAAATGCGGCAACGAACGCTATGACCTGCTCGTCACAGCACCGGCCTACAAGGAAAAGCTGTTCGGAAAGGCAGGCGGAAAATAACAGATGAAAAGGAGAATGTATGAAGCAAATTGAATTTGAACGCTGGGAGCCGGATGCAGAGAACCCCCGCAAGCTGAAATATGCCGGTCAGCGCAAAGCGGAAGATGTTTTTCACGAGCTGGAAGCTCGGTTGGACAGCGTCGGCTATCTGCCGGACGAGTATCTTCTTCTGGACAGGCGTTGGCAAAACGGACGCGAGATGCCCAGAGACGCTGGCTTTTTCTGTCGGACAGACTACGGCGGAAGCGAAGGCATCTATCTGGATATGTTTCTGGAATGGTACGAGGACAGTCAGCGCAGGACAGAGCATTTCATGACTGGCAAAACGCTGGGCGAAAGCGGCGCGGATATGGATCGGATGTCCCTCATTTCCTCTGCGATCACGAAAGCGTTCCGCGGGGACAGCGGCGTCCACGCGCGGTACATGGTAGTTGGAGGGCAGTCAGAGCCGGCAGAAACGATGTCCCTGAACCTGTCTCCGGACGAACAGCGACTGGTCACACAGGCGTTGGCGGAGCAGCGTATCCGGCTGGGACCGCAGGCAGAGGGCGAAGAAAAGCTCCTTCGGCGTATGGTTGGAAACGTCACAGAGTACATGGACGCGGCTGGCCTGTCCAATCGTCTGGACGAACATGACCGAGCGCTTCTGGCTGAACACGATGGTGAACCGGAAGCTGCGCCGGTCATGGGCGGGATGCAGCTATGAGCATGAGCGCAATAGCCGCGCGTGTTGCCGCCGCACTGCTGACCAGCGAAAAGGGGCGCAAAGGCATCGGCTTTCTGCTGGTCGCCATCTTCGCACCGGTTATCCTGATTGCCGCGATCCTCTGCTCCGCCACGTCAGGTGGGGCCGACCACAACAACTCTGCCGTGGAAGCCTCTTTTTATGGGGTGACATATAGCGAAGACGTGCCAGACGAATTCAGAACGCACATTGCAGATATGCAGACGGCTTTTTCCTTTCTGGATTCGGCGGTGGCGGAAGCCAACGCGACTATGACCGACGGCAATCGTCTTGACCCGATACAGGTCAAGGCGATTTTTTATGCGCTCTGTTTTGGTGAGGCCGCACCGAGCCAGCGCGCGGCAGACCGGTTTGTGGGCTGCTTTTTCATCACAGAGCAGAGAACCAGAATCGTAGTCACAGTGTTGGAGGACGGCAGCACGGTCGAGACTGAGGAAGTCTACACAGCGACCGTGCCGCTCTCGCTGGCGGCAGCGTATGAAAACCTTGCGGCAAAGCTCGGCAGAACCGTCACTGACGAGGACAAGGAAAACGCCGCGCACATCTATACGATGATTGCGGGCAACGCCAACGGCAGCGACGGGACCGGCGCGTCGGGCAGCACAATTCAGATCGACTACGGCAGCGGAATCGGCAGCACGGAACTGGACACGTCCGGCTTCACGAACCCGGCCGGCAAGAACGCTGCGGACTTGGTTCAATATGCAATTCATGCTTATGAAGAACACTGGGGCTATGTGTGGGGAACGTTCGGTCATGTGCTGACCGAGAGTCTCTTTGAAGCAAAGCTGGCGCAGTATCCGGATGCTCTTGCTGGCAATGCGGATTTCATCCGCCAGACGTGGGTCGGCGGCAGAACAACAGACTGCGTCGGACTGATCAAAGGCTACGGCTGGCTGGATGCGGAGACAGAGGAAATCGTGTACAACACCAATGGTATGCCGGATATCTCAGCAAACGAGATGTACCATTCCGCGACCGTCTCCGGCACGATTGACACGATTCCGGAAACGCCGGGGCTGGCGGTCTGGCACGACGGGCATATCGGTGTCTATATCGGCAATGGTGAGGTGGTCGAAGCGATGGGCACGCGGTATGGTGTCGTCAAAACCAAGCTCGAAGGTGCACGTTGGACGCACTGGCTGAAAATTCCCTATATCAGCTATGACTGAGGAAAGGACAAACATGAACGTCTTAATGGTGGAGCCGGGAAAAGCTCCGTATGAAACGCAGATCGGGGATGATCTGCAAAGTATGCAGGCTCTCGTCGGCGGATATATTCAAGCCGTGTATCCCTACGAGGAACCGGTGGCATTGATTTGCTGCGAGTCTGGAAAGCTGGATGGTCTGACGCTCAACCGTGTGCTGCGCGATGCGGACGGTGATATTTATGACATTGTCGCGGGGAGATTTTTTATCGTCGGACTCGGCGAATCGGATTTCACCGACTTGCCGCACGAACTTGCCGAGCAATTCGCGGAGCGTTTTCGGCAACCGGAAATGTTCATGCGTGTAGATGGTAAAATCGTGGCCGCGCCGATGCCGGACGAACAGGCGCAGGGCGGAATGTCATACTGACAGCACAATTGAAAACTGCCCAACAGCATGGTAAGATAGGGACAGAGGTGAGTGTATGGAAAACCGTCAATTTGAAGCTATGCTTGCCGTCGCACAGGAGCGGCTGGCACAGCACGCACCGGAAGATATTGCGGAAAAGGCTGGCGCGCAGTATGCAGACGGTTCGCTTTCGTTAAAAACACTTGGGCAGACCGTGACCGTCCGGCTGTCGGACTGCACGATTCAGCCGCCGCTTTCCAAGTGGCACGCGCTGACATTGCTGCACTATCTGGACCTGGCAGACGGTGCGCCGCTGACCGGTCGGACGATCACATTTTCTCAATACAAGGACGGGCTGGTGCGCGGCGGCGGTCTTGACCGTAACGCGGAGCTGATCGTCCGGCGCGACCTCGGCATCCTGCCGCCGGAGGAACTGGAGCGGCGATGCAGATCACTCGGCGCGGAGCTCCTGCCGTCCAACGCGGATTTCTGCGCGCGGTTCGATTTCGCGCCGCGCTATCCCGTATGGTTGAAGGTCTGGTTTGCGGACGAGGAATTTCCAGCGTCCGGACGGCTGCTGCTGGATGAGAGCGCGCCGCATTACCTGACGATCGAGGATGCGGTCACAGTCGGTTCGCTGATCCTCGACCAGCTCACCGGCGCACAGCATTGGACAGTATAAAACAAATACGCACAGCAGGCACATGGTAAAAACCGTGTGCCTGCTTTTTGTAGAATGGAGAAGTTTATGAAACAGGCAACAATTCAAATCACATTTGAAGAAGAAAAGCTCCGTGCCCTCCGGCGATACATTGCCAAGCGCGATTCGACGCTGGAAGCGGAGCTGCAAAAGGCAGCGCAGCGGCTCTACGAGAAGGTCGTCCCTGCCGCTGTGCAGGAGTACATCAGCGACTGTGCACAGGAAGAATTTGTGCGCAGACCGCAAAAGAAATCGGAGGCGCAGGAATGAGCACGGCGGGCTTTCACATCACGGAGGACTGCGCGGAAGTCTATCTGCAAAACGAATCCGGCACAGAGTTCTTGCAGCTTGCCAGACGGCTCCATGATTATCTCCAACAGGGACAGCGCTTGCCTGCGCGGAGCTTCTTTGAAGCAACGGACGGCTGCAAGGAAATCAGCCGAGAGGCTTTCGATACACTGGCGAAGCGCCGAATGGAGAACACCGGCGAAATCAGCGGACTGTTTGAGCTGGACTTCGATGCGCGGACGTTTTCTGCGCTCAACATCATGGACGGCTGGAAGGTCTACGCGATGCAGGATGTGGCGGATGCAGCAGAGCAGGCATATCAGGAGGCTGAGATTTCCGAGAATGACCGCTGGCGCATCTTCCTCGACCGGCTGGATGGACAGGAACTGACCACGCAAAGCAGACTCACCGCGCGGAATTTTTATTTCGAGGATAGCATCGAGGCGATGGATGACCGAATACTGAATTTTTACGTCGTTCCGTGTTTCAACGTCGACGAAGTGTTCGGTACGTTCGTAGAAACCGATGAAAACGACCATGCGCTGAATATCTATGCCAACTACGATATGCAGCGCCAGCAGGTCTGCGATGAGCTGGAGATCACGCTCTATGGCAGCGGAATCGATGATCAATCTCTTACCTATCACCTGAATGCGGCAGAGAAAGAGGTGCTGCGTGAAAAGATGGACGCCTACTGTATGCAGCGGGAGCACAAACCGCTGAATCAGCTCTGTCAAGAGATTTTGCAGGAGCAGGATGCGCCTACGCAGGAGATGCACCTGTGACCGGCAGCGCGTTCCGCGCCGTCGCGCCCGTGTCAGCGGTTTGTGCGGCTTTCACGGCGCAGCCGAGCGCGTACCCGCCAAACACCAGAAAACCGGACGTTGCGCCGACGTGCGGGGGGCGCTGCAAACACGAAAAAGGAGATCAAAATGGCTACGGAATTTTACTGCGAAGAATTTCCGACAGAGCAAAACAGCAGACAGGTGCAGATGCTCAAAGATCTGCTGGAGGCCTGCCCTGAAGATTGTTTTCATTTCATGAC
>CDYS01008052.1_pt1 | contig 27735 bp, 20 predicted proteins | sample 557491 | NCBI WGS metagenome assembly CDYS01 (sample SAMEA3182057, study PRJEB8094) | gut metagenome | biome: human; feature: gut; material: Stool; isolation source: human stools | place: Canada | collected 2012-11-26
AAAAAGGGCACTGATTGCAATGCAATACAGCGCCCTACATAATCGGACATGGATAACATCGACCGTGCAAAAACCGTGCAGAAACCGTGCACCCATGGCTTACAAAACAAAAAAGCCATGAAATCTTTCGATTTCACGGCATTTTCTGGTGCGATGGAAGGGACTCGAACCCCCGGCCTACTGATTCGTAGTCAGTCACTCTATCCAGCTGAGCTACCAACGCATACGTTCCGGTCGGAACATGATGTATTTTATCACTCAGGCGGGGTTTTGTCAACTGTTTTTTGAAAAAATCTTCTGTGATTTCTCGTTTTTCTTCGAGCGCTTCAAAAAAGCACGTCTTTTCGTTTATCCGTTCATCAGCCGTCGTTCTCAGCCAGACGCTCCGCAATGCGGACGCCGGTGGGGGTGGCGGCAAGGCCGCCTTGGCCGGTCTCGCGGAGGTCGGGGGAGAGCAGACTGCCCACGCGGCCCATGGCGTCGATGACCTCATCGCAGGGGATGGCGTAGTCCACGCCCGCCAGCGCCATATTGGCGCAGGCGACGGCGTTCACCGCGCCGACAACATTCCGCTTGACGCAGGGGACTTCCACCAGACCGGCCACGGGGTCGCAGACGAGGCCCAGCAGGTTGCCCAGCGCCATAGCGGCAGCCGCAGCACACTGCTCCGGCGTGCCGCCCTTCAGGTGGCAGAGGGCCGCAGCGGCCATGGCGCTGGCGGCACCCACCTCGGCCTGACAGCCGCCCTCCGCGCCCGCAAGGGTGGCGCGGGCTGCAATGACCTGACCAAACCCGGCGGCCACGTAGAGGGCCTCGCAGATGGCATCCTCATCAGCCTCGCCCACGCGGGCAAGGGGGAGCAGCACCGCCGGGAGGACGCCGCAGCTGCCCGCCGTGGGGGCGGCGACGATCCGCTTCATACAGGCATTGCACTCGGCGGTCTTCAGGGCCTCCGCCGTCACCTCGGCAAGGTAATCGCCGCCGTAGCTCCTGCCCGCTTTGTGGGCCTGTTCCACCTTGGCGGCGTCGCCGCCGGACAGGCCGCTCCGGCTGCGCTGAGCGGGGTCATACTCGCGGCTGGTGGCTTCCATGACGTGCCACAGATGCCGCATCGTGTGGCGGCTCTGCTCCTCGGTCAGGCGGCTCTCGGCTAAGTCGCTGCGCAGCACTGCTTCGGCCAGCGAGATCTTTTGGGTGCGGGCTGCCGCCAGCATTTCTTCACAGGATAAAAAGGACATGGCTCATTCCTCCGCACTTTCTTCGGGTTCGTCAACGTTCAGGCAGGTCACCTTCAGGATGCCGGGCATCACAGCCAGCTGCTGCACCAGCGGGTGCGGGATGTGGGAATCGCATTCCAGCACCATGACGGCATAGCTTCCGGTGCCCGCGCGGAACACCTGCATGGAGGCGATGTTGATCCGCCGCATCGCCAGCGAAGCGGTCACCTCGGCGATGCAGCCGGGGGTGTCCTCATTGTGAATGATCAGGGTGTTGCTGTCGCCGCCAAAGTCAGCGGGCACGCCGTCGATCTCGGTGACGCGGATGCGTCCGCCGCCCACCGACGCCGCCTTCATGGAAAGGACCCGGCCTGTCCGGCTTTTCAGGGTCAGGACGGCGGTATTCGGGTGGCCTGAGCGGAGCTCGACCGGGTGGATACGGAACTTCATGCCCTGCTGTTGGGCCAGCGCAAAGCTATCCGGCAGACGGGGGTCGTCCGGGCGGAGGCCCAGCAGACCGGCCACCAAGGCACGGTCGGTGCCGTGGCCTTTGCCGGTGGTGGCAAAGCTGCCGTACAGGCCGATGTCGGCCTCCACCGGGAGGTCACCCAGAAGCTTCTGGGCCGTATATCCGATCTTGGCTGCACCCGCCGTGTGGCTGGAGGAGGGGCCGATCATCACCGGTCCCAGAACGTCAAACAAGCGCATACGATGCACATCCTTTCGTGTTTCCCGCAAAAATCCTGCATTCCGGCCCGCTCGGACCGGCAAAATCCATCCTCTTCGCACTTTTTCTGCATTTTTATTATACCGCTTTTGCCCCACTTGTGCTATAATAACTTTACTAATGTTTGAATTCGCTCCTTTTGGGGCAACACGGAGGTTCGATTTCTATGAAACTGGTAAGCGTGGAAACTCCCGAAAAGAGTGTCTGCAAAATGACCTTCAGCGCAACGGCTGAAGAGTTGGAGACCGCATCCAACGCGGTGTACGAGCGCACCCGCGCTTCCTACACCATCAAGGGCTTTGCCAAGGGCGAGGCTGACCGCGCTCAGATCGAAGCCGACCGCGGCGAGCACACCTTCTGGTATGACGCCATCAACGACCTGATGGACAAGGACGTGCCCGCTCTGTACGACGCCGCCATGAAAGAACACGGCTTCAAGCCTGTGGACGAGCCCAGCTATGATCTGGTCAGCGTGAAGAAGGACGAGGGCTTTGTGGCCACTGCCACCACCGCCCTGCAACCGGAGCTGACCTTGACCCAGACTACCGGCTTCAAGGTCGAGTGCGTCACCCCGGCCGTCACCGACAAGGAGATCGACGCCGTGCTGGAGCGCCGCCGCGCCGCTGCGGCCGAGCTGGTACCCCACAAGGGTCCCGCTGTCAAAGGCAACATCGTCCACATGGACTACGAAGGTCTGCTGGACGGCAAAGCCTTCGCGGGCGGCTCCGCCAAGAACCAGACCCTGCAGCTGGGCAGCGGCCGAATGATCCCCGGTTTCGAGGACGGCATCCTCGGCCACAAGGGCGGCGAAGAGTTCGAGATCACGGTCAACTTCCCGGTGCATTATCACGTGAAGGATCTGGCCGGCAAGCCCGCGGTCTTCAAGATCAAGCTGCTGGACGTCTGCGTCCGCCAGCTGCCCGCCCTGAACAGCGACTTCGCCAAGAAGGTCGGCAAGGTGGACACCATGGAGGAGTTCCGGGAGCAGGTCCGCAAGCAGCTGTATGACGGCAAGCACTCCAGCGCCCTGAACCGCGCCAAGGATCAGATCCTGACCCAGCTGGCGGCCGCCGCCGAGGGCGAGCTGCCCAGCGTTCTGGTGGAGAGCACCTACCAGCATGAGATGGAGAACATCCAGCAGCAGCTTCAGATGCAGCGGCTGAGCCTCGACCGCTACCTGAGCCAGATCCACCAGACCCGCGAGAACTTCACGGCCAACGTCCACACCGCCGCCGAGAAGAACACCCGCGCCCGGATGGCTCTGCTGCAGATCGCGCAGAACGAAAACCTCGTTCCCACCGATGAGGAGATCGACAAGAACCTGCAGGAGCGCGCCGACCGCACCAAGAAGACCCTCGAAGAGGTCAAGGCCAATGTGAACGTCCCCCTGATGCAGCGCAACGAAGCCATCCGCCGCGCCGCCGATTGGGTCATCGAGCATTCGACCATCGAGGAAAAGTAACTCATTTTTGAATTTTTTGTGAACCTCTTGACTTTTCCAGAATTGCATATATTAAAGGTGCAATAAGTTTGCAAAATTGTATGCGACACACGCAAAAAAGACGACGCTTCCGAAGAGGCGTCGTCTTTTTCCGTTTCGGGTTATTTTGTCAGGAAGTTGAAGCCCATGACCACGATGCCGAGCACAACGAGAACGATGCCGGTAGCACGGTTCAGGGTCTTGGGGTCGGCCTTATTGGCAAACACCGCTGCGATACGGGCCCAGAGAAGGGTGAACAGCACACAGAGGGCCAGCACGAACAGGTCCGGCATCCCGCCGATGGCGAAGTGAGAGACTGCGCCGGTCAGGGCCGTGAAGGCCATGATGAAAACGCTGGTGCCGACGGCGGTCTTCAGCTCGTAGCCCAGCACGCTGGTCAGGATGAGGAGCATCATCATGCCGCCGCCCGCGCCGACAAAGCCGCAGATCAGGCCGATGATCACGCCGCAGACAATGGACTGGACGGCACGCTTTTTCGCGGAGACGCCCTGCATGGTCTCCTTGGTGGTCATGACCGGGCGGACGATGAACTTGATGCCCAGCAGGAAGGTCATGAAGACCGAGAAGCTGCCCATGGTGGCCGAGGGGAGCAGACTGGCGATGTAGCTGCCCACCACCGTGAACAGCAGCACACTTGCCATCATGATGAGGCCGTTCTTGACGTCCAGATTCTTGTTTTTATGGTAGGTGTAGGCAGATACTGCGCTGGCCAGCACGTCCGACGAAAGGGCGATGCCGACAGCCATATACGGGTCCATACCGAGGAAGGTGATGAGCATCGGGCTGATGACAGCGGCGGCGCTCATCCCCGCAAAGCCGGTGCCAAGGCCCGCGCCCATCCCGGCAAAAAAGGTCACAACGATCGTAAACAACACATTCATTTTATAGATTTCCCTCCAGAATCGCATCCAGATTTTCGCCCATCCGCGCGATGGTATCATAGAATGCCCGAAGCTGGGCGGGGTCGATGCCCTGCATCAGCCGTGCAAAAAACGCTTCCTGCAGCGCTTGGCCGCGCTGGATGATGGGCTGCGCCATTTCGGTGCAGTGCAGCTCGGTCTTGCGGCGGTCGCCGGGGACCGGGCGGCGCTCCAGCAGCCCCTCCTGCACCAGCTTGTCCACATTCACCGAGACAAGGTTCGCCTTGATGCGGCGGACGTCCACGATGTCGCTGGCCGTTTTGTAGGCCGGGTTGTTGGCCAGAAACAGCAGGATGTCGAAGGCAGTCTGGGGCAGCCCCAGTTCCTGACACAGCGGCTTGCAGACGGTGCTGTAGGCGAGGGCGGTCTTGTTCGCAAACTCCATGCTGGGGTTCATCTCTCGCATTCTTATCACTCCATCTTTGAATTGTTCATTTTTGAAGTATTTTAGCACAGACCGCTCCGTTTGTCAAGCGTTCACCCGCAAAAAACGCTCCTCTCCGCGCCGATTTCTGCGCAGAGAGGAGCGTTTGCTTTTCAAATCAGAGCTTCGTTCAGAGGACCACCAGTGCGATGAGCCGCACGATCAGGGCCGCAGCCCACGCCACAACACACTGATTCAGCACCATGACGGCCGCCCAGCGTCTGCCCAGTTCCCGTTTGACGGAAGCCACCGCCGCAATGCAGGGAGTGTACAGCAAGCAGAACACCAGCAGGGGAGCCGCTGCCGCCGGGGAAAGCGCTGCCCCCAGCGCAGCCGAGGAACCATACAGAATGGTCAGGGTCGAAACCACACTCTCCTTGGCCATGAAGCCGGTGATCAGCGCCGTGGACACCCGCCAGTCCGCGAAGCCCAGCGGCGCGAAGAGGGGCGCGATGCAGCTTGCCACCAGCGCCAAAATGCTCTCCTGCGGGTCCGCCGTCAAGCTGAGCTGCGGATCGAAGTTCTGCAAGAACCAGATGACGATGGTCGCGATAAAGATCACCGTGAAGGCACGCTCCAAGAAATCCCGCGCCTTTTCCCAGAGCAGCTGGCAGACATTCTTCAGGCCGGGGAGGCGATAGTTGGGCAGCTCCATCACAAAGGGCACAGCCTCGCCCCGGAAGAGGGTTCCCTTGAGCGCAAACGCCGCGAGGATGCCTACGATGATGCCGAGGAAGTACAGCCCCACCATGACCAGCGCCGCGTGGTCCGGGAAGAAGGTAACGGCAAACAAGCTATAGATGGGGAGCTTGGCCGAGCAGCTCATGAACGGGGTGAGCAGGATGGTCATCTTGCGGTCGCGCTCCGAGGGCAGGGTGCGGCTGGCCATGACGCCCGGAACCGTGCAGCCAAAGCCAATGAGCATCGGCACGATGCTGCGGCCCGAAAGGCCGATGCGCCGGAGCAGTTTGTCCATTACGAAGGCCACGCGGGCCATGTAGCCGGTATCTTCCAGCAGAGAAAGGAAGAAGAAGAGGGTCACGATGATGGGTAAAAAGCTCAGCACGCTGCCCACACCGGTGAAGATGCCGTCGATGACCAAGGAGTGCACGACCTCGTTGACGTTCCAATACGTCAGGGCGTCGTCCACAAGGACGGTCAGTCGATCGATGCCGGTCTCCAGCAAGCCCTGCAGCCCCGCGCCGATGACCCCGAAGGTAAGGTAAAACACCAGCGCCATGATCCCCACGAATGCCGGGATGGCCGTATATTTTCCGGTCAGGAACTGGTCGATCCTGCTGCTGCGGAGCTGCTCCTTGCTCTGGTGAGGCTTCACGACGGTCTGATCGACCAATTGGTGAATGAAGTGGAACCGCATATCCGCGATGGCGGCGGCACGGTCCAGCCCGCGCTCCTGCTCCATCTGCACGATGATGTGTTCGATCATTTCTTTTTCGTTCTGGTCGAGCTTCAGCGCCTGCTCAATGCGGGCATCGCCCTCCACCAGCTTGGTGGCCGCGAACCGCACCGGGATCCCCGCCGCTTTGGCGTGATCCTCGATCAGGTGGATGATGCCATGGATGCAGCGATGCACCGCGCCGCCGTGATCTTCTTCGCCACAGAAATCCATCCGGCCCGGCCGCTCCTGATATTTTGCCACATGGATGGCATGATCCACCAGCTCATCGACGCCCTCATTTTTGGCGGCGGAAATGGGAACCACCGGGATGCCCAGCATGGCTTCCATCTGGTTGATGCGGATGGTGCCGCCGTTGCCGCGCACCTCATCCATCATGTTCAGAGCCAGCACCATGGGGGTCTCCAGTTCCATCAGCTGCATGGTCAGGTACAGGTTGCGCTCGATGTTCGTGGCGTCCACGATATTGATGATGCCAGTCGGCTTTTCCCCGATGATGAACTGGCGGGTCACGATCTCCTCATTGGAGTAAGGGGACATGGAATAAATGCCGGGCAGATCGGTGACTTCGGTCTCCGGGTGCTCCTTGATGGCGCCGCTCTTCCGGTCCACCGTCACGCCGGGGAAATTGCCCACATGCTGATTGGAGCCGGTGAGCTGGTTGAACAGGGTGGTCTTGCCGCAGTTCTGGTTGCCCGCCAGTGCAAAGGTCAGGGTCGTGCCCTCCGGCACCGGGTGTTCCCCTTTCTTGGTGTGGTAGCGCCCGCCCTCGCCGAGACCCGGATGCTCCACCATTTTGCTTTCCCGCCGGGCATGGGCGGCGGCCGGGGCACTCGCCGCCGGGGTGACTGCGATCCGGGCCGCATCGTCCAGACGCAGCGTCAGCTCGTACCCGTGGATCTGCAATTCCATCGGGTCGCCCATGGGCGCAAATTTCACCAGCGTGACCCGCTCGCCGGGGATCAGCCCCATATCCAGAAAATGCTGCCGCAGGGCACCCTCCCCGCCAACAGTATCGATCACGGCACTTTCGCCGATCTTCAGTTCTTTTAATGTCATGGCAGTCTGCCTTTCCATTTCGACAAATTGTTAGCCTATAGAAACAGTTTTAATATATGCTAACTACCCAGCATTGTCAAGGCTGGAAGCGAAAAAAAGCCCGCCTCATCCGCGCGGAGCGGACGAAGCGAGCCTTGCGTTTTGTTTGGTTTTTTACTTCACAGTGTGGTAGCCGTCGGGGTTCTTCTGCTGCCAATTCCAGCTATCGGCGCACATCTCCTCGATGCCGTACTCAGCCACCCAGCCCAGCTCCTTCTTGGCCTTGGTGGGGTCGGCGTAGCACTCGGCGATATCGCCGGGGCGGCGCGGGTCGATGACATAGGGGAGCTTCTTGCCACAGGCCTTTTCGAAGGCGTGGATGACATCCAACACGCTGTAGCCGTGGCCAGTGCCGAGGTTGCAGATGAAGAGGCCGCACTTGGTCTCCAGCTTCTTGATGGCGCAGACATGGCCGCGGGCCAGATCGACGACGTGGATATAGTCACGCACGCCGGTGCCGTCCGGGGTGGGGTAGTCGTTGCCGAAGACATGGATCTTTTCCAGCTTGCCGATGGCGACCTTGGCGATGTAGGGCATCAGGTTGTTGGGGATGCCGTTGGGGTCCTCGCCGATGAGGCCGGACTTGTGGGCACCGATGGGGTTGAAGTAGCGCAGCAGGGCGACGTTCAGCTCCGGGTCCGCCTTGCAGACATCCTCCAGAATGCGCTCGGTGAAGGCCTTGGTGGTGCCGTAGGGGTTGGTGGTCTTGCCCACGGGGAAGTCCTCGGTGATGGGCACGGAGGCCGGGTCGCCGTAGACGGTGGCCGAGGAGCTGAACACGAAGTTGTGGCAGTTGTGGCGGCGCATCACATCCAGAATGACGAGGGTGCAGTTCAGGTTATTGTAATAGTACTCGATGGGCTTGGAGACGCTCTCGCCCACAGCCTTATAGGCAGCGAACTGGATGACGGCGTCGATGTCCGGGCACTCGGCGAAGATCTTCTCCACGTCCTCATGCTTGGTCATGTCCGCGTTGTAGAAGCGGAAGTCCTTGCCGGTGATCTGCTTGACACGGTCAAGCACCACCGGAGAAGCATTGTAATAGTTATCTGCCACCACGACATCGTAGCCCGCATTCAGCAGCTCGATGCAGGTGTGGCTGCCAATATAACCGGCACCGCCGGAAACCAGAATTGCCATAGCAAAGTACCTCGCTTATCACCAAAATACCGATGCGGGCGTGCCCCGCGCTCTGCCTAAAGAATACCGCGTTTTGGATGCAGAATCAAGTATCTGGAATTTTATTAAGATGGATTTTTGTTGCTTTTTCAAAATTCAACTTTTTGATTTAAGAAGATTTTTCTCCGATTTTACATGGAGAGAAGCGGCCCTTTGTGCAAATAGGAGAAAAGGGAAAGGGAGCCGCAGCGGCAGCTCCCTCAAAGCTCATAATTTCCCGCACTGCTTGCCCGTGAAGAAGCGCAGGGTGGTGTTGGCGCGGAAGACCTTGCCGGCCCGCAGCACCGTGGAGGGGAACTCCGGGTGGGAAGGGCTGCAGGGGAAGTGCTGGGTCTCCAACGCAAAGCCGCCATATTTCTGCATCGGGACGCCGCCCTTGCCGGGAGAGGGGCAGTCCTGCAAAAAGTTGGCAGTGTAGAGCTGGACGCCGGGCTGGGTGGTGTAGACCTTCATGCTGATGCCGGTCTTATCGCTGGACGCCCACGCGCAGAGGCTCTGGCTGGCACCGCGGCCCCGGTCGATGACGAAGCAGTGGTCATAGCCGCCGCCCACCATGGTGGTCTGGGCAAAGCCGGTGTCGATGTCCCGCCCGATGACCTTGCCCGCCCGGAAATCCATCGGCGTGTTGTCCACGGGCAGGATGTTGCCGGTGGGGCAGGTCTCATTGTTGCCCTCCAGATAGCGGGAAGCGTAGATGCGCAGCTTCTGGTTCAGCACATCGCCGCCGCCGTCGAGGTTGAAGTAGGTGTGATTCGTCAGGTTCAGGATGGTGTCGGCGTCGGAGGAGACGCGGTAATCCATCCGCAGGGCGTTGTCCTCGGTGAGGATGTAGCGCACCGAGATCTTCAGATTTCCGGGGAAACCATCCTCGCCCGCCGGGCTCTCGGTCTCCAACAGCAGGGTATCGCCGAAGGCCTTGACGTCGTAAATTTTGCGAGGGAAGGTGCCGTGCAAGTGGTTTTTGCCGTTGTTCGGTTCCAGCTGGTACTTTTTGCCGCCCACGCTGAACTCGGCGTTCTCGATGCGGTTGGCGTACCGCCCCACAAATGCGCCGCAGCAGGTACTGCTGGAGGAATTGAAGTCATTTTCATAGTCAGCAAAGGTGTCGTGGCCCACCACGACATCCACCGGCCCATGTTTTGTGGGAACAAAGATGTTTTTGATCACGCAGCCGTAATTCAGCACACTGACCGCCAGCCCGCCGGGGTTCGACATGATGTACTCGTTGACCTTTTCGCCATTCTTGGTCACACCAAAGGGCTTGGAGCGAAACTGTGCCATAGGGCTTCGCCTCCTTTTTCGAAATGATTGGATACCACACTCTCGGTTATATCCTTTATAATTATGATTATATCACAGTTTACGTCTCCTGTGTGGACATCTTTTTAGATTTATCAGCCAATATTTCGAGATATTTTTTGGGCATTTTGCAAACAAAAAGGGCCGTTGCAACTCCCTCAGTCACGGCTTCGCCGTGCCAGCTCCCTCTCGGAGGGAGCCTTGGCGTAACGGTAAGCTGTGAAAGCCTCCCTCATTGAGGGAGGTGTCATCGCGTCAGCGATGACGGAGGGAGTTGCAACAGCCCCTTTGTAAAATCAGGTTTATACTTCCGGCTGTGTGTGGGACTGGGCGATATACTCGGCGGCATCGTCGGGGATATCGTCGAGGTCATCGCTGCCGACGTCGATGTTCAGCGGCGGCTTCTTGAACAGCAGGTCATACAGCAGCGGCACGACATACAGCGTCATGATGGTCGCATAGGTCAGGCCGCAGATGATGACGATGGCCATGCCGCTCATGAGCTGGCTGGCCATATCGTTGCTGAAGACGAGCTGCAGCATGGCCAGAACGGTGGTCAGGGTGGTCATCAGGATGGGGCGCATACGGGTCTTGCCGGTGGCGATGAGGGCCGCGCGGCGCTCCATGCCGCCCATTCGGAGCTGGTTGGTGTAGTCCACGAAGACGATGCCGTTGTTGACGACGGTGCCCATCAGGACGATGAAGCCCATCAGGGAGATCATGGTCAGCTGCTGGCCGGTGAGGAGCAGACCCAGCAGACCGCCGGTGAAGGCCAGCGGCACGGTGAACAGGACGATGAAGGGGGAGAGCAGACTCTGGAACTGGGCCACCATGACGAGGTAGACGAAGGGCAGAGCCAGCCCCATCCACTGCACCATCTCCTTGACCATGTAGTTGACGCTGTCGGACTCGCCGCCCATGGAGAAGGAGCAGCCCTCCGGCATCTCATCGGAGAGGGCGAAGGCATCCAGCTTCTTTTCCAGCTCACGGGCCTGAACCGTGGTGTTGTAGCCGTCCAGCGTGTTGGCTGTAACGGTGACGTACTGGGTTTGGTTCTGGCTGGTGATGGAGTTGGGTGCGCTGCCGGTGACCCACGTTGCGATGTCGCTCAGCTTACAGGTGCCGGTGGTGGTGGTGCCGTCGGCGGACATAACAGAGGTCTCAAAGGTGATATCCATCATGTTTTCCTTGGTCACGGGGTCGAGGTTGTCGCTGATCTCCACGCTCATGGTTCTGCCGTCCACAGAGACCGGGGTCTGCGCCGTGGTGGTGGTGGTCAGCTTGGCGGCGATCTGCTGGTAGACCTGCGCAACGGTCAGGCCGTAGGAGCGGACCTTGTCGCGGTCGATCTGCAGATTGATGGTGGCATCGCCGCTGCCCAGACCGTTGGTGGCGTTGGCAAAGCCCTCGGTGTCGTTGACGATCTCCACGACCTTCTCGGAGAGCTTGGTCATGGTATCGGGATCCGCACCGTAGATCTTGACGCTCAGGCCGCTGGCCAGCTGGCTGGTCAGCTCCTGCATCCCGCTGATCTCGACGGTGGCAGTGCAGTCCTCAATGCCGGAGAGGGCATCTTCCAGCGCCTGACGGGCCGTTTCGATCTGGGTGGAGGAGAGGGACTCGTCCAGCATGACGTTGACCTGATAGGTGCCGTAGCTGTTGGCGGCGTTCAGCAGGTCGGTGATGGCGCTGGGCAGACCCAGCTGGCCCACATCCATGCCGGCCACACGGGTGTCGGTGGTGATGCCCACTTCCTCCACGTTGTCCACGCTCAGCATGGCGTCGATGGCCTTTTCGGCAATGGCGTAGGAGTCCTCCTTGCTGAGGTCCTTGGTGGTGGTCAGGGTGACGATAGCCTCATTGCTGGTGATGGTGGGCAGCAGCTCCACACCCATGGAGACGACCCGCCAGCCGCAGAAGACCAGCAAAGCCACTGCTGCCACCAGCGGCAGAGCGCGGTGCTGAAAACACCACTCCAAGCTCTTGGCGTACTTATTCTGGATCTTGTCGAACCACTTGAGCTGCTTCGGCTCCGCCTTTTTCAGAACGGTGGAGGCAGCCGCCGGGACAACGGTGACGGCCACGAGGAGAGAGGCCATCAGGCAGTAGCCGATGCACAGGGACATGGGCTGCATCAGGCTCTTGACGAGGCTGGACGAGAAGACGACCGGCAGGAAGACGCAGACCGAAGTGAGGGTGGAGGCCACGATGGACATGCCCACCTGCTTTGTGCCCTGCACGGCCGCGCGGGCGGCGGGCACGCCGCGGCTGCGCAGACGGTAGATGTTTTCAATGACGACGATGGAGTTATCCACCAGCATACCGATGCCCAGCGACAGGCCGGCCAGCGTCATAACGTTCAGGTCCATGCCGGTGAAGTACATCAGCACCACAGCGAACAGGACCGACAGCGGGATGCTGAAGCCGACCACGAGGGTGGGCTTGATGTCCCGCAGGAAGAGAGCCAGCACAATGATGGCCAATGCCGCGCCGATGATCATGCTGCTGAGGATGCTCTTGACGATGATGGTGATATAGTTGCCTTGGTTGGACAGGACGACTACATGGAGGCCGTCGTACTGAGCTTCCAGCTCCTTGAACGCGGACAGGCAGTTGTCCGAGACGGTGCTGGCGCTGGAGCTGGAGCCTTTGTAGATTTTCAGCACGGCCGCGCGCTCGCCGTTCAGGCGGGTGAAGCTGGCTTCGGCGTTATCGATGACCTCCACATCGGCCACGTCCGACAGGCGGACATCGCCGAAGCCGTCCACATGGAGCAGCAGGGCACCGGAGATATCGTCGATGCTGTCGTACTCCTCGCCGACCTTCAGCAGCCACGATTTGCCGCTGGAATCCTTGACGTAACCGGCGGGCATCGAGAAGTTCTGGGCGTAGATGAGCTGCGCCAGCGTGTCGATGTCCAGCATCTTGGAGACGTCGGAGCTGGCCATGGCCTTCTCCTTGGCGTCCTCATAGGTCTGCTTTGCGGTTTCGAGCTGCTTTTCGTACTCGTTCAGCATCTCGCGGGCCTCGGTGAACTGCATATAGGCTTCCAGCTGCTGCTGGGAATAGGTGCCCAAGGCGTCCGAGAAGGTGCTCATCAGGCCGGGGACATCGTCCATAGCCTTGATGACGTCGTTCAGGGTGTTGTAAACGGTGCTCAGGCTCTGCTGCACCTGCAGATCATCGACCAGATCGGTGGCAGTGCTGCCCTCGGTGCCGGTCTCCGTGTTCAGGCGCTCCTGCAATTGCTGCAAGGCGGTGGTCAGCTTATCGGTGATCTCGCGCAGCTCGGCCACGATCTCGATCAGGGAGTCGATGTCCTTCATGCCCGTCTCGTTGAACTTGTCCATGACGCGCTGCAAGCCGTCCCGGACGTCGATCAGGGCCTGTTGGATCTCCGGCTCCTGCACCACAGCGATGAGCTGGTTGACGCTGTCCAGCAGGGCCTGTGCCTGTTTGCGGACGGTCTCCACCGCATTGCCGACCTCGCCGCTGTACTGCTGCATCACGGTGTTGGAAACGGTCTTATTGAAGTTCTTGAACTGGCGGTTGTACTCCGCACGGCCGGCTTCGATCTGGGCCTCAGCGGCGTCGAGCTGAGCTCGCGCATCGGCCAGTTGGGCGTCGATGACTTCCAGCAGCCGTTCGTTGATGGCGTCCACCTTCTCCTGACTGAGCTGGACCTGTACCATCTTCTCGATCAGGCCGTTGGTGGACACGCTGGACACGCCGCCCTTGCGCTCCACATAGGGCACGAGGGTATCGCTGACGAAGTCCGACAGGTCGTACACATCGCTGCCCTCGCGGCTGACGGCCACGGTCATAAAGGCGTTCATGTTCAGGCTGTATTCAATGATCGAAGGCGACAGACAGCTGCTGGGCAGACTGGAGGTGGTCTGGTCCACCTTGTTCGACACCTTGACCAAGGCGCTGTTCATATCCGTACCCTCGGCGAAGTGCATCAGCAGAAGGCTGTAGTTCTCCGCAGAGGTGGCCGTGATGGATTCCACACCTGCCACGGTGCCCAGCGCGTTTTCCATAACGTCAGAGACTTCGCTCTCCACGCGCTCCGGGCTCGCACCGGGATACACCGTGACCACCATCAGGTACGGCGTGTTCACGTCCGGTAAGAGGTTGGTCTGCATGTTGCTGATGGACACGAAGCCCAGCATCAGCACCATGATGACAGCCACCAGAACCGTGAACGGTTTTTTGACACTGAATTTTCCCATTATATCCTACCATTTCCTTACTTTTTGCCGTGTGCTCCACGGCAAGCGCCCTCAAAAGGGCGAGTCTTCCATGATTCCTATTATACACGAGGTCAGAGGGGTTGCAAGAGCGCCGGGTGAATCTTTTGCAAAATTTAGTCAGTTTTCACCGGAGATACGGTTCAGGGCCGAAGATTGTTGCAATTCCGTGGAAATATTTTCGGGATTATGTTATACTATTTGATAGAATGGATTTGTAGGCTCAAATTTTTGAGTGTTTATCGGAATAGTACGAGGAAAACTATGAAAAAAGTGATCTCTGTCCGTTTCAAGGAAAACGGAAAAAGCTATTACTTCGACCCCGCCGGGGCCGAGATCAAAACCGGCGATCACGTCATCGTCGAGACTGCCCGCGGCATCGAGTGCGGCGAGGTGGTGCAGGGCGTCAAGGAAGTGACGGATGCCGCCGTGCCCAAGGCCCTCAAGCCCATCACCCGGATAGCCGACAGCGTGGATGTGCGCCGGATGCGCCAGAACCGCGAGGATGAAAAGCGGGCTTACCACACCTGTCAGGAGTGCATCGCCCGGCACGGGCTGGAAATGAAGCTGGTGGAGGCCGAATATACCCTCGACCGCTCCAAGATCATGTTCTACTTCACCGCCGACGGCCGCGTGGACTTCCGCGAGCTGGTCAAGGATCTGGCCGGCATCTTCCACACCCGTATCGAGCTGCGCCAGATCGGCGTGCGCGACGAGAGCAAGATGATCGGCGGCCTCGGCATCTGCGGCCAGCCCTTCTGCTGCTCCCGCTTTTTGAAGGACTTCCAGCCCGTTTCCATCAAGATGGCCAAGGAGCAGGGCCTCTCCCTGAACCCCACCAAGATCAGCGGCGCGTGCGGCCGCCTGATGTGCTGCCTCGCCTATGAGGAAAGCGCCTACGAGTACCTCAACAGCATCATGCCCATGGTGGGCAGCACCGTCCGCACCCCGGACGGTCTCGGCACCGTGCTGGAAGTGAACCCCGTTTCCGGCTACCTGCGGGTGCGCTGCGGCTCCGAAGCCCTGACCCCCCGGTACTATAAGGTCGGCGTGTGCGAGTATGTCAGCGGCGGCAAGCGCGCCCCCCGCCGCCCCGACCCGGACGACGACTATTCCGGCGTGCGCAACCCCGCCCCTGTGGTGGCTGCAGCGGACGCCGACGGTAACCCCTCCGGCTGTGGAAACTGCCCCAAAAAGGCGAAATAATTCCCAGAAAAATGGTGGGAAATCACAGTGGTTAGTATCATAAAACTAACCGTGCTTCGTGATTTTCGCTAAAAATCTCCCTCAATTTTCCCGTAAAGTTAGCCGTTGCTTTTGTGCAACCCAACAAAAAATAAAAAAAGCCCTTTACGGCGGTACGGTTAGTCTTGCCTTTTCATTTTTGGTTTGTTAGAATGCAGACAAGGATGAATTCCGGAGCAGCTTGCTGGCACCGTGCGAGGGCAGGCTTCTCCTAAACATTGGCACGGGAAATAAAGGAGAGTTTTATTATGGCACACAAGGTTTCTGACGCATGTGTTGGCTGCGGCGCTTGCGAGGGCGCTTGCCCCGTTGGTGCTGTCACCGTTGAGAACGGTGTTGCAGTTGTGAACGCAGACGCTTGCATCGATTGCGGCGCTTGCGAGGGCGCTTGCCCCACCGGTGCTATCACCGCTGAATAATTTCACGGCGATATCCGTAAAAACGCATCAAAAGCAGCAGACCTGTCCAAAGCGGGTCTGCTGCTTTTTGTTTGCGGGCGGTTTTCCGCCCTGCACAATTTTCCCGGAGATTCCGGCCCGATATTTTGGTAAAGGATTCACGGCACAGATATGGAACATTCCACCGAGATTTTGTATAATAAAACAGAAGTCTTTTGTTCGGCGGCCCACCGCTTCGGGTCGGACGCGCTGCTGCTGGCCCGGTTCACGGAGCCCAAGCGCAGCCAGAAGGCCGCGGACCTGTGTTCCGGCTGCGGCATCGTCAGCTTGGAGTGGCACGACCGGGGCCACCGGGGCGAATGCGCCGCCGTGGAGCTCCAGCCGGAGGCAAGCAGCCTCCTGCGCGAGGCACTGGCCGCACAGGGCATCGACCACGTCACCCCCGTCTGCGCCGACCTGCGCACCTACCGGGCGGGGGAGGGCAGCTTCGATGTCTGCGCCTGCAACCCGCCCTACTTTACTGCCGGGTTCCAGAGCAGCGACCCCGCCCGCGCCGCAGCGCGGCACGAGACCGACTGTACGCTGGAGGATGTCTGCCGCTGCGGCTTCCGGCTGCTCAAGGACGGCGGGCGGCTCGCGCTCTGCCACCGGCCCGAACGGCTGGCCGAGGTGCTGGCCGTGCTGCGGGCCAACCGCTTGGAGCCCAAGCGCCTCGCCTTTGTGAAGAACAAGCCCGACGCGGCCCCGTGGCTCTTTTTGGTGGAGGCGCAGAAAAACCGCAAGACCGGGCTGCGCATCGAACCGGATGTGCTCATCTCGGCGGGGGCGGCCCTGTACGGGAACAACTAAAATTGGGAGGTCTGTATGGCTGGTACGTTATATATTGTCGCAACGCCCATCGGCAACTTGGACGACATGCCGCCGCGGGTGGCGGCGACCTTTGGTGCGGCGGACTTCATCGCCGCCGAGGACACCCGCGTGACCATGAAGCTGCTGAACTTCCTCGGCCTGAAAAAGCCGATGGTCAGCTACTATGAGCACGCTTTGCAAAAAGGCGAAGGCATCCTGCGCCGCATCGAGGCGGGGGAGAACTGCGCCCTTTGCTCAGACGCCGGAATGCCCTGCGTCTCCGACCCCGGCGAGGTCATCGTCCGGGATGCGCTGGCCCGCGGCATCAAGGTCGTGCCAGTGCCCGCCGCCTCGGCCTGTGTCACGGCGCTGGCGGTTTCGGGGCAGGACACCTCCCGCTGGGTGTTCGAGGGCTTCCTGCCCGTGAACAAAAAGCAGAAGCGGGAGCGCTTGGCCGAATTGCAGGGCGAGAAGCGGACGGTCATTTTCTACGAAGCGCCGCACAAACTGCGCACCACGCTGGACGATCTGGTGACGGCCTTCGGCACTGAGCGGAGCATCACCCTCTGCCGCGAGCTGACCAAGCTCCACGAGGAGATCTGGAAGACCACCCTCGGCGAGGCACAGACCCACTACGCCGAAAATGAGCCCCGCGGCGAGTATGTGCTGGTCATGGCCGGGGCACCCGCCGCCGAGACCGAAGAGAGCCTGACGCTGGAACAGGCCGCCCAGCGCGCCTTAGACCTGACAAGCGAGGGTTACGGCCCCACCGCCGCCGCCAAAGCCGCCGCGCAGGGGACCCCGTATTCCAAGAGCGAGGTCTACAAGCAGATGCTGGCCATGCAGAATAACTAAATTTTAGGAGGACGTTGTCCCGTGACGAAACTTTTGATCCTGAGTGACAGCCACAACAGCACCGGAGCTGTCGAGCGCATTCTTCATGCGGAAAGCGACGCGACCGCCGTGATCTTTCTCGGCGACGGTCTGCGCGATCTGGAAGAGGCCCTGACGTTCTACCCGAAAATGAAGGTCTATGCGGTGGCCGGAAACTGCGATTTTGGCGCGCTGGAGCCGCTGGACGGTCTGGCCGCCTTCGATCAGGTCGTCGTCTTCTATACCCACGGTCATATGTATGGTGTAAAATACGATTTGGATACGCTCACCGATGCCGCCGCCGCCCGCGGGGCCGAGGTGGCCCTGTTCGGCCACACCCATATCCCGGTGGCCGAGCAGCGCGGCAAGGTGTTTTTGTTCAACCCCGGCTCCTGCGGCCGGTGTTATACCGGCCCCAACACCTACGGTGTGCTGACGCTGGACCAAGGGAAGATCATCTCCCACGAACACAAAGAGGTACCACATTCATGAGCATCAACGAGGTGCGTTATCTGCCCGAATGCGGCAGCACCAACGCCTATGTGAAAGAGCATTTCGAGGAGTTCGGCCCGGTGGGCGCGGTCTACACCACCAACCAGACCGCCGGCCGGGGGCGGCTGGGCCGCAGCTGGGTCAACGCGGAGGGCAAGGCGCTGTACTACACCGTCGCCATCCGGGAGCCGCTGGCGCAGCCCGCCACCCTGCCGCTGCTGGCAAGCCTTGCCGTGCGCAGCCAGCTCAAGCTGCGCTACGGCGTGGACTGCCAGATCAAGTGGCCCAACGACCTTTTGCTGAACGGCAAGAAGATCGTCGGCATCCTGTGCGAATCCGTCTCTTACGGCTACGAGCAGCAGGGCCGGGGCATTCTGTGCGGCATCGGCATCAATCTGGCCCAGCCCCAGAGCTATTTTGACGCGGCGGACCTGCCCCACGGCACCTCGCTGGCGCTGCAGGGAGCAGCCGTTGATCTCGCCGCCGACCCGCAGTGGCTGGCCGAGGGCCTGACCGATTTCGGCTTCGACCGCCCGATGTACGTCTTCGCGCGGGAGGGGTTTGCCCCCTTCCGGGAGGAATACAAGGCCGCCTGTGTCAACATCGGCCGCCGCGTGACCTTTGACCTGCCGGGCGGCGGGCAGGGCGCGGGCGAAGCCATCGACGTGGACGAAGAGGGCCGCCTCGTCGTCCGCACGGACAGCGGCGAAGAGCACGTCTTCACCGGCGAAGTCTCCGTCCACGGCATTTACGGGGCGGTGTAAGCGGCATCACCCTCTCCGTCATCGCTGCGCGATGCCACCTCTCCCGAAGGGCGAGGTTTATTCGGAATCCTTTATCAAGAAAAACAAGAACCCCCTCCGGCGCTTGCGGTACACCGGAGGGGGTTCCTGCTTTTTGGGGTATTGCTTTGGTGTGAGGAGGAATCATGTGCAAGGGAGACGGTTGCGGCCCCGCTCCCTTGTGCTCTATAGTATACCCGATTTCGGAACAAAAGTCATTACATTCTTGTAAATTCTTGTGAAACTTTTATGACAGCATCGTGATTTTTCGCGTCCATGACATAGTGCTGCGCATTTTCGACATTGTGTGCAGCCTGTTCGGCGGAGATGGTCTTGATGACCCGCGCCGGGACGCCGACGGCCACGGAACCGTCCGGGATGACCATCCCTTCCGGCACCAGCGCCCCGGCCCCGATGATGCAGTTTTTCCCGATGACGCAGTGGTTCAGCAGGGTGGCGTGCATCCCGATGAGGCTGCCGTCCCCCACGGTGCAGCCGTGGACAAGGGCGCTGTGGCCCACCGTGACATTTTTGCCCAGCAACACGGCCCCGCCGGGGTCGCAGTGGAGCACCGCGTTATCCTGCACGTTGGTATTCTCGCCAAGGGTCAGGGTGCCGTCGTCCCCGCGCAGCACCGCCCCGTACCAGACGCTCGAACCGGCTTCCAAAATCACATCGCCCAGCACCGTGGCATTGGGGGCCACAAAGGCCGCGCCGCGGTCTTGGGGCGTTTTTCCACCAAAGGAAACGATCATTGTTGAAAAACCACCTTTCTCTTTTGCTTCTTTTATGGTATTCTTTTAATAGTTCTTTTTCAACCCCCATTGTGGAAGCCGGGAACTTCCGAAGGAGCTTTTGACCATGTACATCCATTCCTTTGCGCGCCGGGTGCTGGCGCTGGTGCTGACCGCCGCGATCGCGGCGGCGGCTGCGCTGCCCGGCTTTGCCGTTTACGCCATGCCCATCCAGACCACTTACCCGCAGGAGTCGATCTATCTCTTCGACGCCGACACCGGGGAAGTCCTTGTGGAGCAGAACCCCGACCTGCCCCGCTGCGTTGCCAGCCTGACCAAGATGATGACAGCCCTGCTGGTGATCGAGCGCGGAAATGACCTGAACGCGGAGATCACCATCCCGGACAGCCTGACGCCGGAGTTTGCAGCCATCAAGGCAGACCGGGGCCACACCATCGGCCTACAGGCGGGGGAGACCGTCCGCCGCATCGACATGCTCTACGCCATGCTGCTGCCCAGCGCCAACGATGCGGCCAGCGTCCTCGCCAGCGACGATGCCGGAGGCGACCTTGCGGCCTTTGCAGCCCGAATGAATGCCCGCGCGGCTCAGCTGGGCTGCACCTCCACCCAGTTCACCTGCGCCCACGGCCTCTACGACACCGGCAACTACTCCACGGCCCGCGATATGGCCAAGATCGCGCTGGCATGCTATGCAAACCCTGCTTATCGGCGGATCGCCGACGCCACGGCTTACGAGCTGCCCGCCACCAATGTGCATCCCGCCCGGACCGTGACCACCACCAACAAGCTCCTGCAGCCCGCCAGCGCCTATTACCGCAGCTACGCCCACGGGATGAAGACCGGTTTCACCACCCAAGCGGGGCGGTGCTTCGTCACCTTTGCCCAGCAGGACGGCCACACCTACGGCCTTGTGATCTTGGGTTCCAACAGCCAGAACATCTTCCGCGAGGCCGCCGAGCTGTTCGACTGGGCCTTCACCAGCCCGGAACTCCATCCGGCACCGGCGGAAACTGCCCCGGCACCCGAAAAGTACACGTTGTTCTCGTTCTGGCAGAAACTGCTGGGATGATCTGAATCTTTTGGGAGGATATGCTCATGCAAAAAAACACCTTCTTCCGCCGGGCCGCTGCCTTGCTGCTGACGGCTGTGCTGGCCGTCTCGGCTGCACTGCCGGGTCTGGCCGTGTACGAGATGCCCATCCAGACCGCCAATGAGGGCGAATCGGTCTACCTGTTCAACGCGGACATCGACAAGCCCATCTTGGAACAAAACATCGACCAGCAGCGCTACATCGCCAGCCTGACCAAGATGATGACGGCCCTGCTCTTCCTCGAAAGCGGCAAGGATCTGAACGCGGAGATCACCATCCCCACCAGCCTGACGCAGGAGTTCAAGGACATCCAGAACGCCAACGGCAGCACCATGAACCTCCGCATCGGCGAGACGGTGCGCCGCATCGACCTGCTGTACGGGCTTCTGGTCGCCAGCGCCAACGACGCCGCCAGCGTCATCGCCAGCGACGTGGCGGACGGCAGTCTGCCCAACTTTGTGGCCATGATGAACCAGAAGGCGCAGGAGCTGGGCTGCACCTCCACCAGCTTTACCTGTGTGCACGGCCTGTATGACTACGGCAACGTCTCCTCGGCCCATGACCTCGCCCTCATCGCGTCGGCCTGTGCCGCCAACGAGACCTACATGAAGGCCGCCAACACCCTGAGCTACACCCTCCCGGCCACCAACCTGCACCAGAACGAGCGGACCATCACCTCCACCAACCTGATGCTGAACCCGGAGTACCCCTACTACCGCGACTACATCCGCGGCATGAAGACCGGCTTCACCACGCTGGCGGGCCGCTGCTACGTCACCTTTGCCCAGAAAGACGGCCACACCTACGGGCTGGTCATCCTCGGCTCCGACCTCGACAACATCTATAAGGAAGCTTCCGAGCTGCTGGACTGGGCTTTCGCCAGCTTTGCAGACCGTCAGCTCGTGGACACCGAAACGCCGCTGACCACGGTCCCGCTGACCAAGTGCCGCAGCGAGGAAGCCGTGGAGCTCTATGCCGCCGAACCCCTCAGCGGCTACGGCCACGCCGACGACAAGGTGACCTGCAGCTTCGAGCTGCCGGAGAGCGTTTCCGCCACCGTCAAGAGCGGCGCCGTCCTCGGCGAGGCCACCGTCTATCTGGACGGCTACGAGGTGGGCAAGGTCAACCTCGTGACCCATCAGGAATACGTCTCCGACTTTCGCACCGACCTCAAAAGCACCCTGCTCCTCATGGCGGCTCTGGTGCTCATTCTTGCAGTCCTCAGCTTCGTCACCATGGTCGCCAGCGGCGGTTCGCTGAACCTGAACCGTAAGCACCGCACCCGGAGAAGATAAGATATTTTCAGCATGATAACGAGAAAAGCAGCCGCATTTGCGGCTGCTTTTCTTATTCAGAAGCTTCTGAATTTTGCGGCCAGCACAGACAGAACGATCTTCGGGTTGACCTGTGCGCTGATGCGCTGCATGGCGGCATCGGCGGCTCCCAGCGCCTTGCGGGCGGCATCGCCCTGCACCGGGGTGCGGGGGCTGCCGCGCAGCCCGGCAGCGGCGACGGCCCGGAAATCGGCCAGCAGAGCGGCCGCACCGGCTTTATCCTTTTCGTAACCGGCCAGCAGGACGGCGGCGGCGTAGCTGTCCTTCGCGGCGGCGGCCTTGGCCAGCGTCAGGGCCTGTTCCACCTGCTCGCGGCGGGCGTCGTCCCGCGCGGCGGCCAGCACGGTGCCGATGTGACCGTCGAAAAGTTCACTGTACAGGGCCGCCGCCTTGGCGTCCACCCCCTGCTTCGTGCAGTAGCGGGCGCAGTCGGCAGGGGAGACGGGGGCCATGGCAAAGCTGATGCAGCGGCTCCGGATGGTGGGCAGCACGCCCGCCAGCGAATCCGCCGTCAGCAGAAAGAGCACGCCCTCCGGCGGCTCCTCCATGACCTTCAGCAGGGCGTTGGCCGATTCCTCGTTCATCCGCTCCACATGGTAGAGCAGGACGGCGCGGCCCTCCGCCGAAAGGCTGGTGTTGAAGATCTCCGACCGCATGGCCGTGACCTGACCGACAAGATATTTTCCGCCGGAGCCCATGCCGGTGACCGAGATGGCTTCCCGCACGACACCTGTTTCGATCTGGCCGCTGTCGCGCTTGCCGGCCTTTGCCACGGCACGGCAGCATTCGCCCCGTACAAGCGCCTCAGCGGGCGCTCCGCCTTGGGGGTAAAGATAATCGGCCGCAACGCAACGGGCCGCGAAACCGGCTCCCAGCCCCTCCTCGCCCACCAAAAGGACGCTGTGGGTCAAGCGGCGGCTGTCCAGCATGAGGCGAACGCTGGATTTCAGCTCCGCGTTGCCTTCCAATCGATCCAGCATCATCGGCGGTTCTTCCTCTTCCACTGTTCACGGCGGACCCACGCGCGGACACTGCGCCACGCCTGCGGGCCAAAGAAGACGAGGAAGTTCACCATGCAGAGCAGATAGTTCAGCTTGCCCGCTGCCCCGGCGCCGAGGAAGCTGAGCAGCCACAGCGCCCCCGCAAACAGGCCGAAGTACTTCACCCGGATGGGGATGACGAAGAAGAGCAGCACCTGAACCTCCGGGTAAAGCATGGCAAAGGCCAGCAGCAGCGACAGGGACAGGCAGTAGGTATCGGCGTAGCCCGTCAGCAGACAGGCCGCCACCGCGCCCACCATGCCCAGCAGGATATAAAGGTTGAAGCGAAAATCGCCCCACTCGTTTTCCAGTGCGCTGCCGATGAACCACGTGAAGTAGATGCCCAGCACCACGCTCAGCGGTCCGCCGCCCGAAAACGGAACGAACACAAAGGTGATGACCCGCCAGAGCTGACCCACCAGCAGGGCGGTGCGGTTCAGGCTCAGGTAGAGTGAGATATACTGATTGACGAACAGCTCCACGGCGTAGACCAAGATCTGTGCGCCGACCAAGATCGAGATGAGGTTCGGGATGCAGATGCGGCCATACTTCCGCTCCAGTTTGGTAAGCCAGTTCATAGGCAGACGCCTCCATGATCGTAGAATTTGCCCCGGTCAGACGGGGCTGTGTGTATTTTTTATTGTACCATGTTTGGCCGGGCCATTCAAGGAACTCCCTGTGAACAAAGGGCTTAGCTGTCGCCGTGGGGGAGTGCCAAAACGGCCGGTTGTATCCATTTTTGGTGCTGCCGGATGGACTTATCCACTTTTTCCACGGTGTTTTCCACTGAATTTGTGAAAAAGAGGGGCAGTTTCCCACGGTGTTTTCCACTTTTTCCACTGAGTTTTCCACAGGCGCGGAGACTGATTTTTATACGTGATGTATTTCCCTGCATTTTCCATGGAGGGTTTTGGGGAGAAATGCAGGAGAAATTTCTTTTTTCCAAAAGAAAGTCGAGGCCTTTTCTTTTCTTTTTTCACCGGCTTTCCGCCAAGCCATTCCGCATTCTCCCCGTTGGAATCTGAGCCCCTGAGTTTTCCACATCCCGCAATGTATAAAACTGCGGTGTTGAAAACTGTAAAAAAGAGAACGGGTGTAACCGCGGCAAAACCGCAGAGACATCCGTTCTCCGAACGTTTTACATCATATTCCGGAACACGAGCTGCGCGATCTGGAAGTAGAGAATCAAGCTGCACGCATCGACGATGGTGGTGATGAAGGGCGTCGCCATAATGGCCGGGTCGGCTCCCAGCTTCTTGGCGGCCAGCGGCAGCATACCGCCCACCAGCTTTGCCAGAATGACGCTGAAGAACAGCGACACACTGACCACGACAGCATAGCCCAGCACATTCTCGTACTGGCCCGCAAAGACGAAGGTGTACATCAGGTAGATGCGCAGACCGTTCACAAGGCCCAGCACTGCGCCCACGATGGCGGAAACGCGGAGCTCCTTGCCGAGAACTTTCAGGAAATCGGAAGGCTCCACCTCGCCCAGCGCAAGGCCGCGAACCATCAGGGTGCTGATCTGGTTGCCGCAGTTGCCGGCGGTATCCATCAGCATAGGCATGAAGGAGACCAGCAGGGGAAGGCTGACGAACGCTTCCTCGTAGTGAGTGGTGACCATGCCGGTGAAGGTCGCCGACAGCATCAAGATCAGCAGCCAAGGGATGCGCTGCTTGGCGTGGGTCCAGACGCTCGTACCAAAATAGGTCGTTGCATCGTCATCCGGCAGAATAGCAGCCATCTTCTGCATATCCTCGGTGGACTCGTCGGTCAGGACGTCGATGGCATCGTCGATGGTGATGATACCGACGAACATGCCCTCGTTGTCCAGAACAGGCATGGCGGTGAAGTCGTAGCGCTGCATCTCGCGGGCCACATATTCCTGATCGTCCGTGACCTTCACGGTGACCACATTATCGTCCATGATGTCCTCAATGGGAGTCTGTGGGTCGGCCAGCAGCAGACTGCGGGCTGACACAACGCCCAGCAGACGGTTCCGCTCCACCACGTAGTTGGTGTAGACCGTCTCGGCGTTCTCGCCCTGTCGGCGGATGGCGGCCAGCGCCTCGCTGACGTTCATATCCTTCCGCAGACGGACGTATTCGGGGGTCATCAGGCTGCCGGCCGAGCTTTCGGGGTAGTTCAGCAGTTTGTTCAGGCTCTCACGGGTCTGCTTGGAGGATTTCTCCAGCACCCGCTTGACCACACCGGCGGGCATATCTTCCAAAAGGTCGGCTGCGTCGTCCAAGCTCATCTCTTCGATGGCGCTGACCAGCTCGATATCCGAAAACGCATTGACCAGATCGTCGCGGGCCTCATCGGACATGTAGGCAAAAGCTTCCGTTGCCACGTCCTTTTTCAGCAGACGGAAAACCACAAGGCGGTTATTCTCGTCCAGCTCTTCCAACAGCTCCGCTAAGTCGGCGGGCTGCTCTTCCTCGGTGACCTCACGCAGCTTCACGTACTGCTTTTTCACCAGCATCTTGAGCAGACGGCTCTTGGTCAGCATTTCGGGGTTGGCCTTGACCTCTTCGTCCTTGGCCTCTTCCTTTTCAGCGTCGCGCACATCCTGCTTGAGGTCCTCGGTAGCTTCTTCGTTCAGGTCTTCAGCCAGCTTCTGCCGCACCTCTGCGGGGATATCCGTGGGCAGTTCGGGCACGGGGAGCGAGGCTTCCGGTGCCCCAGTCTTCTTTTCTTCCAGTTCCATTTTGTGTTCCTCCTTACCGTTTCCGGCGGATCGGACAGCTCACAAAACAAAAAGCGCCGCCCAGCGCAGGATCGGGCCCTTCCGCCCTTACCGCGCACAAAGCCGCGCCCTTTCTCCCCGCTGAGAAGTACCAAACGGCACCTCTTACCGGGCAAAAAAGGCGAACGCAGCTGCTTTTTGCTGTTGCTGTTTTGCAGTTGATCCGTGTCTTCGACTATGATCCGGGTCCATTGTCCTGCGTTCACCTCCTAAAATTCTTTTCCACTTTTTATTATAGCGTTCACGAAAAGGCCGGTCAACCCTAAATCCGCCAAAAGACGAGGGAAATTTCCGTCAAAAACGCAGAAAGCCCCTTCCAGCACTTGCGGAACGCTGGAATGGGCTTTCTGTTCGGATATTGCCTTGGTGTGAGGAGGAATCATGTACAAGGAATCGGTTGCGGCCCCGGTTCCTTATGCCTGTAGTATAGCACAGAATGGGTTGCTTTTCATGAAAAACCTATGAAGAAAGTGTAAAATAGGGCAGACGCAAAAATACGCCCCGGTCACCGTTGCCGGTGAGCGGGGCGCTAAAAACGGGATTCGTTTTTGACTGCGGCAAGATCCCTGCGAAGCAGGTCTTATGCCGTAGGCGGAGCAAGGTATCTGCAAGCAGACCTTATGCTCCTGACACACGCGGGGTGTGCTTTCAAGGACCCTCGCGGGCGCTTTGGTATTTCAAACACCCGGCTCCCTGCGGATCAATGCCGCAGGAGAGCGTGGGAATGAAATCAGAGTTTCGCTTGCAAAAGCGGAAGCGTTGTACGTTCTTCTGCTTGGAATTTCAGCTCTTACCTGCCACAGTTTCGCACTGCTGCGTTGCGCAGTAACCGCCAGTGCGGAGCAGCCGCCTTTCGGGCTAGGGTGCCGCTGCGGCCCGTTCAAACCAGAATTTCCAAAGAAAGATTACTTGTACAGCTCGACCAGACGGGTCAGATGCTCGTAACGGTCGTTTGCAACCTGCTCGTTGCGTGCGAACAGCTGCTTTGCACGATCCGGGAAGGCACGAGTCAGGCGGCTGTAACGGGTCTCGTTTGCCAGCAGTGCCTGATACTTCTCGGCGTCGACAGCCTTGGAGGTCAGAGTGAACGGGTTCTTGCCCTGAGCCTTGTTGGCCGGGTTGAAGGTGAACAGGTTCCAGTAACCAGCCTCGACAGCCTTCTTCATCTCGTTCTGGCAGTTGGTCATGCCGCCCTTGACACCGTGCAGCTCGCAGGGAGCATAGCCGATGATCAGAGACGGGCCGGGATAAGCCTCAGCCTCAGCAATTGCCTTGACAGCCTGATTCATGTTAGCACCCAGAGCGATCTGAGCAACATAGATGTAGCCGTAAGTCATTGCGATCTCAGACAGGCTCTTCTTGCTGATCTCCTTACCAGCAGCAGCGAACTGGCAGACTTCACCAATGTTGGAAGCCTTCGATGCCTGTCCACCGGTGTTGGAGTACATCTCAGTATCGAAGACCATGACGTTGACATCCTCGCCGGAGGCCAGAACGTGATCCAGACCGCCGAAGCCGATGTCGTATGCCCAACCGTCGCCACCGAAGATCCAGACGGACTTCTTCGCGATGAACTCCTTGCTCTTCAGGATCTCAGCGGACTCGGTGCAGCCAGCGGCAGCAGCCTTCTCCAGCTCAGCGATCAGAGCCTTAGCGGGTTCGTCGTTGGCCTTGGTGTTGTTCTTGGTCTCCATGAACTTGTCGAACGCAGCCTTCAGCTCAGCGGAAGCCTTGTCAGAACCAGCGACCTCAGCGATGCGCTTGATCAGGTTCTCACGGACGGTCTTCTGGCCGAGGTACAGGCCCAGACCATGCTCAGCGTTATCCTCGAACAGGGAGTTGCACCATGCAGGACCATGGCCGCTGTCCTTGTTGACGGTGTACGGAGAGATGGAAGCGGTACCGCCCCAGATAGAGGAGCAGCCGGTAGCGTTGGAGATGTACATCTTCTCGCCGAACAGCTGAGTGATCAGGCGAGCATAAGAAGTCTCGGCACAGCCTGCGCAGGAGCCAGAGAACTCCAGCAGCGGCTGGTTGAACTGAGAACCGATAACGGTATCATCAGCAAACTTGGAAGGCTTCTTGGAGATGTTGGC
>CDYS01003203.1_pt1 | contig 27533 bp, 28 predicted proteins | sample 557491 | NCBI WGS metagenome assembly CDYS01 (sample SAMEA3182057, study PRJEB8094) | gut metagenome | biome: human; feature: gut; material: Stool; isolation source: human stools | place: Canada | collected 2012-11-26
CCAGCTCCCTCTCGGAGGGAGCCTTGGCGTAACGGTAAGCTGTGAAAGCCTCCCTCATTGAGGGAGGTGGCATCGCGTCAGCGATGACGGAAGGAGTTGTGCAACAGCCCCTTTGTGTTATGATTCCATCAAGACAGGATCATCCGGTCGTTAGCGAACTCGCCGCCGCTGGCGATCTGGAACTTGGCCAGCAGGTCGGAGACCTGCAGTTTCTTCTTCTCCTCGCCGGAGACGTCGTAGATGATGTGGCCCTCGTACATCATGATGAGGCGGTTGCCGTACTTGATGGCATCCTTCATATTGTGGGTGATCATCATGGTGGTCAGATGGTTTTCTTCCACGATCTTGGCCGAAAGGGTCAGCACCTTGAGCGCGGTCTTGGGATCCAGCGCGGCGGTGTGCTCGTCCAGCAGCAGGAGCTTGGGCTTGTTCATGGTGGCCATCAGCAGGGTCAGAGCCTGACGCTGGCCGCCGGAAAGCAGACCCACGCGGGCGGTAAGGCGATCCTCCAAGCCGAGGTCAAGGCTCTTGAGCAGCTCGCGGTAGCGCTCCCGCTCCGCCTTGGTGATGCCGATGCGCAGCCCGCGCCGCTTGCCGCGGCGGGCCGCCCGCGCAAGGTTCTCCTCGATCTGCATGGTGGCGGCGGTACCGGTCATGGGGTCTTGGAAGACGCGGCCGATGTAGGCGGCACGCTGGTGCTCGCTCAGCTTGGTCACATCGATGCCATCAATGAGGATCTTGCCCTCGTCCACGGGCCAGACACCGGCCACCGCGTTCAGCATGGTGGACTTACCCGCGCCGTTGCCGCCGATGACGGTGACGAAGTCCCCCTCGTTCAGCTTCAGGTTCAGACCGTTCAGCGCGGTCTTCTCGTTGACGGTACCGGCGTTGAAGGTCTTGGATACGTTCTGGATCTCAAGCATTTTTTGCACCCTCCTTCTTCTTGGCGGTGGGCTTGGCAAAATACTTGCCCTTCCAATACGGCACCGCGAGGAACACGGCCACGACCGAAGCACTGAGCAGCTTGAGGAGGTTTGCGTCAAAGCCGAGGGTCAGCACCAGCTGGATGACGATGTAGTAGATGATGGCGCCCAGCGAAACGGACACGAGCTTGAGGGCGAAGTTCTGGAAGATGCGGCCGAATACGGCCTCGCCGATGATGACAGCGGCCAGACCGATGACGATGGCGCCGCGGCCCATGCTGACATCCGCAAAGCCCTGATACTGGCTCAGCAGCGCACCGGACAGGGCCACCAGACCGTTGGACACGGCCAGACCCAGCACCACGTTGAGGTTGGTGTTGATGCCCTGTGCGCGGGACATGGCGGGATTGGAGCCGGTGGCGCGGATGCCGCAGCCCAGCTCCGTGCCAAAGAACCAGTACAGCACACCGATCAGCACAGCCGTGACGATGATGACCATGATGATGGGGTTGTGCAGGGCGAACTCCTTGACCCAGCGCAGGGAGATGAGCAGATCGTACTTGTCCACATTGATGGACTGGTTCGCCTTGCCCATGATCTTCAGGTTGATGGAGTAAAGGGCCAACTGGGTCAGGATACCGGCAAGGATGGCCGGGATGCCCATAAAGGTGTGGAGCAGACCGGTGACAAGGCCGGTGGCAAGGCCGGCCAGCAGCGCGATGAAGAGCGCTGCCCAGACGTTCATGCCGGAGAGCAGACACATGACGCAGACCGCGCCGCCGGTGCCGAAGGAGCCGTCCACGGTCAGGTCTGCCACGTCAAGGATGCGGTAGGTCAGATACACGCCAATGGCCATGATGCCCCAGATGAGGCCCTGCGCACAGGCACCGGGCAGCGCACCGGGCAGATTGGCAAGTCTAGCAAGCAGTTCCAAAATAAAACCTCCAAACGATACACTTTTTTAGGACGCCAAAGCGGAGAAGAGCCAAAAATCGCCCTCCTCCGCTATATTTCAGGTTTTTATCCGAGAAATTCAGCCCTCGATGGCCTCGTAGCCTTCCGGCACAGTCACGCCCAGATCATCGCAGATGGTCTTGTTGTACTTCTTGGTCACGCTGGTGTACTCGATGGGCATGGTGGAGATATCGGCCTCGCCGGTCAGGATCTTAGCTGCCATCTCGCCGGTGGTGTGGCCCAGATCGTAGTAGCTGATGGACAGGGTCGCCACGCCGCAGCCCGCGCAGATGCCCTCCTCACCCGCGAAGACGGGCTTCTTGGCCGGGCGGCAGATGCCGTCCACGATGCCGGTGTTGGCGGCAACGGTGTTGTCGGTGGGAACATAAACGGCGTCGTTCTCGTCGGCCGCCTTCTGGCAGACGGAAGCGAGGTCGTTGGAGTCGGAGAAGGCGTACTGGGTGGCGGTCACACCGGCAGCTTCCAGATACTTCTGGACTTCATCCACCTGATACTGGCTGTTGGCCTCAGCGGAGCAGTAGAGCAGACCGACCTTCTTAACGTCGGGCAGCCACTCGGTGATCATCTCGGCCTGCTGATCCAGCGGAGCCAGATCGGAGGTGCCGGAGACGTTACCGCCCACGGTGCCGTCGAAGTCGGTCAGGCCCAGCGCCACGCCGTACTCGGTGACGGAGGTGCCCAGAATGGGGATGCTGTTGGTGGCTGCCTGTGCCGCCTGCAGGGCGGGGGTGGCGTTGGCCATGATCAGATCCACACCGGCGGAAACAAAGCCGTTGGCGATGGTGGCGCAGGTCGCGGAATCGTTCTGTGCGTTCTGGAAGTCAAACTTCACGTTGTCGCCGAACGCCTCCGTCAGGGCGTCCTCAAAGCCCTGCGTAGCAGCGTCCAGCGCCGCATGCTCGACCAACTGGCAGATGCCGACGGTATAGCTCTGGCCGTCCGCAGCAGCGGAACCGGCAGCGGAGACCGCGGAGGAAGCCGTGGAAGAAGCCGCGGCAGAGCTGGAAGAGCCGCCGCAAGCGGTCAAGGCTGCGGCAGCGCCGCAGACAGCGGCGGCAGACAGGAACGAACGACGAGTGATTTTACGCATAATCATTACTCCCTCAATTTTACATTTCGCGGCCACAGGCTGCCGCGGGAAAGCGTTTTGACAAGCGGTTTTTCTCGTTCCGCTTTACACTCGTGAAGTATAGCACATTTCCTGCCCGAATACAATCCGGCAACAGCCCAAGTTATCGATGGAAGTAATTTTATTTATCAGTTTTTTCGATTGATTCACGAAAACGAACGTTCCTTCGCTCTTGCAGTGCGGACAGTTTTTCCAGTTCTGCGTCCAATCCGTGCAGATTTTCTTCCAACTGAGGCAGAAAGGGCGCGGCGAAGTCGTACCGATAATAAAGCGCTTGCCAGAGTTTTTGCTGCACCCGCCGGATAAACACCGGCTCGAACACCGCTTCCAGCGCCTCCACCCGGTCTTCCAGCGTCATGCACACCTGCGCCCAGCGCACATCCGTAGCCTCCCGCGCCGGGATGTCATACCGGGCCAGATAGTCCCCCACTTTGGCTGAGATGACCTGCCCGCCGCAGGAGGTCGGCTGCAAAAAGTAGCTGACGCTCCCCTCTTTGGTGATCTCCTGCGCCAGCGGATAGAGCGCGCAGACCAGCGGCTCGGCGTCATGGATGGCGCAGCGGCTGTGGGTCAGGAAGGGGCAGTTGTTCCCCTCCTCCCGCACCGGGGCCAGCCGCAGCACGGGCAGATGGCTCACTGCCCCGATGGACGCCTTGCAGAACGCCCGCGCCACCGTCCGGGGCGGCAGACGCAGCCGCGCCGCGATCCGCCACAGGTCAAACCCCGACAGCACGATGTCCTCCCGCCCCCGGCAGCAGTCCCCGCACCCCGCGCACGCAAACGAAAACCCTTCGTCCCGCCCCAGCAGCGGCACCTCGCGCGTAAAATCCACCCGCCCGCAAAGGTCGAGCTGCGATTGTTTGAGCATAGAGCGGCCTCCTTTGGCTCCTGAAATAGAAGTTTCCTCTATTATACAAGAAAACCGTCCGTGTGAAAACACACAGACGGCAAATGTTTTAGAATCCTTCTTTTTCGGCTGTCGGCTCGGTCAGAAGCTCCGGGCGGTACTCTCGCAGGATGTTGACGGCTGCTGCTACCACATCATCCGTCATCTCGGTGCGTTTGGCTTCCTTTTGTGCGTTCGCCAGCGATTTCGCAAGCTTTTCCTTGCGGGACGCCTCGGTGCGGATCTTGAAATCCGCTGCCAATTTCTGCACCTCCTGCTCATTCTTGGGCAGCTTTTTGGTATTCAGAAATTCCTCATAGGCATCACAGTACAGCTCCACTTCGTCGGTAAAGGCGATCTGCTTGCCGTGGTCCAGCCACAGGATCTTGTTGCACAGCTCCCGCACCTGCGGCACCGAGTGGGACACCAGAATGCCGGTCACGCCGCTTTTCAGGATGGACTTCATCTTATCCCCGCTCTTCTTGCGGAATGCGCCATCGCCCACGCTCAGCACCTCGTCCAGAATCAGGATGTCCGGGTTGACCAGACAGGCAATGGAGAAGGCCAAGCGGCTCTTCATGCCGCTGGACAGCTGTTTGAACGGGCGGTCCTGAAAATTCTGCAACTCCGCAAATTCGATGATCTCATCATATTTTTCGTCCATGAATCTGCGGGTATAACCCAGAAGCGCGCCGCGCAGGTAGGTGTTCTCGCGGACAGTCAGCTCGCCATCAAAACCACTGGCCAGTTCCAGCAGCGCAGCCACGCTGCCGTTGATCTCCATGTGGCCCTCCGTGGGCACCATAATGCCGGAAACGGCCTTGAGCAGCGTGCTCTTGCCCGCGCCGTTGGAGCCGATGATGCCCAGCATGTCCCCCTTTTCCAGTGCAAAAGACACGTTTTTATCGGCCCAGAATTCGTTTACATGGTACTTGCCCGACAAGCGGCGCACCACATACTCCTTCAGGCCAATGTCCTTGAAATCACCCGTCATGTAACGGATGGATACCCCTTTTGCTTCAATGATCGACATGGTATCCCTCCTTACACATAATACAGGAACTTGTGGTTGTTCTTTTTGTAGATCAGCATTCCCATGCACATAGCTGCAGCCGCATAGAACGCGCACAGCAGATGGAAGCCGAGCGACGGAATATTCCCATCCAAAACAATAACACGAAAGTACTTGATGTAGCAATAGATCGGATTTAAAAGGAAAAGCTTCTGCATGACACCCGGAAGAATATCCACCGTATAGAAGATCGCCGACATATAAGTCAGCAGCATTGTAAAGACATCATACAAATAGCTAACATCACGGAAAAAGACAAATAAAGCCGAAAGCACGAGGCCAATACCAACATTAAATACAACCAAGCAAAGAATCGGATACAGTAACATTAAAAATGATACGTGAAACATCACACCATCTATCAGAACAAACAAAAAGAAAATACACAGTGTCAAGCTAAAATTGATTAAAGCAGAAACATTTTTGGAAATCACAAACAGATATTTTGGAACGTTGATCTTACTAAAAATATCCGCGTTTGCCATCAGCGCGTTCATACCGCCCATCGTTGACTCACGAAAATAGTTAAAGACCAAGTTGCCACAAAACAGATAAATCGTATAATGTTCCATGTTGCTTCCGAAAAAGTGGGAAAAGACCACAGACATTACCAACAATGACAGCAATGGTGACAAAATGCTCCATGCCATACCCAAGGCTGTGCGTTTATATTTTTGCTTAAAATCTCTCTTGACTAATTCTTCAAATATGAACCAATTCTTTTTTATATTTTTAACGATTTCTTCCAGCATGGGTTCTCCTTAATTGAAGTTTGCGTTCCACTTTTTCATAAAAATGAATTATGGTATAACGAATTCCGTTAGGCAATGTTCTGGATTGTACTGTTCATTCCCGTTCTCCTTCAATCTAACTCAGCACATCTTTTTTAACTTGCGCCAGAGCGCCTTGACCTCACTCTTTTCCTTCGGAACAACTTCATCCAGCTCATACCGACAGACAAGCTCCACCAATGCCCTAGCATGTTCGTCTGCTTGTTTCAACTTTGGACTTGTCAAATCCGGAACCATGAAATTCAGCATCCATGCCAGATATTCGGGCGCATACTCATCTAAAAGTTTTTTGTCTTGCCAGTAACGAGTGATTTCCTCTATTATCAACAAGTGCTGCCGCATCTTATCATCTTGTTGATTTTTCATTTTTCCCATTAGTGAATCTTCTCGATACCAGCGATAATTATAAATTTCATCCTCAATAAAGGAGAAATTTTCAGCCATGGGGAATACTTCCATTTGATAAATCAAATCCTCCCCAAATCGAGTACCCTCATAAAAGCGAATGTTATTACTACTCAGTAGCTTTTTTGAAAAAGCTTGTCTCCAAACAAATGGCGTTGAGCCAATCGTGGAAAAAAGGACCTCTGGCTTAAACGTATGAAACCGCTGTGTCGATGGATGCAAAACTCTTTCATACCACCCATTTGCCTTTGGAACACTCGGAAACGTCCTTGAGCCAAAGACAACAATATCTGTATCCGCTTCTAATGTTTCAAGCCAAACTCTTTCACAGGCATTTTCTTCCAGAAAATCGTCAGAGTCAAGATACATAATCCACTTCCCTGTTGCCGCATTATACCCAGCATTACGTGCCGACGACAGTCCACCATTTAACTTGTGAATAATATGAATTCGTGCATCCAACTTTTCATATGTATCTAAAATCTTTCCAGACTCATCTGTACTTCCATCGTCTACGCAGATGATTTCAATGTCATATAGAGTCTGCTGTATGCAGCTTTCTAAACATCTCGGCAGATATTCCTTCACATTATAAACTGGGACAATTATCGAAACCTTTGCTGCACCACTCATACTCCGAGTACCTTTCTCTTGACTTTACCAAAAAGATTTTTCAGCGTATAAATGAATCCATGCTCCCGATAGCAATCCATAGCGCCTCTCCACTTTCGCCGCAGTTTTTGGCCAAAGCTCTCTTTCCCATAAAGTTCTTCCGTCAGATCAAATGGCGCCCCTTCTTTTTCCGCCAAACGCCATTTATGATATAACTCCGGATTGCGAATAATCGCTTCCAACATATTCCACTTATACCACGGAAAGTATTTCTTCTCGCAATAGCCTTCCAGCATATCTTTCTTAAAATCTTGGGAAGCAAACTTAATAAATTCTCGTTGCAGCGGTTCGCTCAGACGCTCATAGTTCCAGATATAGCTGTCATATTTCAGACGCAGCCGTATTCCTTCCATTTTTCCTTTCAGAACCGGATGTTCCTTCAGGAACCGCTCCATTTCTTCGTATTCGTCTGCAATGCAATATACTTTACCCGGTGAGTTGATGGATGATGTTTCATTATCCTGCCGATAATGAAGGAAACACTCTTCCATCAGCTTTGCCCGTTTTGCGCAGCACCATACTTTAAAATTAAAGCTTGCATCTTGATAAGACGCTCCGGGCGTCTCATGAAACCGGATTGCATTCTCTCGAATAAACTCTCTTCGATAAATTGCAGACCAAATTGACGGCTTAATATTAAAGAATTCTGCCTGTTCCATCGCGGAGCGGAAGTCCGTTGTCGGGCAGAAAACACGGCTGCACATCACTTGCGAAGCAATGGGCGCTGGAATATTTTTTTCTTCCGGAATTGAATAATAAAAGTAAAATCCAGATTTCACCACATCCAGACGGTTTACTTTTGCGCAGTTATACAATTTCTCGAACATATCTAAATCTGCATAGTCATCCGACTCAACAATTCCAATATATTCACCACAAGCCATATCAAAACCACGGTTCATCGAATTGCCATAGCCGCTGTTCGGCTTATCGATAACCTTCACACGTGGATCCATTTGCATATATTCCTGAATAATTCTCAGTGAACCATCTGTCGATCCATCATTCACACAAATAACTTCAATGTCTTTCAGCGTCTGGTTGATAACGCTATCCAAACATTGCCGCAAATATTTTTCTACATTATAAATCGGGATAACAATCGATACCTTTGGTGTTTTCATCAATGAATCCTCCTCATTTCCTCGTGCACTCTATTCTACTTCCTCAGCAAGCCCGCCATTTCAAATCCGTTCCTGCTTTGGGTAAAACGCAAGTCCCTTCCCCACGCCGCACAGGAGCACGCCAAGCCGTTTCAGCCGGTGATCTTTTGCGCGGGTCAGCACCCATAAAAAATCCCGCCCGCGCTTGGCAATGTAATAGGCGATGCCCTTTGCCCCCTCGCGGCGGTAAATATAGGCTTCGTTGCGGAAAGCCAGTTTATAGCGGCCCAGACGCTCCACGGAATCCACCGCCAGATTGCTTCCGCTGTTGTTTTTCATAGCATGGATGACTCGGCTCTGGCCCACCACATAGCATGGCATTTTCTCCCGTATCGTGATGCGCCGGGTATATTCGATATCATCACCCCAGATAAAGAACTCTTTGACGGGCAGACCCACTGCGCGGATCGTTTCCGCTTTCAGGAACAGCGAGACAAATGTCGCCTGTTCCGCCAGCAGAATGCCATCCCGCAGCAGCTCGATGCGGTCATAGAAGTTCTTCTTGATCTTGGGGCGGTTCATGCGGCATTCCCTGCCGTCCGTCCAAAGCGCCACACTGCTCAGCCAGCCATACTCGCCCTGCAAAAGACGGTCTGCATCCAGAAGCTTTTCCAAAGCCACCGGTTCCGGGAAGCAGTCGTCGTCCATGACCCAGACGAAGGCATAGCCCGCTTCTACCGCCCAGCGCATCCCAAAATTGAAGCCGCCGGCGCCGCCGAGGTTCTCGCCCGTGTTCCGGTAGAAGATCGACGCATCGTGTTGCGCCGCACGCTGCACAAGGGCTTGGGTATCGTCCGTGCTGGCGTTGTCCACGACCAGAATATCACAGGGCATCGTCTGCTTTTGCAGAGACATCAGACATTGCCGCAGCATCTCTGCGCGATTATAGGTCACGACCACTGTCGCGACCCGATCTTTTATTTCGTCCATTGGTTTTGTCATTTTTACTTTTACGTCCAGTTTTTCCGAAACTTGCGCTCAATAAATGCCATGCCCTTTTTCAGCCAATGCTGGCTTTCCATGAACACCACCGGCATTTCGGTATAGGAAATATGATTCGTCTCGACCCACACATCCAGCAGCCGCTCCGAAAGAAAACCGAAGACGCGCTTGTTGTATTCATCGTACTCCGACAGGTTGATCTGCCGCTCCGCACGATCCAGAACATCAAAGAGCCATGTACAGTAGTGATCCAGCAGATCCCGGCGCATGATGAACATATTGAACCGGTGCCCTGCCGTCCGCTCCATCACATCGTCGAACGCGCGGACATACTCCGGGTAATGCTCTTCCAGAATCGACCGTACAAGATCCATATCTTTTTTATGGTGCGCATGGGCATACTGCGAATAGGTCGTCTCGATCCAGTAATTTCGCTTTTGCGGCAGGATCACCGGCGCCTTTTCCAGTGCCTCTTCGATCTGCGAACGGTTCGCGATCCGGCTTTCCTTGCGGAGCGCGAACCGCTTCCCGGCAAAGTAGCGCCGGTAGTGGACCAGCCCGATGCAGTCCGCGTCCAGATTTTTCCACGCCCAATAGAGCGCCGTCATTTCGCAATAGTACTTGTTCTTTGCGGAAATATTCTCCCCGATATCGTCACGCAGAGCATTTTCCATTCCGGGGATCCGGACCCCGCCCACCTGAATGGGTGCATAAATATCTTCTCCCGGCAGTGAATACGCCTTGTGCATCGCCACCAGTATTTTAATTTTCTGCATTCCTTTATGTTCTCCCCAATCAGTCCGCACTTCTAGCCTCATAACAGTACTGTTTTAGATTATATCATGCTTTGGTCTTCCTATCAAGCCCGAATCATCGTTCCAGCACACAATAAGGAAGCACACCATTTTTATTATAGATTCCCACAGCCACCAGTGTTTCCAACGCAAAAGCGACCGCCAGCGCCGCCGTCATCAATTTGCGGCGTTTGGAGTCCTCTTCTGCCCGCAATGCTTCCGGCAGAAGCAGAAACTGCGGTGCCGCGTAATAGTAATTGACCCGCTTCATCAGCGGCAGCACTCCGGAAAAAGCCAGCGCCAAAGTTCCGAGGATCGTCATATTATACCAGATCACGTAATACGGGTTCTCCACCTTGGCTTTGGCCCAGTAATGGCCGCAGAAAAGCAGCACGCACAGATTGATGGCAAAGAACATCCATTCAAATCCGTCCTTCGACCATGCCGAACCGAGATAGCGGGCATAGTAAGCCAGCCCGACGCGCGGCATGAGCCACGCCGCCAGCGCTCCCAGCGGACCGGAGAGCACCAATGTCACCCCCACCGCCGCAAACGCACAGCGAGGCTTGACCTCGATGCGGCAGAGAAAATAGCACGGCAAAAGCAGCACCGCCGTTGTGTGAAAAAACATTGCCGCCGCCACGCAAATCAGAAACGGAAGCAGCCGCCGTTCCCGGATGAAGCGGACAGCGACCAGACCAATGCCAATTGCAACGTACTGCCGGATGATGTTCAGGCTCAAAAAATAATTGCTGGTCGCCACATAAAGGTAGACCGCCAGCACCGGGCTGCTGCTTTGGGTAAAAATCGCATAGAACACGCAGCCCGCCACGAAAGTCGAAGTGAGAACGATCACCACGCGGAAGTTTCCATTCAGCCAAACGCCCAGTTCCATCAAGGCGCGATACCCCGCCTCGCTGTTATCCAGAACGACGCGGAAAAATTCCGCCGCTTCCTGCGTAGTTCCGGGCAACCCCCACTGGCTCAGCCATGGCAGGAGCGGGCCAAACAGTTCATCCCGCAGCGCCTCTCCCCCGCCGCCCCGGATCCATTGCAGCTCCCGGAACTCCGGCAGGTATGTATAATAAAAGTCTGTGCCGACACCCCAGCGGGCCGCACTCACGATCAGCAGCGGCAATGCGCAGATCATGTTTTGAAAAAACGCCTGAAGTGCTGTTTCCTGCACCATCTGAGCCTGTAGTCTTTTTTGTCTGTGCCATGTCAAAAGGCAGGACAGAAGCGTTGCCGCCGTATAAATCAGCATCGTACCTCTCCGATTTTTCTCATATTGGATCACAAATATTTCTCTTGGAACATTTTTGCCAAAAAGAAAGCCCCCGAAAGGAAACGATCACTCGTTTTCTTTCGAGGGTTCGTCCGCGTTGCGGATGGTGGAGGCGATGGGAGTCGAACCCATGTCCGAAAGGAGTTCAGTGTAGGTGTCTCCGGGTGCAGGCGATCTACAACATTCCCGCCGCGTCACGCCGATCGTCAGGCTAACGCTTTGGTAGCTTCATGAGTTCCTGCCGGTCCGCAAAGCTTAGGTCCGTTCAGGTGCTGTGTCTAAAGGACGCCCCGGCCCCACACGACACAAGAGTGGGCGGAACGCGCAGCACTCAGGCTGCGAGCAACTGATAATTATTGTTGTCAGTTAATTTTTTGGAGGAGTTTAGAGCAGGTCCCCCGCTGCTACCCGCTGCCCAGACCTCGCTCCCCCCGTCGAAACCTTTACGCCCCCTTATAACGCACACCTTGCGATGTGCGGAAAAGCGAAAAGATCCTGCGGCAGGAAGTCTGCCTGAATCAATAGTAGACGCCGTTGGATTTAACGGCCCGGTCGATGGAGCGCTTTGCGTCGCGCTTGGCGGCGTCGGCACGCTTGTCGTAGAGCTTTTTGCCCTTGCACAGGCCCACTTCCATCTTGACGCGGCCATGCTTGAAGTAGAGCGAAAGGGGCACAAGGGTGTAGCCTTGCAGCTTGCACTGCTGGTGCAGCCGCCGGATCTCGCTCTTGTGGGCCAGCAAACGCCGCACCCGCATGGGGTCCTGATTGAAGATGTTGCCGTGGTCGTAGGGGGTGATGTGCATCCCTTTGACCAGAAGCTCGCCGTTTTCGATATCGACCCAGCTGTCCTTCAGGTTGACGCCGCCGGCGCGGAGGCTCTTCACCTCGGTGCCCTTCAGCTCCACACCTGTTTCCAGCGCTTCCAGAACAAAATATTCGTGGCGTGCTTCACGGTTTGTGGCGATGGTCTTCGTCGCCGGACGCTCTTTGGTCGGTGCCATGGGCACGCCTCCCTTCTGCTCTGGTATTGTCTTGTTAGTATATCATATTTTTATGGTTTTGCAAGGCCCGTTTTTGAAGAAAGTGTAAATTCCTCCCAAAAATCAGGCCGTCACAGTTCCCCGCGGCCGGACAAGGCCCGGTACAGCGTCGTTTCGTCGGTGTACTCCAAGCTGGCACCCACCGGCAGACCGTAGGCCAGCCGGGTGGTCTTGATGCCCAGCGGCTTGATGAGCTTGGCCAGATACATGGCGGTGGCCTCGCCCTCGACGGTGGGGTTCATCGCCATGATGACCTCTTTCACCTCGCCGTCGCCCAGCCGGGCCAGCAGCTCCTTGACGGTGAGCTGCTCGGCACCGATGCCGTCCATCGGGCTGATGAGGCCGTGGAGCACATGGTACATGCCGTGGTACTCGCGGGTGCGCTCAAAAGCCTGTACGTCGCGGGGGGTCTCCACCACGCAGATGATGGAATGGTCCCGCTTGGCGCTGGCGCAGATGGGGCACAGCTCGGCCTCGGTGTAATTCTGGCAGACGCGGCAGCGATGGAGCTTGGTGTGGGCGTTCTGGATGGCACCCGCCAGCGCGGCGGCGTCCTCATCCGACATGCTCAGCACCTGATACGCCATCCGGGTCGCGCCCTTGCGGCCGATTCCCGGAAACTTGCCGAACTCTTCGATCAGCTTTTCCAGCGGGGCTGCATTATAACCCATGACGATCCCTCCTGCCGGATCAGAGGCCCGGAATGTTCAGGCCGCCGGTCAGCTTGCCCATCTCGGCTTCCGCCGTCTCGTCCACCTGCTTGACGGTGGCATTGATGGCCGCTGCCACGAGGTCTTCCAGCATTTCGATGTCATCGGGATCCACGGCTTCGGGCTTGATGGAGATGCTCAGCACCTCGTGCTTGCCGTTCATCTTGACGGTGACCATCTCACCGGAGGCGCTGCCGGTGTACTCGGCGGCTTCCAGCTCAGCCTGTTTGGCCTTCATGTCATCCTGCATCTTCTGTGCCTGACGCATCAGGGCGTTCATATCGGGGCGGCCAAAACCTGCGGGCATTCTTGCTTTCATAGTGGGTTCTCCTTTTTATATTATCGTTTCTTTTTCGCGGAATCTTCAATGCTGACGTCCAGCCCCAGCTGCTCCAATTTGTGCAGCGACTCCTCGGCGTTGGCCGAGGGGCGGTGGACATTCTTCGGCTCGTATGGGCCAATGGGCACCGCCACGCCGGACACCTGCGCGATCAGCTTTTTGATGAGCCGCTGGCTGTCCTTGTTGGCGCGGATGAAATCCCGGAAGGTCTTTCCTCCGTCGATCAGCACACGGGTGCCGTCGAAATAGCCCTTCGACTTCTTCAGATAGGTGTAGAGCATAGGGTCTTTTTCTTGCAGCAGCTTGACCACCTCGCCCCACTGTGGGAAAGGGTTGATGCCCTCCGCCGCCACCTTGCGGGGCGTGTTGAGCTTGGGGTCTGCGGGGTTCGCCGGGGCGGGTGCCGTCGGCTGCGGCTGGGGTTCCGGTTCCGGCTGCGGAGCCGGTTTTTGCTCCTGCACCGGCCGGGTGGGCTGGGTCGGTTCGTCCCACGGCAGCGGGGCTGCGTCGGCGACCAGCGGCTCTTCCGGCAGCGGGGGCAGGTCGTCCTCCACAGGGGCTGGGATGCTTTCCTGCGGCGCGGGAGCCGGCTTTGCTGGCTCCTCTGCCACGGGTGCTGCCGGTTCCGGCTGCGAGGTCGGAATGGTCGGCTGCTGGACCGGCTCCGGAGCGGGCGCAGTCGGCGCAACGGGTTCGCTGGCAAAGGGCTGCACCGGAGCCGTCGCAAAGGGACGGGGTGCCTCCGGCTGGGGAGCCGCTGCGCGGGCCGGTGCGGCAGCTGCCGCATACACCGGCTGCTGGGCCGGTTCCGACAGGCTGAACAGGGCCAATTCCAGCTCGATCCGCTGATCGCTGCCGCGGGTCATGTGCTCCAAGGCGTTGCCCAGCGTGCGGATGGCACGGATGGCCTCCCGCTGGCCCAGATGCGGCCCTTTTTCGAGGTACTGTGCCTCTTCCTCCGGCGACACACCGGACAGCAGCGTCTGCCCACCGGGCAGCGCTGCCAGCATCAAAGCACGGTAATGCGCGATGAGCTCTTCGGTCAGCCGCTTCACGTCCACCGACTGCTGGCGCAATTGGGCCAGTTGAGCCAGCGCCACCGCCGCATCCTGCGCCTCGATGGCGTCCGAGATGCGGAACAGGTAGCTCCGGTCGGTGACGCCCGCCATCCGGCGGACCACATCGGCGTCCACCTTGGCCGTCACGCCCGCGCAGGTGTCCAGAATGGACAGCGCATCGCGCATGGCGCCATCGGCCAGCCGGGCGATCAGCTCTGCGCCGTCGCCGGTCAGCTCCAAGCCCTCCTGCCCGGCGATGTACTCCACCCGCTTGGCGATATCTTCGGGTCCGATGCGGGTGAAATCATACCGCTGGCAGCGGGACAGGATGGTGGCGGGGACCTTCTGGATCTCCGTCGTCGCCAAGATGAAGATCACGTGGGCGGGCGGTTCTTCCAGCGTTTTCAGCAGCGCATTGAAGGCTGCCGTGGAGAGCATGTGCACCTCGTCGATGATATATACCTTATATTGGCACGCGCTGGGGGTGTAGGCGGTCTCGTCGCGCAGGTCGCGGATGTCATCCACGCCGTTGTTGGACGCCGCATCCATCTCCACCACGTCAAGGATGCTGCCGTTGTCGATGCCGCGGCAGATCTCACACTCGCCGCAGGGGTCGCCGTTGTGGGGGTGCAGACAGTTGACCGCCTTGGCGAAGATCTTGGCGCAAGAGGTCTTGCCGGTGCCGCGCACGCCGGTAAACAGGTAGGCGTGGCCCACTCTCCCGGTGGCGATCTGGTTGCGCAGCGCCGTCACGATGCCGCGCTGGGCCACCACATCCTCGAACTTCTGGGGTCTCCACTTGCGGTATAACGCGCGATACATCCCGCTTCTCCCCTTTCTGCAATAAAAAACGGACAGCGCTGACGGGGTTTGACCCCCGCCTTGCGTAGCTCGACATACGAATGCAGGCTGACTGAAACGCACGGGGCACACCGCTTAAGGCTGCTTGGTTCCCCACCTGACCTGGTTCACGGCGGCCCCATCGTACAGGGCCCGCATCCGTATGTCGAACCGCGCAGCAGGCGCTGTCCGACAAGGCACGATTTGTGCTTGATTATTATAGCATGTTTCCGGGGAGATTGCAAGAGGAAACGTAAGCCGCCGCACGAGGGGAGTTTTACCGGCGAGTATCCGGGGGTGGGGACCCGACGCGAAGCGTTGGGAATGCCCTTTGACTCGCCGGGAAAAGCTCCCGGAGATGCGGCAGATACAGCAAAAAGCCCCCGCCGGGCGTACCGACAGGGGCAGATCGCTTGATTTAGAGAGACTCAGGACTGGCAGGCAGTGATCAGGCTCATCTTATAGACCTCGTCGGCGTTGCAGCCACGGGACAGGTCGTTGATGGGAGCATTCAGGCCCTGCAGGATGGGGCCGTAGGCAGCGTAGCCGCCCAGACGCTGTGCGATCTTATAGCCGATGTTGCCGGCCTCGATGCAGGGGAAGATGAAGGTGTTGGCCTGACCGGCGACCTTGCTGCCCTTGCACTTGACCTGTGCAACTTCGGGGGCAACGGCTGCGTCAAACTGCAGCTCGCCATCGACAGCCAGCTCCGGGTCCATCTCCTGTGCCTTGATGACAGCATCGTGGCTCAGGGCGACGGTGCCGCCCTTGCCGGAACCCTTGGTGGAGAAGCTCAGGACAGCGACCTTCGGGTCGATGCCGAACAGCTTTGCGGTCTTGGCCGTCTCAACGGCCACCTCAGCCAGCTTGGAAGCAGCGGAGACCTTGACCTCGCCGGTGGCCTTATCAATGGTATCGGTGTAGTCGATGTTGACAGCGCAGTCGCCCATGGCAATGCGCTTCAGGCCCTCTTCGCCGCCCTCGCGGTCCAGAATGAAGCAGGAGCTCACCAGATGAGCGCCCTTCTTGGTCTTGACCAGCTGCAGAGCGGGGCGGATGGTGTCGGCGGTGGAGTAGGTAGCGCCGCCCAGCAGACAGTCGGCCTTGCCCATCTTGACCAGCATGGTGCCGAAGTAGTTGGACTTCTTCAGCAGAGCGGTGCACTCCTCAGCGGTCTGCTTGCCCTTGCGCAGCTCAACCATGGTGTTGACCATCTCATCGAAACCGGCGTACTTCTCCGGGTCAATGATCTCGGCAGCGGAAATATCAAAACCACCGGCGGCAGCGGCAGCCTTGCACTCAGCCTCGTTGCCCACCATAACGACCTTCAGCACGCCCTCAGCCAGCAGCTTGCTTGCGGTCTCCAGAATACGGGGGTCATTGCCCTCGGTAAAAACGATCGTCTTGGGGTTCGCCTTCAGCTGGGCTACCAGCGGTGCAAACATATCAGCCATTGTGATTACCTCCGAAATTACTTTGCAATATGATAGGGCACCACAGATGTGCCCTTCTTTTTTATTTTAGCACAGAGTCTGGAAACTTCAAGACAAATCCGAAATTTTGTGGTATATTTTGTAGGAAGAAATCCCGCGATCAGTTGTTAAGAAATTGTCATTTAGTTTGTGAGAGGTTTAACGAAATATGGATTGGGAAACACTCCGGGCCAACTGCCTTTCCTGCCGCAGCTGCGGCCTGTGCGAGACCCGCACGAATGTGGTGTTCGGCCAAGGCTCCGAACACGCCGAGGTTCTGTTCGTCGGCGAGGGCCCCGGCCAGAGCGAGGACGAGCAGGGGCTGCCCTTCGTGGGCCGCAGCGGGCAGCTTTTGGATAAATATCTGTTCGCCATCGACCTTGACCGCAGCCAGAACTGCTATATCGCCAACATCGTCAAATGCCGCCCGCCGAAAAACCGCGACCCGCTCCCCGCCGAGAGCGAAGCCTGTATGCCGTGGCTGCGGGAGCAGTTCCGCCTGCTGCGGCCCAAGATCGTGGTCTGCCTTGGCCGTATCGCCGCCCAGCGGATGATCCGGCCCGACTTTTCTGTGACCAAGGAGCACGGCACCTTCCTTGAGAAGAACGGCATCCTCTTCATGGGCACCTTCCACCCTGCCGCCCTCCTCCGCCAGCCCCAGAACAAACCGGAAGCCTTTGCAGACTTCGTGGCGCTCCGGGATAAGATCAACGAAGTATGTGAACATACCTACTAAAGAGCAATATGGCTGACCCAGCCGCACGAGGGGAGTTTTACCGGCGAGTATCCGAGGTGGGGCCCCGCTTGCGGGGCGGGCATGGAATGCCCGTTGACTCGCCGGGAAAAGCTCCCGGAGATGCGGCCGTATCACTTCGCCTTTGTTTTGCATATCCTAAAGCAAAAGTGAGGTGTTTTCCATGACGAATCTTCAAAACGATTCCGTTGATTTTTTCCTTGGGGCCACGACGCCCGCCGGGTTCAAGGGCTATTTTGAACCGCTGCGCCACGAACCGGGGATGCAGATGTATCTCATCAAAAGCGGGCCGGGCTGCGGCAAATCGACCCTGATGAAGCGGCTGGCCCAAGCGGCAGAACAGCAGGGCCAGCCCATTGAAAAGATCCACTGTGCCAGCGACCCCGACAGCTTGGACGGCGTGGTGTTTCTGCAAAAGCACGCCGCCATCCTCGACGCCACCGCACCGCATGTGGTGGAGCCGGATGCCCCCGGCGCGGACGAGATTGTGGTCAGCCTGTACCACACCATCGACGCCGAAAAACTGGCCGCCCACCGGGACGAGGTGAAGGCCCTGTTCGCCCGGAACGCGGCGCTGCGGGGCCGGGCGGCGCGGTATATCGCCTCCGCCGGGAGCCTGATGCTGGACAGCCGCCGGGCCGAGGCGTGCAGCGCCAACTTTGAAAAGGTGCGCCGCTACGCGAAGCGGCTGTGCACCCGGATGCTGCCCCGTCTGCCGGAGCCGGCCCACGCCAGCGAGGAGCTGCGGCTGCTGTCGGCCATCACGCCGAAGGGGCTGGTCTTCTTCCACGGGACGGTTCAGGCGCTGGCCGACCGGTATGTGGTCTTCCGGGACGACTATGGGGCGGTGTCCCGGCTGCTTCTGGAGCTTATCCGAGCCGAAGCGCTGGCGCGGGGCTACCACATCATCACCTGCCCCTGCGCCATGCACCCCGAAGACCAGATCGACCACCTCTTCATCCCGGCTCTGCGGCTGGCCTTTTTAACGGATAATCACTGGCACCCCATCCATATCCCCGGCGTTCAGGCTGTGCGCTGCACCCGCTTCCTTGACCGGGAGAATCTGGCCGGGTTCCGCGCCCGCCTCCGCTTCAACGAGCGGGCCGCTGCAGAACTGCTCGACCAAGCCGTCGCCCTCATGGCCCAAGCCAAGAGCTGCCACGATGAGCTGGAGACTTACTACCGCACCTCGGTGGATTTTGAAGAGGTGGAACGGCTGACCAAAGAGACAGAAAAACGCATTTTGAGTGAAACGTAGCACTTGCCCCGGCGCTGACTGAGAGGGCAAGGCCGTGAAAAGTGAGGTGACTCCTATGCCGACCATCCATCTCCCCATCCGGCAGTTGGTGGAATTTCTGCTCCGCACCGGCAGCATCGACAGCCGCTTCACCGGCTTCGACCGCGCCAACGAGGGGGCACGCATCCACCGCAGGCTGCAAAAAGCTGCGGGCGAGGGCTACGCCGCCGAAGTCTTCCTCACAGCGGAGCGGAAAATGGACGGCATTGCGTTCGCTTTGGAGGGCCGGGCCGACGGCATCTTCACCGACGAGGCCGGGACCATCGTCATCGACGAGATCAAGACCACGGCCATCCCCACCGAGGAGATGCAGGAGGACATGAACCCCTGCCACTGGGCGCAGGGGATGGTCTATGGGGCCATCTATGCCCAGCAGAACGGGCTGGAGCAGTTGGACGTCCGGCTGACGTATTATCAGATCGACACCGACGAGATCACCCGCTACACCCGGCACTTCACCGCTGGGGAGCTGGAAGAATTTTTGTGCGGGCTGCTGCGGCAGTATGTGCCATGGGCTCAGCGGCAGTTGACATGGGCCGACGCCCGCAGCGCCAGCCTACAGGCCCTGCGCTTCCCCTTCCCCGCCTACCGGCCCGGCCAGCGGGCCTTGGCCGGGGAGATCTACCGCGCCTGTGCGGCGGGCAAGACCGAACACAAGGGCGGCACCCGGCTGTTCTGCCAAGCGCCCACCGGCATTGGCAAGACGATGAGCGCCCTCTTCCCCGCCCTGAAAGCCATCGGCGAGGGCAAGGGCGAGAAGCTCTTCTACCTGACCGCCCGCAACACGACCCAAGCCGCCGCCGAGGATGCGCTGCAGCGGCTCCACGCCGGGGCGCCGGGCCTTGCGCTGCGCAGCGTGACCCTGACGGCCAAGGAGAAAGCGTGCCTTTGCAGGGACGCCGACGGTCACCCGTCCTGTCTGCCGGAAGTCTGCCCCTATGCAAAGGGCTATTTTGACCGGGTCAAGGAGGCGCTGGCCTCCCTTTTGGACGGGACCCCGCAGTTCAGCCGGGCCGCGCTGGAAGAAACCGCTCGGCAATTCACGGTCTGCCCCTTCGAACTGGGACTCGACCTCAGCGCGTGGTGCGACGTGGTCATCGGGGATTACAATTACCTCTTCGACCCTGTGGTGCGGCTCCACCGTTTCTTTGACTCCGCCGGGGATTGGCTCTTCCTCATCGACGAAGCCCACAATCTGCCCGACCGGGCCCGCGCCATGTACTCGGCGCAGTTCAGCAAAAGCAGCCTGACCGAGGCAAAGCGCGCCCTCGGCAAGGGGAAAAGCCCCCTGAAAGCGGCCCTGACCCGCGCCGACAAAGCGTTTCTGGAAACCCGGAAGCAGACCGCCGAGCAGGGCGGCACGGCCTTTCTGCAGGAGCTGCCCGCCGAGCTGTTGAAGCCGCTCCATGCCCTTCAGGCTCCCTTGCAGGACTGGCTGGAGCAGAACCCCGACGCCGAGGCTCATGCCCAGCTTCTCGACCTCTATTTCGCAGTGCAGGACATCACCCGCGCGGCCGAGCGGTACGACGAGCACTTCGTCACCCAGTTGTCGGCCTACGGCAGCGACTTGACCCTGCAATTGCTCTGCCTTGACCCTTCGGCCTTTGTGGACGCCAGCCTTGCCTGTGGGCGGGCGGCAGCGCTGTTCAGTGCCACGCTGACCCCGCCGGGCTATTACCGCAGTGTCCTCGGCTGCCCCGATGCCCGCGCCGTGGCGCTGGAAAGCCCCTTTCCGCAGGAGCATCTGGGTCTGTACTGCCTTCCCGGCATCTCCACCCGCTACAAGGACCGGGAGGCCAGTATCCCCGCCGTTTCGGATGCGCTGGCGGCACTGGCGGGCGGCAAAGTGGGCAACTACCTTGCCTTCTTCCCCAGCTACGCCTATCTGCGGGCGGTCTGGGAAGACTTTTCTGCCCGCTACCCGACCATTTCCACCCTCGTGCAGGAAAGCGGCCTCGACGACGGGGCCCGCGCGGCCTTTCTCGCCCGGTTCGCCCCGGACCCGGCGCAGACTCTGCTGGGCTTCGGGGTGATGGGCGGCATCTTCGGCGAGGGCGTGGACCTTGTGGGCGACCGGCTCATCGGCTGCGCCATCGTCGGGGTGGGGCTGCCACAGGTGAACCCCCGGCAAGAGATCCTGCGCCGCTACTACGACGAACACAGTGGTTCCGGCTTCGATTATGCCTACCGGTATCCCGGCATGAACAAGGTTCTGCAAGCCGCCGGACGGGTCATCCGCACCGCCGAGGACAAGGGCGTGGTCCTGCTGTTGGATGACCGCTTCGCCCGCAGTGAGTATACCCGCCTCTTCCCCCGCCACTGGCGGCATTTGAAGTATCTGAACGGAACGGAACAGCTCAAAGAAGAGCTTGCAACGTTTTGGTAGAGCTGTATGGGCCGCATCTCCGGTAAAACTCCCCTCGTGCGGCTGGGTCAGCATCAAAAAGCGCCTGTCAGGTCAACCCCCGACAGGCGCTTTGCTTTATTCTTTACGCTTCCCGTATCGAAGCTCCATGGTCTTCCAGTTGGGCATAGCGCGGCGCAGATCATCCCACGCGGTCATGGAGACTTGGGTGTTTGCGCGCAGGGCCTCGAAGGCTTCGTCGAGGTACTGCATTTCTCCCATCGCGTGCATCGCGTGGTCGGAAGCGCACCACTTTCCGATGGGCGTCTGGCACATCCAGTATACCATCCGGTCGGTCTGCTTCCGCTTCTTGGTGCCCTCCCGGTAGTAGTCGGTGTTCTCGGCGTCGTTCACAGGGACACCCGCCGCCTTCAGCATCTCGCAGCACTCCCATGCCGCGTCCACGATGGCTTTGCGTTGCTCCACCGTGGAACGGGTCAGGTCGCCGTTGACCGCGTAGCAGACGTAGACGATGGGCAGGATGAAGGCGATGTGGCACTTGAGCCACTCGTCCATGTCATCGTAATAGGTCAGCTTGTATTTCACCCCGTCAAACGCCGATTGCAGCCGCTGGCGGAACACGCCGGAAAGCGGTGCCGTTGCCCCGCCGACGGTCATGCCGACGCTGGTGTGGACGCTGACCAGCCGGTCCGGTTCCCGGCGCCCGGCAGTGTTCTGGAAACCGAAGGCGATTTTGTCCGCCGGACGCTGCATGGCGCGGAGCACGCCCACTGCATCCGGGTCGTTGCCCAGAAAGACGAAGTATTCGCTCTTGTTCTGCTTCAGGACGGGCAGTACCTGTGGCAGCTGCCCCGCCTGCATCGCCACGAACACGAGGTCATAGCAGTCGTCCGGGGCCAGCGTGTCGATGGTGGCCACCCGGTCGGTGGTCGTGCGGAACTGGAGCATACTGCGGATGACCAGACCTTTCTGGTCGATGCGCTCCTTCCACTCGCCGCGTGCCAGCAGTGTGACCACGTTCTTCTTGTTCTGGAGCAGCCGGTGGGCCAGCTCACATCCCTGAACTCCTGCGCCGTAAACCAAAATCCGCATCTCTGTTTCCCTCCGATCCAAGCTTCGCCAAATCGAACGTTACTTCTTCAGGAACGAGAAAAATCCCTTTTTCTCATAGGGCTTCGTCTCCACGCCGGTCACGGTATAGCCCGTGTCTGCAATGGCCTGTTTCAGCTTTTCCACATCCACCGGCTTTTCCGAGACGATAACCGTCTCGCCCTTGGTGTGCGAAGACGACACTTTATTGACTTCGGCATTTTTGCGCACCACATCGTTGATGTGGCTCTCGCACATGCCGCACATCATACCGTTTACTTTCAGGATCGTTTCAACCATAATCGGACACCCCTCCCATACTTCTATTTTCAAGTTCATCATAACATACCAACAAGGGAATTGCAAGATATTATATCCGTCTTTTTGTAAATTATACTTGACATTTTGTCAGGTCAGTGCTATTCTGTGGGCAGAGGGAACGAGTTTTCCCCTCCATATCATGCTATGAGGTGACACAATGCCGAAGAACCTGAAACTGAAAGCAGCCCGCGCCGAAAAAGATATGACACAAAGCGCGCTGGCCGAAGCGGCGGGCGTCTCCCGCCAGACCATCAATGCCATCGAAAAAGGCGAGTATAACCCCACCATCAACCTTTGCCGCAGCATCTGCAAAATTCTCGGCAAAACGCTGGATGATCTGTTCTGGGAGGAATAAACGATGAAATTTTCACTGTACAACAAGAAAAATCAACTGGACGAAATGCAGGAGCAGACCATGCGCGGCATTGAAGCGCGGGGCTTCTGGCTGCTGTGGGCGGGGCTGTTGCTTGCCATCCTCGTGCAGATCGTTCTTCGCACACCAAGCAGTCAGTGGGTCGGCGAGTTCGTCGTCTTCATGGCGGGCTGCATTTACACCATGATCGAATGCCTCCGCAACGGCTTGTGGGACCGCCACATCTGCGCAAATACCACCACCAATGTGGTAGGTGCCTTGTCTGCGTGCGTCGTAGTCACTGTCGTCACCGGCCTTGCCTACGGCTCTTGGCTGATTGCTCTCATTCCCGGTGTCATCACCGGCGTTCTCTGCTTTGTGCTCCTGCAAGTCTGTATGCACGCCGCCGAGAAGCGCCGCAAGGAACTTGATAACCCGAAGGATGAAGAGTAACCGCACTCCCCCAGTCTGCTTCGCAGCCAGCCCCCTCGGCGAGGGGGCCTTTTTGCGTTGTCCCGCAGCCAAAGCCTCCCTCCTAGAGGGAGGTGGCATCGCGCAAGCGATGACGGAAGGAATAAAAAGCTCCCGGCGATGCGGCCTTATGCCGTTATACCTTTATTTGATGATACACTTCCCCGCTCTCCAGTTCCTTCCACCGGAACAGGCCCTCTTCCAGCGTCATGTAGCTGTGGGGGCTGTTCTCCTTCGGGATGCTCAGGGAGCCGGGGTTCAGGTAGAGGTTCCCCTCGCCGAACTCCTGCCACGCCGGAACGTGGGTGTGTCCGTGCAGCAGGATGTCCCCCGGCATCAGCGGCGGCGGATTCTTGGTGTTGTAACTGTGGCCGTGGGTGGCGTAGACCAGCTTCTGCCCCACCGGCAGGATGCAGTAGTCCGCCAGTACCGGGAACTCCAGCACCATCTGATCCACCTCGGCTTCGCAGTTGCCCCGCACACAGCAGAGCTTCGCCTTGGCCCCGTTCAGCAGCGGGATGACCTCCTTCGGCGCATAGCCGCGGGGCAGGTCGTTGCGGGGGCCGTGGTAGAGCAGGTCTCCGAGAAGCAGGAGACGATCCGCGCCCTCCCGCTCAAAGGCGTCGAGCGTCTGGCGGCAGTAAAAAGCCGACCCGTGCAGGTCGGATGCGATCATCCATTTCATCTTGTATCGTCCTTTGCATTGAAGTTGATTTTATTATAGGAGCCGCCCGCTTCCCCGTCAAGGCCCAGAAGCCGAATGCACGCGGCTGGCCTGCTGCACCGTGACGCGGCCTGTCTGCCCTCTTGACAAGTTCGTGTCTGCGTGCTATTCTATAGTTCCTAAAATATCGTGTGGATTTTTACAGCATTCATTTCAGAGCTATTTTTCGCCACACAATGGTCCGCGTCAAAGCGCCATTGGTGTGGCGTTTTTTTGCGCCTTTTTAGGGGCAGCGCGGGCCGTGTCCGTTTGATACCCTCAAAAAGGAAGCAAAAAATGAACGATACCTTTATGAAAACCAAGCCGGTGTTCCCGCTGCTGGTCTCCATGGCCCTGCCCAACGTCATCTCAATGCTGGTCAACTCGCTCTATAACATCGTGGACAGCCTCTTCGTTGCCCGCATCAGCGAGCAAGCCATGACGGCCATTTCGCTGGTCTTCCCGGTCCAGAATCTCATCAACGCCATCTCCATCGGTTTTGGCATCGGCATCAACGCCCAGATCGCCCTCTACCTCGGCGCGGGCGACCGCGAAAAGGCGGATATCTCAGCCACGCACGGCATGGCGCTTTCGGTGCTGCACGGTCTGCTCTGCACCCTGATCGGCATTGCCATCATGCCGGGCTTCCTGCGCCGCTTCACCGCCGACGAGTCCCTTGTCTCGATGGGTGTGCTCTACACCACCATCGTCTTCCTGTTCTCCATCGTCAACATGGCAAACCTTGCCTTTGAGAAGATGTTTCAGGCCGTTGGCCGGATGAAGACCACCATGGCTGCCCTGATCGCGGGCTGCGTCTGTAATATCGTGCTGGACCCTGTGCTGATCTTCGGCCTCGGCCCGGTGCCCGCACTGGGCATCGCGGGTGCGGCGCTGGCCACCAATCTCGGCCAGTTCGTCACCTTCTGCATCTACCTCTCCTGCTATTCCACCGCCGACCTTCCGGTTCGGCTGCGCCGCAAGCATCTCCGCCCCAACGCCGCACTGGACAGCAAGCTCTACGCCATCGGCATTCCGGCCATCCTGAATCTGGCCCTGCCCTCCCTGCTCGTCACCTTCCTGAACGGTCTGCTGGCAGCCTTCTCCCAGAGCTACGTCACGGTGCTGGGCATCTACTATAAGCTCCAGACCTTTCTTTATCTGCCCGCAAACGGCATCGTGCAGGGAATGCGCCCGCTGGTCGGCTACAACTACGGCGCTAAGGAGCATGGCCGTGTGGCAAAGCTCTACCGCCTCACGCTGGGTCTCAGCGCCGCCATCATGGCCGTTGGCACGGTGCTCTGCCTCACCATCTCCGGCTCCCTGATCGGCCTGTTCAGCTCGAACCCGGAGACGATCGCCATCGGTGCAACGGCGCTCCGTATCATCTGCCTCGGCTTCATCGTGTCGGCGGTGTCCACCACCTCGTCCGGTGCGCTGGAAGGTCTGGGCAAGGGAATGCCGTCGCTGGTCATCTCGCTGTGCCGCTATGTCCTCTTCATCATGCCGCTGGCTTGGCTGCTCTGCCGCGCCTTCGGCCCCACCGGTGTCTGGCACGCTTTCTGGATCACCGAAGTCTGCTCCGCCGCGATCGCGTTTGTCGTTTACCGTAAGGCAGTAGCGAAAAAGTAAAACACCCGAACTGCATAAAAATCGATTCCCCCGCCCTGCCATATTGGAAGATACTCCATTCGGCAGAGCGGGGGAATTTTTATACCCGCGTAGTAAGGCGAGGGTCTTTTCCATATCTCCACAGTTGGATTCCATACAGTCCCGCGCCCAGCAAAAGGCTGAACAGCGCATAAAGCAGGATCGGCAGCCGCAGCAGCACGATGGAACCGGCAAGCTTCGTAAAACACCACCCGGTTCCATACAATGCCGCAATATACAGCACCAGCCAGCCGATATATTTTATCCAATGTTCCCGCGGCGGGAAGCCCACCTGCTCCATCATCCGGCGGAAGAGTCCACAAAACGCAGCCATCGCCACCACAAGCTGCATCAAATACCCCAGTGAAAATTCAAACACCCACCACGGAACCAACGGATATAAAATCAGCCCCTCTACACCCCACCCGAAGAAGAAGTACAACGGTGCCACAAACCAGAAGTAATCCCCGGCTCTCAGCGTTTTCAAGCTAGGCTTGACCTCATCCACAAAGGTCTTTGCGTCCGAGATGGAATGAAACAGTTCCTGATTTTCCGCGTTGGCTTGGATGGAAATATCAAGCAAATCGCTGCGCACAAGTTCAATACCACAGAAGTCCCAGCTGACCCGGCGAAGATAGCGAATTACTTCTTTAAGCTGTGCCTGACTTTCTTCGGTCAGCAGCTTCGTACGCATCCGGTTTGCTTTTCGCAATGCAATATAGTTATTCATCTGCTTCCTCCTCAAAAATTTTTTCTACCAGCTTGCAAAGCTGTTCCCAATCCTGTTGAAAGGTCTGCAATGCTTCCCTGCCGTTCTCTGTGACCACATAATATTTCCGGCTGGGTCCCTTGGGAGAAGGCCGACGCTCTACCGTGACCTTTCCCTTCTGTTCCAAACGCAAGAGCAGTGGATAGAGCGTGCTTTCGCTCAAATCGGAAAAGCCGTCCCGTTTCAGATTCATCACGATTTCGTACCCATAAGTCGGCTCCCGGCTGATGAGTTTCAGTACACAATATTCCAGAACTCCCTTGAGCAACTGGGTATTGTTTTCCATTCGCGTTCCTCCTTTCAGCTATTTTGTATTACGTAATAGCTTATCTATATTGTATTGCATAGTAGTTCTTTCGTCAAGTGATTTTAGGCCGTCATATCTACCAAAAATCACAGCAGTTTTCTATGCACAAAAACGACCCGGCTTACGGATAATCCCCGCAAGCCGGGTCGTTCATTTTTGCTGACATTACATTTTATGGTTCCAGCCCACACAGACGGTACAGTTCTTCGATACACGGTGCCTTATATCCCATATATCCTTCGATATCCTCCGGGAAAAGCCGCGCGGCCTGTTCCTTTACCGCGCTGTAACGTTTGACCGCCTCCGGATTCTGGCGCAGAAATTCCCGAAATACCAGATGGCGGTGCAGCTCTTTGGAATTGGCCGGACACACATACAAATGATGCAGCTGCAAATCAGGTTTGTCCGTATAACGGAATGCTTCCCTGCCCTCAATGCCGAGGTTTCCTTCATGAAGATACCCAATGACCGCCAGCCGCTCAATAACCTCACCCAAAACGGAATTGTCCGGGATCACCACATCAACATCAATGCAGGGTTTTGCAGCCATCCCCTCAACTGAGGTACTGCCCACATGCTCGATTCCAAGGGCCAAATCTCCAAGGACCGCTTCCAATTCAGCCTGAATGGCCGTGAAATCGTCTTTCCACTTCGGGTCATAGGGCAGCACCACCACATGCGTTGTTTTCATCGTTTTCTCCTTCCAGCACAACAACAAAGCCCCCAAGGAAAATCCTCAGGGGCTTTCAATCAAGTCGGCGACTACCTATTTTCACGCGCCGTTTCCAGCGAACTATCTTGGGCACGAGTGAGCTTAACTTCTGTGTTCGGAATGGGAACAGGTGGAACCTCACCGTCATCGTCACCGACCATATGACTGGTTCAGTATACCATACGGCCTACCGTTTGTCCAGTGTTTTTAGAAGGACGTGCCTTCAAAACTGAATAATCACTGCTACTT
>CDYS01010819.1_pt1 | contig 25730 bp, 23 predicted proteins | sample 557491 | NCBI WGS metagenome assembly CDYS01 (sample SAMEA3182057, study PRJEB8094) | gut metagenome | biome: human; feature: gut; material: Stool; isolation source: human stools | place: Canada | collected 2012-11-26
GCTGTTGCTTCGTGCGCGGGTCCCGACCAGTAGGAATGTCTACCGGGGACGCTGCTGCTGCCGTATCCCGGCAGGGCGTTTTTCGCTAGTTTTTCGTTTCAACGCATTGTCTTAGAACATCACAGAACGCCATATCATCATCTACGGCAGCGATTGCGGCATTAATCAAAGTCTCTCGGTCAGTGTTGCCCCAGTTGATGTGCAGACCATATTCTAATGCCATGCAGCGAATCAGTTCACGGGTGCTGCGGCCATTTCCCTCGCGGAAGGGATGAATGATGTTCAGTTCAGCCATCGTCTGCGACAGATTTTGAATCTGCTTTTCTTTATCCTGTTCGGCAAGCAGCTTCTTGGAGTGAATGTTTTGGAACACCCGCTCTAATTCTCGGTCAATCAGGTCTGGCGGGTAGAACATCGTGTCACCCTTGCTGATTTGCTCCTTGCGGATGTGCCCTGCAAAGGGGTACACATCTTCAAAAAGGAAGCGGTGAATCCGAAATAGGTGAGTTTTGGTAAAACGTCCCTTGATTGGCTCCTGCAACAGAGCCATCTGTTTTACCGCCGTAAATTCCTCTTCGGCCTGTTTGAGTTCGGCTTTATCATGAATGTTCAACTTGTTGATCAGAACATCCGTATCCGGGTAGCAGTACATGGACTGCACTGTGGTGTAGACATCATACTTCGTGAACATAATCAGTCCTTCTTTGCGTACTTTGCACGCAGTTCATTCACGACCTGTTGATAGCTGGCCTGACCGTTGCCAATGCGGTCAAGGTTGCTTCGTGTATCTTTGCTGATGGTCATGCCCTCAATGGCAAAGGTTCCATACACATTGCGGAGGTTGCTCTTGTGCTGGGCAGGGGTAGTATACTTGACGCTCATGGTTTGGCCTCCTTCTGATTTACATGATACTATATAAAGTTTATATAAAGTTTATCGTGTATGCGTACTCTTGTCAATCTATAACTTGTTGTCAAATGTAAAAAGCGCATCTTCCATTCATCAAGAGTAGAAGTTGCGCTTTTACGGCACATCGTATTTTATTGTGAATTGAGATGTGATACATCTGAACCCCATGTGAGTTACATCTCAAGGGCCTGTAGCTCACTTGTCCGCCAACCATACTACGCCCCAAACTGCATCATCTTGAAAATCAGCGGCTTGGAGACCATACTTGCGACCGAGAAAGGTCGTTTGGATGGCAGAACATTTTATATAGACGAATATACGTTGATTTTTCTTTTCTCGCAGTGCAAAAGGTGTGCACAAAAGCGATATTGCTGGGAGAGCGTTCGGTTCGCATCCGAGAGGTCAAGGATCCGAACAGCACGGCCCTGCCGTAGGCAGGGCAAGCAATCAGCCCAGTGCAACGGCGACGACCGCAGCCAGTGGCTGAAACAGGGAGGAGCTGTTGGGGCCGCGTTCTGATTTTTCAAAGCCCCGCCAAGGGGCTGCGGAAAAATCAGCTAACGCAACTCGTCGCTGTTGCTTAGTGCGCGGGTTCCAACCAGTAGGAATGTCTACCGGGGAGATTTTCGTTTTTACCGCATCGTTTTGTACGATGCGGCGGTTTTTTTGTCCAAAAAACTTTGGCAGACCGTGCCGGGCTCCGAACCCTGAAGTCGGAGGCGAACCGGGCGGGGTCATCAATATATTTTTTGAAAATCCATCGGTTTCACGCTTCTTTCTTTACATTTTGCAGAGTGCTGCGGGCAAGTGCATCGCTTTTATGCCCCCTTCTCGGAAATCCCTTCAAAAATTTCCGCACCATCGTAGATTGATATAGACTTGAGCTGCTCCACTTGGTTGAAGCTGGCGTTCAGCGTAATCGAGATTTCATATAAAAATAGAGGGAGCTGTAAGCTTTGTACTGAACGCAGGCGGTGCAAAGTATCGCAGTAAACCCCATAAGGCATCATAAAAAGACACCGGAGGCTTTGCATCAGCTTCCGGTGTTTTTTATGCGCCGCCGGGCTATCTTTTGCTGCACGGTTATGCTACAATAGAAAGAAAACGCGAATTGCAGGAGGAATTATGGATTTTTACGGAACCATCGGCCCTGCCTGTGCCGATGTAAAGCTTTTGCAGCAGATGGTGGAAGCCGGTATGACCGGCATCCGCATGAACCTTTCTCATGGCCCACTGGCAGTGCACAAGGACTGGCTGGCGCTGCTGCGCAAAGCCGGGGTCAAAAAGCTGCTCATTGATTTGCAGGGGCCGGAATTGCGCATTGGTCGTCTGCCGCAGCCGCTGTCCCTTACCGCCGGGCAGACCGTGCGTCTGGGCGCGCAGGGCATCCACTGCCCTGCCGCGCTGGTGCACAGCGTGCAGCCCGGGCAGACGCTGCTGCTGGATGACGGCAAGCTGCTGGCACGGGTGGACACCGCAGAGCCGGAAGCACTCGTGTGCACCGTAGTGCGGGGCGGGGTGCTACAAAGCCGCAAAAGTCTGGCCGCACCGGGGGCGGATATCCAGATGCCCACCCTGACCGCCGAGGACAAGGAGAACCTTGCCATCGCCGCCAATTGCGGCGTTACTGGGGTCATGCTGCCCTTTGTGCGCGGCGCTGAGGATATCCGCAACCTGCGGCAGGCGCTGGCAGAGGCCGGTGCGCCGCAGCTGAAGATCCTTGCCAAAATTGAAAACCTTGCGGGCGTGCAGGCGCTGCCGGAGTTTTTGCCGCTGGTGGACGAGGTGGTCATTGCCCGGGGCGACCTTGGCAACGCGATGCCCCTGTGGGAGCTGCCCCGCTGCCAGAAACAGCTTTCTGCCGCCTGCCGGGCAGCCGGGGTGCCCTTTATGGTGGTGACCCAGATGCTGGACAGCATGCACACCCGGGCTGTACCCACCCGCGCCGAGGTGAGCGACATCTACAATGCCGTACTGGACGGCGCATCCAGCCTGATGCTCACCGGCGAGACCGCCGCCGGGCAGTATCCGGTGCAGGCCATGGAGTATCTGGTGCGCACCGCCCGCACGGCGATGTGACAGGCGCAGACGGCGCTGCTTTTGCCGGATTCATCCCCGGGCGTCCTGCCGGGTGGTGTGGAAGTACTCCTTGGGGGTCATGCCATACTCCTTTTTGAAGGCGCGGAAAAAGTGGTTGTAACCGCCAAAGCCGCTGGTCTTGTACACCTCGGTGATGGGCAGCCCCTGCTCGATGAGGGTGCAGCAGCGGTCTAACCGCGCCTTTACGATATAGCGGTGCACCGTCTGCCCGGTCTGGCGTTTGAATTCCCGGGCAATATGTTCCCGGGAGACGAAAAACTCCTTTTCCAGCCGCTCCAGCGTCAGTTCCTCGGTAAGGTGCGCCTGAATAAACAAAAACACCTCGTCCAGCATCAGGTGGTGGCGGCTGACCAATGCGGTGTGGAACTCCGCATGGATGCAGGCACGCAGCGCCAGCACCACAAACATTTGCAAAATACCGTGCTCGAACACCGCTGCACCGAACTGGGTGCGCTCCTGTGGGAGCATCAGCAGCTTCCGGGCAAGGTTTTTCAGCAGCATATAGATTTGGCTGTCCGGGCGCACAGCCACCTGCCGGAAGGGCACCACGTTGAAGCTTTTTTCAAGGTCGGTATCTGCGTCCGAAAGCTGCGCCAGCGTCTGGGGGGACAGCTGCACCCGAATCAGTTCCAGCGGGCCGTAAGCACCGGCGTATTCCAGTCTGCCGCCCTGACCGGGCTTGAAGATGATGAGATTCTGCTGCTGTGCGGGCAGCACCACCTCGCTGCACCGGAACACACCGCTGCCCCGCATGACCAGAAACAAATCATAATACGCGCCGGAATAAAATTCCCGGACGGCGCTCTGCTCAAAAAGATAACGCTTGGCTGTATAATTCACCAAAAAGTCCTCCATGAAACTGTCATGTGTAACAGATTGTTGTACACAACGGAAAAGTACAACTGTTATAATTGCATAATACATCAATTTGCGATAGTTTTCAATCATTTTTTGGATATGTATTGATGAAAAATTAACGTATAATGAAAACGTAGAAAAGAGACTTGTGCGAAAAGTCTCGTGGTTTCACTGTTTTTAAGGAGGATAAAACACAATGGACCAGAAAAAGACCATCCGACCCTTCTCCATGAAGGACAAGATCGGTTATACACTGGGCGATCTGGGCTGCTGCTTCACCGAGCAGTACCGCGCCATGTATCTGTCGATCTTCTACACCCTGATCCTGCAGGTCAACCCCTTCCACGTGGGTATCCTGCTGCTGATCACCAAGATCTGGGACGCCGTGAATGACCCCATCATCGGTGCCATGGTGGACTCCCGCAAGGCCACCAAGGGCGGCAAGTTCATCCCGTGGATCCGCGCCTTCTCCTTCCCCATGGCAGTGCTGTGCGTACTTGGCTTTGTCAATGTAGGCAATATCAACTACGGCCTGCGTCTGGCCTACATGTTCGTCACCTACGTTCTGTACGAGGCGCTGTACACCTGCGTCAACGTGCCCTTCGGTACTCTGTCCAGCGTGATGACCGATGATGTCAGCCAGCGCACCGCACTGTCCCGCTACCGCAGCCTTGGCGGCACCATCTTCATGACCGTCATGGTCATGATCGGCCCCCTGTTCCTGTATGTGGACAACAAGCCCGTGGCTGGCCGCTTCCTGATGCTGGCCTGCATCTGCGCTATGCTGGGTCTGCTGTGCCTGCAGATCACCTGCGTATGGTGCAAGGAGCGCGTGGAAGTGCCCGAGCGTCCGCAGGGCGAAAAGCTGAACTACCTGCATGTGCTCAAGGAGATCTCTCACAATAAGGCTCTGCTGGGCGTTATGTTCTTCAGCCTCACCGGCATGATCGGTGCTTCCGTGGTCAACGGTCTGAACACCTACCTGTATAAGGACTTCTTCGGCAACGTTAAAATTCAGGCTGTCTCCGGTATGCTGAGCGTGCTGTACGCTGTGCTGTCCTTTGCCATCACCCAGCCTCTGGCCAACAAGTTCGGCAAGAAGGAGTGGTGCTGCATGGGCGCTGGCTTTGCCGCCATCGTGTTCGGCATCCTGTTCTTCTTCCCCGTCCACAACCCTGTGGCCTTCATCGTCATCAACGGTATCTGCTATCTGGGCGCTTCCGGCATGCAGGTGCTGATCTGGGCTATGGTCAACGACGCCATCGACTACCATGAGCTGCAGACCGGCGAGCGCAACGAGGGCATCGTTTACTCCACCTACTCCTTCTTCCGCAAGCTTGCAAGCGCCATTTCCGGCAGCCTGTCCAGCTTTGTGCTGGGTGCCATCGGCTACAACGTTACCGCTGGCGCTGTGCAGACCGCTGGCGTTGTAAACGCTATCTGGAAGAGCTACACCGGCGTCTACTTCCTTGGCTACGGCATTGCAGTTGCCATCCTGTTCTTCGTCTACCCCCTGACCAAGCAGAAGACTGCTGAGATGCTGACCGAGCTGAAGGCTCGCCGCGCCGCAAAGGAGAGCAAGTAAACCATGAAGATCTTACAGGTTCAGTTTAAAAACCGCAATGGCCACACCCTGCGCGGCATCGTGACCCTGCCCGACACCGAGGGCAAGGTACCCTTTGTGGTGCATCTGCACGGCTTTGCCGGCAGCTGCAGCGGCTACAAGTCCATGTACACCCACCTGTCCCGCGCTCTGGCAGCGCAGGGCATCGGCAGTGCCCGGTTCGATTTCTACGGCAACGGCGAGAGCGACGGCGAGTTTGAGGATATGAGCTTCGACGGCCTACACACCGATGCACAGGATATCTTTGCATGGGCCGCTGAGCAGCCCTATGTGGACAGCGAAAAGCTGTTCCTCTCCGGCCAGAGCATGGGCGGCTACATTGCCGCCTCCTGCGCACCGGTCATCCAGCCCCACGGCCTGATTTTGCTGTGCCCGGGTGCCGGGATGTGGTTTGGCTGCGCACAGCGCGCCGACGGCGTTGTGCAGACCGGCAAGGACTACACCGACATGGAGGGTCTGTGCTACAAGATGGCCTTTAACTACGAGATGGCCAAGCACCCCGACCCCTTTACCGAGGCCAAGGGCTACAACGGCCCGGTGCTGCTGCTGCGCGCCGATGATGACCGTCTGGTGGACGAGGGCACCTGCAACCGTTACGCACAGGTGTACACCGCACCCGAGGTGGACACCATTGCAGGCGGCGGCCACAACTTTGCCACGCTGGCAGCCCGTGCCGCCGTGGAGGAAAAGACCGCAGCATTCATCAAAGCAAATCTGTAAAGCAAAGCGTATCTGCAAGGAGGTTTTCGTATGCAAAACGTGCTTCTGCAGCCCATCGAGGTGGGCGGACAGACCTTTAAAAACCGCATCATGTTCCCCCCGCTGACCACCGGCTACGAGAAAAACGGCATGATCAGTGAGCAGGACATGGGCTTCTACACCCGTCTGGCAAAGGGCGGCGTGGGCTACATCGTTATGGGCGATGTGGCACCCATCAACAGCTTTTCTCCCACCCCCAAGCTGTTTGACGACAGCCAGATCCCTGCCTTCAAGGCACTGGCCGACAGCGTACACGCCTACGGCACCAAGCTGGGCGTCCAGCTCTTCCACCCGGAGTACGACGTAGACGCCATCAACAGTCTGTTTATGCAGAAAAAGTTTGATGAGATGCGTCAGCGCCTGCATCACGACATGATGTTCTTCACCGATGAGGTCAGCGAGGAGATGCTGATGGCCATCATCGATAAGATGTGCGCCTGCGCAGTGCGTGCACAGAAGGCCGGTGTGGACGTCATCCAGATCCACGGCGACCGCCTGAACGGCTGCCTGTGCTCCACCCGCATGAACCACCGCACCGATAAGTTCGGCGGCAGTCTGGAGAACCGCGTCCGCTTTGCCCGCATGCTGACCCGCGCCATCCGCAAGGCTGTGCCGGATATGGTCATCGACTACAAGCTGTCCATCGTCACCCCGCAGCGCGGCAAGGGCGGCATTGACGAAGCCGACGCCGTGCAGTTTGCCCAGTGGCTGGTAGAGGACGGCGTGGATATGTTCCACGTTGCACAGGCCAACCACACCGGCAACATGGCCGACACCATTCCTCCCATGGGCGTACAGCCCTACGGCTTCTTCGTCAAAATCGCCGGGGACATCAAAAAGGCCGTCAATGTGCCGGTCAGCGCCGTGGGTCGTATCGTGGATGCCGAAATGGCTGCGCGTGTCATCGAGAGCGGCATGGCCGACATAGTTGCCATGGGTCGCCCGCTGCTGGCAGACCCCGACTGGGGCACCAAGATCGCTGCCGGGAAGGCCTGCGATATCCGCCGCTGCATCAGCTGCAACAAGGGCTGCACCGATGCCATCCAGAACCGTCAGTTCCTCTCCTGCGTGCTGAACGCGGAGAACGGCTACGAGAACACCCGCAGCATCCAGCCCGCAGCGCAGAAAAAGAAGATCGCCGTCCTCGGCGGCGGCCCTGCCGGTCTGGAAGCCGCCCGTGTGGCAGCGCTGCGCGGCCATGACGTGACCCTGTTTGAAAAGACCACCACTCTGGGCGGCCAGCTGAACATTGCCTGCGTACCTCCCCGCAAGGAGGAGATGCGCCGCGCCGCACAGGACCTGATCCACGCGGTCTGCAACGCCGGTGTGCACCTGTGCATGGGTCAGACCCGCACCGCAGAGCAACTGAAGGATGCCGGTTTCGAGGCCGTCATCAACGCTGTGGGCGCACACAGCGCCGCACCCCGCATCCCCGGCATCGACAGCGTGAACGTGGCCGATGCATGGAAGGTTCTGGCCGGTGAGCAGCAGGTGTACGGCACGGTTGCCGTCATCGGCGGCGGCATGGTGGGCTGCGAGACCGCAGAGTATCTGGCTGCCCGCGGCTGCAAGGTGTCCGTTATCGAGATGATGGACAAGATCGCCGCAGGCGAGAGCAGCACCATTCTGCCCACCCTGCTGGAAAACTATAAGACCTACGGCGTGGAGCAGTACCCCAGCCACAAGGTCAAGGAGTTCCGCATGGACGCCGTCGTCTGCGAGAACAAGGACGGCGCAGAGGTGACCATCCCCTGCGATTACATCGTGCTGGCTATGGGCGCACGCTCCAACGAATTTGACGCTGCTGCGCTGGAAGCTGCCAGCATCCCGGTGTGTTCCATTGGCGATGCCGCCGGCAAGGCTGCGGATATCTCCAACGCCATCCGCACCGGCTACGATACCGCCTGCCAGCTGTAAAACAAAAATATCGTTCTATTTGTGGGTCAGAAACGCCTGTGGACGCTTCTGACCCACTTTTTTACCCTCTCAGGCAAAGCCGTCAGGGTTTTGCCTCGCCCTCTCAGGCGCTCCCGTGTCCGCTCCCCCGAAAGGGTAGCCAAGGTTTAAAGCTCATTGCTAAAGTATTAGGCATCATGAGGAGACTTTCGGCAGTGCTCTTGGCTCTCCCTTTGAGGAAAGACTTCCACCCGCTCCGGGGGAAGGTGGCGCGGAGCGCATTCAAAATCATCCCACATAAAAAGGCTGCTGCACAAAACCCTGTGCAGCAGCCTTAAATATTTTACGTTTACAACAGATCAGATGCTGAACTGCACGGCGCAGAAGGCGGCATAGATGCACAGCAGTGCAATGCCCTGCGGGCGGCTCAGCTTGCCCTTGATCAGAGCGGGCAGGGTGAGCAGCAGCATCACGGCAAACATGACCGGGATATCCATCACCAGCGAGGCGTTCATACCTGCGATGGTGGAGTTCTGCGGGATGCTGAAGGGGGCCAGCGTGACAGACACGCCGCTGACCAGCACGAGATTGAACACGTTTGCACCGATGACGTTGCCCAGCGACAGCGCGCCGTGACCCTTGGCCAGCGAGGTGATGGCGGTGACCAGCTCCGGCAGCGAGGTGCCCAGTGCCACAAAGGTCAGCGCAATGACCGACTCCGGCACGCCCAGCGCCTGTGCGATGAGGGTGCCGTTGTCCACCAGCAGGTCAGCGCCCACAGCAATGAGCACTGCGCCGATGGCCAGCAGCCCCAACTCCTTGGCAAAGGAGCCTTCCTCAGCCTGCTCTTCCTCTTCCGGGGCGGGAGTATTTTTCATAGCCAGCACGTTGCACACGATGTAAGCCACGAACATGGCCAGCAGGATCAGGCCCACCGGGCGAGTGAAGGAGCCGGTGGTGTAGGCCACACCGGCGTAGAAAGCGGCAGCCACAAAGAAGAAGGCCACCGGGGTGCGCAGGCTCTTGGGGTCAACCTTGCCCGGACGCACTGCAATGGTGATGGCGGCGATCAGTGCAGCGTTGCAGATGACTGAGCCGATGGCGTTGCCGTAGGCGATCTCGCCGTGACCGGTGAGGGCAGAGGTGGTGGACACCATGACCTCCGGCAGGGTGGTACCGATGGACACCACCGTGGCACCGATGAGCAGCTCCGGCACATGGAAGCGGCGGGCGATGCCGGTGGCACCGTCCACAAACCAGTCGCCGCCCTTGATCAGGCACAGCAGACCCACGATAAATAACAGAACAGGGATCAGCATAATATCTCTCCTTTTTAATAATAGCGGCAGAGGCACAAAAAAAGACCTTTATCACATCCAGCCCAAAACGGGAGAATGTGATAAAAGTCTCAAGCATCCGGTACTGCATCGGGCATTTCTGCCGGGGGTGTCGCTGCAGCACAGCGCACCCGTTTTCCAACTAAAGTACGCCCCTTACTCCCTTTTATCCAGAGAATATTATACCTGTTTTCCAGCAAAAACGCAAGGGGAAATATGGGATTTATTCTGCCTTGGTCACTTTTTTGGCGTTGGGGTAAATATGCTCCATGCGGGCGTATTCCCGGAACGCTGTTTTTGACCCTGCGGGGGTCAGCCGGTCTGCGCGGTAGAGGGCAGAATGGTCATTCTGCCGTCCACGGCGGCGTCCACCATCTCGTGCTCCCGGAAATACTCCATCAGGATATCCTGACAGGAGGTTGCCACGCTGCGGGGCTTCTGGAGCTTGCAGATGGTATCGTAGGAGATGTTGAAAAAGCTCTCGATGTTTTTGAAGTGGTAGTTCTGCAGCCCCACGGTGAACAGGGCATCGTCGCCGATCTCCTTGCCCACCTCTCTGCCGCAGTAGGTAAAGTAATCAAAATCGCCCTTGCGGCGATCGTACCGCAGCCGCAGGGTGGAGGGCAGCTGGTAGAACTCGGTGTGGCCGGTGTAGGCCTCCTCCCGCAGCATGTAGTGGAGCATCTGGCGCAGCTGCTGGCCTGTCACCTTGAACATGAACACCCCGTCGTCGTAGGGGAAGCCCTCGATGAGGTCGCCGTAGGTGACAATGGGGCCCAGCTTTTCGGCCCGGATGCTGCCGGAGCCGATGAGCATAATATCGATGCCAAGGCTGCGGGTGAAGATGTCCGCAAACAGGTTGCCCAGCTCGGTCTCCCGGGTGCGCTCCGGGTGGGTCAGCTCCCGGCGGAAGCGCCCTACGATGTGGCTGTACTTTTCGTCCACCTGACTGGTGAAGCGGTGCAGCACCTGCTCCATGGCGGGGTTGCGGGGGCAGGTCTCGGCGGTGATGGGCACCGTGTGCCATGTGTAGGAATCGATGCAGTTGTTGTCCGTGTCCACAATGATGTCAAAGCGCCCGATCTGGTCGGTGCCGGTGCCCGCCTGCGCAATGACCACGCCGTTTTCCTCCACCGCGTGCTCTGGCAGGGTGTGGCTGTGCCCGCCGATGATCAGGTCCACCCCCCACGCCGGGTCCAGCTGGCGGGCAAGGTGCTTGTCCTCCTCAAAGCCGATGTGGGTCAGCAGCACGGTAAAATCAATGTCGATGCTGTTGTGGGCGTTGCAGATCTTGCCCACCTCGGCGGCAGCTGCGGCAGTGTCCACAAAGGACCCCACCAGCGATTCGGACTTGGTCTGGTTGATGACGTCTTGCGTGATGATGCCGATGAAGAGGATGTTCATCCCGTCCACCCGCAGGATCTTGTAGGGGGTGAACAGCCGTGTGGGGGTGTTTTTGATGTAGAGGTTGGCGTTGATGATGGGAAAGCGCGCGCATTTTTCGATGAACAGCAGGTGTGCGATGCCGTAGTCAACCTCGTGGTTGCCGATGGTAACCACGTCCGGGGCAAGGGCGTTCATGATCTCGATGGTGGAAAGCCCCTTGTATTCGGAATCAATGACCGAGCCCCGGAACATATCACCTGCAATGGCGTAGATGGTGTTGGGCTCTTCGGCCCTCACCTTTTCGATGTAGCCGGACAGCATGGAGACGCCGCCCACCAGTTTTTCGTCCACCTGCTCTGCCAGAAAGTCTCCGTGCAGATCATTGGAGTGGAGGATGGTGATCTTTTTGGTGTGTTTCATGGTGCATTCCTCCCGGTGTGGGTCGGCGGCGGTCAGCCCATGGCCTCCTGCCGCGCAAAGTAGACCGTATTGACAAGGCTCATGTAGCTCTCTTCGCCGTCCAGATAGAACTTCAGGGCAAGGGTGTCCTCGTCCTCCAGCGTGACGGCGTAGCGGGAGCCGTCCTCTCCGGTAAAGGTGGCGTACCACTCCTGATTGGAACGGAAGGGTACCTCCGGGGTGCCCTCCTGATAGAACAGGTCGGCTTCCTCCACGTTCAGCTCCGGGTAGGGGGTGATGTAGCTGGCGGTGAAGGGCAGCTGGCTGCCCTCGGTGTCGGCGTCTGTGGGCAAAAAGCACATCCGGTCGGCGTCTGCGGGGTCGGTGTCAAAATAGCCCTCGTCGGTGTCGCGGCCGGTCTCCAGCCAGTTGCCCTCCAACGACCAAGGACTTGTGTCGGTCTCCCAGTCGTCCCCTTCCGGGTAGATGGTAAAATCGCACACGCCCTCGGCTTCCACCACATGACCGTTCTCGCCGGAAAGGAAGGGGCTGAATACCAGCTCTTCGCCGGTGCTGGGGTACAGTTCCACCTCGGTGTTGGGGACGATATCGCTGATGTTGCACAGCAGCAGGATGGGCTGACCGTCCTCACTGTAATAGAGCTGTTTACCGCGCTGGAGCGGTTTTTCGGCATCGTCTGTCAGGCTCGTCTCGTAGACGAACAGGGTGGCATCCGGGTCCTGCGGGAAGATGCAGTACAGGTCGCACCCACCATCCGGTGCCACGACCCAGTGATCCTGCGGGATGTCGTAGACGAAGCCCCACAGTTCCCGCAGGTCTTGCTGGCTGTCCAGCACCTTCTGCACATCGGTGGTCATCTCATAGGAGCCGCCCAGATAGAGCACACAGGCGCGGTATTCGTCCTCCCCGGCCAGAAGGCGCATGTAGGTCACGTCCTCCGGCTCGGTGTACTCCTGTTTGGCGGAGGGTGATGCGGTCATCTTGTCTCCGTCCAGCATCTTTTCGGGTTTGGAGCTGGGGGTGGAGCCGGGGGTGCTGGCCGTCCCGGCTCCGCAGCCTGCCAGCCCTACGGTCAGGGCCAGCAGGGCTGCCAAAAGTTTCAATTTTTTCATGGGTTCCTCCTGTCTCAGCCCCTCGGCTCTGGGGGAGCCGGGGCGTCTTGGGGTTCCGGGTCGAGGGAAAAGTCCGCCACGCCCTCCACCGGCATCGGCTGCCCGGTGCTGCCGGAAAGCTGGGGGGTCCAGTCCAGTGGGCGGCCGGTGCTGCAATAGACCTTCGCCATGGTGTCGGGGGTGTCTGGGCTGCCGTTGCACAGCAGCAGAATGGGCTGGCCGCCCTGCCTACAATAAAGTTCCCGGCCCGTCTGGTGCGGGTACTGGGGGTCCTGCTTTTCGTAGACAAAAAGCGTATCCTCCCTGCGCACGGCAAAGATGCAGTACAGCTCCCGCCCGCCGCCCGGCGCAGTGACCCGGTGATCTGCCGGGATGTCCGTAACAAACTGCCAAGGCTGTTCCTGCAGGCTGTCCAGCGCAGCGTCCACATCGGCGGTGCGTTCCGGGACACTGCCCAGATAGAGCACCACGGCAAGGCTGCCGTTCTGCTCTGCCTGCTGCCGCAGCTGCGCCACGGTCACAGCGTCCTGCCGGGGGACGCTGTCCGGGGCGGACGCGCCGGAGCGGATGGGGTCGCCGTCCACCGGTCCGCAGCCCACAAGACCCAGTGTCAACGCCAGCGCGGCGGCAAAGAGCCGCATGGTCACGCCCTTCATCTTACGCCCACGGGTCAGCGGACAGCGGAATGCGGATACCGGTCATCAGGTACTGCTCCCACAGAAACCACTGTCCGCTGCCCTTGCGGCGCAGCTTGATGGGCCGGGGATCATCAGCACCGCCGCAGGGGATGAACAGCTTGCAATAGCCCTCCTCCACGTTGGAGGTGTGATTGCTGCCCACCAGCAGGGTGAAGGGCTGGCGAGGAGTATAGCCGTTTTCCGGCGATGCACCCACAAAGTAGGAGAAGGGGATGTAGCTTTTGCCGTCCCGGAAGCGGTCGTTCAAAAAGGAGATATCCTGCCCGTTCAGCGGACGGGGGCCGCGCAGCCAGTTGAGCATCTCCTTTCCGATGTTCTTATCGGCACCATAGGCGCACAGCGCACAGACGGTGAGGGCCGCAGTCTTGAAGGGGGTGTCAAGGCTTGCTTCCGGCAGCGCCTGCATCTGGGCAAGGCTTTCCGGCAGTTCCTGAAAGGTAAAGGTGACGGTCTGGTTTCCACCGGCGGCGGAAGCGGCCTGCTTCATCTTATCAAAAAGTCCCATGAAAATACTCCTTTCTGTTTCCTCAGCCCCGTTTCAGATCGCTGCGGGGCATCATCCGCTTGCGGATCATCTTTTTGTTCAGGTCCAGCGTGAGGTTTGCAAAATATCCTTTTTCAAAATACCATGCAATGTCCTTTGCGTCCATACCAACGCTGTTGTACAGCCACCGCAAAGGCACTTCCGGCCCGGAGTAGTTCTCCACCCGGCGGGCAATGGTCCTTGCATGGTAGCGGCGTTTTTCGTTGCGTGCGAACAGAACAAGGGGCACAGCGCCCACCACGATCCAGAACGCATACCCGACAACGTGGGAGGTGTCCTTGGCCTGCAGGTCTAAGCAGAGGGTATACAGCCCGCCGACAGAGCAGAACACGCAGAAGGCAAGCCCCGCGTTCCGCAGCCATTTGAGGACACGGGGGATCTCGCCGCGGGCTTTTTCCGAAAGATAAGGGTTCATAAACATGCTCCTTTCAGAACGAACCGCCTCCGCCGCCGTGGGTGGTGCCGCTGGAGGAGGTGTGGGTGGAACTGCCGCCGGAGCTGTCGGAGTCCTTTGCCTCCACATGCTCGGTGCGCTGCACATCCCGGTACAGGAACAGCTCCCGGCTGTTGGTCAGGTTCATGCTGCCCTCCCGCACATAGCTGGCGGCGTTCTCTTGGAACGCCACGCTGCGCAGCTGGCTTTTCATTACGCTGACGACGACCCATGCCAGCACAAGGCCGATGCCCAGCGCAAGGAACAGGTACATGAGAGACAGCGGTTCCCGGGGCAGGTTATTCACGTCATAGGGGTGGCCCGCCCGGGCAGCGTCGATGTAGGTATCCGACCACTGGACAAAGGTGCGGAATGCACCGGCGTAATCTCCATCGGCCATGAAGGGGGTCATCTGCTGGCCAAGGTACTGGATGCCGGCGTCCGTAAAGGCGGTGATGCCGTAGCCGCAGGTGGAGATGTGCCACTTGCGGTCGCCTACGCTCACCAGCAGCAGCACGCCGTCCATATCGGGGCCGTAGCCGTACTGGCAGTAGTCATACAGATCATCGGCAAACTGCTCCATGCTGTCGGCACCAACGCTTTCCATCGACTCGATGGTGGCAATGGTCACATCGAAGCTCTGGCGCAAGCTCAGTTCTTCCAGTGCATCCTCCAGCTCGTTGTCCTCGTCCTCGGTCAGCACCTCAGCGTCGTCGAACATGCGGTAGTACAGGTCGGCAAAGCCGCCCTCCACCGCAAAGGCCGGAACAGCCAGCGCCATCACAAGAGCCAGTGCTGCCAGCGCCGCAAAGAGGGAGTGCAGTCGGTTGGAAGTCTTTTTCATCGTTCGTCCCTCCTTTACAGGATCCGTGCCAGCCACAGCAGCCACATCACGCCGTAGGACGCGGCGGAAAGGGCAGCCGTAAGGCCCAGCATCCACTTGCGGGCAGCGCCCTTGTCCACGGGCAGGTCACCCACGAATCTGCCGGTCTGACCATTCATGGCAAACAGATAGTTTTCGCCCCGCCAGCTGGTGCTCAGCAGCCAGACCGGGAACAGAGCGTACTTTGCCTTGCCGCCGTGCAGCTGGATGCTGCTGCTTTCCACCTTGACCGAATCGTAGCCGGTAACGGTCTGCTGGAACGTCTCCTCGGTGGAGCGGCGGATGCGCTTGTTGGCCCGCTCGATGCTGTCCTCGGCGCTCACATCGTATTTGTCTGCCACATAGCCGGCCAGATAGGCGGTCTGGAAGGGGATGGCATCCTGCATGGCAAAAGGCTCGATGGACTCCATCAGGTCGTCCTCGATCTTGGACGAGCCGTCCACCGGCACTGCGTCAAAACCCAGCGTGCCGTCCCGCCGGACGGAGTAGTAGTTGGTCTCGGTATAGTCGTATTTGCTGTCCGACCAGCAGCGGGTCCGGGTGGCGGTGAACCGCAGCTGAGCGTCGGCGTCGCTGTCGAAGAGCCAGAAGGGCACATACACGCCCTTGATCTCGTCGATGTGGTTCTGGCTGCGGAACACCCGGGGCAGCAGGGTCTTGCCCTTGAGGTGCTCCTGCAGCTTTGCCTTGGCGGCCTTTTTGTCCAGCTTGAAGGGGATGATGAGGTCGGGCCGCAGCGTCCCGGCAAACTGTCCGGTGAGGACGATGGGGTTGCCGCAGAACGGGCAGGCGGACGCCGCCATGGTGTCATCGCCCACGATCTCGCCGCCGCAGCTCTTGCAGCTGTAAGTATGCAGACCGGCGGTCTCTCCTTCTGCCCAGCTGCCGCCGGGGGTGGCCCACTCCATCTCGCTGGGCTTTTCGTCCTTCAGCTCCTCATCATAGCCCTTGAGGGTATCCACATCGAACTCGGTGTCGCAGTAGGGGCATTTCATCTTCTGGGTGGCGCTGTCAAACTGGATGGCGCCATCGCAGCAGGGGCACTTGTATTCCAGCATTCCTGCCATAGCGTTTCCTCCTGTTGTTCCAAAGGGGGCCGGGGGGCTCTTCCCCGGCCCCGCTGTTTTTGTGTTGGTCTTCCCGCCGAAGCGGTCGGCTCAGAAGTCCGTGGTGATGCGGAACACCACCGGCTCGTCCGGCTCGGTGGCTTTGCCGTGGTGGCCCACTGCCAGGAAAGCGTTTTCCTCCAGCGGCAGGAAAACATCAAAGATGCAGAAGTCGCCGCACAGCTGGCACAGGGTCTCGCGCTCACCCACGGGAAAGGACTTTTCCAAAAAAGTGCCGTCCGGCGCGTACAGCTCCCACATATAGCCCGTGTCCAGCAGATAGCCGTTGGGGCGCTTCATCATCACGGCGTTAAAGCTGCCCACCGGCTGCGAACTGCGGGCCAGCTCATTGCCGTCCAGATCAAAGGCAGCAAAGTAATCATCGCCGTTGGATTCCAGCTCGCCCACCGTCAGCAGCTCGTCCCCGCTGAGGTTCAGGGAGGACATGCTGTAGAAGGGGCCCATCTCGTTATCACCCTCCAGCGTCAGCTCGGTGTACTCGCCGTCCTGCACCAGCACCGGCGCGGAGTTGGTCCGGTAGAGCACGGTCAGATCCCGGTCCTTGGAGGAATAGCAGCGGCCCCAGTAGTCCAGCGCGTCGCCGGGCTCCTCCGGGTCGCTGCTGTTTAGATCGTAGCAGTAGACATCAAAGTGGTCCATGGCGTACAGGATGCCATTGCGGTCGATGCTGAGGGCGTCGCTGCCGTCAATGTTGTACTCTTCCACCGGGGTCAGCCGGTCGTCCTTGATGGCATACTCGAAGATCTTGGCAGACTGCTCTTCATTGTCCTCGTTGTAGAAGCTGAAGAAGTAATTGCCCCGGTAGCTGTCCGCTTTGATCAAATGATAGGCACCGCATACCTCGCGGCGGACGTCAAAGGGGATGTACTGTGCCTTGAAGGTGTAGTCGCCGATGGTCAGTTCCCCGGTCTGGAACTGGGTCACAGGGGGCCCTGCAGGGGCGGCTTTGGTCTCTGCTGATTCCGGCTGTGCCGAAGCGGACGGGGCACTGCTGCTGGAAGCCGGTGCGCTGGAAACGCTGGAAGCGCTGGATGCGCTGGCAGCACTGGAGCCGCCGCAGGCGGTCAGTCCGAGGGCGGCGGTGGCAAGGCCCATGGCCTTGAGGAAATCTCTGCGCTGGATCTTTCTCATATCCGTTCCTCCTTTTTCAGTTACTGCACCTTTGCAAAAGCTTCGTCAGCACGGCGGCTGTACAATGCCATGCCGCCGGTCTGGGCGTCGTTTGCCAGATTGATGTTCTCCACAAAGCGGGCCTTTTCCTGCTCAGAGAGCTGCCCGCCCTTCATGGCGGCGGATGCCACGGCACCCATGGCACCGATCATGCCCATCTGGCCCTTCAGCTCCCGTTCCTCGGCCTTGGACATCCGGCGGCCGAACATGCTGGTCTCATTATCGTGGACCCCGAAGATGTGGTCCAGATGCTGCCGTGCGATGTGGGCATAGCCGATCTCCCGCCGGTCCCGCTTGCTGAAGCAGATGACCAGCTCCTGCTTGATGTAGGGGTGGGGGCGCATGCCCCGCTGGGTCTGGGCCTCGGTGATGCTGCGGGGCTGCACCAGCTTCAGCTTCAGACCGCCGCCGTTGAGGGTGGGTTCCTGGCCCGGCTCCTTGGCGGGGGTCTCGTCCAGATACTCCTCATAGCTGGCGATCTGGTCGTAGCGGATCAGCTCCGGCATCTTGCCCCGGCCGCCGGTGCGGTCGTCGATGTACAGCATGCCCAGCTCATCGCAGAACACCAGCCCCATTTGCGTCGGGGTGGAGGGGTATGCGTTGACCCGGAACTCGGTCTTGTCGAACACCTCGTCGAATACCCGCTTCATCCGGGCCATGTACTCCATGTGCTCCTTTGCTTCGTCCAGCGTCAGCTCGCTGAGCCGGATATATTTGGAGCACTTGTCGCCGCAGTCATCGCAGAGGAACTGTCCGTCCCGAAGCTTGGAACGGTGCAGGGTGCCGCACTCCTTGCCGCAGACGGCACAGTTCTGTTTTGCGAACAGGTTGGAAAAGAATCCCATCATGGTATGCTCCTTTCATTGCTCTGTATTTGTCAGGTCAGGTCTGGTCGCTGTCGTCAAAGGGGTCGCCGCACTCCGGGCAGAACTTGGGCGGGTGAGCGGGGTCTTCCGGCTCCCAGCCGCACTTGTCGCACTTATACTTGGGCGTACCGGCGGGCTTTGGTTTGCCGCACTCGGAGCAGAAGCGACCCTTGTTCACTGCGCCGCAGCTGCACTTCCAGCCTTCTGCTGCCGCCGGGCGGGGCTTGCCGCACTCCGGGCAGAACTTGCCGGTGACGGTGGCACCGCAGCTGCAGGTCCAGCTGTCCGCAGCGGGCTTCGGCTCCGGCTTTTTGCTGCCGCATTCCGGGCAGAATTTGCCGGTAACGGTGGCGCCGCAGCTGCACTGCCAGCTGTCCGCCGGGGCGGGTGCGGGACGGCTGACCTGCTGGGGCGCGTCCACGCTGTCCGGACGGGCCTGCTGGCCCATAGCGAACAGGTTCTGGGCGCTCATGCCGCCCATACCGCCTGCACCGGCTGCCATGCCCATGCCCATAAAGCCGGTCATGGCACCGGCGGTGTTGCCGGCGGCGGTCTTCATGGCGTCGATCTGACCACCCACCAGACGGGCGGCAGCGGTGGTGGGATCGGTGGTCATGGCGTTCTCTTCCCACTCGGTGATCTTCTTCTGCTGCTCCTCCGGGATGGACAGGGAGTTGATGTTGAAGGAGAACACTTCAATGCCGCGCTTTTTGCGCCAGACATTCGACAGCTGCTCGTTGAGCGCCTCGGAGATCTCCAGCGTGTGAGCGGGAATCTCGTAATACTGCACCTTGTTTGCCGAAAGGGTGGCAAGGGCAGGCTGCAGGGCGTTCATCAGCTCGCTCTTCAGCCGGGGTGCGATCTCGGATGCGTCATACTGGGTGGAGACGTTGCTGCACACGTTGGTGTAGAACAGCAGCGGGTCGCAGATGCGGCAGGTGAAGCTGCCGTTGCACCGCAGGTTCACCGAGAGCTTGTAGCCCCGCTCCTCGCTGACCACCACCCGGAAGGGGATGGGGGTGGCAGTGCCGTACAGGATCTCGCCCAGCTCCTTGGTGTTGATGTAGTACACCCGCTGATCCTTGCCGGTGTCGCCGCCGTAGGTAAAGCGCTTGGCTACGGTCTGGAAGGTTTCCGCCAGACTGTCGCCGAAGTTGCCGGTGAACACGCTGGGCTCGGTGGATGCGTCAAAGGTGAATTCGCCCGGTTCGGCGCACACCTCCACCACGCGGCCCTGCTCCACGATGAGCATACACTGTCCGTCTGCCACGGCGATGCCGCTGCCGTTGGTGATGATGTTGTCCTCGCCGTTGTTAGAGCTGCGGCGGGAGGTGCGCTTCTGGCCCTTGACCATCAGCACATCCTTGTCCAGAGAATCGCAGTAGAAAAATTCCTTCCACTGGTCTGCAAGGGTTCCGCCCAGTGCGCCCATACCTGCTTTGATAAGACCCATAGTAATTTCCTCCTGTTATTTGTTTGTTATAAGCGACAACGCTTTGTCATCGCATTGCGTTCGGTTTCGGTCACGGTACAAGGGTTAGATCCGGGGAGTCGTTTTTCCAGTAAATGGGACGCGTGTCCCGGTCAAACAGCACTTCTCCGGCGCGGTATTTCAGGCTGCAGCCGCTGGGGCTGCCGTCATCGTTCAGCAGAATGGCCCAGAACTCGCAGGGCTTGCCGTTCTGATCGGTCAATGTAAAATACAGCTCGGTGCCGTCCTCGGTGCGGCCCTGCGTTCCCTCGGCGGTGCCGGTCAGAATGCCGCTCCACCCGTCCCATTCCACGCTCATACAGCAGCTGCCGTCCGGCAGGAAGGTCATCCAGCGGATGCCCTTTGCGGACTCGTCTCCGGCGCGGTATGTTCCCCACAGCCTGCGGGGAATGGCGGTGTAGCCGATGTCGTCCCACGCCTCGGTGCGCTGAAAAACGTACCAGACCTCACTGCCCTTTTGGGGGCCGGTGGACTGCATCCGCAGCGAGCGGTCCTCCATCATGGAGATGGTCCAGCGGCTTCTGCCGTCCTCGCTGAGACAGGTCAGGTTCCAGCCCTGACTTCTTTTCCCGTCCCAGCCGGTCACAGCGCCGGCATTCAGCTCTCCGGTACGGGTCTCGGCAGCGGACTGAATCTGCGGGCTGACGTATGTTTCCCGGATGAAGGAGACGGTCACCGTGCCGGTGATCTCGGCCTTCTCCAGCCGCAGGGTAAAGCTTTCGTTGCGGTCGGCGGGGGCATAGCTTTCACCCTGCGTCACCGCCGTGACTGCCATCCACTCGGCCAGCACCTGCCACTCCCAGTCCGGTGGCAGCGGCTGTGCATCCAGCGGGATGACCGGGGCATCGTTCACATACTCCTCCCCGGACGCGCTGAACCTGTGGACCACGAAGGAAATGTTTCCCTTACCGTCCAGAGAAAAAGGCAGCTCGTCCAGCGAAGTCCACCATGCGGTGTTGCCCTCTTTCAGGCTGCCGGTGGGCAGCATTCCTCTCTCGATGGCGGCTTGACGGTCCAGCTCATCCCGGCGCTTCACGTCGCGGTAAAGCGCCTCTTCCAGCGCAGCGGGGTCTGCCCCCATGCGCTGCAGCATCTGGGTGACGGTGAGCTGGTTTCCGCTGGCAAAATCGAAGCACCAGCCGTCGTAGAAGGGCGCATCCGTACCGCCGTAATAACTGCTGACCACAAGGCTGACACAATCGTCATACCAGCTTGCTTCCCAGTTCATTTCAATGCTGAAATCCCACACGGCCGGGTCGGCCGCCGCCGGGCTGTCCGCATAGTCCAGCACATCGTTTTCGTAGTAGCGGGCGATCTCGGCGTTGATGCGGGCAGCATCGGCGCTGTCGCTTTCCAGCCGGGGCAGGTGGATGTTCAGTCGGACGGTGCCGCCGTTTTCCGTCTGCACCACCTTTTCAAGGGTGTACTGCTCGGTGATCGCCGCGGTGGCGTGCATGGAATCCGGCGGGGTCGATTTCAGTTCCCGGCGGCCAGCCGGGCGGGCAGAGGCTGCGGTCTTTGCCCCGCAGCCCGCCAGCAGCGCTGCGGCCAGCAAAGCGGCCGGGATACACCGCAAGGGGATGTGTTTCATCTTGCACCTCCTGCTCGTTTATCAGTCGTAGTTGTGGGTCAGTACCAGAGGGCCCTCTTCGTTCGTCAAGGGGTTCTGCCCGCTCAGAGGGGTAAAAATCAGGTAATCGATGCTATAATCAAGCTTCAATGCAGCGCTGAACGCAACCCATTCCGGGCCGTTTTCGGTGTCGCGGATAAAAGAGAAGCCCATCGCGGTGCCGTTCGGGGTAGCGCCCAGATAGGTGACAGCACCCTGATAGAAATAGCGGTTGTTGTGGGTAGCCAACTGGCAGCCGCCGCCTGAATTCAGGTTCAGCCAGCACAAGTTTTCCCCTTCCCCAAGGGTGAAGCGGCCGGTGGAATCTACCTGCTGCGGGCTGTTCCACTCAGCGGTCAGGGGGGCAAGCTCTGTTTCCGTACCGTCTGCACACAGCAGGCTGACCTCGGCGCCCCGCAGCGCCAGCGCAGTGCCGTTGTTGGCAATATAGATGGGGTCGGCACAGAGCAGGATCTGCCCATACAGCAGACAGCGCAGCACATCCACGTACTCCACAAAACCGTCCTCGGTAAGCAGGTAGACTACGGGATGGAAGGTCGCGCCCAGCTCACCGATGCACACATCTACATAATTATTATAGGCGTTGCGGATGGGCAGGGTAACATCGCCGTCCAGACGGATATCATACTCCTCTGCCCATGCGATAGTCTCAGGGGTGCGTTTGATGGTAACGGTGCGGGTGTCGCCGTCCAGCAGCACCGAAACGCTGCCGTAGGTATCGGTAAGCACCGGCGTTTTGGCAGGGGCGGCCGGGGTCAGCGGAAGTTCCACCTTCAGCGGACGCCAGCCGCTGCCGGCGGTGGTGTGGTATCCGCCAACAAGGGTGACGGTATTTTCGTTTTCCAGCAGAACGGTCAGGTTTTCCAGCCCGTTGTCCCGCAGGGTATCGGCGCGCATCCCGGAGAGCATGCCGCTTTCCCGCAGGAAATCGTAATATTCCTGCTGCACCATGTTGCGGTCAAGAGTCTGTATGGCAGCGCGGTATACCGCAAGCTGCGCCTCGTCCGGGTCCAGCCCCATGCGCTGCAGCATTTCCGTCACGAAGATCAGCTTTCCGGTGGCAAAATCGAAGCACCAGCCCTGAGTATAGATGGGGTCGGTACCGCCGTAGTAGCTGCTCACCACAAGGCTTACGCAGTCGCCGTACCAGTAGGCGTCCCAGTCGATGTAAGTCTGCGAGCACCATTCGTCCTGCGGCACCTCAGCCTGCGGATAGCTTTCATAATCCCGATATTCCGCCGCATACTTGGCGGCAAGCTCATCGTTGAGATAGGCGGCGTCCGGGCTGTCGCACACCAGCTGCGGCACATGGATGGTCAGCTTCTGTGCGCTGCCGTACTCGTCCCGGAAGGTCTTTTCCAGCGTGAACTGCTCCGTGATACGTTCCTTTTGGGCGGTAAGCGCCGGGGCATTCTGGCTGCTGCCGGTGCTCTGGCTGCTGCCGGTGCTCTGGCTGGCGGCAGCGGAGCCGGAGCTGCTTTTTGTGCCGCCACACCCGGCCAGCACCAGCGCCGCCGCCAGCACCAGCGCGGTAAGGCGTTTGTGTTTCATGGTCGTTCTCCTGTGTTCTCAGCCGTAGCTGCGGGTCATTTGCAACTGGGTCTCGCCCTCGGCAAAGGGGTTTTGCCCGTCGATCATGGTCATGGTCAGGTTCTCGTTGTACGGGTCCATCTTGAACGCAGCTACAAAGTCGAGCCCTGCGTCGGTAAAGATGGCCAGCACCACGCCCTCCGGCACCACGCCCAGATACGCGGCATCGCCCTGATCCATGCGGCTGTTGTCCTGCATGCCCATCTGGACGCTGCCATCGCTGGTCAGGTCCATCCAGCTCCAGCCGTTTTCGTCGGTGTAGTTGTAGGAGCCGGTGACGGAATAGGGGATCTCCTGCGCGCTCCACTCTGACGACAGTTCGGCCAGCTCCAGCACAGAGCCATCCTTCCGGTGCAGGTTTACTTTACTATTGCCGCTGCGCTCCAGCGACACGCCGTTGTTGGCAAAGTAGATGGGGTCCTGACAGATCATGGCATTTCCAAGCAAAAGGCAGCGCAGCACGTCCACATACTCCACCACGCCGTCTTTGGTCAGCAGATAGATCACCGGGTGGAACACCGAGTCGGTCTGCTGCCCGATGCACACGTCCACATATTCATTATAAGAGCCAAGGATGGGGTAGGTGTGCGCCTGTTCCAGCCGGAGGTTGAGTTCCGTGTCCCAAGTGGCGGTCTTGGGTGCAGGGCTCAGGGTGATGGTGCCCTGCGTTCCCTCCAACTGTACCTGCACACCGTCGTAGGTATCGGTCAGCACCGGGGTGTCGGCGGGGGAGGCGGAGGTCAGCGGGATCTCCACATCCAGCTGCTGCCAGCCTTCTTCGACGTAGTATTTGCCCCGGAGCACCAGTTGATCCTGCTGTGGCAAAAGCAGACACAGCTTTTCCAGCGCAGTGTCTTCCAGCGTATCCATTCGCATTTGCGAAAGCTCTCCGCCGAGACGCAGACCCTCGTAATACGCGCCCTGCGCCATCTCCCGGTCAAAGGCCTGCATGGCCTGCCGCTGCACCTGCTGCTGCACGGTGTCCGGGTCCAGACCCATCCGCTGCAGCAGCTCGGCCACGGTGAGCTGCTGACCGGTGGCAAAATCGAAGCACCAGCCGATGTAACGCCACGGGGCGGTGCCGGCATAGCGGCTGTGCACCACCAGACTGACGCAATCGCCGTACCAGTAGGCATCCCAGCCCACACCGATCTGCGGGTACTCGCCGCCCGGCTGCCCGGCCTCCTCGCTGCTCTCGAACTCCCGGAAATCCGCCCCATAGATGGCGTTCAGCTCATCGTTGATGGAGGCGGCGTCCGGGCTGTCGCATTCCAGCCGCGGCACATGGACGGAAATGTACTGCACCCCTTCCTCCCCCCACACGTCCGAAACGTTCTTTTCCAGCGTGTACTGGTCGGTGATGCGCTCCTTCTGGGCTGTCTGCACTGCCGTGCTTGCGGTGCTTTTGGCAGCTGCACCGGAGTTTGCGGGGGCAGTGGGGGCAGTGGGAGCAGTTGCGCCGCCGCAGCCGGTCAGCAGCGCGGCAGCCAGTGCAAGGCTTACAAGGTGTTGGTATTTCATGGCGGGCTCCTTTTCTATGGTGTGGTTCAGCCGTCTCCTATGCCTTGCCACTTGTCGATGATGTAGGCGGCCCAATAGGTCTTGTCGTTGATATCCACCACAGTGATGCCTACCTTATTCACCACCGGGTCGTCATCATGAAGCCCCGGCACACCGCCGTAGTCCTTGATCAGTTCATCCACCAACTGCTGGAACTGGGCCTCGGTGGCGGGGTAGAGACGATCCAAGCTGTAACGTTGCTTTCCTTCGTAGTCGAAATCCACGCCTACCCGGTACTGATCGAGCATAAGGAAGATGGCTGAGGAGCCGGAGCTGTAACCGGCTTCGTTCAGACCATCCCACATCTTTGCGGCATAGTCGCCCTCCATCCGCAGCCTGAGCCCCTCTTCCGCTGGGAACTCCGGGCTGCCGTTATCCACAAACATCTGCACATCTGCCTGAATGGCGTGTTCCAGACCCTTGCTGTACTCGAACTTGATGTTCTCCACCTTTCGCCGGGCCAGCTCTGCGTTGAAAATGGTCAGGATCTTCTGCCCGTCCCGGATCACAGGGATCGGCGGCGAGGGAGGCGTTTCTGTGGCAGAGCCGGAACTTGTAGAGCCGCCGAAGCCCTCGTCCTCGCAGCCTGCCAGCGCCAGCATCACCGCCGATGCGCCGGAGAGCTTGAGGAACGTCCGTCGGTCGTATCGTTTCATGGGGGTGCTCCTTTCTATAAAGCCCCGGACACAGGGGGAGTGTGCCCGGGGCAAACAGGGGGATGTCTTGATGTCTTGTTATCTTATGCCTTTTTATTTCGGAACACAACAGCGGTCATGTAGGTCTTGCCCTGAACCACCGGGAGATAAATGCTGATGAACTCTGCCTTGGCGCTATCAGAATTGTTCAGCAGTTTTGCTACAAAAGTCCGAACGGCAGTATCCTCGCAAGAATACGCATCCTCCAGAGCCACCACTTTCTCGGGAGACGGTTCGGAGATGCCGGCAGCTCCTGCCAAACTGGCCTCGCCGCCATACTTGTTCAGTTTCTCCGCAAGCCCACCGAGTTCCCCATAAACGATCCCGTTGTCAGAGTCTTTCAACGTATGCGGTGTCTCGTTGGCCTTTTCAAAAACACGCCCGTAGCACTTTATGGCACTCACCGCATCCTGATTGAGAATCAGCTGCTCATGGTCAACCGCCCCTGCCTCGTGCTTTTCCTTCCAGACCTTGTTGATGGCTGCCAGAAGATCGGCTTCTTTGGACGTAGTGGGTGCGGGAGGTGCGGGAGGTGCGGGAGGTGCGTCGTCGCAGCCCGCCAGCGAGAGCGCCACAACGGCTGCGCCGGTAAGGGTGAGGAATTCGCGTCTGTTCATCTTTTTCATGGGGTGCTCCTTTCT
>CDYS01011301.1_pt1 | contig 23449 bp, 27 predicted proteins | sample 557491 | NCBI WGS metagenome assembly CDYS01 (sample SAMEA3182057, study PRJEB8094) | gut metagenome | biome: human; feature: gut; material: Stool; isolation source: human stools | place: Canada | collected 2012-11-26
TGCGAAAAGTTGACGGTCTTTTTTTATCCCCAAAATCAAAAAAGGAGGTCAATCACAATGACAAAACCGAAACCCCTTGAACAGCTCCGAGCCGAAAAGGAACGAGCTGAGACGCAGCTTGCACAGGAACAGCACAAGCTGGAGCGTCTGGAGAACAGAAAGAAGTATCTGGAGAAAGGCGAACGCACCAAGCGCACCCACCGCCTTTGCAATCTGGGCGGCACGATTGAGAGCCTTGCCCCGGAGGTCAAAGATCTCACACGCACCGAAATGACAGAGCTGATGGAACACTTGCCTTTTCTCTGGGAGACGAGAAAGGCTTTGAGTGGATAGGAGCTTATGACATTACCGCAGACGAACTGCTTGCCGGGACGGACACCACCAAGACCGAGAGCAAGACCGCACAGGCGCAAATGCTCATTCTGGAACTGCTGGCAGATGGAAAGCGTATACCGAGCGCAGAGCTGGAAAAGGCAGTCAATGAGCGTGGGATTTCCTCACGCACTATGAGAACGGCAAAGAGCCGTATCGGGGACAGACTTGTGACCGAGAAAGACGGTACGGCATGGGTCTGCTATCTCCGAGATTGACAACAGGAACACGGCAAGCGTGGCAAAGACGGCAAGGTTTTTATAGATAGCGTCGGATTAAATAGGGGGATGTTTTGAACGGCGAAAAAATTTCTGAATTTTTTGAAAACAGGCTGTCAAAACTGCGATTTTTATCCCTACTAGTAATGAGAGGCTTTTTTTCGACAACCAAATTTTTTTCGTACAAACGCCGCAAAAGTTGTGCAACTAAAAGTGAGGGCAAATTTTTTTGAAAAAAGTTTGATACAAAAGCCCTCTGAATACGGATAAAGGGTAGGAGGTGTTTTTTCGGACAGACAAAATACAGACAGGAAAATGAACACGAACAAAGGAGGACAACATGAAAGAATCAAACTACAAAAGCTATGACGAACTGCCGCTGTTCCTGAACGCGGCGACAGTAGCGAAAGTGCTGGGCATTGCGCCGTCCAGCAGCTACGAACTGATGCACGAAAAAGATTTCCCCGCGCTGCGAATCGGGAATCGGATCGTTGTGCCGAAGGAGGCGTTCATCCGCTGGGTGGAGCAGCACACGGGAGGGACAGAGTGAAGCGCAGTCTCTGGCCGACACGCGATGCTGTCAGAGACTACTTCCCGCTGCCGAAAGAAATTTTCTCGCTGGGCTTGAGTGCAGCGGAAATTGCTATCTACGCCTACCTGCTGTTCTGCGAGGATCGCCAGACGTTCCAATGCTGGCCAAGTTACCGAAAAATCGGTGAAGCGGTTGGGCTGAGTCCGAACACGATTCGCAAACACATCCGGTCGCTCGAAGAACGCGGTCTGCTCATCACAGAGCCAACGCAAGTTACAACAAAGGATGATCGCAAGCGCAACGGCAATCTGCGATTCACCATCCGGCCAATTCAGGTGGCGCTCCAGCAGGACTACGACCGGCAGATGCAGAAACTTACTGAGGACGCGACAAGGAGGAAATATGCCGATTTTATTGAAAACACAGGCTGAACGCACAGCAAAAACGCCAGTCACAGCCCGTCGCGCCCGTGTCGGCGGTTTGTGCGGCTTTCGCAACACAGCCGAGCGCGTACCCATCCAGCAGCAGAAAACCGGACGTTGCGCCGCTGCGCGGGAGCGTTGCGGGAATGCCAAGCGCAGAAGAAGAACGCCTCCGGGCGGGTTTCAGCAGCGGGAGAAGCCGCAAGCGGCGAAGCAGGAGAAAGGCCTGACGCTTTTCTGCGTCCGGCCGTCCACTTCTGCCCGCAGTGCTGGCAGTTTCGGGGGATGAAAATGGCGCTTTTCTGCGGCTGTCAAAAATGGAATGGCGCTGTTATTTCCTAAAATCCGCAAAAAGCCAGTAAAATCAAGGACAATTTTGACGCTATTACGATTTCGGGAGGTTTTGAACATGAAAACAGAAGAACGAAGCCGCCACACAGTTTGGATGGAGGATACAGTTTGGCAGCGGGTGCAGGAACACTACAAAAGCGACGGATGCAGCACACAGAACGAGTTCATTGCAAAGGCAATTCTGTTCTACTGCGGCTATTTGCAGAGCGAATATGCCGGAGACTTCCTGCCGAAAATCCTCGGAGAAACGCTGGAAGCTATCCTCAGTATGTTTGGTGACCGCATAGGCAAACTGCTTTTGAAACAGGCTGTCGAGCAAAACGTCTGCAATCATATTCTCGCATCAGACACAGATATTGATGCGGCAACATACCAGAAAATGCGCGGCATGAGCTATCAGGAGGTGCTGCGAACGAACGGACAAATTTCGTTCCCAGAGGTTTTGCGGCAGCAAAATCGGCTCTGAGTTTACGGAGAAAAGCAGCTTGCAAGCCTAAATACTTGCAAGCTGCCTTCTAAAAAATCTGCGCTTTACTGCACACGATATCCGGCCAAAATCAGGCTGACGATCGTCTGCCAGAAATCGTGCTCCTCTGCGCTGTAGTACCGGCTGTCCGAAATCTCGTGAAAAGACACGATGCGGTTTATTTCATCCAGCCAGGCTTCATTTTGCATACACTTCGATAATCTCTCTCAAAGATTCTATTTCCGCATCGCTCAGGTGCTTGCAGTAATATGTATAGTCACCCTCGCTTTCGCGCACGACCACATCCACGTAGTCAAGGGAATCGTCCAGAAGATAACTGCAATTTTCAATATCAAACTGGTACGCACATACGGATTCGGAATCGCTTGCGGCTGGCGTCATGGAATTAATCGAGAATAGCGCCTCCACTGCCGCTGCATCTTCGGCAGACAGCGTGTACGTTTTTTCGCCGGACGGAGATGTACGCAGATCGTAGATGGTCAAGGTCATTGCCGGGACAAAGTACGATGGCGCGTCCTGGTGAATCACATCCTGCCAGTATTGCTGCCAGTACGCATATGCTTCCTCGCCGCTCCCGTTTTTGGGAAGCGTTGCGCGGAACGCCTCGATTGCCGCGTTTTCCTTTTGGCAGGCTTCCAGCTGCGCGGCATCGTCCGGATACGCATTCATCAGGATTTCGTTGCTCATCAGCCGGTAATCGATCATTTCGTTCAGCTTCTCGAACGTCACGGGCTCCCGGTAGGAGTACCCGTTTTCCTTCGCGCGGTTGACCAGTTCATTTTTAACCGCCGAAATCGCTGCCCATTTTTCGTTTTCCGCCTCTTCGCCATCTGGCCGCAGCGCATTCAGTTCGTCCAGAAGTTGCCCCAGCGCGTCGACAGACATTGCCGAAAAGTCAATGTTGCCGTCCAAAATCGCCGCCGGTGTCGAAAGGTCGTCGCTCTGCCGCGTAGGAATTTCCGTTTCTGTAGTTGGCATCGGCGCTTCTGCGGTCTCCTGCTTTGACTGGCTGTCCTGTAGAGACTGAATATACCAGTGATCACCCACATAGCGGAGCGCCAGAACGCGTGTACCGTCTTCTTCCAAAAGCGTTGCCGTATCGCCCAGTACGTTACCGGAGGTGCAAATGAAAAAGCCCGGTGCGTAATCACTGGTCGTTGTGTAAAAGGCATCTGTTTCTTCCAGATAGTCTAACAGAGAGACCGCCGAAACGCAAGTTTTTTCTCTGAAATTTCTAAAATCAGTTGGAGGTAAAAAAGACTTTGAACACATCAAGTATCAAAGATTTTGACGAGCTGCCGCTGTTTCTCAACGCGCAGCTTGTCTCCCGCGCGCTGGGCGTATCGCCGTCGAGCGCTTACGAGCTTCTGCATGAGGACGGTTTCCCATCGCTGCGGATCGGCAGCCGGCTTGTCGTACCGAAAGAGCAGTTTCGTCTCTGGGTAGAACGGCAGGCGGGAGGCGCACATGAGGAATAAGTATTACACGTCGCGCGATCCAATCAAAACTACTTTCCTCTGCCGAATGAGGTTTTCGCCCTCGGCCTCTCGCCGGGCGCGTTGGCTGTCTACAGTTACCTGATGTACATCGAGGATCGGACGACATATCAGTGCTATGCAAGCTACCGAACCATTGGAAATGCTGTCAATATGAGTCCAAACACAGTGCGCAAATATGTGACCGAACTGGTCGAACGTGGCCTCATTTAAACGGAGCACACAAGCATCATTGCGCAGGATGGTCGAAAACAAAACGGGAGTCTTCTGTACACGCTCCTGCCCATTCAGTTCTCTATCCAGCAGTTTTACGAGCAAAAGCTTGCAAAACTGGACGCGGAATGTGAGCAGGAACGCATCCAAAAGCGCTTAGAAGCGTTCAGACAGGCACAGCAGAAAACCGCCTGTCCGCACGGCTGTGTCCGATTTTCCGGGCACAGCCGGGCGCGTACCCATCGGGAACCAAAAACCGGACGCTGCGCCTCCGTGCGGGAGAACAGGAAATTCGACCGAAGCCCAGCGCAGCGGGTTCGGTCGAAAGAGGAGATGCAGCGGAATGGACGAGACCTGCCGCACTTGCGTCAAACGTGGAACGCGCCCAAATGGGGAAAATCTGGCGATTTTGGACGCTGCGGCGAGAAAGCAGGAGCAGCAGGACTGCCCGGCCGCGTCGTTCAAATGCGTCAATATCTCCGCCGACGGCGGGATCCGCGCACTGGCCGATATGGAGCTGGATGTCGTTGCTGCGCTCATCGCGCCCTGCATGCTCCCTGCCGCCGAGCAGGCCGCGCAGAATCAGAATCTGTAGCTGCATTTTATCCACGAGGTGCCCGTCTGCCTGAATCTCCGGCGCGGCCACCCGCTGCTGGAAAAGCTGCCGCCCAGAGCCGCGTCGTTTGATTAACGGCTGCTCGAAGCGTATCCGTATGTGGAATATCAGAAGCTCCCGACACGGGCCGACGGATATACCAACATCAGCACGGCGAGTCAGGTCCGCTTCCGCTATCGGATCGTGGTGGAGGAGCGCGACACGCGCTGCCAGATCGTCAGCACGACAGACGAGTATTCCGTGGGCTGCTGCCTGCCGCAGGCGCTGCACGAGCGCTACCGTCTGGAATGCGTACCGATTCCCGGCAAATTCATGCAGCTGTACTGCATCACCCGCCGCGACGGCACCCGCCTCCCCGAGATCTCCCGCTACCTCCAGCTCCTCCACGCCGAGCTCGAGGACGAGATCACCACCGGAGCCGCCAAACCCCGCGAGCCGCTTTCCTTATAATACTATATTATCGAGCAAGGCGCTGCCTGCCGAGGCAGCGGCTTTTTGCGGCGGCGAAGACACCTTTCTGCGAAGCAGCCGGTGCGCAGAGGCGGCCGTCAAGTGAAAATGCCTAAAAAACACGATGCGGAATTGGGCGAAAAATAGAAAAACATCTTTGGTCTTGCAAAATGTGCAGTGCCGTGATAAAACTAAGTAAACAAAGCTAAGTAAGTTACGCGAGGCAATGAGAATCCATTGATGTGTTGAGGAAACGAAGATGAAAGACTATGTGATCGGAGTCGATTTTGGAAGCGACTCAGTCCGGGCGATCGTGGTAGACGCAAGGAACGGAGAGAATATTGGCGCTGGGGTATGTGAATATCCGAGATGGATGGCAGGGAAGTATTCGGATGCTTCAAATCTGATTTTCCGGCAGCACCCGCAGGACTATCTGGATGCGTTTGTCAGCAGTGTGCGCGGCGCATTGGAGGACGCCGGCCCGGAGGCCGCAAACCAGGTCCGGGCACTGGCGATCGATACAACGGGCTCTACGCCGGCTCCGGTGAATGAGCAGGGCGTTCCGCTGGCGTTGCTTCCGGAATTTCAGGATAACCGTGATGCGATGTTCTATATGTGGAAGGACCATTCCGCGATCGAAGAGGCAAAACGCATCAACGAGGTGCTCGCCAACGAAGGCGATCAGGACTATACAAGATTTCAGGGCACCTATTCCGCGGAATGGTACTGGGCAAAGATCCTGCATGCAAAGCGGACGGCGCCGGAAATTTGCGCGGCAGCCGCCTCGTGGGTGGAGCACAGCGATTGGCTGCCCGCGATGCTGACGGGCCAGACAGACCCGCGCAGTATGTTCCGAAATGCGTGCGCAGCGGGCCATAAGGCGCTCTGGCACAGCGATTTCGGCGGTCTGCCGGATCCGAAGGTGCTTGGAAGGATCGACCCGTATCTGCAGCAGATCGCGCAGAGCTACGGTGCAGCGCCGCAGAACGCGGGCAGCGTCGTCGGCCGTTTGACGCCGGAATGGGCGCAGAGGCTTGGACTCAGCGAAGACACGATCATCGGCGGCGGCTCCTTTGACGCCCATGCCGGCGCGGTAGGCGCAGGTATCCGGCCGAGAGTTCTGGTCAAGGTGATTGGAACCTCGACGGTAGATATGATGATCGAGTCGCGCAGTGTGCTTCGCGGAAAGGACGTCAAGGACATCTGCGGGCAGGCCGAAAACTCCATCATTCCGGGCTATGTCGGCGTCGAATCCGGACAGGCTGCCTTCGGCGATATGCTTTCTTGGTTCCGGAGGTCGATGATCTGGCCCGTGCATGATTTCCTTCAGACGCAGACGGGACTCACGGACGAGGAAAAGGCCGAAATGGAGCACCGTTATTATAAAGCGCTGATCCGGCGCGTCGAGCAGGTTGCAGCACAGGAGGAGCCGGACGGCGATCTGGTCGCGCTGGATTGGTTCAACGGCCGCCGGTACCCGATGATCAACGAGTCTGTGAAGAGCGTATTCAGCGGTCTGTCTCTGAGCACGACGCCGCCGCAGATCTACGCGGCGATGGCGATGGCGGCTGTTTTCGGGTCGAAACGGATTCTTGATACGCTGGTCACGCGCGGCCTGCAGATCGATTCGATCATTACCGTCGGCGGTATCCCGAAAAAGTCCCCGTACATCATGCAGATGATGGCCGACGTGCTGAACCGGCCGATCAAGGTCTCCAGAGCGGAGCAGTGCTGCGCGACGGGTGCGGCGATCTACGCCGCGGTCGCGGCCGGGATCTATCCGGATATTCTGGAAGCGAGCGAGCACATGTCCGAGGGCTTTGAACGGAGCTTCGAGCCGATCGCTGAAAACAACAAGCGGTATGAAAATATGTACAGAACATATCTGAATCTGGCCCGTCACGGTGAAAATATAAGCCTTGAATGTGCCGAAATTCGGAAAAATTCAAAAAATGTAGACAAATTTTCCAAAAAATGATACAATTACTACCCAAAAGAATTGAAAAGGGTGGATTTGTTTGAAAGTTGATAAATCGGTCATCAACCTGATCAACCGGCGAAACGTGCTGGATATGGTGCGTCTTAACGGTCCGGTCTCAAAGTCAGAGCTGTCGCAGATGACTAGTCTCTCGCTGCCGACGGTTATGAAGATCATTGAGGAATTTAAAGCCAGCGGTGTTGTGCTGGAATCCGGCAAGGGCGTCTCTACGGGCGGAAAACCGCCCTCGATCGTGGAATTCAACTATCGGTCAGGAAATATTCTTGGTGTGGATATCAATGAATACCGCATTGATGTGATTTTGATGGATCTGGCTGCCAATGTGATCTGCGAAAGGACGCAGGATGTTGACCGGTGCACGAGCTGCCAGCGGATCATCGACCAGCTGAAGCTGCTCGTCCGCTCCATTATCGATGAAGCGGTCGTCGAGGAACGATCGATCCTCGGGATTGGCATCGGGATCTATGGGATCGTTGATGCCGCTACAGGAACGGTCGTCTCGTCACCGATGTTTAACTGGCATGATATCGATCTGCTACAGCCGATCGAGGAGGCGTTCCATTTTCCGGTCATCATTGATAACGGAACGCGCGCGATGGCCCTGGGCGAGAAAATGGTCGGCCACGCGAAGGAGGCTGAAAATTTCCTCTATGTGAATTTCGGCTATGACATCGACGCTGCGCTGCTGATCAACGGCGGTCTGTATTATGGCGCGTCCTCGCAGGCAGGGTCGCTCGGCGAGGCTCCGATCCTGCTGGACGGACAATTCAGAACGCTGAACGAACTCGCGACGGCGCGTGGGATCGAGGAACAGGCGATCCGGAAGGTATGCAGTCTTTCACACGGCAAGGGTTCCCTGATCCTGGATATGGTTTTCGGTCATTCAGACCGAATCAACATCTATACCATCATTGAAGCGGCCAATAATGGAGACAAAATCGCAGCCAAGCTGCTGGAGGACGGCGCAAAATATGCGGCGATGGCGGTCAAAAGCACGATCACAATGTTTGACCCGGAGCTGATCATTCTGGAAGGCAAGCTTCCGCGGCGCAGCGAGATTTTTCTTCATTCGTTCAAGCAGACGCTGCAGGAGCTGACTGCGGATCGCCGCGGATGTCCGGTCAGAGTGTTCTTTTCCGACCTCGGCAAGCATGTCGGCGCGATCGGCGCGGCTTCATTCATTCTCAGCAGATACATTGAGGTGGGCGGATTTTTATCCGCGTCCAAGGGTATATCACAGCAGAAAATCAGAACATGAGTTGCTGCCTCCATCTGCCGGCATTTGGGGGTAACAGGAGACAGTGCGAACGTGGCACGTTCTTCGACGCGGCGATTTCATTTGTTTTGGTTCCTGCTGTTATATAAGAATGATAAGGAGGACTAGAAATGAAACAAGCAATCGCGCTTCTCTTGGCAGTGTACATGCTTCTGGCTGTCCTTGCCGGTTGTACGGCCAAGACCACCACAGATGCCGAACCAGCTCCGAGCACGACTGAGCAGGAGACTTCCAGCGAAACGCAGACCCCGGCCGAAGCGGAGCAGGCAGGCCCTGTTGAGCTCGGCTTGATGCTGTGGGAGGCATCCGAAGCTGAAACCGAACCCATTGACAGAGGCATCAAGAACTATGAAGAGGCCTCTGGCAACAAGGTCACGAAGAGCACTGTTGCATGGAGCGAATATCATGGCAAGCTCAGAACTCTGATGGCTGCCGATAACGCGCCCGACGTTTTCTGGCTCAACCCGGAGTATCAGATCGACTTCATTCTCGACGGCCAGATCTGCGACCTGACGGAGCTCGTGAACACTGCGTACAACTGGGACGATTTTATCCCGGCCTCGCAGCAGAAGATGATGTATACGGACGCCAATGGCGAAAGCCACATCTACGGCGTTGACGTCTGCGACGTTGGCACGATGTTCTTCTACAACGTGGATATGTTTGAGGAAGCCGGCTACGCGCAGGAGGACATGCCTCTGACGAAGGAAGACATGTGGACCTGGGATGAGTTCATCCAGATCATGCAGGACGTGACGCAGTACGACGAGCAGGGCAATGTTACGGTCTACGGCACGACGAACTTCGAAGAGCCGATGTCCCTGTACTCCACGCTCGAAATGCTGACCAGCGCCGGTGCGAACTGGTTCAACGACGATTTCACGGAAGCGGTCGGCATGACCTCTGACCCGACGATCGAGGTCCTGTCTAAGATCAAGTCGCTGAGAACGGAATACGGCGTGGCGCCCGACCCCAACGTCATCGGCGTTTCCACGAACCTCTCCGCGATCCAGCAGTTTGCAAACAAGCAGGTCGCTTCGATCTACATCGGCTCCTACTCCCTGTGCGAGCTCGCGACCTACGAAGGCATCAACTACGATGTCTGCCTGCCGCCGCAGATCACGGACAACTACAACTACAGCCCAATCTGCTCTGCGAACCTGTATTACATCTGGGCGCACACCAAGCACTACAATGAGGCTGCTGAATTCCTGCAGTTCCTGACCTCCGATGATTTCGGCGTTGCCCTGTACAAGTCCGGCCTGTGGATGCCCAACAAGCTTTCTGCATATGACGGCCCAGTCGAAGAGTACATGGCCGGCGATATCTATCCGGAGCATTGGAAGGATCTGCTGTGGAGATTCACGACTGCCGACTGCAGATGGTTCGACCATATGGTCAACACGGAGCAGGTCTATGACGTGACGCAGTATTATCTTGAGGACTACTTCTACAATGATGCGGATCTCATGGATTCCATGACAAACATGCAGAATGAGGTCAATGCCCTCATGAACGAAGTTTACAACGGATAACGCGACAGTTTGGTACCCCATGGGCGCTGCGAAAGCAGCGCCCAGCAGGAATCCTCGACACTTTTGGAGGCTAGGTATGCAAAAAGCAAATACTTTGGAAAACAAGCATTCGTTTCATTACCGGATGAGGAGATTCTTTGACAGCGATGGATGGTGGGGATTCCTTTTTTTACTGCCAGTCATGATCGGCTTCCTCGTTTTTATTGCGTATCCCATGGTGGACTCCCTTTATCTGAGCCTGACGAATTATTCCATGAAGCAGAATTATCGGTTTGTAGGACTTGATAATTATGCGAAGATCTTTACAGACGATACGGCGAGTACCGTTCTGAAGAACACACTCATTTTTACGCTTTGCAGCGTTCCTCTTTTGATTATTATCCCGGTTTTCCTTGCCTGCGCGCTGAACCAGAAGATTCATGGCGTCCGCTTTTTCCGGGCTGTCTATTTTGTTCCGACCATGATTTCGATGGTGGCGACCGGCATCATCTGGCAGTGGATGTTCAATGCAGAATTTGGAATCATCAATTATTTCCTCAGTCTGATTGGCGTCAAGGGGCCCGCGTGGCTGACGAGCAAGCCGTGGGCGCTGATCGCTGTCATCATTACAAACGTATGGAAAACCCTGGGCTACAATATGATGCTCTTCCTGGCTGGACTGCAGAATGTTCCGTCGATGTACTATGAGGCCGCTGCACTGGACGGTGTCAACATCTGGACAAGATTCCGGCATATCACATGGCCGCTGCTCAAGCCGACGACGCTGTTTGTTACGATCATGACGATCTCCAGCTCGTTCCAGGTCTTCGACACCATTGTCGTTATGACAAGCGGCGGCCCGGCCAGATCCTCCTCGGTTCTGGTTCACTATATTTACCAGTGCGCGTTCAAGTTCTACAAAATGGGCTATGCCTGCTCACTGGGCTGGATGCTTGCTGCGATCATCATTGTGATCACTGCGTTCCAGTTCAAGGCGGACAACAGATTTTCTATCGATTGAGGGGTGGCATTTGATGAATCGGAAAACAAGTAAAAGAATTGTTCATGCCGTCTCCTATCTGGCATTGGGAATTGGCGCTGTCATTATGCTCGTTCCGCTGATCTGGGCGTTTACAACGTCGCTGAAAACGACCAATGAGGCGTTTGTCTATCCGCCGACATTTTTCGGCAAGGAAATTCTCTGGAGCAATTACCTGAAGATTTCCGACCGCTTCAATTTCCTGAACATGTTCAAAAATACGTCGATTGTAACGATCGCATCCGTGATCCTGCAGCTTACGACCAGCGCAATGGCCGGCTTCGCGTTTTCCTATCTGAAATTCCGGGGCCGTGACCGGATCTTCATGCTCTTCCTGTTTTCCATGATGGTGCCGTATCATGTGCTGCTGGTGCCGACGTTCATGCTGCTGAAGAAGCTAAACCTGATCAACACGCTGTGGGCCCTGATCCTCCCGACGGCTGTCACGCCGTTCGGCGCGTTCCTGATGCGGCAGTCTTTTATGTCGCTGCCGTCAGAAATGGGCGAGGCCGCGAAAATTGACGGCTGCAATCCATGGGGCGTCTTCACAAAGATGTTCCTCCCGCTCGCGAAGCCTGCGCTGACGACGCTCGGGATCTTTACCGTCGTAGGCTCATGGAACGATTTCCTGCGTCCCCTCATCTATCTGACAGACGACAGCCTGATGACCATCACGCTGGGCATTTACAACATGCAGGGTGCATTCTCGACAAACTGGCCGGTTCTGATGTGTACGGTCATGGTCAGCATCATCCCGGTTCTGATCATCTTCGTGTGCCTGCAGGATCTGTTTGTTGAGGGCGTCGCGCTGACCGGTATGAAGTAACGGGCCGGATCTGCGGTCCGAAAATTCAAAAACTGTATTTTAAACAAGGAGGAAGATTATGAGAGAAACACCTGAACAGCTGAAGGCCCTGATCGACCGTGCATATAAGGACATCAATTCTGCTGCGATCCTCGCCGAGCAGGATCCGAAGCGTCCGATGTATCATTTCCGTTCTCCCAGCCAGTGGATGGACGACCCGAACGGCGGCTTATGGCATAACGGCTACTATCATATGTTCTACTGCTGGAACCCGAACAGCTATGCGCAAAGAGCCGGCATGGTCTACAAGACCGCGGAGCGCGTATGGGATCCGGACAGCGAGGATTGGACCGGCGGCATCGGCGTCTGGGGCCATGCCAGAAGCAAGGATCTGATCCACTGGGAGCATCTCCCAATCGCCATTTTCCCGCAGATCGAAAAGGGCGAGCACTTCATCTGGTTCGGCTGCGTGCGCGTCAACAAAAGAGGCCTGCCGATGGCGTTCTATACTGCGGTCGGCCCGGACAGAAGACCGGAGGACACCGCGGATCAGTGGGTCGCGCTTGGCGATAAGGACCTGATCAACTGGCAGCCGTATGAAAATAACCCCGTCCTGACCTATTCCCTGAACGGCGATACCCGTCTGGGCGAATGGCGCGACCCGTTTATTTTTGAAGAAAACGGGAAAACATACCTCATTTTGGGCGGAACCAGACTGCCGAAGGACGAAAACGGACATCCGGCAATTTCTCTGTATGAGGCGCTGGATGATGAGCTGACAAAGTGGAAATTCAAGGGTATTCTGTTTGAGTATGCGGATGTCAAAACGCCCAGCATCGAATGCCCCAATATCGCCAGATTCGGGGACAAGTGGGTCATCTTCATCTCGCCGCATAAGGAAGTCGAATATTTTGTCGGTACAGCCGATCTGGAGAACTGCACGTTTACGGTCGAGGCCCACGATTATTACGACTTCAGCAACCAGTTCTACGCCACCAATATCCTGACGGAGGAAAGCGGAAGAAAGATCATGTGGGGCTCCATCGTCGATACGTTCAAGGGCTCCGTCGGCTGGCAGTGCTGCCTGTCGCTTCCGCGCATTCTGGAGCTAGATGAAAAAAACGACGTTCTGCTGCAGAAGCCGGCGCCGGAGCTCGAGACGCTGCGCGCCGAGAAATACAGCTATGCGCTTGATCTGGCCGGACAGAAGTATACACTCTGCCAGATTAAGGGCGGCACGTTTGAGATTGAAGCCTGGATCGATGGCAAGGACGGAAACGGTCTGGAGCTCGTCTGTGGCTCGTATCGCATGGGCGTGGAATTCTGCGGCGGCAAGCTCCATGTAGCCGATGTCTGGATGCCTGTGCGCAGCACAGCGGACGGCCGGCACCATATCCGCGTGTATATCGACAAGATGATCACTGACGTATATGTTGACGGTGTGGACTGCTGCACCAGAATCATTGAACCCGTTTATGAGGCGACCGATATCAACGTGTTCGGGACCGGTGCCTGCAAGGTTGACGTGTATCAGCTGAACGCCGAGAATCTGTTCTCGCTGTCAAAGGAGTATTTGCAGGCTTCTGCTGAATAAGAGCCGTACGAACGGAACAGAAGAGGTATAATCCATAGATGTGTGTGAACAGAATCTGTTGGATTTACCTCTTCTGCATATGAATGGAGTGTTTGAAATGCCAAAGAAAATGTTTGTTGATCCCGAAGAGGTCCGAAAGCCGGGGAAACTATCGTTTACAGATATTCCGATGAACGTCTACCAGAAGCCGCTCGAGCAGGAACTGTCTGAGGGCGCGTTCACGCCGGAGGAGCTGAAAACAATCTACCACGACATGTACATGATCAGAACGTTTGAGGAAATGCTGCATACGATCAAGGTTCTGGGCATGTACCGTCAGCATAAATTCAGCTACACGGGCCCGGCGCATCTGTCCATCGGAGAAGAGGCCTATGCAGTCGGCGAAGCGTTTCTGCTGGACGAAAACGATTTTATATTCGGCAGCCATCGCGGACATCATGAGGTTCTCGCAAAGGCAATGTCGGCAATCCGGAAGATCCCGGAGGAAAAGCTGCTGGAGATTATGATCTCATACCACAACGGTGTGCAGTATCGGATTGTCCGCCACAGATATCCCAATGTCGGCGTCCGTGAGCTCGCGCGGAAATTCTTCCTGTACGGGATGATGAGCGAGATTTTCGCGAAGGATACCGGCTTTGGACACGGCCTTGGCGGATCCATGCATGTGTTTTTCACCCCGTTTGGAATTTATCCGAACAATGCCATCGTGGGCGCCTCCGCCTGCACGGCGACCGGCGCGGCGCTTTATAAAAAGTGCAACCAGAAAAGCGGGATCGTTGTTGCAAATCTTGGCGACGGCTCGATGGGTCGTGGGCCCGTGTGGGAAAGCATTAACTTTTCCTCGATGGATCAGTACCACACGCTCTGGGAAGACGGCTATAACCGCGGCGGACTGCCGATCATTTTCAATATTGCCAATAACCACTATGGCATGGGCGGGCAGACCCGCGGAGAAACGATGGCGTTCCAGCAGGCCGCGCGCTTCGGCGCGGGCGTAGCGCCGAACGAGCTGCACGCCGAGCGCGTGGACGGCTATAACCCGCTTGCGGTCATAGACGCCTATCGAAGAAAAAGAAAGATCATAGAAGAAGAGGGCGGCCCGGTTCTCCTTGAGGTCATGACCTATCGCCTGACGGGCCATTCAACGTCGGACGGCAATCCGTCCTACCGGACGAAGGAAGAGCTGGAGGCTTGGAAAACGCAGGACTCCATTCCTGCGTTTGAACAGGCGCTTGTGCGCGCCGGCGTCACGACAGCGCAGGAGCTCGCGCAGCTGCGCGAGGCGATCGAGGTGCAGAACGAGGAGATTTTCCTTCTGGCCTCCGACCCGGAGATTTCCCCGCTGGCAGACCTCCGGAAGAACCCGGGCTACGTTGAGAATGTCATGCTGTCGCATGGCCGGGCGGAAAAGCTGGACGACAGGACTCCGGAGGTAAACGATCTGACGGACAATCCGCGCCTGCAGCAGATCGCCAAGCGCACAAGATTGGCGATAGACAGCAACGGACAGGAGCTGCCGAAGTCGCAGGCGGTCCAGATCCGGGACGCGCTGTTTGAGAGCCTGCTGTATCACTTCGAAAAGGATCCCACCATGATCTCCTACGCGGAGGATATCCGGGATTGGGGCGGCTCGTATGCGGTGTACCGAGGCTTATCGGAGGCGCTTCCGTATCACAGAATGTTCAACGCGCCGATCTCAGAGAGCGCGATCGTCGGCTCCGCTGTGGGATACGCGATGGCTGGCGGCCGGGCGGTTGTTGAGCTGATGTTCGCCGATTTCCTCGGCTGTGCCGGAGATGAGATCTTCAACCAGATGGCAAAGTGGCAAGCTATGAGCGGCGGCGCGTTGCGCATGCCGGTCGTGCTCAGAGCGACGATCGGCTCCAAATACGGCGCACAGCATTCGCAGGATCCGTCGTCTCTGGTCGCGCATATCCCCGGCCTCAAGGTCGTGATGCCGGCTACGCCGTATGACGCCAAGGGCCTGATGAACAGCGCACTGGTCGGAACAGACCCGGTGGTGTTCTTTGAGTGCCAGAGGATTTATGATCAGGGCGAGCTGTTCCATGCCGGCGGCGTGCCGGAGGAATACTATGAGATCCCGATCGGCGAGCCCGACGTCAAGCTGGAGGGATCGAACGTCACGATCCTGACGGTAGGCGCGACGCTCTATCGGGCGCTGGAGGCGGCAAAGCGGCTCAAGGCGGAGTTTGGCATTTCCGCCGAGATCATCGACGCACGGACGCTGGTACCGTTCTCCTATGAGAAGCTCCTGGCGTCTGTCAAAAAGACCGGCTTCCTGCTGCTGGTAGCAGACGCGGTCTCGCGCGGCGGCTTCCTCAACGATATCGCCGCGAACGTGACCAGAATGGCGTTTGACGATCTGGACGCGCCTCCCATTGTGATCGGCGCGCGCAACTGGATCGCGCCCGCGTTCGAATACGACAAGGAATTCGCGCCGCAGGCGCAGTGGATGATCGATGCGATCCACGAGAATTTCTTCCCGCTGAAAAACTATACGCCGGTATATGATATGAGCAACAGCGAAATGATCCGCAGGGCAAAGCTTGGCGTATAACGCGCAGGAGCGCTGTAAAATGGAAAACGGCCGGCAGCGGCCGGGAAAGGGGGACAGAACAATGAGCGGAATGTTCGATACGGAAAACAAGTTTGTAAATCTGCTGGCAAAGGTGGGGGACCTGATCCTCCTGAGCATTCTCTGGTGTCTGTGTACGATGAGCGTGCTGTTTGCCGGACTCGGCTGGAGCACGGTCTACTATGTGGCGCTGAAATGCGTCCGGAGCGAATATGGCACAACATTTAAGGAAACAGGGGCTTTTTTGAAGGGGAACTGGAAGCAGGAGCTTGTGTTGGGAGGCATTACGGCAGTATACCTGTTCGGCGCGTTCAGCGCCATCTCGTTTTCAAACTCGCTCGTTCAGGTCAGCGGGATCTCTCTTGTGTATGCCATTCTGGCCAGAGTCCTTCTGATCCCGCCGCTGCTGATCGTACCATGGCTGTTCCCGCTGTTTGCACGGTTTACCATGAAGAGCGCTGCCTTTGTGAAAACGGCGCTGATCCTCTCAATCCGCCATTTTGGAAAAACGGTGCTTGCACTGGCGCTTCTTGCTGCCGCGGCGTTCTGCGCAGCCAATGTTCCCATTCTGCTGCTGATCCTGCCGGGAGCGGTCTCGCTGTGCCTTTCCTATCTGATCGAACCGGTTTTTTCTCAGTATATCAAAAAGGACGCAGTTTTTTCAGCAAAAGATATCTGGAAGATTTCACAGGAATAAGAGGATGCGAAGCGCTGCGCTTTGCACGAGACACCATTTGACACGGAGGAATCAGCATGGTCCGCGTAGATTGTGTGAGCAGAAACTATGGACAAAAAGCGGCCCTGAAGCAGGTCAGCTTTGAAGTGAACGATGGAGAGGTCCTCGGACTTCTGGGCAAAAACGGCGCCGGAAAGTCGACCATGATGAATATCATGACCGGAAATCTGGCCGCCACGCAGGGAACGATCCGCTACGATGAATTTGATATCATGGAGCAGCCGCTTCAGGCCAAGAAATGCTTCGGTTATCTGTCTGAGCTGCCGCCGCTCTATATGGAAATGAGGGTAGAACGGTACCTGAATTTCGTCTATGATCTCAAACGATGCACCCTGCCGAGACAGACGCATATCCAGAAGGTCATGCGCCTGACGCATACGGAGCAGGTCGGCAGCCGTGTGATCCGGAACCTGTCCAAGGGCTACCGGCAGAGGATCGGGATCGCGCAGGCAATGATCGGCGATCCCAAGGTCCTGATCCTTGATGAGCCGATGGTCGGTCTGGATCCGCAGCAGATCATTGAGGTTCGAGATCTGATCCTTGATCTGAAGCAGTCGCATACTGTGATCCTTTCCTCGCATATTCTGCCGGAGATCCAATCCGTGTGCGACCGTGTTGTCGTCCTGAATGAAGGAAGTCTGGTCGCAGATGATACGCCGGAGCACCTTTCCGCAAAGCTCAGCGCGGCAAGCCGGCTCCGGCTGCGGGTCGCGGCTCCGGCGGAAAGTGTGATCCAGCTCCTGAAGACCATACGGGACGTTGAAACGGTCACACAGCAAAATCCGCAGGAGCCCGGCTGCTGTGAGCTTCTGATCGAAGCAGCGCAGGGCTCCGATATCCGCAGAGCGGTGTTCTGCCGTCTGTCCGAGCGGCAATACCCGATTTTGTATATGGCTCTGGAAGAGATGACGCTGGAAAGCATTTTCCTTTCTCTGACGGGAAACGGTTGAGGAATAGGGGTGTATCGATGTTTGCAATTCTGAAACGAGAACTTTACGGATTTTTTGTCACGCCGATCGCTTACGTGTATCTGGCCGCAGTTGGAGTCGTCTCTGCCGTTTACTATGCCATGCTGCTATTGCGCGGCAGCGCAAAGATCGGCAGCGAGTTCGCGTTCCTGTTCTCCGTTACGCTTCTGTTAACGCCGGTGCTGACCATGCGCCTGCTGAGCGAGGAGCGGAAGCAGAATACGCTGCTGCTTCTGCGTGCAGCGCCCGTCAGAACGAGCTATATCGTTCTGGGAAAATATCTGGCAGCCTGCATCATCTACTGCATGAGCCTGATTTTTCCTTTGCTGCATGTGCTTTCTATGGTGGAATGGTCGAGCGTGAACTGGGCGTTCGTGGCGGGAAATCTCGCCGGGCTGCTGCTGGTCGGAATGGCCTGTATCGCGATCTGCACGCTGATTTCCTCCCTGACGGAGAACCAGATCGTCGCGGCCATCGGGGGCTTCAGCGTCATGGTGTTTGTACTGCTTCTCAACACGCTGGCCAGCGCCGTGCATCTTCCGTTCCTGCGAACCGTATTGGCCAGCATGTCCTTCTATAATTCCTATTATGGCCTGACAGTCGGGATCCTTCGCGTATCCGACCTGTTCTATTTTGTCACGCTGATCGGGCTGTTCCTGTTCCTGACGATCCAGTCGATGGAGTCCCGCCGGTGGAGCGGATGCTGAGAGGAGGCAAGGCGATGCAGAGCAAATTCAAGGGCAAGCATTTCCGATACAGTGTCTATGCGGCGGCAATGATCGTGCTGGCGATCGTCATTGCACTGGTCCTGAACGCCGTGGTATCACGGCTGTCTGACCGGTATAACTGGTCCGCTGATCTGTCGGACAACAAGCTCTATGGACTTTCCGAGCAGACGCAGACGATCCTGAACGGCCTTGACCGGCAGGTCCGGATCCACGTCCTGACCGACGAAACAGCGCTGGCCACGTCGAATGAGTATATGGCCCAGCTTTATCAGACGCTTCAGGCGTACGGCGCGTATCCGCATGTCGAGGTAGACTATGTGGATCTGACGTTGCAGCCGACATTTGCCAAGCAGTATCCGGATCTGACGCTCTCAGACAATGAAGTGATCGTGGAAAGCGAGGAGCGGGTACAGCTGCTCGAGCTGACGCAGATGCTGCAGACGACAACGAGCCTGAACGAGTCGAGCTATACAACAAGCACCACGATCAGCGGCTCCGTGGCCGAGCAGAAGCTGACGAATGCGGTGATGTTTGTAACCGCGCAGAAGCTTGTGACTGTGTCGGTCCTTACGGGCTTTTCCGACCGGGATCCCGCCGGGATCGAACAGCTGCTTACGGATAACAGCTTTCAGGTAAAGCAGCAGAGCCTGATCACGGATGAAATTGATCCGGAGGCGGATATTGCGGTGCTCTATGGACTGCAGCGCGATATCAGCGAGCCGGTTTTACAGAAGCTTGATACATGGCTGGACAACGACGGCCAACAGGGGAAAACCTTCCTGATTTTCGCGGACGAAAGCGCGCCGCAGCTGCAGACCGTCGATGCGTTCCTCAGAGAATGGGGAATCGAAGCCGGAAGCGGACTGGCCGTGGAGCAGGAGAACTCCAAATATTATTTCTACCCATATTATCCCGTTGCGCAGTTCGGCGAGTCGGAATATGCGGAGCGCTTCGCGCAGCGCAATAATCCAATCGTCATGCCGTTTACAAAGCCGGTCTATTCCTGCGCAACGACCGGGAATTATCAGGTAACGCCGCTTCTGACGTTCTCGGATTCCGCGTCTGTTCTGGATGCAGACGGAGCTGTAACGCAGACGGAGACGGCGATCAGCGCCATACAGCTTTCCTGCCATACGAATTACGGAACACAGACGAACCGATCCTATCTGGTGTATTCCGGCTCATGGCAGGCGTTTTCCGCATCGATCCTGACGGACAGCACGTTCCTGAACGCGGAGTATCTGCTGAACCTGCTGAATTCGCTGACAAACCGGGAAAACGTGGTGGACATTGTCACAAAGGATTTTTCGGAGCCTGCGCATGCGCTCACCAGCCAGCAGGTTACGACAAGGATCATTGTGTTTGCCGCCGTTTTGCCGCTGTGCATCCTTTGCGCAGGACTGCTGGTGTTCCTTCGCAGGCGCAGCGGATAAGCGGGCTGTGAAAAGGTGGTTATCCATGAAAAAGAAAACGCTTGTGCTACTCGTGACGGTCATTCTGGCGGCGGCGGTCTGCGCAGGGCTGGCGCTGCTGCTCCGGCAGGAGCCGGAAAGCCCCGCGAGCCAGAAGACCGCCGCGCAGACGCTTTTGAACCGCAGTGAAGCCGAGGTGCGCTCCGTTACAGTCACATCCGCCGGCCGGCAGATCGCTGCCAGTCGGGATCAGAACGGAACGCTTGTGATCCCCGCGCTTGACGGCCTCCCAGTCGATCAGGAAAAGATCGACGCGCTGGCAAAATATTCGGCTCTTCTGCGTTCACAGCAGACGCTGACAGACGCACAGCGCGATCTGGAGGAGTACGGACTCGACGAACAGACCGCAACGCATGTTCAGGCAGAGTTTGACGATGGACAGACAATGGAGCTGTGGGTTGGCGAGGCCGTGCCGGGCGCGTCGACGCCCAGCAATTACGTGCTGTACGAGCAGAATGTGCACGTGATGTTCCAGCTGCATGTCAGCCCGTTCCTGAAACAGGAGGAGGACTTTATCCGCACGGCGATCACGCCGTCGAACGATGATTCGTCCTATGTTACGCTGCTGCTGTCAGTGAAGCAGGCCCAGTGGGAAGCGCCGGTCACAGTCGCGTTTCAGGATACACAGGCAACAAGCGGCGGCCAGCTGATGGCCTCGTATGCGATCGTGTCTCCGGCACACTATGATATGACCTATCATGAGCGCGGCACGCAGTTTTTGCAGTCGGTATACGGCCTTCAGGGCAAGTCATACCTCCTGCATCCCGGGCAGGACGATCTGGAAGCGTGCGGTCTGGCACAGCCGCAGGTCGTGCTGCAGACAGTTTATATCGACCAGAGCGGCACGCAGACGACGCTGCAGCTGATGGCCTCCGAAGCGGACGAGAGCGGCGTGGCCTATGTGCTCGTCAGCGGCGTGGATCTGATCTACAAGATGGACGTATCCGCGTGCAGCTGGTACAGCATCACGCTGGAGGACGTTCTGGGGCGGCAGATCGTGATGCCCGCGGTAAAGAGCCTTTCGGGGCTCCTGATCGAAACGCAGGACGCGCAGCTGCATGTGGATATTGAAACGGACGCAGCCGGTGAACTGCGCATCGATACAGATCAGGACGCACGCTATCAGGCATCCGAATTCAAGAAGCTGTACGAGGTGCTGATTTCTGCGGAAATCGACAGTCTCTGCACGCAGGCGGAGCAGACCCCGGCCCTCCTGCAGATCACCTATGAAGCGGCAGACGGCACAAAGCAGACGGTTTCGTTCTGCGAAGGCCCGGTCAGACAGGCCTACGTCTGGAAGAACGGAAGTCCGTACGGCCTCATCCGCAGCAGCTATGTAGACGTGATGCTGGAGGCTGTTTCAAAATTTATGCGTCAAGAGACAATTACCGTCACATATTGAAAAGCAGAGCCCCTTTGCCTGCAAAAACAACAGGTATCGGAATGGACATCGTCAGTGTCCATTCCGATACCTGCCGCTATGTGCACTGTATGCTGAAAATGACGCTGCCTGCTCAATTTGTCCCGGCAGCAGCCGCAAGGATCCCGATATATTGCCGTGTTCTCTTTGACGTCTTTTTCTTTTCCTTTCATTTATCGGTCGGTTTTATTCCGCACGCTCCAATGCTGCAACGTCTCCCGACTGGATAGCGGGAATACTGCGCCTTATTTTTTCATGATCCCAATCCCACCGGCGCAGGCCCTCCAGCTTTTTGATCGTATCGTCATCAAACCTTCTGCGTATCGGCTTGGACGGAACGCCGCCGACGATGGTATAAGGCGGCACATCCTTTGTCGCCACGGCGCGGGTGCCGATGATGGCACCGTCGCCGATCTTGACGCCCGGCATAATGACCGACTCATAGCCGATCCACACATCGCTGCCGATCACGGTGTCACCTTTGTTGGCCCATGCATCGCAGATGGTTTTCGCATCCAGCTCCCATTCGTCAAAAAAGATGGGAAAGGTGTAGCTGGACAGCGACTGCATCGAATGGTTCCCACTGATGCGAATCAATAGTAGAAAGCAACGGTGTACAAGGGGCTACAAGCGGTATAAAGAAACAAGTGGTTTGATAGAGTGGAAAGAACGTCAGATTTTCCACTCTATCTTTACATAGTCGCTGGTTGCGCTGATTGAAGAAATCAGGCCGTCAGCGGCTTTTCGTTTGTCCTCAAAGCTGATATTCTCCCAATCGTCCAGATACCCAGACAGCAATTCAATCTGTTGGGAGGATAGCGTTTCAACGGACAAGTCGGCTATCGCCTTGGACAGCGTTTTGCGGCGGTTGTCCAAATCCTCGATTTTCTTGTTGGCGTAGGCCAGCAAGGTGGCGTTGGCCCCGGTCAGCGTATCAAGCAGTTTTTCAATCTCGGCCTCTACCTGTGCAAGCTCCACCTGATAGGCGGTAATCTTCGGGTTTGCCTTTTCCTCGCCGCCCCGCAGTAGCTTGAACTCCCGGAACTTTTCTCCCATAGCGGTAGAAATGAACTGCTCAAACTCCGTCTTGCGGAGAGTACCGCACCCCGGACAGCCCTTGTGGTCGGCCCGCTTGGAACAACGGAGGTATTCATAGCCAGAGGGATTGTGGGTCGTTTTGAGTGCGTACCCGCATTTCCCGCACTTGATTTTCCCGGCCAGCCAAGTATTACGGGCCTTGCGGCCATTCTGGAAGGTGGTGTTTGTCATCAACTTCTTGCGGCACCTCAGCCAAACATCAGCAGATACAAAACCTTCATGGGGTGCAATCACAAGGATCTGGTCTTTCATACTAAAACCTAATTAAACGCTTTAATAATCCAATCGCGTCCGGTAATGCTGAAAATGGTATTAGGGGTAAGCGAGCAAATGGTATCGCAGAGACGATCAACGACTTTCTCCAAGGTTGCAAAAACCTCGTTTTGAAAGCCGCGCTTTCGTATCTCCTTCCAGATCTGCTCTATCGGATTCATCTCTGGTGTGTATGGAGGGATATGGAAAAGCACAATATTCTCAGGCACTTCCAGTGTTCCTGATTTGTGCCATGCAGCTCCATCACAGCACATCAGAATGGTATCCTGTGGAAATTGTTTGGATAATTCCCGCAGAAACAGATTCATACACGCAGTATTGCAATAGGGCATGACAAGAAAGCAGGATTCCCCAGTTAGCGGCTCGACCGCACCATAGGCATACCGGTATTCCCGAATATGGTGACATGGAACGCTGGGTCGGATGCCTTTTTCGCACCAGCAGTACTTGGGATGGTTGATGCGGCCGAAGCCTGCCTCATCCTGGAACATAAGGCGCACTTTTCCACAGCCCCTGTGGAGATTTTTCAGTTCACCGATGGTGGTTTTAATTTTTTTGAGGTCTCAATGACCTCCTTGCTTGCCTTTTTAGGGTGCCTACTGCGGGGCATGACCTTTCTCCAGCCATGTCGGTGCAGAACGTAGTAAATCTGACTGGTGCCAATAGAGTGGCCTACCGCCTGTTGGTATGCCGTCTCAATTTCGCTGATTTCCACAAGCTCACCTTTTTCGGCCCTGGCCTTAAAAGGGGCAAGTATCGCAGCTTCTTCCTCAA
>CDYS01027858.1_pt1 | contig 22952 bp, 5 predicted proteins | sample 557491 | NCBI WGS metagenome assembly CDYS01 (sample SAMEA3182057, study PRJEB8094) | gut metagenome | biome: human; feature: gut; material: Stool; isolation source: human stools | place: Canada | collected 2012-11-26
CAGCTTACCATCCCTGTCAGTCCTGTGACTGCTGCCATTTGCTAAAGAAAGAGGGTCGCTCAAATTTAAAATATTTTTTTAAAACTATTGACAAGGAAATCCTCATTCGCTAAAATAATCACAATATTTAAAAGTGTTGACGGAAAAAAGTAAATTTCCTTTCCCGGCGCAGAGAACCGATGGATGGTGAAAATCGGTGCGGGCAGGAAGTCGAAGTTCTTTCCTGAACTGCTTTGCTGAAATAACAGTAGGCATTGCCGGAGTGGCTCACGTTAAGCAGCTGAGAGTTGATCTGATGAAGTAGGGTGGTACCACGGAATATCCGTCCCTTGGTTGCCGCCTTTTTTGTTTCTTTTTCATCAGGTAAACAGGGTGGTACCGCGATGAGTCCCGTCGTCCCTTGCAATTGGCAGGGGACATTTTTTATAGGATAGAAGTGCAGTAGAAAGAGAGGGCTCTCAAATGAAAAAATGGATGAAACTTACAGCAGCGGCAGTGGTGGCAACAGCTTTACTCTATGGATGCGGAGGAAGCGGTGGCGGAGAAAAGAAGACAGATGACGGGAAGAAACAGATTGCTGTGGTGCAGGTGATGCAGCATGGTTCTCTTGATGCGGCCAATCAAGGATTCCTTGACGGCTTGAAGGAAAGGGGCTACGGAGCGGACAAAATTTCAGTAGACCAGCAGAATGCCCAGGGAGACCAGTCAAATTTAAAGACCATTGCGTCCCGTTTCAAGGCCAATCGTCCCGATCTTATCTGTGCGATTTCCACACCTGCTGCACAGGCGGTAGCCAATGAAATTCATGACCTGCCCATTATCGGGTGCGCCATTACCGATTTTGAAACGGCGAAACTGGTAAAATCGAATAGCCGGCCGGAAACGAACGTGACCGGCGTCAATGACCGCGGCCCTGTAGAGAAGCAGGTGGATATGGGACTTAAGTTCCTTCCCATGGCGAAACGCCTCGGACTGATTTATTCCTCCAGTGAAGTGAACAGCCAGATCCAGGCGGACCAGGCGAAAGCCCATGCGGCATCCATCGGCCTTGCCGTGGTGGAACGGACCGTTTCCTCTGTCAATGACATCCAGCAGGCAGCGGAATCCATGGTAGGTCAGGTGGATTTCATCTATGTTCCTACGGATAACGTGATCGCTTCTTCCATTCCCACTTTAGTAAAGGTGACAGATCCTGCGAAGATTCCCGTATTCGTAGGTGCGGACAGCATGGCGAAAGACGGTGCGCTTGGCTCGCTCTCCGTAGATTTCTACAAGTCCGGCGTACAGGCAGGACACATGGCGGCGGATGTGCTTGACGGGAAAATCAAAACACAGGACACTGCCGTAGAGGACCCTGAAGTGCTGGAAGTCATCATCAATAAAAAATCGGCGGAAACTTTGGGACTTGTGATTCCTGAAGAATATAAGAATGCGAAGATGGTGGGATAAAGCAAAAGTGGAACGGGAGAGAATAAAGAAATGGATGAAATATGCAGCGTAATCAGCCCGGCATAAAATGTTTTTATCCCGAGGTTCAAAACATGTCATATTTCAAAAATGGCAGATGAACTATTAAAAAAGAGTTGTGAATTGATTTTTCATTTCCACAGCTCTTTTTTGACAAATGCATGACATCGGGAATTTCATATTTTGTCATAAGTAAAATGATTTCAAATATAATGGCCTGTAATGGAGATGCTGTGCAAGCCGGATTAAACCGTAAGTTTTGAAACGTTAAGGAATAAATTGTTAAAATTGCATTTAAATAACAAAAATATTGGTTATATTTGGTTATATATTGTAAAATATGAAGTATAGTGATATTATAAAAATGGATATTCTTAATAAAAATGATATTATACATTAAGAATATAACCTTTATATCCTGTATGCAGGGATGATACAAAATTATATAGGGAAAGTAGTCGTGGGGAATCCGGTGAGAATCCGGAACTGTCCCGCAACTGTAGAGGGAGTTTTGTGGCTGCAAGCCTTTCACAAAGGAGCCGCAGGACGAGGAACTGAGTCAGAGTGCCACCTGCTTTCTATGAAATTGGCGTAACTTGCGAGGTATAAGTTAATGCATAGGAAGCTGGTGCTGTATTTTTAATATGGCAGAAGTCTTCTATGTATCTTTCTTATGCCTCGTTTTATAAATTTGTGGTATGAGCGTACCATAAGTTAAAAATTAAAAATAAATTTTTTGTGTGCGGGGAAATGCCGCGGAAGCGGTGCATATCTTTTTTATATTTTTTAGTTATGAGGAGAATCAGGATGAAGAAGACATTGGTAATGGCGGCTGCAGCAGTTTTAACCGGAAGCATGGCATACCCTTCGCTGGCAGAGGAGTATGTTTTTGAGATGGCGCCCGTTGTTGTCACAGCGAATCGCATGAATGAAAATTTGGTGGATGCCAGGGCCGATATCAGTGTAGTTACGAGCCGGCAGATTGAAAAACTCCATCTGAATACCGTGGAAGATGCGCTGCGTACAGTTCCGGGGACACAGTATCTGAATTATGGCGGAAATGGATTGAATGCCAATTTAAGCGGGATCCGGATTAATGGAAGCAAGGATATTATACTGCTTGTGGACGGCGTACGTGTAACCGATTTCAACGGCGCGAATAATTCAGGGTATATGTATTCTTCTCTGCTGAATAATATGGACAATGTCGAACGTATCGAAGTGCTGCGCGGCAGTGCCGGCGCGTTGTATGGAAGTGGCGCCAAAGGCGGTGTGATCAATATCATCACCAAGAATCCCGGGGAAAAGAAAACGACCGTGGATATAGCCAGAGGAACCGGCGGACGGGAAATATATAAGCTGACCACTATGGGGAGAGTAGGGAAGTTTTCCTACATGGCCTATTATGACAAACTGCTGATAGGTGATACCAAATCCGGTGACGGAAGGCTATGGCCCGGGCACACCCATACCTTATCGGACGGAGTGAAATTTGCTTATGATTTTACTGATAAACATTCTCTTTCCTTAAGTTATGACAAAATGAAGTCAAGATATAGAGGATATGATTTTGTGTATTCAAACCGGTATCATGGCGATTATAAGTCCGATATGCTGACTCTGCAGGATAAGATATCCATCGGGAAGCATTGGGATAACCAGTTTACTTACCGCCGGAATAAAGTAAAGACAAATTATTTTCAGGATTATGACATGAATGCGCAGTCCAATTGGGGGATAAGCAGCGACTATACTTATGACATCATCGGCGAGCAGGTGAGCTTCCATGATGAATGGAACCGACTGACTTTTGGTGTGGATTATTCAAAGGGAAGGGACAATGTTCTTCGGGCGGCAGGATTTGACGTAAATGGGAATCCGGTCAAAACGAACCACTGGTATGAAAATTATTCTTTTTATATACAGGAAGATTGGAATTTCCTGCCCCGGTGGTCTCTTTCCGGAGGCCTGCGGCATGACCGCCCTGAGACAGATCAATACACTGCCGATTTTTCCAGTCATACATCCAAAAGCTATCGTTTGAGCTATGAAATTACACCTAAGGATACAGTGTATGCGGGACGCAATGATTTCTACATTCTGCCGGGGCTTGATGTTCTTTATATTCCCCAGTATGGAAATGCCAAGGTCAGACCTGCTTATGGATATACGGATACCGTCGGCTACAGCCATGTATTCAGCGATAAGACCATGTTTACCTTTAACTGGTTCAGAACAAAAGATGAACAATCTATCGGATATGATACTTCATCAAAAAAATATAAAAACTTTAATCAGGGTGTTTCAAGAGGATGGAATGCCCAGCTGATTTCGCAGATCGGGAGTAAATGGAGCGCCAATGTAGGATGGGCGCATTTGTACTCCAATGTTCCCGGGGATAATTTTTCTCTCGGATATTCGCCGAAAGATAAACTTACTTTTGACATGATCTATCACAATAAGAAGTTCACCGGAGGTCTGGACGGATTCTATTTTATCCGGAGAAAGAACCCGGTAAACAGTGATTTGAAAGGGTGGCCGAACGATAAATACGGAATTTATAATTTGAGCTTTAATTATGAACCGAGAAAAGATTTTAATTTCTATCTGAAAATCAATAATATTTTCGATAAACTTTGGGCGGAGCATACAGATGTCATCTGGAGCGACCATACGCCGGGAACATGGTATTCCATGCCAGGGCGCACATGGCTGTTCGGCGTGAAGATGGAAGTGTAAGGCATAGATCGTTGTAGTGGAGAAAAGGCGGGATAATGATGAAATATGTGTATGGCAGAAAAAAGTGGCTGGCAGCCGGTATAGCAGCATTGCTTATTAGCGGCACCGGAGCAGTTTCGGATGTGCTGGCGGCGCCGGTTTATACTTCCGGAATCACGACCAAGGCAAAAAAAGATAAGGCAACTTTCGGAAGTGCCTATAAAGTGGAAAACGGTGTTAATAAGTATAACTTGGAAGACGGATCAAAAATCAGTATCCACGGCACTTATCACGCTGAGGGTATTACGCCGGGGAAAGGAACGACATCCGTTGTCACCGTGGGTGACGGGACAGGAACGCTGTCCATTGATACTTCCAGCAGCGAAGCAGGAAATTCGCAGGGGGCGGGGATTCTCGCATCTGACGGGAGCCGGCTGACCATAAACGGGAACCTGCAGATTAAGACTTACGGAGGCAGCTGTTTTGCCGACGGTATTTACATGATGCGTGCCGGCACCGGTACGGGGGCCAAAGCGAACATTACTGTCAATGGCAACGTATATATAGGGGATCCAGCAGCCGTTGGAGAACCTCCGGATTCCTCTTCCCGGGACGCGAAATGGGGAGTCAATGCGGCGGAAATACATGGCGGTTACGGGCCGGACGGCCATGTTCCGGGATGGGCGGATGAATATACCGGTGCCCGCTGGCAGCCGACCGGGGTCGATGTGGATATGTCGGACGGCAGCTCCATTGATCTCAACGGCGATGTGTACTTGGCTGTCCGCGGAGCTGCCATGAAGACAGATCCTTATTATAAATCTGCCGGCATGGATGACTATGATATCGCCGTTATTAATGCCAATAAGGGGAATGTGACCATAGTGACGCCATCAAGCACGGGAGAAAGTTTTTATTCCCTTGCCAGTTACGGCGGCACTATCAATGTGAATATGGCAGGAGCGGATGCGGCTTCCCATAAAGTGAATATCAAGGGGAATATCATTGCCATGCGGGATGATAAAGACCACAACGGACAGCCTTACTTTTTCCAGAACGGCCGTATCAATCTGGCTTTGGCAAACAGTGATTCCCAATGGATCGGTGTGGTGGACAACAGCGGATCTGATCAGGCAGGAGAAGTAAATCTCTGGCTGCAGAATGGAGCCGTATGGAAACACAGCTCTCCATCGCGGACCAATGGGCTTCAGGTAGAAAAAATGCCCCAACCGAGCGTATTCCACTATGGGAAATATGACGGAGTATCCCATGTGAACCAGTTGGTGGGCGGAAACTCCGCCGATAAGGCAGGCATCATTTATCCTGAAGAAGTATCGGAAATCCACGTGACGAATTATAGCGGACATGTCAAAGTTATTTATACTCACGAGGGAGATGGCAGTACGACCGCATCTTACCGCGGAGGTGATTTCCGGATAAAGAAAGCAGCTGCCGGTTCGGGAATTGTGGTATCCACTAATAACGCAGGTATTGATATGAATAATGATGATGCTGTATGGAAAGCATTGAACGCGGTGGCGGGGAAGATATATTATGAGGGATCCGTGGACGGCGAGAGTAATCTGGCGGGTAAGGCAGAAATCGCGGAAGGGCTGACCGCGTCATCAGCATCTGCCAAATTAGCGGATATGAAGTATAAGAAAGACAACCACGGGCAGGGATATGTAGAAAAAGGATCAGCACCGAACCCGAATCCGAATCCAAACCCGAATCCGAATCCAAACCCGAATCCGAATCCGAATCCGAACCCGAATCCGAATCCGAATCCGAATCCGAACCCACCGACACCGCCGGTTCCACCGATTGTCCATGGGGATAATGAGACGGCGCTGATGAAAGGCGGACGCAGCGTATTGACCGGTTCCTCTTTGGAGTGGAGAGATAACGCTATGCAGGGAATGCTCCGTTTGGACATGCTCCGCTATCGAAACGGCATGGAAGGCGCATGGGGACGGGTTTATGGCGGAAGATGGAAGTATGATGGAAACGATATCGGGATAAAAGAAAACTATTGGGCAGGCGAAGCCGGGTATGACCGCCGTTACCCCAATAACTGGCGTGCCGGCATATCTCTGGATTACAGGGATGGAAAGGGCAAATATGATTTTGGCGGCAGAGGCGACAGCAAATTATATGCCCTTTCGCTCTACGGTTCAAAAGATCTCGGCCGGGGAGCCTTTGTGGATATGATCGTCAAAGGCGGGTATATAAAGAATGAATTTACCCTGTATGACAGAGGGGGGAATCAGTTTACCGGATCATCTGCTGCCAGAGGTTACAGCGTGGCAGGGAGATATGGAAAGCGTTTCGGTATGGGAGATTTCTACTGGCAGCCGCAGATCCAGTTTACTTGGGCGCATTTGGAGCCTGATGAATACGATGTTTCCAATAAAAATGCCGTCATGACAGTAAAGGGGCAATCTTTTGACAGTTATGTGGCGAGAGCAGGCGTTGAAGCGGGACGTGCCGGTTCTTTCGGAGATTTATACATGAGGGCGGACATTGCCCATGAATTCGGCGGCAGGATTAAAGCATCCTATTACGCTGCTGACGGAGGCACCAAGGAAACCAGCTATGACTTGAAAGACACTTGGGCGGAACTGACAATAGGCGGCACATATAATCTGTCACCTGTAAGTCGTATTTATATAGATGTGACAAGGGGATTTGGTGGAGACTGGAAACGGGAGTGGCAGCTGAATGCCGGTTTCCGGTGCGAGTTCTGAGAAAGGCGGTGCGGAAATAGTATGGCAGAACGGCAGGCATCATAACGGTTCCGGCCGGAGATAATCCTCTATGGCAGAGAAGCGGGGATAGAAGCAGTGCATATATTTCATATTTTCTGATGAATGGAAAAACGGAGGAGCAGGTTATGAAAGAGTATTCAAAATGGAAATCGGGGAAACGGTTTCTGACGGCGGCAGTTACGTTGTCATTACTTGGCAGTCTTGGTTTGTATCATGATGTTCGTGCTGATTTCTTAGAAGACATGGAAAAGAAGTATCCTGATGCGATACAGCTTACAAATGGTATTACCGGGGAGAAAGATAAAGATGACATTTATGTAAATCGAAAGATTTTAAAGGATAATGGGGAAAATTATCTGTTTACTACAGATGCAATAATTAATACCGCTAATGGTATAAAGATAGGAGATTTAAGCCATCCTGTAAATATTGATGCATCGGGACAGACTTTAATTTTTAATGCGGAAAGAAATAATAAGAAATTAGAGCTTCATGCGATTGAGATAGAGTCATTGCAGGGGACTACGATTACTGCAAAAAAGATATTTATTAATGCAGGGAATACGAAAAGTCGCGCTGAAGGAATCCGTGTAGGCGGACAGAACGGAACGAATAAGGATACGCCGTACAAGCTGACGATTAATGGGGATATGGATATCAGGGCTCATGGCGCTAATTACGGCCTGGGCATGTATCTGTGCGGCAATGCGGAAACCACTGTCAATGGGAACGTAACCATGAATACCCATGATGAAAAGAACCCCTGGGCGGTCTATGTGGAAGATGACGGCGGTTTCAGCTATTATGGCGGCTCTGCCATCTATGCCGGAAATAATTACACACTCCAGATGGGACCGAAGCTGACCGTTAACGGACTGGTGGATCTGAAGGTGAATGCCAACGGCGTATTTGCCAATGGCGGCCATTCGGATATTTATTTCAAGGGCGGAAATATAGAAATCAATAAAGATAATACCAAGGGGTATTACGCACTGCTGGCGGAGTGCGCCACCACCACGATGAATATGGAGCGGGACGAAAATAAGGTGCCTGTCAGAGCCGGTAATTCCAAAGTTACGATCAAAGGAAATGTAGGCGCATCTGCCGGCGCGATCAATGTGAATGAGCCGGAGCCTTATACCCGCGTCAATCTGGGGCTGGCTACGCCCGATTCCAGCTGGACGGGGGTCGCATACAATGCGTTTAAAGATGAAGGCAATGACGCCGGTGGCAAGAAATTTTTTGGGGAAATTAATCTGTGGCTGCAGAACGGCGCTTCCTGGACGAATGAGGCCTGGGGCGAACCGCCTGATGCTTATTTCGGAGAGGATTTTTCGGAAAGCCATTTGAAACGGCTGGTCGGCGGGGAAAGCGCCGATAAGGCGGGACATATTTTCCAGAAACCCGGAGAGGATGAAGACAGCGAAGGCATCAATATCCGCGTAGACGATTATAAGGGATTCACCAATATATACTATGGTCATAAAGAAGAGAAACCCACGGATATCCTCGGCGGGACTTTTACCGTGACTAAAGCGCAGCCCGGATCGGGAATCAATCTGATTACCGACAGCAAGGGACTGAATGTGGATTCATCCAAAGCAGCAGATAAGAATCTGGCCAGCGAGACGCTGAACGCGCTGGCGAATAAGCTGTTTTATACTGCGTATAAAAATGGGGAAACCAATCTTGCCGGTAAAGTGGAAATTGCCGAGGGGCTGACGGCTTCCAGCCTGTCCAAACGTATGGAAGATGTGACGTTCAAGGAATCCAACGGCCAGGGGCAGTACCTCTATACACCGGCTTCGGATATTCCTGAAGAACAGACAGAAACGGCATTTACCGATACTATCACCGGCGTAAAGGCGAAGGACATGAAGTATGTCAATACCGGTGTACGTAAAGAAGACGGTACATATAAATTCACAAAGGATTCTGAAATTACTGTTGCTGCAGGCGGACCTGCAGTAAAGGTAGAAGAAGATGTCATTATCCGGGCTGATGGAAAAACGCTGAAAATGAAGACGGTGGAAGGCAGCGGTACAGTCTACGGAATCAACCAGTCTACTGCGAAGAAAGCAGAAATCACCGCGAAGAACCTGGATGTAGAAGTGACAAGCACATCCCGTGCTGAAGGCATCCATATGGCAAACAGCAATGCAGCTATCCGGCCCGAAATGACGATTAATGGAAATGTCAATCTGAAAGTAAGCGGAACAGCTAATACGCTGGGTGCCTATATCCAGGGAAACAGCAGATTGACAGTTAATGGAAATGTGACAGCCGATGTAGACGGACACAATGGCGGCTTTAGTTATTATGGGGCAACCGGACTATACTCCACCAGTAATATGGGGCCCAATTCTATGGGAGCTGATATCACAGTCAATGGAAATGTAGACCTGAAAGGCAAAGCCCATGGTATTTTTGCCAATGCCGGCGGCAGCAAAGTGACAGTCAACGGCGGCGGCAGCATTGAAGTGGACAAAGCATCGACAAATCCCTATGCGGCTATCCGTGCAGAAGACGGTGTTGTCAACATGAATGTCAAGCTTGACAGCAACGGAAATGCCGTAGGAAGCCTTGACAAGAAAGTCAATATTAAGGGAAATCTGGCGGTAACGACCGGTGCTGTCAATGAGGTGGATAAGAAAGGAACTTTGTCACAGATTAATCTGGGACTGACCACGTCGGATTCTACACTCCAAGGGGTTGTGTATAATGCATTCCCCGATGAAGGGAAGAAAGCAGGAGAGTTGACCTTCAAAGGGGAGGCCAATCTGTTCCTTGCCAACGGTGCCGCATGGATGAATGAAAAGTATGGAGATACCGGAACATCTTGGGGCGGTAAAAACTTCGAAGGCAGCCATCTGACAAGACTTGCCGGCGGAGTAAGTGCGGATAAGGCAGGACAGATCTTCCAGAAAGACACAGGAAATATCACCGTAGATAACTATAGCGGTTACACGGATGTATATTATGCGCACGAAGAAACAGCGCCGAAAGCCATGATCGGCGGAGATTTCATCATACGGAAAGCGGCATCCGGCTCCGGCATATCCCTCATCACGGATAATAAGGGGCTGAATACATCTTCCAATGCATCTGCGGATAAGAATCTGGTCAGTGAAACACTGAACGCTCTTGCGAATAAACTCTTCTATAAAGCGTATGCAGACGGAGAGAATAATCTGACCGGTTTTGTAAAAATTGCAGAAGGTCTGACCAGTTCTGAAGCGGTTCTCAAAACAGGAAATATCACCTTTAAGAAAGATAACGGCCAGGGCCGGTATCTCTATACACCGGCGACAGATGAAATTGTTGGGCCGATTACCGGTCCGGAAAAAGAAACGGCTGACCGCAATGCAAAAGGCGTTTCACCGAATGCGAAACAGGGAAAAGTGGTCAGCGGCATGTACAATAAGTCCACTCCTACAACAAAAAATAATCCGATGATTGTGGATATGAATGGATTCAATTTGAGTATAGCGGCAGAAAGCGGCAATGAGATTGCCGATGCCGTTTATGTGGGAAATAATGATTATATCACTGTAAAAAATGATGCGGGAAAGAAAATCAGCATTACTTCCACCAATACAGATACCCGTGCCGCCAACGGCATTTTCCTTGAAGGAAATTCCCATCTGAATATAACGGGGCCGGTAGAGATTACCAAGATGCATACCAAAGGCGGTTCCGCCACAGGTATTGCTTTCCAGGGCAGCGGAAGTGAAGCGGTGATTGACGGTTCTCTTACTATTTCAAATGTGGACGGTGATAAAGCAGAGAAACAGGGACGGTATATCGGCGTATCCGGAATCCGGATGACAGGTGATAATACTTCCATGACCGTTACGGGGCCGGTGAATATTTCTGATTTCAAGGGATCGGCATTGCATACTGCGGGCGCGGACAGTGTGATTTCTGTCGGCGGCGGTACTATTTCTACGGCAGCGGATGCGGATAAATCCCATAATTTCTATGCGGCCCGTGTGGAAAAGGGAACTGTCAATATCAACATGAGAAATGGTGCGCCAGGAAGCGCAAGAACTAATATCATCGGGGATATGTATGTTACAGGGCAGTATGGAAAGAAAGTTATTGAGTACAGTGGAGGCCAGCTGGCAGATTGGCAGCACAGAGGAAATCTTCATGTGGCGCTGACAGATAAGGATTCGTCCTGGACTGGTGTGGCGGCGTATGAACAGTACAATGATAATTACGGCAGCGGCGGGAATACGATGCATGATATCGGGAATTTTGATCTGTATCTGCAAAACGGGGCCACCTGGACGAATGAGCAGCAGTCGCATGTGACTACTACGACGCTTGTTGGTAAGAATCCTGTCTATAACGGCAGCTATTTAATGAAGCTTCATGGCGGCAGTGACGCAGTGCATAAAGGGTATATTTATCAGAAAGACAGCAAGCCTATTACTGTAGATAATTACAGCGGACACACTCTTGTTTTCTATGACCATACCGGAGACGGTTCCGCTGCTGAAAATTACAGCGCCGGTGATTTCAGAATCAAGACAGCGGAAGAAGGGTCTTCTATCACGCTGCGCACAGGTGCAGGCGGAATCAATACGGCCGATAAAACGGCGGCAGGAAAAGCGTTGAACAGTTTAGCAAATAAGCTCTACTATATGTCTTATGTGCAAGGTGACACAAAGCTGAAAGGCACTGTGGAAATTGCGGAAGGGTTGACTTCCTCTTCTGTTTCAGCAAGTGGGGATATTGCTTTCAGGACAGATACGGCTGCTGATAAGAACGGACAGGGCACCTATGTATATGAACCGGAAGAGCCTTTGGACGGGCCGATCATCAAAGATAGATTGCTGAAAGGCGAAACTACGGTCACTGCTGATGACACCCATGCTGAAGATGGATATGTCAGTGCAGCTTACAACGGCGATGATTCAATCACCGTGGACATGGCAAATCATGGACTTCGTCTGGAAGCGGCTTCTTCCGCATCTGCAAAGGCGGCGGCTGTCCGTGTCGGAAAAGGGACGGACGGCAACAAGAAGAGCATCAGTTTCATCAATATGGAGAAAAACAAACCGCTGGTTATTTCTGCAGATCAGACGAATGGAAGAGAAGCTACAGGTATTTATGTTTCCGAGAACGGTAAGCTTTCCGTCGCCGGGGATGTAGTGATTGATAAGGTGTCTACTTCAGGCAGAATGGCGTACGGCGTGGCAAACCGCGGACCCAATGCGGAACTTATCATTAAAGGCGGGCTGAAAATAGCCGGTACAGGTGCCGATGAATGGAGAACGGTAAAAGCTGCCAAGGATACAACGGGTATATCGGTAACTGCCATTGCCAATATCGGGAATAATGCCAAATTAACTATTGAAGGGCCGCTGGACGTAAAAATTCAGGGGACTGCCATCAATTCTACCGCTAAAGGCGGCGTTATGCGCCTTGGCAGCGGCAGGATTCTGACGCCTATGGATGAACATGCTCAGGGGAATTCAAAGCTTGTTAAGGGCGTGAACGGTACTGTTTTCATTAATATGAATGAGGACGGAACGGCTGCCAAAGCTGAAGACACTGTGCTTCAGGGAAATATTTACACCGAAAGAAGATCAGGGTCTAAGGCCGTTGTAAATGTAGGGCTGGCAAGCAAGAATTCTTCATGGACAGGTGTAACAGATTATAACAGGAGTTTTTCCAGCGATGCCGGCGAGGTCAATCTGTATCTGAGCCATGATGCGGTTTGGAATAATAAGAAGACTGCTTCCGTGACGGGCTCTTACATGGGCAGCCATATAGATTATTTCAAAGGCGGCAGTGATGCGGCCCACGCGGGTATTATCAGACAGAACGACGACAGGGACATCAATATAGATCATTACAGCGGTCATGCAATCCTTGTCTATGACCATAAAGCGGAAAAGCCAAAAGAGATGATTGGCGGCAGGACGCTGATAAAAAAAGCGGAACCGGGATCTGTTGTCAGAATGGTAACCGGGAACGGCGGTCTGAATACCAATTCCAACAAGGCGGCCGATAAGAATCTGGTCAGTGAAACTCTGAACGCTTTGGCGAATAAGCTTTACTATACCGGTTATAACAATGCGGCAATCAAAGATAATCTGAAAGGTACCGTAGAAATTGCGGAAGGTCTGACGGCAAGTTCCGCATCGGTTGCCATCGTATCGGGAAATATGAGCTTCCAGGATGTCACGGGCAGAGGTGAATATAAATTTATCCCCGCAGAAGATGACCCTCATGGACAGACTACGTCTGATTTCGGTACCCCTATCACCGGAGAAGCTGATAAGGATCAGGAGTATGTCAAAGCCAATGTGCTGAAAGATGACGTGTATACTTTTACCAATGCGGTGAATACGGTCACTGTCGATGACGGAGATACCACGACAGAAGATCTTGGCTACCATAAGGCTGTGGCCGCCGTGGTGGGGATCAATAAGGATATTACGATTCATGCGGCAGATAAGAGTCTGAAACTGAATGCGGAGAATAAGACAGAACGCAACAGTGCTGTAGGCATGTACACGAAGAAAAAGATTGACGCTGTGGCAAAAGATATTTCCATCGATGCCAAATCCTCTGTGGGAGATGTATACGGTATATATATCCATGAAGGCGGAAAAGCAGCCATCACCGGCAACGTATCTATCTTGGCAAAACAGGGCGGAGATGGTTTTGCGGACGGAATCAAACTGTATAATGGCGGTTCTGCGCTGACCATTAACGGTAACCTGGTTATGAAAGGCACGGGAAGCGGAAATGATGCCTATGGTGTTTCTGCCGCTCAAAAGGGCGGGTATGGCAGCACAAAGACATATCAGGCAACAGGCATCAATATTTATGATAAAGACGGTGCGGCGTTTACTTTGAACGGCAACTTGGATATGAAAGTAAAAGGTGTCGGCGTGGATATGCGCGGCAGCGAAAAAAATGCGGTAACCATTGCCGGAGGCACAATCTTTACGCCGGATGACGGGGAAGAGGCAAGCTATAAAGCTGTGGCTGCCACTTCAGGCACCTTTGCCATGGGCATGAATGATGCGAAAACAGGATCCAATGGAAAGGATGTCGTTGTGCAGGGCACAATTTCTTTAGGGAAAAAGGGAACTGTTGATCTGGGTCTGGGCAGCAGTAAATCCCGGTGGACCGGAATTGCCGATAATAAAGACGGACATCCTATGAATTTGTATCTGTCTGACGGAGGAATGTGGGAAAACCGCCGGACATCAAAAGACCAGTATGGTTTGTTTGCAGGCAGCCGCGTGACAAAAGTGGCAGGCGGTACCGCGCCGGCTAAGGCAGGTGTAATTGTCCAGAAAGACAGCAATCCGATTACCATTGATCATTACAGCGGACACACTATTCTTGTTTATGATCACGAGGCATCGTCTCCTGCAACAATGATCGGCGGAGATACGATAATTGCTAATGCGGAAGCCGGTTCCGGTATTACGATGCGTACCAACAGCAGGGGATTGGATACAAATTCTGGCAAGGCAAAAGATAAGAATTTGGTAAATGCCACCCTTAATGCACTGGCGAATAAACTGTTTTATACCGCGTATAAAAATGGAGAAACCAATCTTACGGGTAAAGTAGAAATTGCTGAAGGATTGACAACATCCGCCGTGGCAAAGAAGACAGGCAATATATCTTTCAAGAGTGGAACCGGTCAGGGTGAGTACATCTATACGCCCGAAGAAGATCCGATCGGTGAGATTATTGATGCGGAAGGGCCGATAACTTTCAATTATAAGAAGGATTCCAAAGTATTCGGCAGCTCTGTCAGCCAGATGGGCGGAAACAGCAAGAATCTGGCTTATAACTTTGCAGGAAAGACAGTCAATATTACCACCGGCGGCAGTGATTGGGCGCCGATAGGAATGACGCCGAATGTAAAAGCGGTTATTAACGCGAAACAGTTGAACCTGAAAACACCGGAAGCCGGTATGATGGGAACTTATGGAATCTATCTGGAAGACGGAGATGATATTACTGTCAATTCTGATGTGAATATGACTGTCAATGGCGGCGCATATATGGTAGACGGTATTTTTATGGGTCATATGGGGCCTGCAGAAGCGGCAAAGACCAAATTGACCATTAATGGCAATGTCACCATGCGCGGTACCGGAAATGACCAGTCTTCCGATGATTTCTGGGGCATTAAGGGATCCGGAGAAGACGGCGGTTATAGTACCTATATGGGAAGCCGCTGGGCGCCGGAAGGAATTTACCTTGGAAAAGAAGGCGGCAGTTCCATCACGGTTAACGGCAATGTAGATATGGCGGTCAAAGGGAACGGCGCAGTAGTGGACGCTTATTACAGAGTGGCAGGGCAGAATTCATTGGATAATGTCCTCACCTTGAATGGGGATGTCAATATTATTACGCCGAAGAATACAGAACGGGGGTTCCTGGCATTGGGGGCTTTCGGCGGTACTGTCAATGTGAATGTGAAGACGGAAACAGAGGCTGGTGGTAAGGTTAAAGTGACCGGACCTTCCGACCATAAAGTGAATCTGGTAGGTAATCTCTATGCATCAAAAGACGATGGAAATGGAGCTAATACATACTATTTCCGTGACGGTGCTATCAATTTGGGACTTACCACTTCTGATTCCACATGGAGCGGTGTTGTATCGAATACGAATAAGAATACGCCTACCGGGAAATCGCAGCAGGGCGACATCAACTTGTGGCTTCAGAATGGTGCGACCTGGACGCATGAGGCAGTTTCTCGTGCGGATGCCATTTATGCGGCAGGGAATGACGGAAAAACGACACTTCCGAGTGGATCAAACAAACTTTACGGAGCTTATGACGGTATTTCCCATCTGACGACACTGGCTGGCGGTAAAGACGCGGAGCATGCAGGCCGGATAGCCATGAAGGACAAGGCGGATGTGGAAGTCGGTACGTATAGCGGTTTCAGCCGCATTTACTATAACCATGAAAATAGCACGCCAAAACAAATGATCGGCGGCGATTTCAAGGTATCCAAGGCATTGGATGGTTCCCGTATTACATTGATGACGGGGAGCAACGGATTGGATACGTCTTCAACTAAAGCGGCGGATAAAAATCTGGTCAGTGAAACGTTGAATGCTCTGGCAGGAAAGCTCTATTACCTGGCAAAGGATGGAAAACTTTCTGCCAAGGCAGCTTTGGCAGAAGGGCTGACCGCGTCGGAAGCTTCTCTTGATTTGAAGAATGTAACTTTCAAGGAATCCAACGGCCAGGGCCAGTATCTGTATACCCCTGCTTCAGATATTCCTGAAAGCCAGACGGAAACGGCATTTACCGATACTATCACCGGCGTAAAGGCTAAAGACATGAAGTATGTCAATACCGGTGTACGTAAGGAAGACGGTACATACAAGTTTACAAAAGATTCCGAAATCACAATTGCCGCAGGCGGGCCTGCAGTACATGTGGAAGAGGATGTTATTATCCGGGCTGATGGAAAAACGCTGAAAATGAAGACGGTGGAAGGCAGCGGCACGGTCTACGGAATCAACCAGTCTACTGCGAAGAAAGCAGAAATTACCGCGAAGAATCTGGATGTAGAAGTGGCAAGCACATCCCGTGCCGAAGGCATCCATATGGCAAACAGCAATGCGGCTATCCAGCCCGAAATGACGATTAATGGAAATGTCAATCTGAAAGTAAGCGGGACGGCCAATACACTGGGCGCTTATATCCAAGGAAACAGCAGATTGACGGTTAATGGAAATGTGACAGCCGATGTGGATGGACATAATGGCGGCTTTGGTTATTATGGGGCAACCGGATTATACTCCACCAGCAATATGGGTCCCAATTCCATGGGGGCTGATATCACAGTCAACGGAAATGTGGATCTGAAAGGCAAAGCCCATGGTATTTTTGCCAATGCCGGCGGCAGCAAAGTGACCGTCAACGGCGGCGGCAGCATTGAAGTGGATGAGACATCGACAAAGCCCTATGCGGCTATCCGTGCAGAAGACGGTGTTGTCAGCATGAATGTCAAGCTTGACGGCAGCGGAAATGCCGTAGGAAGCCTTGACAAGAAAGTCAATATTAAGGGAAATCTGGCGGTAACGACCGGTGCGGTTAATGCTGTGGATAAGAGAGGCACTTTGTCACAGATTAATCTGGGACTGACGACAGCCGACTCGACACTTCACGGCGTTGTGTATAATGCATTCCCCGATGAAGGGAAGAAAGCAGGAGAGTTGACCTTCAAAGGCGAAGCCAATCTGTTCCTTGCCAACGGTGCCGCATGGACGAATGAAAAGTATGGTGATACCGGAACATCCTGGGGCGGCAAAAACTTCGAAGGCAGCCATCTGACAAAGCTTGCCGGCGGAGCAAGTGCAGCCAAGGCAGGACAGATCTTCCAGAAAGACACAGGCAATATCACCGTAGATAACTATAGCGGTTACACGGATGTATATTATGCGCACGAAGAAACGGCGCCGAAAACCATGATCGGCGGAGATTTCATTATACGGAAAGCGGCGTCCGGTTCCGGCATTTCCCTCATTACGGATAATAAAGGGCTGAATACATCCTCTGAGGCATCTGCAGATAAGAATCTGGTCAGCGAAACGCTGAACGCTCTTGCGAACAAACTCTTCTATAAGGCATATGCAGATGGAGAACACAATCTGACCGGTTTTGTAAAAATTGCGGAAGGGCTGACCAGTTCTGAAGCGGTTCTCAAAACAGGGAATATTACCTTTAAGAAGGATAACGGTCAGGGGCAGTATCTCTATGAAACCTCTTATCCGAATGAACAGATCACAGATCCGATTAATAAGACTATCGACGGCAGTGCCGCTTCTGAACAGGCCTACAAAGAAGCCGGCGTTTATAAATCGGATACAGATACCTATCAATTTACAAAGAATCCGGCTACCATCAACGGAGATTCCGGTGCGGCTGTCGATGCAGGTGCGAAGGATATCCATGTGGACAGCGGAGAAAATACGCTGAATCTGAATGGAGGAAATACTGGCGTCGGTGTCAAAGCAGAAGGAGGAAAGACCGCTGATATTAAGGGCAATGCCAATATTACAGGCAAGACCGGTGTAGTTGCCGACGGTGCGGGAAGTAAAGTGCTTCTTTCCGGAAACTCTAATATCACTGCCGAAGGAGATGGTATCGTGGCCTCTGGCGGCGGTATTGTGGAAGCAGCAGGTATAACCAATGTAACGGCAGGAGCCGGCGGCAAAGCTGTTCGTGCGGGTGCCGGATCTTCAGTAAGCCTTCGGAACGGCAAATTGAAAGGAGATGTGGAAGCCGATAACGGTACAGTTTCCCTCCATGGGGCAGAAACAGAAAGCAATGTCACTGCAGCGGCGGGCGGCAGTATCAATCTGACCGATGGCAGTGTAAGCGGTGCGGCGACAGCAGATAACGGAACGATTGAAACAGAAAATACAAATGTTGTAAATGGCGCATCTGCGCTTAACGGCGGAAAACTTAAACTGAGAAATGGAACCGTTTCCGGCGGGATCAAAACGGATGCCGCGTCTGCATCTGATGTTGTTATGGATCGGGCCGGAGCATCCTTGCAAGGCGATGTATCCGGTGAAGGCAAGACGAACGTAACTCTTTCTAATGGCGGAAACTGGAAAGGAAACAGCGCCGGCAGCGGAGAAACGAAAGTTAAAGTAGAAAGCGGCGGTACCTGGACAGGTGCCAGCATGAACGGTGATACGGATATCGATCTGGAAGGCAAATGGCAGCAGACCGGCAAGAGTAAGGTTCGCAAGCTTATTTCCAACAACGGCGTTCTTGATAAGACGGCTCCGGAAAGCGGAAATACGGATATAGGGCAGCTTAGTGGCAGCTTATCTCTCATTTATGCCCATGACAAAACGAATCCGACAAAGGTACTTGGCGGCGGCACTTTCATTGCGGCAGCGGATGCCGGTTCCACGGTGGACATGATTACCGATAATGCCGGACTGGATACAAATTCGGACAAAGCGGCTGATAAGAATAAAGTCAGCGAAGTGCTGAATGCGATGGCAGGCAAGCTGCAGTATACCGGATATCAAAATGGAGAAAGGAATCTGAAAGGCAAGCTGAGAATTGCCGAAGGTCTGACTTCCAGCAGTGCCGGTCTGAGAACAGAATCATTGAGCTTTAAGGGAGATGGACAGGGATACTTTGATTACACACCTGCCAAGCCGGATAAGCCGGAAATTGAAACCGGGGATTACGAAACTTCTATCATGAGCAGTACCAGAAGCGCTCTGACCTCCTCTATCCTTGTATGGCGGAATGACATGAATGATATGTATAAGCGCATGGGAGATCTCAGAATCGGTGCGGAAAGCGGTTTGTGGGCAAGAGCCTACGGCGGCCGGATCAGTTATGACGCCAACAATGCGTATATGAAGGACAGCTACTGGGCGGCCCAGGTGGGTATGGATAAACGTCTGGCATCAGGCTGGCATGTAGGCGGCGCTTTCGGATACACTGACGGCAGCGCAACATACAGATATGGTGGAAAAGGCGATCCGAAACTGTACACATTGGCGGCCTATGCAACCCGAGTGTCGGAAGATGGACAGTATGTGGATGTCATTGCGAAAGCAGGAAAACTTTCCAATAAGTTCACTGCCTACAACAAATACAGCGCACCGGCGCTCAGGAATTATGTAGAAGGCAAGTATGATACATACGGATATGGCATCAGTGCTGAGTATGGCAAAAAGATTCGTATGGGCAAAGGCTTTGTAACGCCGCAGGCGGAACTGACATGGAGCCGTCTGTCATCGGACAGCTTTGATGCAGCGGCGCCTACCGGTGAAAGCATGCGTGTCAGCCAGTCATCAGTCAACAGTTTAGTCGGACGCCTGGGTGTAGTTGCCGGAGTAGAAAGTAACAAAGGCAATTTCTATGCTAAGGCAAATCTGTTCCACGAATTTGACGGAGACGGCCATATCCTGTTCACTGAACCCGGAAAGACAGGCAAGCGCTCCTCGTTCAGCCTTAAGGATACCTGGGCAGAAATTGCACTGGGCGGCAACTACTATTTGAGCCCGAGAAGCATGATTTATGCAGATTTCACCAAGAGCTTTGGCGGAGATTACAAGGTAGACTGGAGAATCAATGCAGGAATTCGCTTCAGCTTCTGAGCATGATGTCAACTTCCAAAAGGGGAATGAAACAAGATTTTGTCATGAGAACTGAATAATAAAAAGAAAAAATAAAGGACTGCTTTCCTGGGGACAGGACGGCAGTCCTTTATACTTGGGAGATAATTAGATAAGTATGCGAAACAGAGCAAGTTAACATTGTATTTGAAAAGGATTTATAAAAAATAATTAAAATTACCAATTGGAATATCATTTATTGTTGATATGTGAAAAGTAATATAGTATAATTTACACGATGAGATTGGATGATCATTTGGAATTATGAGATGTAAATAGCTATTTCTTAATAAATAATGATTATCCAATAATTTAATACTATTATGAGGACAAAAGCTGAAGAGCTCATGTGGGGAATCCGGTGAGACTCCGGAACTGGCCCGCAACTGTATGGGGAATTGTGTCATAGTAAGTCTTTCACAGAGATATGACAGAATGAGGAACTAAGTCAGGGTGCCACTTTGTTTTCTGATTTTCTAATGACTTGCGAGGCATAAGGCTAGATGCATAAGAAAGCCGGATATGGGAAATCCGGTTCAGATTTAGAATTATGAAATCTGTGCATCTTTTTATTGTCTCGTTTTTTTGTTGCGTTTAATGGAGTGGATGAAAGGGAGTGCCGAGTATGGATAATTTGAAATACTTTTTGGAGTGAATCCAGTTCATGTGACACGGGTTTCATGACCGCGGCAAGCGGTTCAGATCCGGATGGGTATGTTTTAGAAGAGGATGAATTGCCTGCTGTCGGGCAAGGCTGGGGTGCTAATCGAGTATCCGGCAGAGAGTTTATGTTTGCAAAATCGGGAGGAATTATGAAACGGAATAAGGTAAGTAAATTACAGATGAGGCGGCTGGCTGCCGGTGTTACAATTGCGCTGCTGACGGGTACATGCCAGGTGATGGCAGATCAGTCTACAAATCCGATCAGTGAAAGTGAAGTATTTACTGCAGACCGTCTGGCACAGGTCGTTAATAAAAATAACATGCCTAAAGAAAGATTCAAATCCGTCGCAGCAGGTATTTTAGGATATACGCATGATAAGGCCTCAATTAAGACGATTAATATTGATATGGCGGGTCATGACCTGACGCTCGATTTGACGAAAGTTGCCGATTTGGGGGCTGATTATTCAGCATACGGGATCAAGGCGAATAATAAGACAACTATCGTGGTTGACAGCAATAAAACCAATCCGGGGAAAAACGGTACGATTACCATCAAGGCGAAAACGCTGTGGTCTCCCTCAGGAGACAGCGGCAGCAAGTATACTGCTGCACATGGTATCGCAGTGGGCAATTTTAGCCAGAGATTTAATAAAAAAGTAAGTGAAGACCTGGTGAAGACGACGATCAATGCTGATGTAGTGATTGAAGAATTGCGCGGCGGTTCTATCAAAACGACAGGCATTTCGTCTATGGACTGTTCTGATTTAGCGATTAATGGAAGATTCACAATCAAGCCGGGCGCAATTAGCCTTATGCAATGGAATCGGGGCGATCAGTCAAAAACTTATGGCATATATATGATTGGAAGCAATAATACTATTTCTATTACTTCAGCGGATATTGATGATTCAAAGAATGGGTCACTTTCTGACCTGATTAAAACGGACGAATCGCTTTGGGGCGGCAAAACAGAGAAGAATGTTCTTCGTATTGGCGGCGGTACGCTCAAAGTCAAAGAGAATCAGAAAGAACGGTATCTTATCAGCGCCGCGAAAGGATTCCGGACATTTATCAATGTGAATCAGGACGGAAGCGTAATCGGGACATCAAAAGCAGATTTGCAGGGGACGATTCGCATGGATGCTGGGTCAGAAGCTTATGTTGGTCTTACTGCCGGATCGAAATGGGTCGGCGGAACACAGGCAGATACAAAAGGAAAGGTGAATCTTTTTCTTTCAGAAGGTGGTGAATGGAACACGCTGAATGCGGGACAGGGCAGCCGTGTAACCAGGTTTGCCGGTGATGCAAAAGGCGGTGCAATTTATCAAAAAGATGCGGGACAGCTTGTAATTGAAAATTACAGCGGCGCGGGAAAAATCTATTACGCCCATGAGAATGCAGGAACAAAGGCAGAAGACTACAAGGCGGGAGACACCCATATCGGATCCGCGGCAGAAGGATCACGCATTACAGTAGTTACAGATAATAAAGGAATTGTTGATACAGATAAAGACCAAGTGTATAAGGCTTTAAATGCTTTGGCGGGAAAACTGTATTACGATGCTTATAAAAACGGAGAAAAGAAGCTGGCGGGACAGGCAGAGATAGCCGAAGGACTGACGGCGTCATCTAAAACATTACAAATGAGAGACCTGCTGTTCAAAAAAGAAAACGGACAGGGGTATGTAGAAGATAAACCCGTGCCGCCGGCAAATCTGGATGTAAGTGAACAGATTGTTGAAGATGGTCTGGGATCGGGGAATATGTATTGGATGAATAACGGGTATAAAGATGGTGAGGATGATGATCATCGTTATGTCCTGAAGTCCGATACCACGATCAAGGTTGATTTATCAAATCCCAAGACTCTGACATACGGGGGAAATCAAGGTGCCAATGTAGCAAATATCATATGGGGAGATCCGGATTATACAGCGGATGGCTTTATTGATATGAACGGACATAAGCTGACCTTGGTTTCTGAGGCAAATCATTTAAGGCATTATGCGTCGGGAATTTTGTCACATGGCGGTGATCTGGAAATAAAGAACGCGGCAGGTATAGATATTGACATACATGGCGATAAAAATGCAAAGAGCGGTATTTATGTCTGGGGACAGGGCAGAAATGGAGCGAGCCTCACTATATCTAATGATAATCAAGCGGAACATGC
>CDYS01003198.1_pt1 | contig 22700 bp, 18 predicted proteins | sample 557491 | NCBI WGS metagenome assembly CDYS01 (sample SAMEA3182057, study PRJEB8094) | gut metagenome | biome: human; feature: gut; material: Stool; isolation source: human stools | place: Canada | collected 2012-11-26
CGTTTTCTGCCGCGACCTGTGCGTGGCAGAAAACACCCTGCGCGGAGTGAGCGTCGAATTGTCCGCTTTCAGCGGACAACCGAGGCACAGAACGCAGTGAAGCCTTCTCGAAAAAGTGGTTTTGCCACTTTTTCGACAGTAAGCGGCGGTCCTCACGGACCGCCGCTTAGCTTTTCTTATCCGAGCTGTTTGGTTTTTTCCACGGCGGCGTCCACCGCCTCGATGCACGCGCTGCGCAGGCCGCTGCGCTCCAGCGCGGCGACGCCCGCGATGGTGCTGCCGCCGGGGCTGCACACCTCGTCCTTGAGCTGCCCCGGGTGCCGGCCGGTGCGGAGCACCATTTCGGCGCTGCCGAGCAGCATCTGCGCGGCATAGCGCTGTGCCTTGGCACGAGGCAGGCCGTTCTTCACGCCGCCGTCCGCCAGCGCCTCGATAAACAGATAGGCGTAGGCGGGGCCGCAGCCGGAGACGGCGCTCGCCGCGTCGATCAGGTGCTCGTTCAGCTCGTCGAGCGCTCCGGCGGGCGCCATCAGCTCGCGGAAGGCGCACAGCTCGTCCTCGCTCACGCGGCCGTTCGCCGCGTAAAGGATCAGCCCCTGCCCCACGGCGCAGGGCGTATTCGGCATGATGCGGATGATCTTCTTGTCCGCGCCGAGCAGCAGCGCGAGCTTCTCGAGACTCACGCCCGCGAGCATGGAGACGAAGATGCCCTCGGAGGCCAGAATATCCGCCTTGAGGCCCTCGACCACGCCGACGACCATCTGCGGCTTGACGCCGAGAAAGACGAAGCGGCTGTCCGAGAGGATGCGCTGCGGCGTTTCCGCCGTGCAGCCAAGCCGCTGCGCGGCGGCCTCGGAACGCTCCTGCGTGGAGCACGCCACGGCGATGCGGTCGCCGCCGGTCTTTTTCGCCGCGGCGAGCGCAAGCGCGCCGCCCATATTGCCGGCGCCGATGAAGCCGGCCTCATACTTTGCCATCAAGCGTCCCTCCTTACCGGATCTGTCCGCTGCCGCGGACGACGTATTTGTAGGTACACAGCTCGTCGAGGCCCATGGGCCCGCGGGCGTGGAGCTTCTGCGTGGAAATGCCCATCTCGCAGCCGAGGCCGAACTCGCCGCCGTCGGTGAAACGGGTGGAGACGTTGACGTAGACCGCCGCGCTGTCCACCTGCTCGGTAAATTTCTTCGCCGCGGCGGCGTCCTCGGTCACGATGCAGTCGCTGTGGTGCGTGGAGTGCGCGGCGATGTGCGCGATGGCGGCGTCCACGCTGTCCACCACGCCGACGGCGAGAATGTAGTCGAGAAACTCGGTGTCGAAGTCGCGCTCCCCGGCGGGGGTGCCGTCGATGATCCGCGCGGCGGCGGGGTCGAGCCTCAGCTCGACGGGGACCAGGCCGGCAGCGGCACGGTCGTCCACGATGGCTTTTTTGAGCAGGGGCAGGAACTGCGCCGCGACGTCCCGATGGACAAGGCAGACCTCCTCCGCGTTGCAGACGGAGGGCCGGCTGGCCTTGGCGTTGACGATGATGCTGACCGCCTTCGCAAGGTCGGCGGCCTTGTCCACATAGACGTGGCAGATGCCGGTGCCGGTCTCGATGCAGGGGACGGTGGCGTTCTCCACGCAGGCGCGGATCAGGCCCGCACCGCCGCGCGGGATGAGGAGATCGACGAGGCCCTTGGCGGTCATCAGCTCCTGCGCGGAGGCGTGGCTCGTATCCTCCACGATGTTCACGATGTCGGGGTCGCCGCCCGCCTGCGCAACGCCCGCCTTGAGCGCCGCGACGATGGCGCGGGCGCTGCAGTAGGCTTCCTTTCCGCTGCGGAGCATACAGACGTTGCCGCTCTTGACGGCAAGCGCCGCAGCGTCGGAGGTGACGTTGGGGCGGCTCTCGTAAATGATGGCGACGAGGCCGAGCGGCACCTGCACCTTGTCGATGATGATGCCGTTGGGGCGCACGACCTCGCTGAGAACGCGGCCCGTATGGTCGGGGAGCCTGACGGTGTCGCGGATGCCGTTCGCCATGCCGGCGATGCGGTTTTCATCGAGCTTGAGCCGGTCGAGCATGACGTCGGTGATGCGGCCGCGCGCGGCGGCCATGTCCTCCGCGTTCGCGGCGAGGATCTCCGCGCAGTGCGCCTCCAGGCTGTCCGCCATGGCAAGGAGCAGCGCGTTCTTTTTCTCCGCGCCGGCAGCGGCAATGCTGCCCATCGCCGCGCGGGTCTTTTGAAGAAGCTCCAGCGTTGTCATATTCTTCACCTCTTGACCAGAAAGCGGGTGCCGATGGGCTTGCCCGCGACGATATCATACAAAAGCTCCGGCTTTTCGCCGTTGGCGATGACCATTTCGCAGCCCGCGCCGACAGCGATCTGCGCCGCCAAGAGCTTGGTCGCCATGCCGCCCGTGCCGAGGCTCGAACCGCTGCCGCCGCCGAGGGCGATGATGCGCTCGTCGACAGTCTCCACGGTGGGGATAAGCTTCGCGTCAGGGTTTTTGCGCGGGTCGCCGTCGTAGAGGCCGTCGATGTCCGAGAGCAGCACGAGCAGGTCCGCGGAGACGGTGGCGGCGACGATGGCGGAGAGCGTGTCATTGTCGCCCACGGCGATCTCCTCGGTGGAGATGGTGTCGTTCTCGTTGATGACGGGCAGCGCGCCCAGTTCCAGCAGGCGGTCCATCGTGTTGTGGAAGTTCGCCTTCCGGCTGCCGCCGTCGGCGATGTCCGGCGCGGTGATGAGGAGCTGGCCGACGATGTGGTTATACTCGGTGAAGAGCTTGTCGTAAACGTACATCAGCTCGCACTGGCCGACCGCGGCGGAAGCCTGCTTGCCCGGCATATCCTTGGGGCGCTCGGACAGGTTGAGCTTGCCGAAGCCCATGGCAATGGCGCCGGAGGAAACGAGGATGATCTCGTGGCCCGCGTTCTTCAGGTCGCTGAGCGTTTTGCACAGCCGCTCCATCCGCTGAATGTTCAGCCGTCCTGTTGGGTAGGCGAGCGTGGAGGTGCCCACCTTGACAACGATACGCATAAGAAAGGCTCCTTTCTTCCAGTAACAAATAAAAGTGATTTGCATTATAGCACAGCCTTTCGGATTTTGCACTACCTTTCTGCAATTTTTAACGCGGCGCGCTGCATTTTTTCGCGTGCGGCAAAAAAATGCACCCGAAAGCCACAGGCTTTGGGTGCATTTTCTCAGTCAACAATATCGACCGATACTTTCTCTCCGGTGCGCTGCGCATAGGAGCGGATGACTGTACGGATCTCTTTGGCGATGCGGCCCTGACGGCCGATCACCTTGCCCATATCGTCGGGCGCAACGTGCAGCTCCAACGTCAGCTCGTCCGTTCCCTGCTTCTCCGTCACCGTGACCTCATCCGGATGCTCGACCAGATTTTTGGCGATGTAGAGCAGCAAGTCCTTCATGCGTTGTCCCCCGCGGATCAAATCGCGTTGATTCTCTTGAGCAGCGCGCGGACGGTGTCGGTGGGCTGGGCGCCGGTCTTGATCCACTCCTGAGCGCGCTCGGCGTCGATCTTGATCTCAGCGGGGCTCACGCAGGGATTGTAGGTACCGATCTCCTCGATGAAGCGGCCGTCGCGGGGATAGCGGGAATCGGCGACGACGACGCGATAGAAAGGAGCCTTCTTGGCGCCCATACGGCGCAGACGAATTTTGACCATGGTGTTTTTCCTCCGAAATAAAATATGTTTTTTGTTGTATGATCGTATGCACTTGGCATGAATCAACGGGGTATTATTTGAAGCGCTTCTTGCGGCCGAAGCCGTGCATCCGGCTCATGCCGCCCTTGCCGCCGAAGCCGCCGAGTCCCTTGGGCATCCTGCCGCGGGTCATCTGCTTGACAAGGTCCTGCATCATCTCGAACTGCTTTAAGAGGCGGTTGACGTCCACGACCTCCAGTCCGCAGCCGGCGGCGACGCGCTTTTTGCGGCTCGCGCCGAGGAGCTTGGGGTTCTCGCGCTCCTCCGGCGTCATGGAGAGGATGATGGCCTCGGTGTGCGCCATGACCTTGGGGTCGATCTCGGCGCCGGCCAACTGCTTGCCCATGCCGCCGGGCATCATCTCGGCGAGCTGGCTGAGGTCACCCATGCCGCGCAGCTGCACGAGCTGTTCATAGTAGTCGGTGAGGGTGAAGCGGTTCTTCTTGAGCTTTTCCTCGAGCTTCTTCGCCTTCTCCTCGTCGACGTGCTGCTCCGCCTTTTCGATGAGGCTGAGCACGTCGCCCATGCCGAGGATGCGGGAGGCCATGCGGTCGGGGTGGAAGGGCTCGAGCATGTCGAGCTTTTCGCCCGTGCCGATGTATTTGATGGGCTTTCCGGTCGCCGCGCGGATGGAGAGCGCCGCGCCGCCGCGGGCGTCGCCGTCGAGCTTGGTGAGCACGACGCCGTCGATGCCGAGGGCCTCGTCAAACGCGGTGGCGGCGTTCACGGCATCCTGTCCGGTCATGGCGTCCACGACCAGCAAGATCTCGTTCGGCTTCACCGCCGCCTTGACGCGCTTGAGCTCGTCCATGAGCTGCTCGTCGATGTGCAGGCGGCCGGCGGTATCGAGAAAGACGATGTCGTTGCCGTGGTCCTTGGCGTATTTGACGGCCTCGACCGCGATGGTGACGGGGTCGATCTGCCCCATCTCGAACACGGGCAGGCCGAGCTGTGCGCCGACGACCTGCAGCTGCGTGATGGCCGCGGGACGGTACACGTCGCAGGCGGCGAGCAGCGGGCGCTTGCCCTGCCGGCGCAGAAGGCCGGCGAGCTTGGCGACGTTCGTCGTTTTGCCCGCGCCCTGAAGGCCGACCATCATCACGACCGTCGGCGGGTTGTTGGCAAAGGTCAAGCGCGCGTTCGCGCCGCCCATCAGAGCCGTCAGCTCCTCGTTGACGATCTTGATGACCTGCTGGGCGGGGGTGAGGCTGTCGAGCACCTCGGCGCCGACGGCGCGCTCGGAAACTCTGGCGACAAAGTCCTTGACGACTTTGTAGCTCACGTCTGCCTCGAGCAGCGCCATGCGCACCTCGCGCATCGCGAGCTTGATGTCCTCCTCGGTCAGGCGGCCCTTGCCGCGCAGGCCCTTGAATACGCTGTTGAGCTTTTCGCTCAGGCCCTCAAATGCCATGAAATGCTCCTTCTTACTCCTTGAGTGCCGCGGTCTCCTGTTCGATCACGGTCACGAGCTCTGCGATGCGGGAATCCTCATACCGGCGGTCATTGAGCCTGCGCAGCTCGTCCGCCGCCGCCTCGATGCGCTCGAGGTGGGGGGTGCGCTGCATAAAGCGCTTGACAAGGCCGGTCTTATCCTCGATCTCGGTCATGTACGCCTCGGCGCGGACGATGACGTCGCGCACGCCCTGGCGGGAGATGCCGTAGTTCTCGGCGATCTCGGAGAGGGACAGGTCCTCGTCGTAGTAAAGCTCGTAGAATTCCTTCTGCCGCTCGGTGAGGAGTTCGCCGTAGAAGTCAAAGAGCATCGTCATGCGAAAGGTCTGATTTTTCACGGGGAATCCTCCTTTGAGTATTCCGTGTAAAGTCATAATGCTTTACAACAGGAATTAGTTTACATGAGTTTAGCAGAAAAGTCAAGGGTTATTCGTGGGAAAAACGGCGAATGGGAAAGATTTTATGAAAAGATGTGGTAATGTTCACATTTTCGTGCTATGCTACCATCAATATAGAATGGAAAAGGAGCCGCTTTTATGGAGCCCTTGCGAAAGGAACTGGCGGAGGGCGTTTTTCTGACCTATGTCCCCGCCGCAAAATTCAAGACCGGCGTGCTGGGCGCGCAGCTCATCACGCCGCTGGAAGAGAGCACCGTCGCCGCCGGCGCGCTGCTGCCCGCCGTGCTGCGCCGCGGCACGACCGCGCACCGCGATATGCGCTCGATCGCCGCGGAGCTGGACCGCCTTTACGGGGCGTCCATCGCCTACACCGTGCGCAAGAAGGGCGAGAATCAATGCCTCGGCTTTGTCGGCAGCTTTCTTGACGAGCGCTACGTTCCCGGTGGAGAGCGGCTGCTCGAGCCGATGGCCGACCTGCTCGGCGAGCTGCTGCTCGACCCGCTCACGCGGAACGGGCGCTTCCTGAGCGACTATGTGGAGAGTGAGAAGGAAAATCTGATCGACGCCATCGAGAGCATCCTCAACGACAAGCGCGACTACGCCGACGCGCGGCTTTTGCAGGAGATGTGCCGCGGCGAACGCTACGGCATCGACCGGCTCGGCACCGTGGAGGGCGTGGAAAAGCTCACGAATCAGACGCTCTACCGCTATTACAGCGAGCTTCTTGCCACGGCGCGCATCGAGCTGTTCTACTGCGGCAGCGCGGACTGCGCGCGCGTGGAGGGGGCGCTGGACCGTGCGCTGGCGGCGCTCCCGCGCGAGCGGGTCGCCGAGCCTGCGGTCGCCGAGCGTGTGGGCGCGCCCGAAACGGTGCGCGAGATCACGGAGACGATGGACGTGACGCAGGCGAAGCTCGCCATGGGCTACCGCGCCGCGAGCGAGGACACGCCCGCGCTGCTGCTGGCGAACCTCATCTTCGGCGGCTACTCCAACTCCAAGCTGTTTCTGAACGTGCGCGAGAAGCTCTCGCTGTGCTACTATGCCTCGTCCGGCTATCACCGGTCCAAGGGCATCATTACGGTGTCGAGCGGCATTGAGGCGCAAAATTACGAGGTCGCGCGGCGCGAGATCGCCGCGCAGCTCGAGGCCGTGCAGAACGGCGACTTCGAACCGTGGGAGCTGGAGGGCGCGCGGAGCTGTATGCTCTCCTCGCTCCGCTCGCGCGAGGACAGCGCGGGCCGGCTGGAGGAATATTATCTCGGGCAGGCCGCGACGGGGCTGTGGGAGGATACCGACGCGCTGATCGCGCAGCTCGAGGCCGTCACGCCCGAGCGCGTCGCCGAGGCGGCGCGGAGCATCCGGCTCGACACGGTCTATTTCCTCACCGGAAAGGAGGGCGCGGCGCAATGAAGTGGAACGAAACGAATTATCCCCGCATCGGCGAAACGGTGCTGCGGGCCACGCTGCCGAACGGACTGACCGTCGCCGTTGTGCCCAAACCCCTCTACCGCAAGCGCTACGCCTTTTTCACCACGCGCTACGGCGGCATGGATATGCGCTTCCGGCTCGACGGCGTGTGGCACGATACGCCCGCTGGCATCGCGCACTATCTGGAGCACAAGATGTTCGACACCGAGGACGGCAACGCCCTGCAGGTTCTGAGCCAGAACGGCGCGGAGCCGAACGCCTTCACCTCCAACGCGACGACCGCCTATTACTTCGACTGCACGGAGCATTTTGAGGAGAATCTGAAGATCCTGCTCTCGTTCGTCTCCGTCCCCTACTTCACGCAGGAGAGCGTGGACAAGGAGCGCGGCATCATCGGCCAGGAGATCCGCATGGTGGAGGACACGCCCGACTGGAGGGTCTACACCAACCTGCTCGAGTGCCTGTACCACTCCTCCCCCGCCCGCGTCGCCATCGCCGGCACGGTGGAGAGCATTGCGGAGATCACGCCCGAAACGCTCTATGCCTGCCACAAGGCGTTCTACGACCCGGCGAACATGATGCTGTGCGTCGTCGGCGACGTGAAGCCCGACGAGATCGCCGCCATCGCGGAGGAGATCCTGCCGAATAGCCGCAGCGAGGTCATCGAGCGCGACTACGGGCAGGAGGATATGCGCGTCGTCGAGAAGTGCCGCCGCGAGGCGATGGAGGTCTCGATGCCGCAGTTCCTCGTCGGCTTCAAGTGCCCTCCCGCGGCGGACGGCGCGGCGCTGATGCGGCAGGATATCATCGCGGACATCGCCTGCGACATCCTGCTCGGCGATTCCTCGCCGCTCTACCAGCGGCTCTACGATAAGGGTCTCATCAACGGCAGCTTCGGCGGCGGCTTCGACCAGCTGCCCGGCATCGCCTACCTCTACGCGGGCGGCGACAGTGATGCGCCCGAGACGGTCGTGCGCGCCATTCTGGACGAGGCGCAGCGCCTCGCGCGCGAGGGCGTGGACGAGGCGTTCTATCAGCAGCTCCGCCGCGCGAGTTTCGGCTCGACGCTGCGCGCGCTCAACAGCTTCGAGAACATCGCCGTATCCGTTGCGGACGGCGCGTTCCGCGGCTTTGATCCTTTCCGCTTCCCAGAGGTGTACGATTCCGTCACCCGCGCGGATGTGGAGGCGTTTCTGCGCGAGAGCATCATCGAGGAGCGCAGCGCGCTGTCCATTCTCATTCCCAAGAAGGAGGGAGCTTCCCAATGAGTTATCCCGACGCAGACATCAGCTTTCCCGGGCTGTTCGGCGACTGGCGCTTTACCCTCTCGCCCAAGCTGCTCGACATCGGCAACGGCATCTACTGGTACGGCGTGCTCATCGCCGCAGGGCTGCTCATCGCCCTGTGGTTCTGCATGAAGCGCGCGCCGCGCTACGGTCTGACCGAGGACGACGTGATCGACACCGTGCTTTGGGCCATCCCCTTTGCCATCGTCGGCGCGCGGGTCTACTATGTGCTCTTTTACCTCGACCAGTTCCGTCTTGCGAACGGCAGCATTGACTGGGCGGAGACCTACCGCATCTGGGACGGCGGGCTTGCCATCTACGGGGCAGTCATCGCGGCATTTTTGACCGCGTGGCTCGTTTGCCAAAAAAAGCAGCTCAGCCTTTGGGCGCTTGCCGACTGCTGCGTGGCGGGCTTTTTCATCGGACAGGCCATCGGGCGCTGGGGCAACTTCTTCAACCGCGAGGCCTTCGGCGGCATGACCGAGCTGCCGTGGCGAATGCGGCTGTGGATCAGCGGCACCTACTATATCGACGTGCATCCGACGTTCCTGTATGAGAGCCTGTGGAACGTCGCGGGGCTGCTGCTCCTCTGCCTTGCGGTGGACAAGGCGCGGCGCTTCGACGGGGAGAACACCTGCTTCTACTTCCTCTGGTACGGCATCGGGCGCTTCTGGATCGAGGGGCTGCGGACCGACAGCCTGTATCTTTTCGACCTCACCTTCCTCGGCGAGCGCGTGCGCGTGTCGCAGGCGCTGAGCCTTGTGATGATCGTTCTCACGGCGGTCATCCTGCTGAAGAACCGCAGCGCCGATCCCGCGCGGATGTTCGTCAACCGCCGGCTCGACGGGCAGGCGACCGTCCTGCCCGATCGGAGCGAGGATTGTCCCATCGCGGACGGTCCCGCGGAGGCGGACCGCCCGGCGAAGGCGCCCGCGGAGGACGCCGCCGGCGGGGAAGCGTCCGCGGAGAGCGCCGCAGAGCCGGCGGACGGCGGAGACAACGGCTGAGAGCCTATTGAATAAACGGAAGGACCGCGCTCGCGGTCCTTCCGTTTTGCTTTGCTGTTTTATGGTTCGCTCTGCGCGGCGGCGAGCTTTTTGGCCTTCCTCCGCTCCCGGCGGTGCGTCAGGTCGTCGATGACGCAGTAGTACACGGGGGTGAAGAGCAGCGTGATGACGGTCGAGACAAGCATACCGGCGATCATGGTGGTGCCCATGTCGCTCATCATCTCGTTCATCTTGCCGGTCATGCCGAGCGCCGTCGGCACGAGGGCAAGGATGGTGGTGAGCGTGGTCATCAGCACGGGGCGGATACGCAGCGGGCAGGCGTGGAGAATGGCCTCCTCGCGCGTCTCGCCGCGGTCACGGCGCTGCTTGATGTAGTCCACGAGGACGATGGAGGCGTTGACCACCGTACCGGCAAGCATGATGAGGGAGACGAGCGAGATCATCGAAAGATCCTTGCCTGTGAGCGGCAGCGCGAAGAGCGCGCCGGCAAAGGCGATGGGCAGGATCATCATGATGATGACCGGCATGACGAAGGACTCGAACTGCGAGGCCAGCACGAAGTACACAAGGCCGATGGAGACGATGAGCGCGAGGCCGAGGTCGGAGAAGTTCTCCATCATCTCCGTGTAGCCGCCGGCAAGCTCGGCGGTGTAGCCGCCGGGGAGCGTGTAGCCCGCGAGGATGGCGCGGATGCTCTTGGCCATGGCGCTCGTGTCGCCGTCCGCAGCGTCACCGGAGATGGTCACCTGGCGGGACTGGTTGTAGCGCGTGATGGTCTGCGGGGACATGACGACGCTGACGTCGGCGATGCTGCCGAGCGGCACGCTGCCGCCGGTCGGCGTGGAGATCGCCATGGAGCGCAGGGCGTCCAGACTCTCCTCCGCGCGGCCGTCGCCGCGCACGACCACGTCGACCTCCTTATTGTCGATGGTGACGGTGGTGGCGGTGGTTCCGGTCAGGCCGGAGCGCACCGCTGCGGCGACGCTGTAGGCGGTCAGGCCGTACTGCGAGCACGCCTGACGGTCCGCGGTCACCTTGACCTGCGGCACCTGCTCGGCGACCGTGGAGGAAACGTCCACCGCGCCGGGGATCGCCGCGATCTGCGCGGCGAGGTCGTCCGCGATCATCTTGAGCGTGGTGTAGTCCTCGCCCGTGATGTTGACGCTCACGCCGCTGCCGCCCATCATCGCGCCCATGTCGTAGGCGGAGCAGGTGATCTCGCAGCCAGCGACGTCATAGGTCGCGTCGCGCAGGGCGTTGGCAATGTCGGTCGCGCTGCGGTCGCGCTCGCCCTTGTCGGTGAGGTTGAGCACCAGACTGGCGCTCTGACCGCTATCGGCGGTGTAGTAGTAGCTGGCAAGCTCGGGGATGGTCTCCTCGGCAATGGCGGCGACGCGCTCCGCCATCGCCGCCGCCTGCTCGACCTTTGAGCCGATGGGCATGGAGACGGTCACGGTGACCATGCCCTCGTCCATCTCGGGCAGGAGCACCATTTTGGTGTTCAGGCAGGCGGCGAGGAATACCGCGACGAGGGCGACGGACACCAGCACGCCGCGCTTGAGGTGATGCACATAGTAGTCGAGCTTTTTCACATACCAGTCCATGAGCTTCTGCGCGCGGCGTCCGCCCTTCTGCGCCCTTTGCAGGGCGTCAAGATGCACCTTGCTCTCGTCGAGCAGGAAGTAGCACAGCAGCGGCACGAGCGTCACGGCGACGGCGAGCGAGCCGAGAATGAGGAAGGCGATGGTCAGGCAGAAGTCCTTGAAGATCTGACCCGCGATGCCGCCGGTGAGGCCGAGCGGCAGGAACACCGCGACGGTGGTGAGGGTCGAGGCAGTCAGCGAGAGCGTGACCTCCTTCGTGCCCTCGACGCAGCTGGTCATGCGGTCGTGTCCCTCGGACGCCCAGCGGTAGATGTTTTCGAGCACGATGATGGAGTTATCCACGATCATGCCGACGCCCATGGCGATGCCGCCGAGGCTCATCATGTTGAGCGTCAGGTCGCAGACGTACATCAGCACGAACACCGCAAGGATGCACACGGGCATGGAGACCGCGATGGTCATGGTCGCGCCGCCGCGGCGCAGGAACAGCCACACCACGAGCGCCGCGAGCACGACGCCGAGGATGATGCCCTCGAGCGCGGCGTCGACGGCGACGTTGATGTACTCGCTCGCGACGTAGGGGATGGCGTAGTGGATGGAGCCGTCCTTCGCCGCCAGCTCCTCCATCGCCGCAACCACCGCCTCGGCGGTCTTGACCTCGTTCGCGCCGGAGCGCTTGCTGACCTGCAGGATGATGCCGGGCGTACCGTCCATCGCGGCGATGGCGTCGCGGTCGGAGGTCTCGAAGGCGACGTCGGCGACCTCGCCGAGGCGCACCGTGCCGCCGGTCTGGAGCGGGATGTTGATGTTGGCGACCTCATCGACCGTGGAGAGCTGCGCGTCGGTGGTGACGGAGAGCTTCTGGCTGCCGTTGTAGACCTCACCGGCGGGATAGAGCAGGTTCTCCGCCTGCAGGATCTGGGTGATGTAGCTGGTGGAGAGGCCGTAGCCCGCGGCGCGCTGCGCGTCGAGCGTGACGGTGATCTGACGCTCCACACCGCCGGAGACGGAGACGGACGCCACGCCGTCGATGCGCTCGAGCGCGGGGGCGACCACGTTCTCCGCCTGCTGCTGGAGGGCGGCGAGGTCGTCGCCGAGGAGGCCGACGATGGCGCTCGGCATCATCTCGGACACGTTGATGTTCAGAATGACGGGAGAGCCGCAGCCGTCGGGCAGGCTGAGCGCGTCGAACTTCTCGCGCAGCTTGGTCGCCGCGATGTCCACGTCGGTGTCCTCAACGTACATGATCTGGATGGTCGAGATGCTGTCGGCGCTCGAGGAGGTGACGGAGTCCACGCCGGGCACCGACATGATGGCGGACTCGAGCGGGCGCGTGACGAGCTGCTCGATGTCCTCGGGGCCCGCGCCGTTGTAGTAGCAGTACACATAGGCCGCGGGGTACTCGATGTTCGGCAGCAGCGCCATCTGGAGCTGGGTGGTGTAGACCACGCCAAACACCGCGATCATAATGACCGCGAGCAGCGTTGTGACCTTGTGCCTGATGCAGAATTTTGCAATGTTCATGGAGCTTATCCCTCCACGACGCGCACGGCGTCGCCGTCGGAGAGGTACTGCTGGCCCACGGTGACGAGCTGCTCGCCCGCGTCAAGACCGCTCGTGACCTCGGTCATGCCGCTGCCGGTGAGGCCCGTGGTGATGTCGACGCGCTTTGCCGTGTCATTCTCGACGATAAAGACATACTGCCTGTCGCTGCTCGTGAGGATGGCCTCGCTCGGCACGACGACCGCGCTCTCGCTCACGGCGGTGTGGAAGGTGACGTCGGCAAACATACCGGAGAGCAGGCCCTCGACCTCCGCGGGCACCGTGACGGTGACGGTGTAGAGCTTTGTCACCTGATTGGCGGTCTTTTCAACGGAGCGGATCACGCCGTCAAATTCGGCGTCCGCCGCGCTGACGCGGACCGTGACCGTGTCGCCGATGGCGAGCTTGGGCACCAGCGCCTCGGAGACCATGACGGTGACCTTCATCTGCTCCGCGCCGTCGATGACGGCGACGGCGTAGCTGGGCGAGACCATGCCGCCCTCGCTCGCGGTGAGCGAGGCGAGCACGCCGTCCACCGGCGCGATGACGTTGCCATGGCTGTCGATGTTCTCCATCGCGAGGGCAAGCTGCTCGTAGCTCGACTTCGCGCTCTGCATACTCGCTTCAAGCTGGGCGAGCGTGGAATCACGCTGCGCCTTGGTGGAGAGGTATTGCAGCTCCATCTGATCGACCTCCGACTGGGAGGCCGCGCCGATCTCGAAAAGCGCCTTGGTGTCGTTCCAGTTTTTTTCGTACAGGGCGACCTGTCGGTCCAGAATGTTCTTCTGGTCGCTGTAGCTCGACGCGGCGCTCGTGTAGCCGATCTCCGCCGCGCGGTACTGCGCGAGCGAGCTTTCCATGTCGAGCGAGCAGATCACGTCGCCCGCCTTGACCGCGTCGCCCGCCTCGACATAAACGGCGGTGCATTTGGCCGTGGCCGTGACGTAGACGCTCGTTTCGCTGCCGGCGGTCACCTGACCGGAGACTGTGTTCTCCGAGGCGATGTCCTGCGCCTCGACCGTCTGCACCTGCACGGCGACGCCGGCGGGCGCGGTGACAGTCTCTTCCTTTTTGCAGCCCGCAAGGCTCAGCGCCAGCGCGAGCGCCAGCAGCAGGGAAATCGTTTTCTGTTTCATCTTTCAACCCTCCTCAGCCGGCCAGCAGGCCGTAGTCCACGGCCCAGCGATAGTTGTTGTATGCGGTGAACAGGTCGCGCTCCGCGCCGGAGACGGTGTCCTGTGCGGTGTAAAGCTCGTCCTCTGCCGTATGCAGGGCGTTCTCGGAGATCGTGCCCTGCTCGTACCTGAGCTGTGCGGCCGCGAGGTCGCTGCGCTCGCACTCGAGCGAGACCTTCGCCGCATTCAGCGCGCTCGCGTAGCTCTGCACGCTGTCATAGAGCGAGCGGAAGCTCAGCTCAAAGTTCTGCACGGCGGCGTTGTAAGTATACTGCGCCGCCTGCCACCGGTGCTTGACGGCAATATACTCATAATTGTCCTTGTTGTAGCCGAGGTCGCCCGCCTTGTCCTTGTATTCCTCGTCGGCGTCCTCGAGCGTGAGCTTGGCAGCGTAAAGGTCGTAGCTCACTGCCTTCGCTTTTTCCAGGTCCTTCTCCACATCCATGGCGGCAAGCTGCTCCGCGGTCACCTCGGGAACCGCATTGAGCGTGAGCGGCGCGGTCAGCTCCTCCCCGATCATGGCGTTGAGCTGACGGCGCAGCTGTGCGGCGGCGGCATCGATTGCCGCTTTTCCGCTCTCCACCTGCGCCTTGCCCGCTTCCGTCTGCTGAAGCGTCATAGCGCTGACCTGACCAAGCTCATAGCGCAGCTTCACTTCCTCGATCGTGCGGTCAAGCGCCGCATTCTGTCTCGTCAGCGCGGCGGATTGGTCCTCGAGCGCGAGAAGGCCGACATACAGCGATTCACCCGCCGCCAGAAGCGAAGCCTGCGCGTTGCGGAGCTGGCGGACGAGGTCAGCGTTGTCCTGCTGGAGCTTGCCCTCCTTGATGTCGTCGAAGGTCTTGCGCAGGGCGTCGTAGCGCTGTGTAAGGGTCTCATAGGTGTAGCTCTCGCCCTGTCCCATCTGGATCAGGCCCCACTGGGCGGAGGCGATACTGTTGAGGCCGTTGCGCAGGTCCTCGTACATCTTGTCATAGTCCAAGCACTCGATCGCGGCGACATTCTCCTCGAGCGAGAGAAGGGTGTAGTTTCCTGTGCGCATACGCGCGCCGAGGTTTTCAAAGCGCAGCGTGCCTGCCGCGTCCGGCGTGGTCTGCGCGGTCTCCTCCGCGGCGGTTTTCTCTTTGTCCTGTTCATCTGCCAGCGCGCCGACCGCCAGCGCTGAGAGCATGGCGAGTGCAAGCAGCAGAGCCGTCCATCTTTTCTTCATTTGCGGTGTCCTCCTTCGGGTACGGCAGCGCTGCCGTTTTTGATGATCTCAATGCGCCCGCGCATCCGCTCGCGCTCGAGCGCGAAGCTCTCCGGCTTTTTCAGTGTGCGGGCGATGGCGCAGGCAAGCGCTCCCACGAGCAGGGTGAATACGTCGTCCACAAAGCCGTCCTCCTGCGTGCGCAGGAGCGTGGGGTCGATGTGCTCGAGGAGCTTCTGCGGGCAGAGCTCCCCCGCCGCGCGCTCAAAGAAGAGCTGCTGCACGTCCATATTGACATTCAGGCTCAGCAGCGCGAAGGCGCGGGAAAACGCCGGCGTGATGCAGCCGCTCGGGGCGACCATGGCGTCGAGCAGCGCGAGCGGCATGGCAAAAAGGTCTCCGCCCGAGCGCTCGAGCGTATCATGGAACAGATCGAGAAACTGGTCGCGGATCTCGTCGATGAGGGTGAGGAACAGGTCGTTCTTATCCTCGAAATACTGGTAAAAGCTGCCGCGCGGGATGCGCGAGGTCTGCACGATGCGGTTGATGGACGCCTCGGCGTAGGGCACGGCGGTAAATTCGCTCCACGCGCCCTCCAAAATGCGTGCTCGCTTCTCCTCCGGCAGACGGAAAAAGGTATCGGTCGGCATAGGCCCCTCCTGTATGACAAGCTGTCGTAAAATGACAATCTGTCATATATTATACGAGCACTTCCCTACTCTGTCAATAGGTCAAATCGTTAAGAAATCATGGATGGTTAAGTATATCTAACCGCATTTCGTCGAAAAGCGCCGTCCGTGGGACGGCGCTTTCGTCTCAGCCGATGCCGCCGAGGAGCGCGCCCGCGATGAGCGCGAGCAGCGCGCAGGCGCAGTAGACGTATTTGCTCAGAGGATAGAACCACGCGCCGATGGGCTTGCCCGCGCCCTTGTTGACCGCGGCAAGGACGAAGTCCTTCCCCGCCACCCAGAAGAACAGGATGCCGGCCAGCAGCGCGCCGAGCGGGCAGATGTAGATGGACACCACATCCATCCAGTCGGAGACGATGGCCTGAATGCACAGCGACACCGCCGTGCCGATCACGGCAATGACTGCGACCGCCGCCACGCGCTTGAAGTGCAGCTTATCCTGCAGCGCCTCGACCGAGACCTCGTAGAGGTTCACAAGCGAGGTGAGCCCCGCGAAGAGCACGCAGAGGAAGAACACCAGCCCGATCACGCGCCCTCCGGGCATCCCGTTGAACACGTTCACGAGGAAAATGAACATCAGTCCCGGGCCGCCGTCGGAAAGGTCCGCGCCGCCTGCCGCCATCGCGGGAATGATGACGAGCGCCGCCAGCAGCGCCGCCAGCGTATCGAACAGCGCCACATTGCGCGCGGCGGAGGGGATCGACTCGTCGTCCGAGAAGTAGGAGCCGTAGATCACCGTGCCGTTTCCCGCCACGGAGAGCGAGAAGAACGCCTGACCGAAGGCGTAGATCCACAGCTTCGGGTCGGCAAGGCCCACGGGGTCGAGGGTAAAGATGTAGCGGTAGCCGTCGCCCGCGCCGGGCAGCGTCGCAATGTAGACGCCCAGTCCCGCAAAGAGAAAGAACAGCACAGGCATCATGACCTTGTTCGCCCGCTCGATGCCGCCGCCCACGCCGAAGGCCATGATGGCGAAGTTGACCGCCAGCGCGATCACCAGCCAGAAATTATTGCCCCAGCCGCAGGCCGTGCCGTTGAAGCGGTCGACGATGACATTCATATTCTGTCCCATGGCAAAGAGTCCGCCGTCGAGCGCCAGCGCAAAATACTTGAAGATCCAGCCCACCACGCAGCTGTAGCCGATGGCGAGCGCCAGCGAGCCGAGCACTGGGATATAGCCGACCGCCTCGCCCGTGCTGCGTCTGCCGCGCAGGGCAGCCGCCTGCCCGAACGCGCCGATGGGGCCGGAGCGGGTGGAGCGGCCAAGCGCCATCTCGCCGATGATGCCGGTCGAGCCGATCAGAAGAACAAAGAGGAAATACGGCAGCAGGAAGGTCATGCCGCCCCACGCGGACACGAGATAGGGAAAGCGCCAGATGTTGCCCATGCCCACTGCGCTGCCGATGCAGGCGAGGATAAAGCCCCAGCGGCTGCGGAATGCGTCGCGCTCCGTCTGCTTGCTCATGGTGTCGTCCTCCAAATTTCACAACTGTCTCTCCGTCAATGGACACAAAGAGATAGTTTAGTCTATCCCTCAAGTGCTGTGTTTGTCAAGGCTTTTCCCCTCCATCCGGATGGAAATGTCGGTTTGGACCGGAACCCAAAAAGAAAAGCACCGCAAAGCGGTGCTTTTCTTTTTGGCGCAGTGGGAGGGATTCGAACCCTCGGACGGCTTTTGGCCGTCACACGATTTCCAGTCGTGCTCGTTATGACCACTTCGATACCACTGCATATCTCAATGCTCAACAGCAAGCATCATTATACCAAAATTGGGCGCGAAGTCAATACCCAATTTTCCCTTTTCCGCAAAAAAGAGACGGAGCGGCGCTCCGTCTCTTTCCTTTTTGTCCTTACTTCAGCTGCTCGAGCGCGGCGAGCTTCAGGCAGCAGCAGAAGACCTCCATCGCCTGCTGCAGCTCCTCCACCGGCGGGAGGGACGGAGCGACGCGGATATTGCTGTCCTTCGGGTCGACGCCGTAGGGGAAGGTCGCACCCGCGCTCGTCATAATGACACCCGCCTCCTTACACAGCGCCAGCGTGCGCTTGGCAAGGCCCGGCAGCGTATTGACGGACACAAAGTAACCGCCCTTGGGGTCGTGCCAGGTGGCCAAACCGAGCGGACCGACCTCGCGCGCGAGCGTCTCGGTCACCGCCTTGAACTTCGGCCCCATGATGGCCGCGTGCTTCTTCATCAGCTCCAGCGTGTGCGCCTTGTCCTTGAGGTACTTCACATGACGCAGCTGATTGATCTTATCGTAGCTGATGATCTGGACGTTGATGAGCTTCTCCATGTACTCCATGTTCGCCTCGCTGCACGCAAAGCACGCCACGCCCGCACCGGGCAGCGTGATCTTGCTGGTGGAGGCAAACTCAAACACCATGTCGGCGTTGCCGTACTTCTCGCACAGGCTCAGGATATCCGGGAAGGGCACGAACTCGCCCTCGAACTCATGGATGCAGTAGGCGTTGTCCCACATGAGCAGGAAGTCGGGAGCCGCAGGCTTCAGCCTGGCGATGCGCTCGATGGTCTCGTCGGAGTAGATGATGCCGTCGGGATTGGAATACTTCGGCACGTTCCACATACCCTTGACCGCCGGGTCCTTGACGAGCTGCTCGACCAGATCCATATTCGGGCCGGTCTCGGTCATAGGAATGGTGATGAGCTCGAAGCCGAAGCTCTCCGTGACCTTGAAGTGGCGGTCATAGCCCGGCGCGGGGCAGAGCCATTTGATATGCTCCTCGCGGCACCACGGCTTTTCGCTGTGCAGCAGGCCGTTGGTGTACGCCTTGGCGATGGTGTCGTACATGAGCTGCAGGCTGGCGTTACCGCCGACGAACACCTGCTCCGGCTTGCAGCCGAGGATCTCGGCAAAGAGCGCCTTGGCGCTCGGCAGGCCGGAGAGCTGGCCGTAGTTGCGCACATTCACGTCGCCGTCCACGCAGTCCGCAGGATCGGTCATCACCGAGAGAATATCGGACACCAGATCGAGCTGCTCCTTGCCCGGACGCCCGCGCGCCATGTTGAGCTTCAGGCCCTTGGCCTTCCACGCTTCAAATTCAGCGGACACCTTTTCAAATTCGGCCTTGCGCTGTTCAGCCGTCATTTCCCTGTATTTCATCGGAACGGACCTCCTATTTCAAATGTTGGAGAAATTATAGCATACCCTTTTCCAAAACACAATGTGCAAAAGAAAAAGAGGGCAAAGCCCTCTTTTTCTTTCTTTTGTTCTCTTAGCCGAAGAGCGCCATGAGGACGCCCGCGGCGATCGCGGAGCCGATGACGCCGGCCACGTTCGGGCCCATGGCGTGCATCAGCAGGAAGTTCGCGGGATTCTCCTTCTGGCCCACGACCTGGGAGACACGCGCCGCCATCGGGACGGCGGAAACGCCGGCGGAACCGATCAGCGGGTTGATCTTCTCCTTCAGGAACAGGTTCATGAGCTTGGCGAGCAGAACGCCGCCCGCGGTGCCGAAGCCGAAGGCCACGACGCCCATCGCCATGATCTCAATGGTCTGGAGGGACAGGAAGGTGGTGGCGGTCGCCGTCGCGCCGACGGTGAAGCCGAGGAAGATGGTGACGATGTTCATCAGCTCGTTGCCGGCGGTCTTGGTCAGACGCTCAACCACACCGGACTCCTTGAAGAGGTTGCCGAGCATGAGGCAGGCGATCAGAGGAGCGGCGGAGGGAACGAGCAGCGCCACGAACACGGTGATCATGATGGGGAAGATGATCTTCTCCTTCTTGCTGACCTGACGCAGCGGCTTCATCACGATCTTGCGCTCTTCCTTGGTGGTCAGAGCCTTCATAATGGGCGGCTGAATGACCGGAACGAGCGCCATGTAGGAATACGCCGCAACGGCGATGGGGCCGAGCAGATGGGGAGCGAGACGGGTCGTGACGAAGATCGCCGTCGGGCCGTCCGCGCCGCCGATGATACCGATGGAGGAGGATTCCTGCGAGGTGAAGCCGAGGAGCTGGGTGCCCACATAGGTCATGAAGATACCGAGCTGGGCAGCCGCACCGAGCAGCAGGGACTTGGGGTTGGCGATCAGGGGACCGAAGTCGGTCATGGAGCCGACGCCCATGAAGATCAGGCAGGGATAGATGCCGAGCTTGACGCCGAGGTAGAGGACGTCGAGCAGGCCGAGGTTGACCGTCGGGCCGGCAAGCTCCATGCCGTACACCGCGGCAGCCTGTTCGGCCTGTGCGACCGCCTGTGCCTGCGCGGTGAACTCGCTGATGGTGCCGCCGGCAGCAGCCATGACCTCACTGGCGACCTGCTGGATCGTATCCGCTCCGAAGGCCTCCTGCGCGCTGGCGAGCAGCTGCTGGAAGTACGGAGCAAGCACAGCGTCCGAAACGCCGGACTCGCTCATCTCCGCAATGAAGGAGGCCGTGACGGGCGTGCCGCCGAAAAGATCCCAATGGACGTGACCGCCGGCAAACAGGATCTCATGGAACATATCCGCGCCGGGCAGGTTGGTACACAGCATACCGAAGGAAATGGGCAGGAGCAGCAGCGGCTCAAAGCCCTTCACAATGGCCAGATACATGAGGATAAAGGAAATGGCGATCATGATGAGGCATTTCCAGTTACCGTCCTGACCAAACATATAGAAGCCGGTCTGCTGCAGGAAATTGATAATAGCAGGCATTTATTTCTGGTTTCCTTTCACAGTTTATTTCAGGGGTGTGCGGAAATGTCTCAGCCGATGACGCACAGAACGTCGCCGGGGTTGACGGCAGCGCCCTTGGAAACCGCGACGGAGGAAACGGTGCCGTCGCAGGGAGCAAAGATCTCGTTCTCCATCTTCATGGCCTCGAGGATGAAGAGGATGTCGCCGGACTTGACCACCTGACCGGCCGCGACCTTCACGTCGAGGATGGTGCCGGGCATCGGGCTGGAAACGGTCTCACCGGAGCCGGAAGCGGCGGGAGCGGCCTTGGGGGCAGCGGGAGCCGCGGCAGGAGCGGGAGCGGCGACGGGAGCGGCAGCGCGGGCCACGGGGGCGGAAGCGGTGCGGGCGACGGGGGCGGAGGCCATGCGGCCGCCGGAGACGGACTCGACGGTAACTTCGTAGGCGGTGCCGTTAACGGTGACAGTGTACTGCTTAGTCATGATGTTTTCTCTCCTAAAATTAAATTAGATTTTGTTGATGCTGGTGATCTGCATACGGGAGGCGCTGGGGCCGAGGTCCTCGGTGACCGCCGCGATGACGGCTGCAAGGATCTCCTGCTCCTTGGCGGTGTTGACCGCAGGAGCGGCGGGAGCGGCAGCCTTGGGGGCCGCAGCGGGCGTGGGGGCGGCGGGCTTGGACTTGCTCTTGAGGACCGATCCCATGACCGTCGTGAGGACGATGATGCAGATCAGGCCAAAGAACACCGTGCCGATACCCATGAGGGTGACGAAAAGCGGGCTGTACATAGATTCTTCTTATCCCTTTCGTTAGAGTGGATTATAGCAAATCGCTGCCGGATTGCAACAGCGGTCCTGCAATTTTTACGCCGTCTGAACAGCCGGCGCGGCGCGGGGAGAGCTTCTCCCTCTCTCCCCGCCGCCGTCGGGATACCTTACTGAACGGACAGAACGTCGGCGAACGCCTGAATGGCGGTCGCGGCCTGACCGAAGTCGCGCATCTGCTGGTCCACGCCGAGCTTGATGAAGGGGATGCCGGCGGCGTCGAGCGCCTTCTTGAGGTACGGGAACTCCATCTCCTCGGGGTCGCAGAACTGCTGCATGAAGAGCACCAGACCCTGCGCGCCGGACTCCTTGACGAGGTTCGCCACGAACTCGCCGCGGCGGTTCTTGCTGGACTGCGGATCGTAGAGCAGCACGTCGTAGTCGGTGTTGGTGAACTGCTCGACGAGGGCCATCATGGGATCGCCCTCCTCGCTCGCGTCGGTGCGGAAGGCACGGGACTCGTGCGCGACGTCGTCGGCGGCGATGGCAACGTTGTTGTCCTTGAAGACCTTGAGCAGGACGGGATTGTCGCAGATGATGCCGGAGGTGACGACCTTCACGCCGTTCCACTTCGCCGCGGGCAGCGCCTTGAGCTCGGCGTTGAGGGCGTTGAGCTTCTCGGTGTACTCGGCCTTATCCATGAACCACGCGGCCTTGAGGACGGCGGAGCGCATGATGGGGTCGATGACGTCGCAGTGGTCGCTGGCGAGCTTGACGAACTCGCGGCGGACGGCACGGGACTTGTTGTAGACCTTGATGGCCGCGGCGATGTCCTCGCTCTTGATCTCGTGGCCGGCGATCTTCTCCAGCTCGCCCTTGACATGGTCATACTGATCCATGCAGAACTGCTTGCCGAAGTCGGCGAAGCGGTTCTGGGGATGGGCAAGGAAGATGCAGGGCAGCTTCTCGCTCATGGCGACGCGGATGTTCTGGCTCATGGGACGCAGCGTATCACAGATGGTCGGGGTGATGACGCCGTCGAGCAGGTCCATCGTGCCGTCGAGCAGCATCTCGAGGTCGAGCTGGGCGATGGTGCAGTAGAAGGTCGCGCAGTATTCCTTGGCGCGCTGAATGGTCTTGCTGTTGCTGCCCCACATACCGAACGGCATCATGCCGGCGGCGTAGACCAGCTCCTCGGGGGCGTAGTAGGGCATCACACCGATGCACTTCTTGCCGGCGTCCTTATAGGCCTTGAGCTGGCCCTTGGGGTTCGCGGCGACGGCGGAAAATTCCTTCACGATAGCTTCGATACTCATTTTTTCACGCCCTCCTTAGTCTTTCTTGTTGGCTTCCATGGCTTCGACAAGGCCCTGCACGCGGGTGGCGTACTGCGCTTCGTTGAAGTTGCGCGGGTCGGCCTGGTCGCCGTCGAAGCCGGCGCACGGCACACCGAGGTCCTTGGTGAAGCGGCGCTGCATCTCGGCCATATAGCCGCTCCACGGCTTGCAGGAGCGGTTGTAGTGGACGAGCACGCCGTCGACCTTATTGTCGCGGCAGATGCCCTCACGCCACGCAACGCCCTGCTCGATGCAGACGGAGTTGGGCGCCTTGTAGTAGGCGCGGGCCATCTCGTCCATGTTGTTGTAGACGAAGCCGAAGGCGGGCGCGTACACGACGGCGGTGACGTTCACGCCGTTCTCCTTGAGGGGCTTGAACAGGTTCGGGAGCTTCGGCCAGCAGGGGATGCCCTCGAACATGACGCGGTACTTCTCGGGGAAGGGCAGCGTGGAGGTGCCTTCCTTGATGTTCTGCTCCAG
>CDYS01032870.1_pt1 | contig 22214 bp, 18 predicted proteins | sample 557491 | NCBI WGS metagenome assembly CDYS01 (sample SAMEA3182057, study PRJEB8094) | gut metagenome | biome: human; feature: gut; material: Stool; isolation source: human stools | place: Canada | collected 2012-11-26
GCCTTCTGCTGGTTGCCGCCGGACATGCTGCGCACGATGGTGGCGCTGCCCTGACCGCTGCGCACGTCGTACTGCTGGATCAGCCGATCGGAATACTCGCGCACCTTATCGCTGCGGATGAAGCCGTTCTTCTGGAACTCCGGCTGCCAGTAGCGCTGGAGCACGATGTTGTTCTCAAGGCTGTAATCCAGCACCAGACCGTGCTTGTGGCGGTCTTCGGGGATATGGCTCATGCCGTCCTTGGAGCGCTGGCGGATGCTCTCACTCGTGATGTCCTTGCCGTCCAGCATGATCTTGCCGCCGTTGATCTTTTCGAGGCCGGTCAGGCCATAGATGAACTCGGTCTGGCCGTTGCCCTCGATACCGGCCAAGCAGACGATCTCCCCGGCGTGGACTTGGAACGAGACGTTCCTGACGGCATCCTTCTTGTGCTGGGGGCTTTGCATGGTGACGTTCTCCACGTCCAGCACCACCTTGCCCGGCTTTGCGGGCTTTTTATCGACCTGAAGCTGGACATCACGGCCGACCATCATGCGGGAGAGCTCCTCCTTGGTGGTGTCCTTGATATCCACGGTTCCCATATACTTGCCCTTGCGCAGGACGGTGCAGCGGTCGGCGACCGCCATGATCTCGTTGAGCTTGTGGGTGATGAAGAGGATGGACTTGCCCTCCTTCTTGAACCCGCGCATGATCTCCATCAGCTCGTCGATCTCCTGCGGGGTCAGGACGGCGGTGGGCTCGTCGAAAATCAGGATCTCGTTGTCGCGGTAGAGCATCTTCAGGATCTCAACGCGCTGCTGCATACCGACCGAGATATCGCTGATGAGCGCATCCGGGTCCACACGGAGGCCGTACTTCTCGCTCAGCGCCATGACCTTCTTGCGGGCCTCGGCCTTCTGCAAAAAGCCCAGCTTATTGGGTTCCACGCCCAGAATGATGTTGTCCAGAACGCTGAAGCACTCCACCAGCTTGAAGTGCTGGTGCACCATGCCGATGCCCAGTGCGTTTGCGTCGTTGGGGTTGCGGATGGCGACCTCCTTGCCGTTTTTGAGGATCTTGCCCTCCTCCGGCTGATACAGGCCAAACAGAACGCTCATCAGCGTACTTTTGCCCGCGCCGTTTTCGCCCAACAGGGCGTGTACCTCGCCTCTGCGCAGCTGCAGGGTGATATCATCGTTTGCCTTGATACCGGGGAATTCCTTGGTAATGTGGAGCATCTCGATCACAAAATCCTCTGCCAATCTGCTCACTCTCCTTTCGTGCCGGTTCGACACCTATACTATTCTGTCTCCCATTATACCGTATTTTTGCCGTTTTGCACACTTCTTTTTGAATTTTTAAGGAATCACCATATCAAAAGTATGACTTTTGTGCAACTTCTCCAATTTTTTCCCGAAGTCATCTTTCCATCAAGGGCTGCAAAAAAGGAGGGGCACCCATGCGGGGTGCCCCTCCTTTGGGGTTTTACAGGAGCAATTACTGGATGTAGTTGACGGTGGTGAACTCGCTGACAGTGGGCTTGGTAGCGTCGTCGGAGCTGTTGTCAACAGTGATCTCGCCGGAAGCGATCTTCTCCTTGAGGGCCTCATAGTCCTCCACGGTGAAGGTGTCGAAGTTCCAGCTGTCCTCATCGGTGGGCAGACCAACGTAGTCACCGTCTTCCAGACCGAAGTTGCCGTTGGAACCGGAGATCTCGCCCCACTCGCCAGCCTCGATGTCGGACAGAGCGGTCTCGACAGCAGCGGACAGGCCCTTCATAGCAGAGGTGATGAACGGGTTGTAAGCGTAGGAACCATCCGCCACGCCATTGACGCCGATGTAGTTCTGGTCAACGTCAACACCGATGACGTAGCCGTTGCTCTTCAGAGCAGCCTCCACAGCGGAGGTGTAGATGCCGCCGCCGCAAGCGAAGACGACCTGCGTGCCGTTGGAGTACCAGCCCTCCATACGGGAGGTGATGTTTGCGTCGCCGTAGAACTGGCCGCCGTAGAAGTAGTTGATCTCGACGTTCTGGCCCAGCTCCTGAGCAGCAGCGTCAGCGCCCTGCACGAAGCCATAGCCGTAACGGATAACTGCGGGAACAGCCATGCCGCCGAGGAAGCCCAGCTTGGTCTTGCCGTCCTTTGCAATGGCGTAACCAGCCATATAACCTGCCTGCTCCTCCTTGAAGGTGATGCAGTAGCAGTTTGTGGGGATGCTGTCGGTACCGATATCGCCCTGCGTCACGTCGATGGCGATGAACTTGACATCGGGATACTGCTCAGCAGCCCATGCCAGAGAAGCGCCGTACAGGTAGCCGACGCAGACGATGACCTCAGCGCCATCGTTGACAGCCTGACGGATCATGGTCTCGCGGTCCTCATCGGAAGCGTCTGCTTCGGGGATGTAGTACTGGCAGTCATCGCCCATGTAGGCAGAGACGGCGCTCCAGCAAGCCTGATTGAAGCTCTCGTCATCGATGGTGCCGGTATCGCAGGTCAGAGCGACCTTTACGATCTTGCCAGCAGCCTCAGAGCCGGCTGCAGATGCAGCGGAAGAGGATGCAGCAGCAGAAGAAGCGGTGCTGGTGGAAGAGGAAGAACCGCCGCAAGCGGTCAGAGCAGCAGCAGCGGCAGCGGCACCAGCCACAGCCATAAAGTTACGACGAGAAATCATCATAAGTAAAATCTCCTTTTATGTGTACAAAAACTTTCGTTTTACGACCAAATGTGCACACTCGCACATTTACTGGCTCAAGTATAGCCGGGAGATGTGAGGAAAGCAAGGAAATTCCGATTACAAAATCTTTACAGATTTTTTGTAAAATCCGCGTAAAAGTCATACCTTTTAGCCAATTCCGCGCGTTTTCCCGCTTCCGGGGCCGTTATTCCTCCACGGCCTTGTTGCCCGCCACATTGGAGGGCCCGAAGCCGAAAGGCAGCAGCTCGTCCATGCTGCGCTCGATGAAGTCGTCCGGCGTCTTCGCCATGATGACGTTCAGCTCCGGCCCGCCGAACTCGAACAGCGCCTGACGGCAGACGCCGCAGGGGGAGGTGATCTGCTTGTTCACCTCGCCCCGGCGGGCACCCACGACGGCGATATCGGTAAACTTGGTCACGCCCTCGCTGACGGCCTTGAACAGCGCCGTGCGCTCGGCACAGCTGGTGGGGGTGAAGGCGGCATTCTCCACGTTGCAGCCGGTGAAGATGCGGCCGTCCTCGGCCCGCAGGGCAGCGCCCACCATAAAATCGGAATACGGCACATAGGCCCCCTCGCGGGCCTTCAGCGCCATTCGGATCAGCTCTTTCTTTTCGTCTAACGTCAGGTTCGTCATAGGGGCCTCCTTTTCATTCTAAAGTATAAACAAACGTTTCTGCGTCTTTCTGAACAAATCCTATACTTTCAAACATTTTGCGGGACTGCTTGTTGAAAGAATAAATTTCTGCATAGCATCGCGGATACTTCTTCTCTCTTGCCAGTGCAAGAATCTTTCCAATCACTGTTCTCCCAATGTGCCGATTCTGATACTCTTTGCAGACCACAATCGAAATTTCTCCGCTTGTCTGCAAGCATACATCTCCGCACAGAATGCCCTTATATTCAATGTAGAACAAATCACCATGACTACTCAGATACTGGTACATATTTTTCAGGATAGACAGGTCATAAATGCGATTCTGATTATCTACATGATGGCACAGTTCTGCGTCCTGATACCACGGAAGGGCAATTTCATAGGCTGGGTAATAAGGTACAAGGCGGATATCCTGATTTGGTTGAAAGTCGTTCATCTTTCATCCCCTCTTTTGCACTTCAATTATACGGCGTGTTCTCAAATTCTTCAAGAGATTTCTCGTTATTCATTTATTATGTAATGAAAGTTCTTGCATTTTTCATTACAGACGCATATAATAGAATCAAGAAAGAGGTGTATTAGAATGGCAAATGCAGTTAATGTGAATTTTCGGATGGACCCGGATCTGAAGCGCAGTATGGAAGAGGTCTGCGCCGAGATGGGGCTTTCCATGACGACCGCTTTCACGATTTTTGCGAAAAAGGTCTCGCGGGAGCATCGAATTCCGTTTGAGGTCTCTGCTGACCCGTTCTACGCAGAGAGCAACATCAATCACCTGCGTCAGATCGTGCACGATATTGATACCGGTAAGGCCAAGCTCACCGAGCACGACTTGATCGAGGTAGATTAAATGAGACTGCATGATGACACCTGAAAAGAGGGGGCAGCTGCCGTGTGGTAGCCGTCCCCTCTTCCTTTTCAAACCATAATCAGTATTCTGCCCCCAGTGCAACCTTCATCATATTGGTGAAGCTGTTCTGACGCTGCTCGGCGGTGGTGATCTCCGGGGAGACGAAGCTGTCGGAGATGGTCAGCAGGCAGGCGGCGTTTTTGCCCAGAACCTGTGCATTGGCGAAGAGGGCGTAGCTCTCCATCTCCACGCAGAGGCAGCCGCGCTCGTCCCGCAGCTTTTCCCAATAGGTCGGCTTTGCGTCGGAGGGCTGGCGGTAGAAGACATCGGAAGAGTGGATGCTGCCCTCGATGAGGGGGATGCCCTGCTTTGCGGCGGAAGCGCGGAGCTTCTCGTTCAGGCTCTCGCTGGGCAGGGTGATGTCCCCCTCGAAGCCGCTCTGGACGCGGGCATAGTTGGACTCGCTGACGGCGCCGGTGGCCAGCACAACGTCAAAGAGCTTGGCCTTGTCGGTGTAGCTGCCCGCAGAGCCGATGCGGATGATGTTATCCACATCGTAGAACTTGAACAGCTCGTAGGAGTAGATGCCGATGGAGGGCATCCCCATGCCGCTGCCCATCACGCTGATGGGGTGGCCCTCATAGGTGCCGGTAAAGCCCAGCATCCCGCGGACGCCCGTGACCTGACGGACATCCTTGAGGAAGGTGTCTGCAATGAATTTTGCCCGCAGCGGATCGCCGGGCATCAGAACGGTTTTTGCGAAGTCGCCTTTTTCAGCACTGATGTGAGGTGTTGCCATAGTCTTGATCTCCTTTGTTTTAATTTTATTTCTTACCGGGGAAGAACTTCTGTGGGGCCAGATAGGAACCGCTGCGGCGGATCTCAAAGTGGCAGTGGTTGCCGCTGGAACGGCCGGTGCTGCCCACATAGCCGATGAGCTGGCCTTGGCGGACGCTCTGGCCCGCACTGACGGTCAGGGACAGGCAGTGCGCATAGACCGTGGTGTAGCCGCCGGAGTGGCTGATGATGACCGAGTAGCCGTAGCCGGTGCCCGCGCCCGCCTTATTGTAGCCCGCCTTGGTGACGGTGCCGCCGGCGGAGGCGTAGATGGGCGTGCCCGCCGGGGCGCAGATATCCACGCCCTTGTGGCCGCTGCCGTACCAGCGCGAGCAGTAGCGGTAGTTGGGCACAGGCCAGATGAACTGGCCGCTGCCGGTAATGTACTGGGTTTTGTTGGTCACCTTCTTGGTGCCGACGACGACCTTCTTGTTCACGGCCTCCTTGATGGTCTGGGTCGAGAGGACCGTCTGCTCCAGCAGGGCGCCGTTGGTATCATAAACATTCTGCAGCGTCACGAGGCGGATGCCGTTCTCGCCCTCCTGCAGGGTCTTGGTGGTGCCCTTGGTGTAATCGCTGGACTGGGTGGTTTCGGTACTGAAGGGGATCTCCTCCTGCCGGGCCTCCACCTTGGTGATCCGCACCTCCAGCGTCGCTTCCTCCTTGGTCACGATGAGGGTATCGCCTTCCTGAATATTCGATGTCTCGGTCAGGGGTGCCCCCTTGAAGTTGGTGTTCAGGGCGCACAGTTCGCGGAAGGTCAGGTCATTTTTCTGGGCGATGGACCACAGGGTGTCGCCGGTCTGGACCGTGTAGGTCTGTTCCTGCTGGCGGACACCGGAGATCAGATCCTCGATGGAGTTGTCGTCCTCGAAGCTGTCGTTGAAGTAGATGCCGTCTTCCAGCGTGACGGTCTTGTTGAAGCTGACCGTCACGTTCTCGTCGTCCTTGTACTCCTCTTCGTAGGGGCTGAGCATATTGTTCAGGTAGGTGCGCAGCGCGTCGCCATCGGAGCAGACTGCGGTGAGCTCGCCGTCCAGATACAGGGCCGTGCCCTCGCTGATCTCGTCGCTGGCGCTCTTCAGAATGGCGTCGGCGGTCTCGCTCTCGTCCATCACCTGATGGGCGATGGATATGGTGTAGGTCGGCTCAATGGTCCAATCGGTCTTATCGGTGCCCGCGTAATTGATACGCTGCATCACGTCGTCACGGGCGAGGTTGAAGACCGTTTCGTTGGCCACATAGCCGACGGTCTGGCCGTTGACCTGCACCGCCAGCGCATAGGGCTGGCGGATGGTGTGGTTGAAGACGGACAAGAACACCGCCAGCATACAGACCGGCAGGATGTACATGGCCATCCGGGGCAGCAATTCGCGGTTGCGCCGGATGCCGCTGGCAAAGTAGTGGGCGCTGGCCTTGAGCGCCGCGCCGAGGCCCTGCTTTTTCCGGACATCGTAGGCGTGCACCAGCAAAGAGCAGATGCCCCGGAAGAAGAGCAGGATAGGGCCGAACAGCTCCCGGAACATCTGGGCCGCGCCGGGGAAAGCGGTGACGGCCACCTCATGCAGTACATCGCAGATGCCGTGCCACAGCCACAGCCACCCGGCGGCAAGGCCGCGGCCCACACGCACCAACGTATATTCGGCAGCAAAGCCCAGTGCGTAAAGCTCTTCGCCCACCGTCAGCACCATGGCGCTCCCCCGCAGTTTCTGCGACAGGTTGTTCATGCGGTGCTGTGTCTTGCGGCGGAAGTGGTGTTTCCGCAGCAGCCGGCTGCACTGGAGCTGGGCCCACAACGAGCGCAGCGTCCGTTTGTGCTTCACCGGCGGCGCTGACGGGGTCTCCTGCCGCGGTTCATTTATTTTTTCGTCGATCAAAAGGGGTTGCTCCTTCCTGACAAGGATCAAAAATCAAGTCCCAAAATGACTCATTCAGTCTTATTATACACTCTGTCCGCGCCGAAACAAGGTTCCTCACAGAATTTGGGCAGACCTTTCACGGACTTTTCACTTCCTTTTCATATTTGAAAAGGATCTTCATCCCAGAAGCGCCTTCATATCCGGCGGCAGCGGGCTTTCGACGGTGACGATCTGCCACGCCTCGTCCCGGCCGGGCACCTGCACCCGGATGCCCTCCGGCGTCACGGTATGCCGCGGCACCCGGAAGGTCTGGCTTGCGCAGTGGAGCGCCTGACGCCCGATCTTCTCCCGGCTGCCGCCGTAGAGGTCATCCCCGGCCAGCGGGTGCCCGATGGAGGCGAAGTGGACCCGAATTTGATGGGTCCGGCCCGTCACCGGTACACAGGCGGCAAGGCTGAGGCCGTGATCCGCTTCCAATATGGTATACTCCGTGCGGCTGGGCTTGCCCTCCGGCGTCACGCACCGGCCGATGATGCTCTCCGCCTGTCGGCCGATGGGGGCGTCGATGACCCCTTTGCCGAGGGGAAGCTCCCCTTCTGCGATGGCGTCGTAGCGCTTTTCCACATTCCGGGCCAGCAGCGGGGCCGCGTAGGCATTCTTCGCCGCCAGCACAAGGCCGCTGGTGTCTTTGTCGATCCGGTTCACCGGGCGGAAGACCGGGCTTTCGCCCCGCGCTTCCATCAAGGCGGCATAGCCGTTGGCCAGCGTACCCAGCGGGTAGTTCAGCGTGGGGTGCACCGCGAGGTGGGGCGGCTTTTCCAGCACGATGGCAAACGCATCCTCGTAGACGACCTTCACCGGGATCTCCGGCTGGGGGGCCACGCCCGCGCCGTCTTCGGGCAGCTCGAAGGAGATGTCCTGCCCGGCGGCCACCCGGCGGTTGGCAAGGATGGGTTCCCCCTCCGCAAAAAAGCCGCTGCCGTGGAATTTCACCGCGCGGGCAAGCTCGGTGGAGACGGCGCACATCCGCAGAAAATTGCGCAGCAGCGCGCCATCCGCTTCGGGCGGGACGGAAAAGATCAGCTTCATCCGTTCTTCCCTCCCCCAAAAATCGCACGCGATAGATAAGTTTATTATATCAAATTTCGGCTGTACTTGCAATTCTTGTTTTTTTATGGTATCATGAGGAACGGAAAACGAGTGGAACATACGGCGGCGGGGCGGCTTTGACCGCCCTGAGGAAAGTCCGGGCCTCACAGAGCACGGTAACTGCTAACGGCAGCCGAGGGTGACCTCAGGGAAAGTGCAACAGAAAGGAAACCGCCGCAGCAATGCGGTAAGGATGAAAGGGCGAGGTAAGAGCTCACCAGCGCACCGGTGACGATGCGGCTTTGTAAACCCTACCGGAAGCAACACCTATATGGGACGGATAGCGCTGCTCGCGTGTCCCGATGGTGGCATGAGCCTGTCAGCAATGGCAGGTCGAGACAGATCGTCGTTTAATACAGAACCCGGCTTACGGTCTATCTCGTTTTCCATTTTGTGTTCGTTCGGAGCTGCTGCAGCCTGTCTGCGGCGGCTCTTTTTGTTTGCTCCCGCTTTATTCACGCAATTTTTACCGCTCTGTCACTTTTCGTTTGGCGCAGAGTGTGGTATACTATGTGCACCACAGCGGCCCATCTGTCCGCCGTGGTCAAACACAACAGACAGGATGTGAAATCCTCCGATGAAAGATGGATTTTTGAAAGCAGCAGCCCTCTCGCCCGCGCTGCGGGTGGCGGACTGCACCTATAACACCGCCCAGATCATCCAACAGCTGCGCGAGGCTGCCGGGCGCGGGGTCAAGCTCGCGGTCTTCCCGGAGTTCTGCCTGACCGGCTACACCTGCGGCGACCTGTTTTTGCAGCGCACCTTGCAGCAGGGCGCGCTGACCGGCTTGCAGGCGATCTTGGACGCCAGCCGGGAACTGGACGTGGTGGCGCTGGTGGGGCTGCCGCTGCTGGCGCGGGGCAAGCTGTACAACTGCGCTGCCGTCCTCTGCCACGGGCAGCTGCTGGGCCTTGTGCCCAAGACCTACCTGCCCAACTACGGCGAGTTCTACGAAAAGCGCCAGTTCACCCCCGGCTCCACCGAGGTGGAGACCATCACGGTCTGCGGCCAGCAGGTGCCCTTCGGCACCTCGCTGCTCTTCCGCTGCCGGGAGATGCCGAGCTTCGTGCTGGGCGTCGAGATCTGCGAGGATCTGTGGAGCGCCCTGCCGCCCTCCACCTTCCACGCCCTCGCCGGGGCCACCGTCATCGCGAACCTTTCGGCCAGCGACGAGACCGTGGGCAAGGCGGAATACCGCCGGGCATTGGTGGAGAACCAGTCCGCCCGTCTGCTCTGCGGTTACCTGTACGCTTCCGCCGGGCACGGCGAGAGCACGCAGGACATGGTCTTTGCGGGCCACGACCTCATTGCCGAAAACGGCACCCTGCTGGCCGAGGCGGCTCCCTTCGCGGGCGGCCGCGCCGAGACCGAGCTGGATTGTCAGCGGCTGGAGGCCGAGCGGGCCCGCAACACCAGCTTCGAGCCCTCCGCCGACGGCTATGTGACGGTGGAGTTCAGCCTGACCCCCGCCGACGCCGTGCTGACCCGCTGGGTGGACCCCACCCCCTTCGTTCCCGGCGACCCCAAGCGCCGCGCCGAGCGCTGCGAACTGATCCTGAAGATGCAGGCCGACGGCCTTGCCAAGCGGCTGGAACATGCCCACGCCAAAACGGCGGTCATCGGCATCTCCGGCGGGCTGGACAGCTGCCTTGCTTTGCTGGTTGCCGTCCGCGCCATGAAGCAGCTGGGCCGCCCCACCACCGATGTGCTGGCCGTGACCATGCCCTGCTTCGGCACCACCAAGCGCACCCGCAGCAATGCGGAAATTTTGTGCGACGAACTGCACGTCAGCTTCACCGAGATCGACATCGCCAACACCGTCCACAGCCATTTTGCCGACATCGGGCAGGATGAAAGCGTGCTGGACGTGACGTTCGAGAACGGTCAGGCCCGCGTCCGGACACTGGAGCTGATGGACACCGCCAACCGCACCGGCGGCCTCGTGGTGGGCACCGGCGACCTTTCCGAACTGGCGCTGGGCTGGGCCACCTACAACGGCGACCACATGAGCATGTACGGCGTGAACGCGGGCGTGCCCAAAACGCTGGTGCGCCATCTCGTCCGGTACGAAGCCGACATTGCCGCCACGGCAGAGCTCAAGAACGTCCTGCTGGACATCCTCGACACTCCCGTTTCCCCCGAACTGCTCCCCGCCAAGGACGGCGAGATCGCGCAGAAGACGGAGGACCTCGTGGGTCCCTATGAGCTGCACGACTTTTACCTCTATTATGTGCTCCGCTTCGGCTTCGGCCCGGCGAAGATCTTCCGCTTGGCCAAGGCAGCCTTTGCGGGCCGTGCCGAGTACCCGGACGAAGTGCTGTACAAGTGGCTGCGCAATTTCTACTGGCGGTTCTTCGCCCAGCAGTTCAAGCGCAGCTGCCTCCCCGACGGCCCCAAGATCGGCAGCGTGACCCTCTCCCCCCGCGGCGACTGGCGGATGCCCAGCGACGCGGCGGCGGCGCTCTGGCTGGCCGAGCTGGAACAACTTTTCCCCCACGAAGGATGACCCATGAAACAACATTCCAAACTTTTCGTCAACCTGATCTTTGCCGCGGTGATTCTGGCCGCTGCGGGCGTTCTGTTCGCCCTGCGTGCCGCCCACACCACCCCCGGCAGCACCTTGGAGGCGGAGCTGATCTACGGCGACGCCAACACCGTGCAGAAGTTTTCTCTGGACAAGGATGCGACGTATGACGTGGACACCGGTATCTACACCGTCCACATCGAGGTCAAGGACGGCGCGGCCCGCTTTGTAGACTCGCCCTGCCCCGACCACATCTGCGAAAGCTACGGCTGGCTCTCGGCAGAGGATCAGTCGGCCACCTGTCTGCCCGCCCGCGCGGTGCTGACCATCGTCCCGCTGTCCTGAGGGACCAGTCGAAAGGAGTTTTTCGATGTTCGATGAAAAAGATACTTCCCGGCATGTGCACCGGGGTGCCCGGAACGACCCGGACAAAACGGTGGTGGTAGACAGCTCGGCGTTCTTTGCGCCTGAAACGGCCCAGCCGACGCCGCCTCCGCCCGCCAAGAAGCCCCCGAAAAAGAGCAGCGCCCCGGCACCGCAGCCGCCCCGCCGCTCTTCCGGAAATGACTACAAGCCCCCGAAGCGAGGTTCCGTTTTGCTGATCGTACAAGCCATCCTCAGCGTAGCGGCGTTCATCCAACTCTGCCGCACCCAGATGCTGCCCACCCTCTACCTCGTCATCATTGCGGCACTGCTGGTGCTGTTCTGGCTGCTGGTCAAGCGCTGTCAGGAATACAAGGCCCCCGGCACCGTTTCCCGCGTGTTCTCGGTCTTTCTGTGCGCCATGCTGGCCGTCGGCTGTGTCTGGGCGCAGCAGGGCCTTGCCGCGTTGGATAACGTCACCTCCGGCCTGATCTCCGGCGCAGAGGCCAACAAGATTACCAAGGAGCCCTTTGTGCTCTACCTCAGCGGCGTGGACAACCGCGGTGAACTGACCGAAAAAGCCCGCAGTGACGTGAACATCCTCGCCGTGGTCAACCCCACCACCAAGCGGGTCGCCCTCATCAACACTCCCCGCGATTACTACGTGGATCTGGCGGGCACTGACAGCAAGGATAAGCTGACCCATGCCGGCCTGTACGGTGTGGAGACCAGCATGGCCACGCTGGGCAACCTGTACGGCATCCAAGTGGACCACTACATCCGCATCGACTTTTCGGGCTTCATCAGCATCATCGATGCCGTAGGCGGCGTGGACGTCTACTCTGATCAGGCCTTCACCTCGGTGGGCAGCCCCGGCTACTATGACCCCACCACCTTTGCCGAGGGCTGGAACCATCTGGACGGCAAGAGCGCGCTGGCCTTTGCGCGGGAGCGCCACGCTTTCGCTTCCGGCGACATCCAGCGCGGCATCAACCAGATGAAGGTCATCGACGCCATGGCGAACAAGCTCAAGTCCCCCACCGTTCTGATGAGTTTTTCCAAGCTGATGGACGCCGTTTCCGACTGCTTCGTGACCAGCCTTTCGCAGGAGCAGATCTCCGCGCTGGTCCGGATGCAGCTGGGTGACCTCGCCAACTGGGACATCGAGAGCTGCTCTGTGACCGGTTCCAGCGGCAAGAGTAGCCAGTGCTACTCCGCCAAGGGCCAGAGTCTCTACGTCATGAAGCCCGATGAAAGCTCCGTCAGCAAGGCCAAGGAGCTGATCGCCTCTGTTCTGGGCGGCGAGGGCACCGTCAGCGACACCCAGCAGGCCCCGGAGAAGACCGACGTCCACACCCCGACCGCCGACCCCAACGCCGCCGTTTCCGTGCCGGAGACCCCGGCTGACAGCGTGATCGTGGAGGAACCGGCGGAGAGCATCCCGGAGGAGGAAGTGCCCGCCGACGAGCCCCCCGCGGAAACGACCCCGGAACCCCCGGCTGACGGTGAGCAATCCGCTTCCACCGAAGCTCCGGCAGAGGAGGCCCCCGCCGAGAGCGATTCCGGCGACGGTTCCACCGAGGCACCGTCCATCTCCCTGCCTACGCAGGAGCAGGTGGAACAGGCGGCTTCCTCCCTCCATCAGGCCGCTTCCACCGTGCTGGATGCCCTGTTTGGTTCCAGCTCCGGGCAGTAAATAGCCGCAACAAAAAATTCCCGAACCGTTTGGTTCGGGAATTTTTTCGCCTTAGATCCGTTTATTCCGCGTCGCCCAGCTCGAAGGTCTTGACGGAAGCGGTGCCGTTGCGGCCGGCCTTGTCGGCACGCAGATACTGGCGGGTGGTCTCGCCGTTGGAGGTCACGTCTGCCACATACACGGTGTTCTCCTCAGCCTCGATGGGGAACTCCTCGACCATGCCCTTCATGGGCTCAGCACTCAGGTCCTCGTAAGCGCCATTCAGCTTCCACAGCTTCATGGTATCGCCGTTGGAGAGGGTGAACTCGCCGTAGCAGTCGGCGTCGTAGGTCTTGCCGTTCACTTCCATCTGCTCGGTGCTGACCACGCTGGCCGCAGCGGCTTCGCTGGAAGCGCTCTCGGAAGCGGCCACAGAAGAGGCAGCTTCGGAGGATGCAACAGTGGAAGAAGCAGTGGTAGAGGAGGCGCTGCCGGAGCAGCCCGCCATGGACAGGGCCAGCACAGCAGCAGCCAGTGCAACGCCCATCGCACGATTCAGTTTCATTGTATGAACTCCTTTGTTTGTTCCAATCCTACATTTGCCCGCCCTCAAAGAGCTGATCTGCTCTTTCCTCACGGACAGGCAAGAATCAGTCTACCACAATGGAGGCCACACTTCAAGCATTTTCGTGGATTTTGTTGCCATTCTGTGACTTTTACTTCAGGATTTCCGGCAGAATGCTCTGGCCGTCGAGGGTGGAGGCATCCACGCCGAGGTAATCGCAGATGGTGTGGGCGATGGTGCCGAAGCAGAGCTTGGTGCCGAGGTCCACGCCGGGCTTAACGCCCTTGCCGCAGATCAGGTAAGGCACATACTCACGGGTGTGGTCGGTGGTCTTGGTATAGGAGGGGTCGCAGCCGTGGTCGGCAGTGATCATCAGCAGATCGCCCTCCCGCATACCGGGGATGAAGTCGGCGAGGAAACGGTCAAACTCGGTGGCGGCGGCGGCATAGCCCGCCACATCGCGGCGGTGGCCGTAGAGCATGTCGAAATCCACGAGGTTCACAAAGGCGAGGCCCTCAAAATCGCGGGTCTGCAGCGCCTTGGTGAAGGCGATGCCGTTGGTGTTGCCGGTGGTTTTGATCTTTTCCGTCACGCCCTCGCCGTCGAAGATGTCGAAGATCTTGCCCACGGCGATGACGTCCCTGCCCGCATCTTTCAGCAGGTCCAGCATGGTGGCGCGGGGCGGCTTCAGGCTCAGGTCGTGGCGGTTGGTGGTGCGGTAGAAGGTATCCGCCGTGCGGCCGAGGAAGGGCCGGGCGATGACGCGGCCCACGCCGTACTCGCCTTTCAGCATCTCGCGGGCGATCTCGCAGTAGCGGTACAGCTCGTGTACCGGCACCAGCTCCTCGTTGGCCGCCACTTGGAAGACGCTGTCGGCGCTGGTGTAGACGATGAGGGCGTTCTCCTGCATCGCCTGTTCACCGTAGTCCTTGAGCACCTGCGTGCCGGAATAGGGCTTGTTGCAGAGCACCTTGTGGCCGGTCTTTTCCTCGAACGCATGGATAAGCTCCTCCGGGAAGCCGTTGGGGAAGGTGGGCAGCGGTTTCGGGCTGACGACACCGGCGATCTCCCAATGGCCGATGGTGGTATCCTTGCCCATGCTCTGCTCCTGCAGCCGGGCAAAGGCACCCACCGGAGCGTCGGACTTCTCCCCCGCCGTCACGCCGTCGATGTTGAACAGGCCCAGCTTTTGCAGGTTGGGGCAGTTGAAATTCGGGTGCTTCGCGATTGCGCCGAGGGTGTTAGTGCCCGCATCACCAAAGGCGGGGGCGTCCGGCTCTGCGCCGATGCCAAAGCTGTCCAGAACGATCAGAAAGACACGTTTTTCCATAGATGGTTCTCCATTTCGTCTTTGTCGGTGTCCCACGGGAAAGTGAGACTTATTTCTGGCTCCATTATAAGCAAATCTTCCCCCGGATGCAAGGGCTTTCCCCGCGCTGCAACACCTTACGAAATTTTAACCAAATCTTTGCAATCTCCCTCTTGCCCTATTGTATCCAACCGTTTATAATATAGAGTGGTGTGATTTTGAACCAAAGCCACCAAGGCGTCTTTCGCCGCGGCAAAAGGCCGGGGATCCCGCCCTTTGCCAAATGCAGCCGTTTGGGCTGCTGCGTTAAGATAGAGAGTAGCATTGAGAAAGTTGGAGGTACTGAAATGAGAAAAACGAAGATCATCTGCACCCTTGGCCCTTCCACCGACAAAGGCGACGTCCTGCGCGACCTGATCGCCAACGGCATGAACGTGGCCCGTTTTAACTTTTCCCACGGCTCTTACGAGGAGCACGGCGGCCGTCTGGCCAAGCTGAAGGCTCTGCGCGAGGAGCTGGGCAAGCCCGTCGCCGCCCTGCTGGACACCAAGGGCCCGGAGATCCGCCTGAAGGAGTTCAAGAACGGCGTCGAGATGCTGGAAGCCGGCCAGACCTTTACCCTGACCACCCGCGAGGTGGAGGGCACCAAGGAGATCTGCTCCATTACCTATAAGGACCTGCCGCAGGATGTCCACGAGGGCGGCACCATCATGCTGGACGACGGCCTGATCATGCTGCGCATCGAGAAGGTCACCGACACCGACATCACCTGCACCGTGCTGAACAACGGCAAGATCAAGACCAAGAAGGGCGTCAATGTCCCCGGCGTCCACCTGTCCATGCCGTACCTGAGCCAGAAGGATCGCGAGGACATCATCTTCGGCATCCAGAACGGCTTTGACTTCATCGCCGCTTCCTTCGTGCGCACCGCACAGGACGTCTACGACATCCGCAACCTGCTGAACGAGTACGACTCCAACATCCGCATCATCGCCAAGATCGAGAACCGCGAGGGCGTCAACAACATCGACAGCATCCTCGCTGCCGCCGACGCCGTCATGGTGGCCCGCGGCGATCTGGGCGTCGAGATCGACTTCACCGAGCTGCCCGGCATCCAGAAGAACATCATCGACCGCTCCTTCTCCTTCGGCAAGCCCATCGTGACCGCCACGCAGATGCTGGACAGCATGATGGTCAACCCCCGCCCCACCCGCGCCGAGATCTCCGACGTGGCCAACGCCATCTATGACGGCACCTCTGCCATCATGCTCTCCGGCGAGACCGCTGCGGGCGCATACCCGGTCGAGGCCCTGAAGACCATGTCCGCCATCGCCGAGCGCACCGAGAACGAGCCCCACTACCGTGACGAGCGCTTCAAGGAGGCCCACGGCCAGATCAGCGTCAGCGACGCAACGGCTCACGCCGCCTGCCTGACCGCCGAGGACGTCAACGCCGCCGCCATCGTCACCGTGTCCGAGTCCGGCAACACGGCCCGTCTGCTGAGCAAGTACCGCCCCACCCAGCCCATCATCGCCTGCGTCATGGACGAGCAGGTGCAGCGTCAGCTCTCCCTGAGCTGGGGCATCACCTCCCTGCTGATGGGCCCCGCCCGCAGCACCGACGAGCTGATCGAGATGTCCACCGCACTGGCCCAGAAGAACGGCTACCTCCACAACGGTGAGCTGGCCGTCGTCACCGCCGGCGTCCCCGTGGGCGTTTCCGGCACCACCAACATGATCAAGATCCACATGGTCGGCAACTGCCTGTCCACCGGTGTGGGCGTGGGCCGCGAGAGCGCCGCTCTGACCAGCGCTTCCGGCAAGGCTTGCGTCTGCCGCACGCTGGACGAGATCCGCGCCAAGTTCAAGCCCGGCATGGTTCTGGTCGTTCCCTCCACCACCAACGAGATGCTGGAGTACGTCCGCGACGCCGCCGCTCTGGTGGTCGAGGAAGCCGGCCTGAACAGCCACGCCGCCATTGCCGGCAAGGCCCTGCTCAAGCCCACCATCGTGGGTGCCGTCGGCGCTTGCAGCCACATCCGCGACGGTCTGGACATCGCGGTGGACTGCGCACACGGCAGCGTCCAGCGCCTTCAGGCGTAAGAGGTGAGCGAGATGGAACGGATCGCAAGCTTTTGCGTAGACCACACCAAGCTCGACCGCGGCATGTACCTGAGCCGTCAGGACGGTGACGTGCTGACTTGGGACATTCGGATGAAGAAACCGAACCACGGCGATTACCTCTCCACCGGTGCCGCGCACACGCTGGAGCACCTGTTCGCCACCTACGCGCGGAACAGCGCCTACAAGGACGGCGTCATCTACGTCGGCCCTATGGGCTGCCGCACCGGCTTCTATCTGCTGACGCGGGGCCTGACCCCCGCCGAGGCGCTGGCGCTGACCGTGGAATCCTTCCGCTTCATGGCCGCCTTTGAGGGTGCCGTCCCCGGTGCCAGCGAGGTGGAGTGCGGCAACTACCGTGATATGGACCTCCCCGCCGCTAAGGCCGAGGCCGCCGCCATGCTGCCCGTGCTGGAAGGTTTGACTGCGGACGAGCTGCACTACTAACTCCTATCAAACCAACGACCGGGAAGTCTCTTACCAAAGGGGCTTCCCGGTCGTTTTTCTTTCTGATTATCTAATTTTTTCTCCGAAACTGTTTGGTGAGTGTTCTTGCGCCCTGAATCAATGCTTCTCGTTCGGTGTCCCAATGCTTCAGGGCCTGTTCCAGATGAAGTGTCAAAAGAGACTCTTCGTAGTAATTTTCCGTGTGGCCGCATCGAACATTCTCCCACGCCCACATGCTGTCCGGTTCAAATTCGTATGTACAGATTGCCTCGATCTGCGCACGGTGCTTCCGATACGCCTCCACATGCGTCTGCTTTTCTGCCGCATCCTTTTTATTGTACGGATCATAAAACCGAAGTGAAAGATAGGTTCCGTCTTGGTCACTATCCATCCGCCAGAAAATGCGATATCCGTCTTTCTGAGCGGGAAACAAATACTCCGCAATGACCATTTCCGTCCATGGCCTGCCAAAACTGGAGCCATGGTAGACCTCATAAAGAACGCTGCCTTGTTTCCAGAGCGTCTCCGGAAAGATCATCCGCATCAATGTATGCTGCGCGATCGCACTATCATTCAGCCGTTCCGGCTCCTGCAAAAAATCTTTCTCCCGCGCCTGTTGTTTCAGTTTTCGCTCCAGAAAGATAAGATAGGCGTCCAGAATCTCGCTTTTCCCTTGATAGGGTGTCAGGCATTGTAAAAACGCTTCACCGGTAATGGCGATGTCTGCATCTACGAGCCGGTCTGCATCATAGAGAAAGCCCGTCTTAAAATAAACCGTTCTGATCTCCACATTCTCATCGATGCCGCAGAGCCGCCGTTCTTCTTCGGAGAGCCGCGTCAGTCGTTCACGATATCTGCGGATCTGCTCCCCATGTTCCGAGCTGTCCGTCTTATCTTCCACCAAGATCACACGATTTTTTCCCGGCAGACAAATCAGAATGTCCGTTTTATAAAACTGCTGTACCGTTCGAAGCGTCTGTCCGCTTTCGACCGTCACCTCGCCCATTTTCTTCAGAAGGTCTACGGCCAACGGGTACAATTCCGTTTCCGGTTCATTCAGCCAATTCAGGCACCAGCAGATCACTGCGTCCTGCGACAATTCACTGGTTGCATAGTCAAAAAGATTATTCATAGTTTGTCCTCAGATCAACCCCAGCTCCGCGAATTCCTTGGCGACACCGTCCTCGGAGACGGCGGGGCAAATGCGGTCGCAGCGTTTTTTCAGGTGGTCGGAGCCGTTGGCCATGCAGACGCTGATGCCCACAACGTCGGTCATCTGCAGGTCGTTGTCGCTGTCGCCGAAGCCGATGGTGTCGGCCAGCGGACAGCCGAGGAAGCCGCAGATGGCCTTGATGCCGGTACCCTTATCAAACTTGCGGTTGATGAGCTCACCGTTCACGATGCCGCCGCCCTCGTCGCCGAGGCGGGATTCGCAGAAGACGAACTGGCTCTCGTACTGCCGCTTGACCTCGGTAAGGCACTCCTCGTTCGGCGCAATGAAGACGATCTTATACACCGGTTCGCCGTGGTACTTCTCGATGGGGCAGATGGTCATGCCGAACTCCATCATTTTGCGCCAGCGCTCGGCCTCACTGTTGACTTTGCCCGGCGTTTTGGGGAAGAGGTTGGCGAACCGCTCGATCATCTTGATGCCGCCGTAGGTCTCGTCCCGCACTTCCAGCGTACATTCGGCCCCGGCACGTTCCAGCGCGGCTCGCAAGCCGCTGACCTGCTCCGGCTCCATGGGGATATCCACCAAGATCTTCCCATCGCAGCCCACATAGCCGCCCGCTGAGCAGACAAAGCCATCGAAACCGTAATGGAAGAGCGGCTGGGTCATCCGCAGGTTCCGCCCGGTGCAGAGGAAGACCTTGTGGCCGTTGGCGCGGGCGCGATGGATGGCGTCCACCGCGCTTTCCGGGACGATCATTTCGCCCGGCGGCAGCAACGTGCCGTCAATATCCAGAAAAATCAGTTTTTTCTTCATTGTTTCTCCTCAGCCTTTCATCCCAAACCAGCGCAGCAGCAGCCCCACGGCCAGCAGCACCGCCAGCAAGCCCAGCACCGCGTAATTGGTGCGGGGCTTTTTTGTGCGCTTGCCGCTTCCCTTGCGGCGGCTGTTGGCGTCCTTGCGGCCCGCGCCGCCGGTGTTCCGCCGTCCCTTCGAAGGGCTGCGGCTCCGGCTCCGGCTGCCGGAACCAGAAGCTTTGCGCTGCCCCTCGCTGCGGGGTCTCGCGCTACGCGGGGCAGCCTTCTGCTCTTCCGGTGCCGCGCTTGCAAGGGGCTTTTTCGCGCCGCAGCGGTCCAGAAAGTCTTCGGCCATCCGGTAATACTGCTCCAGCTCCGTGGTGCGCAGAGCTGTGCCCGCGTAGCCCTCTTCCAACGCCTCCACGGCCTCGTTGAAGAGGATGGCCGCCTGTGTCCCGGCGGTGCGGTCCGAGGCGTGAGCGGCCTCGTTGCGGGCCGTGCGCACGGCGTTGCACGCGCGGCGGGCCGCGCCGGGGTGCTCGGTGCTGCCCAGCAGGTCCAGCGGGCGGGCGGCGTCCTTTTCCGGGTCCAGCAGCACCCGCATACAGAGGGTCGTGTCCAGCTGGGACCAGCTTGTTTTGCCCGAAAGGTCCGGCATCCGCTCGTAATATTCCGGGCTCTCCTGCTGGCGCTGGGCGATATGCTCCAGCAGCGCATTCAGGCTGTGGGCACCGGGCTTTTTCTCCCAGTGCCAGCGCAGCAGCTTGCGGCTGATCTCATCGCAGGTCGTTTTGATCTCAAAGGCCGCTTGCAAGGTTTCGTCTGGCATTCTTTTTACTCCTTTATCAAAAAAGCATCTGCACTTACGTGTTGCAGATGCTCTTTAGCGGGCTTGCCCTCTCAGTCTCGCATTCGCTCGACAGCTCCCCCATGGTGGGAGCCCTTGGCAGTCCCTGCAAACTTTATCTTTATGCCAAGGCCTCGCCCTTTGGGAGAGGTGGCATCGCGCAGCGATGACGGAGAGGGCGAGGACGCTTCCCTTACATCATAAACTGATAGTACACAAAGCCCCACAGTGCGATGGCGGCGCAGACGATGGCCGTCAGCGGCGGGACCCAGCGGATGAGCGTTTCGGCCACGCTGTCGCGGGCGTCGTTCGGTTCATCCTCCTCGTAGTCCTCCGGTTCGGCGGGGCGCACCGGCTCCTTCCGGGTGGAGGGGATGACGCGGGTGCCCTCGTCGTCGGCTGCGCGATCCAACACCGGCTCAAAGGAGGCGGGCTTTTCCAGCTTCGGGGTGGGCATCACACGGGTAGCTTCCGCTTCCGGCTCGGCCTTGAAGCTGCTGACCACGCGGGTCGGCTCGTCCTGCACGGGCGCGGCGGGCGGCACCGGGTCTGCCCCGATGACACGGGTGCGCTCGTCCGCTTCGCTCTGGGCCGGGCCCACCGGTTCAGCCGCCGGGGCGGGTTCCTTCTTTTCCGGCTGCAGCAGGGTGTTCAGCGCGTTCTGCAGCAGGATGCGGTCGCAGCCGCACTCGCTGCAGTAAACGGTATCCTCCTCCTTGGGGTGGAAGGAGCCACAGGCGCAGTACCAGCCGTTCTCGAAGACCTGCGGCATATACTTCATGCCCTGCCGGTTCATCCGGGCTTCCAGCGCCTTCTGCAGTTCGGGACTCAGGCGGCGCGGGGCGGGCAGCCGGACCCGCTTGATGGCGTCCAGATGCACGACCTTTTTGCCGCTGTATACGTTTTTCAAGGACACATCCACGCTGGTGATGGCCTTCTGGGTCACGAACACCGCATCGTCCATGCCGAAGCTTTCGCCGGGCTTGACCTCGATATCGCGGTACTCGAACTGATCCTCACAGAGGATGATGCCATCCACGCCCTTGCACTTGAAGTGGATCTCCAGTGCGGTCAGGGTCACGCGGGAAATGTTCTTGAAGGTCAGGCAGACCGCGTGGTCGCCGCTGACCTCGCCCTTGAGCAGCTCCACGCAGACGAACTGCACCGGGCTGCCGGGAGTGTAGTAATTCGCCCGCGTCCGGGCGACCGGATCAAAATTTTCCTCCACAACACTCGCTCCCTTCGTGGTTATTCATTGCCTTCTGGGTTCTCCGGAGCGTCCTGCTCCGGCTGAAACACTTCGCCCAGCGCCGCATCCTCGGCCTTTTCCGCAGCTTCCGCCTGTTCTGCGGGTTCTGCCGTTTCCACCGGGGCTGCGGGCTCGGCCTTGGGCTGCTCGTCGCCGTCACGCGGGGGCAGGGTGCCGCCCGCCATCACGGTATTGAACTCCTGCTCGTTGAGCTTTTCGCGCTCCATCAGAGCCTTGGCCAGCGCATGCAGCTGGTCGATGTGCTCCGTCAGGGTGCGGCGGCAGGTCTCGTACGCCTCGTCGATGATATCCCGCATCTCGCTGTCGATCTCGGCAGCGGTGGTCTCGCTGTAGCCCTTGCCCTGACCGAAATCGCGGCCAAGGAAGGTCTCCTCCTGCGAGGTACCGTAGACCACGGGACCCAGCCGCTCGGAGAAGCCGTACTTGGTGATCATCTGGCGGGCGATGTTGGTGGCTTGCTGCAGGTCGTTGGAGGCGCCGGTGGAGATATCCTCCAAGATCAGCTGCTCGGCCACACGGCCGCCCAAGCTGGACACGATGTCCTCGAACATCTCGCCCTTGGTCACATAGCTGCGATCTTTTTCCGGCAGATACATGGTGTAGCCGCCCGCCTGACCGCGGGGGATGATGGTGATCTCATGCACACGGGGGTGGTGCTTGCAGTAGAAGCCCGCCACGGCGTGACCGGCCTCGTGGTAGGCCGTGAGCTTTTTCTCTTCGGGGGTCACCACACGGCTCTTCTTTTCGGGGCCGGCCATGACCTTCATGGATGCTTCCTCGATGTCCTCCATCGTGATGGCCTTGCGGCTGCGGCGGGCAGCCAGCAGGGCGGCCTCGTTCACAAGGTTTTCAAGGTCTGCACCCGCGAAACCGGCGGTGCGCTGGGCAATGACCTTCAGCGACACATCCGGGGCGAGGGGCTTGTTCTTGGTGTGGACCTTCAGGATCTCCTCGCGGCCCTTGACGTCCGGCAGACCGACATAGACCTGACGGTCGAAGCGGCCGGGGCGGAGCAGGGCCTTATCGAGGATGTCGGCACGGTTGGTGGCCGCCATGACGATGACGCCGTCGTTGGCCTCAAAGCCGTCCATCTCAAC